>ENA-OSEO01003306-OSEO01003306.1-sediment-metagenome-genome-assembly--contig:-NODE-3306-length-19496-cov-6.046295_pt1 | contig 19496 bp, 18 predicted proteins | sample MGYA00237883_ERZ534232 | MGnify/ENA metagenome assembly ERZ534232
GCCCTCCCTGGGCGTATGACACTGAAAACACAGGCCATGGCGCATCCACAGAGCGAGCGCGCCGTCGCCTCATCCCTTTGGACTCACTGGGGGCGATCTTGCAGCAATGGCAAACGGCTACTCGACCACCGGCCACCAGAGGGCGAACCAGAGCAGTTCGCCATCCGAGTCATTGCGCACCGTGTGCATGACGTCGGGCGGGATATCGACCACCAGGCCAGGGTAAGCCTCGCCGACCTCGTCGCCCACCACAACCTTGCCCTGGCCGGCGTGGAAGAAATAGACCTCTTGCGTGGGGTGGGCGTGGGCCTCCATCTCACTGTGAGGCCCCAGATGCCCCCAGGCATGGCCAAAGGGCGCCTTGACGCCCTCGGGCAGCACGGGCATGGCCAGAATGGTCTCGGCGTGGGCCGGGCGGGCGGCCAGGCTGCTATAGCTGTTTGTTCTCATCAGTTGCTCCTCTCTGCGGTTAGCGGCGCCAGCTCAAAGCGATCCATAATTCCCAGTAGTGCGGTCAGGCGCTGTCGCCAGTCTGCGCTGACCGCCAGCCACACGCGCGAGCCCCGCGCTCGGACGCCCGGTTGCTTGTTCAGGCGCACCACGGTTGCGGGCGTCAACAGCACCGGCAGCACCAGGACGATCTCGCCCTCGTCACTCTTAACCTGGATCACGCCCACCTGCTCGGCCAGGGCTTTGACTTGCAGCAGGTAGAACAGGTCCTCGACCGGCGTGGGCAGGGCGCCAAAGCGGTCTGCCATCTCCTCGCGGATCTGGGCCACATCGGCCACCGATTTGATCCGGGCCAGGCGGCGATAGAGCCGCAGCCGTAGCGCCATGTCGGGGATAAAGCCGTCTGGCAGGTGGGCCGACAGTGGCAGGTCGATGCTGGGGCCCAGATCGAGTTGCAGCGCCTCGACGGCGGCGCGATGTTGGGCGCGGATGATGGCCTCCATCGATTCGCCCGAGGTGTCACGGATCTCTTGCACGGCGCGCCGCAGCAGGCGGCTGTAGAGTTCAAAGCCGATGGCGTTGATCTGCCCATGCTGCTCGGCGCCCAAAATCTCGCCCGCGCCGCGAATCTCCATGTCGCGCATGGCCACGCGCAGGCCGGCGCCAAGCTCGCTGGCCTCTTGAATGGCCTGCAGCCGCTTGGTGGCAACCTCGCTCAGCGGCGGGCGATAGAGCAAATGGGCATAGCCCCGGTTCACACCACGGCCCACGCGGCCACGTAGCTGGTAGAGCTGCGCCAGCCCAAAGTGGTCGGCGTCGTCGATGATGATGGTGTTGACGTTGGGAATGTCCAGCCCGCTTTCGATGATGGTCGTGCAGAGCAGGATATCGTGCTCGCCTTGGGCAAAGCCCAGCATCACCTGGGCAAGCTGCTCTTCATCCATCTGGCCGTGGCCGATCACAACACTGGCCTCCGGTGCGATGCGATGCAGGGCGGCGGCCACCATCTCGATATCTTGCACGCGGTTGTGCACGAAATAGATCTGCCCGCCACGGTCGATCTCGCGCAGGATGGCCGTGCGGATGACGCTCTCTTCGTATGGAGCCACCATGGTGCGCACCGCCAGCCGGTTCTCGGGCGCAGTGTCGATGATGCTCATATCGCGGATGCCGTTTAGCGACATGTACAGCGTGCGCGGGATGGGCGTGGCCGTCATGGTCAGCACATCCACCTCGCGGCGGAGCTGCTTGAGCCTTTCTTTATGGGTCACGCCAAAGCGCTGCTCCTCATCCACGATCACCAACCCCAGGTCTTTGAAGGCCACATCTTGCGAGAGCAGGCGATGGGTGCCGATGACCATATCTACAGTGCCGTCCATCAAGCCCAGGATGATGTCGTCCTGCTCAGCGGGGCTGCGAAAGCGCGAGAGCATCTCGACATGGACGGGAAAGGCGCGCAGCCGCCGCCGGAAGGTGTAAAAGTGTTGCTGCGCCAGGATGGTGGTGGGCACCAGCACGGCCACCTGCTTGCCATCCATGACGGCTTTAAAGGCGGCGCGCAAGGCCACCTCGGTCTTGCCATAGCCCACATCGCCGCACACCAGGCGATCCATTGGCTTGGGGCGCTCCATGTCGGCCTTGATCTCAGCCAGGGCGCGGAGCTGATCTTCAGTCTCTTCATAGGCAAAAGACGCCTCGAGTGCGTGCTGCCACTCGGTGTCGGGTGAAAAGGCCACGCCGGGCGTCACTTCGCGTGCAGCATAGAGCTCTAGCAGGTCGCGGGCGATGTCGCGGATCGACTTTTCGGCCTTTTCGCGGACGGCGGCCCATTCTGCGCCGCCAAGGCGGTGGATGCGTGGCTGGCGCTCGTCGGCCCCCAGATAGCGGCTGACCCGGTCGGCCTGGTGGATGGGCACAAACAGGCGGTCTCCCTGGTCGTAGGAGAGCTCCAGATACTCGCGCTCGATGCCGCCGATGCTCTTGCGCACCAGCCCATGATAGACGCCGATGCCATATTCGAGGTGCACGACATAGTCGCCCTCTTTGAGGTCGGCAAAGAGCGCCTCCGGCGCCGATTCGCGCTGCCTGAGGACGCGGCGGCGTTGACGTACCCAGCCAAAGATCTCTGCATCCGTGAGCAAAGTGAGACCGGCGGAAGGCAGGGCACACCCCTCTGCGAGGACGCCATCAAGGAGCACCAGCGAACCGGGCTCAGGGGGCTCTGGCAGGACGTCGGTGGGCGTAATGTTCAGCCCGTGGCTGTGCAGCAGATCGGCCAGGCGCTCCGATTGACGCGTGACCAGCACGACACGCTGCCCTTCCTCATGCAATGAGGCGATGTCTCCGAGAGCGTCCTCTACCTGACCTCCGTAGGTTGGCGCCGGGGCAAAAAGCTGTCCCAGCGGCGAATCGACATCGCTCAAGCCATAGCCCAGGGCAATCGTTCTGTGGGTGCTCAGTCGCTCCGCGATCTCTGGCCAGGCAAAGTAGGGCACCGCAAAGTTGGCGGGTAGATCGCCATCGCGCATCATGTCGGCCCTGAGGCTGAGTGCCTGGTTCTCGAGGGCCAGGCTGGCGGACTCGACAGCCGTCAAGTCGTCCACCATGACGAGTGTGCCCGCGGGCGCGTGATCGAGCAGTGTCCCCGGCCGAGGATACAGGTAAGGGATGTAATACTCCAGGCCAGTGGCACCAGCTCCGCGCCCAATCTGCTCGATCTCCTCAGCCATTCGCTGCCGGGTGCGGCTGTTGCACTCGGACAGATCCAATGCGTTGAGCTGCGCAGCAGCGGCGTTGCCCCATTCTGGGAGTGCCTCGCTCGCCGGAGGGATGACGGCCTCGTTCACATGTTCGCCCGAGCGCTGCGAGGCAGGGTCAAAGAGGCGAATGCTGTCCACCTCATCTCCGAACAGGTCGATACGTACCGGCGTGGCTGCATTCGTTGGGAAGATGTCCACGATGCTGCCGCGATGGCTAAAGGTGCCTGGCTCCTCTACAACGACACTTGCCTCATAGCCTGCATTGACCAGATGCGTCAGCAGCTCATACATCGGGATGACAGCGCCGGCACTGATCGTGCGGGTGGCTCGTCGCAGGGCAACCGGCGGCGATGTCTTTTGCAGGAGTGCCCAGGCAGAGGTAACGATGACCTGTCCGCGTGCGCTCTCAGGATGCTGGCGCAGGGCAGCGAGAGATGCCAGTACGCCGACTCGGGCCTGAGATGTGGCCCGATCCCAGGCCGGTCGATCGTAAAAGATCGTATCCGGAGGGACAAAGTGCTGCACACCATCGGGGTCGGACGACCACGTACGCAACTGGTCGGCCAGATCGCGGGCCCTTTCCGGACGCCCGGCCACCACCACGATCGCCCCTGGCCAGTCCTGCTGAAGGGCGGCGATCACATAGGGTCGGGCTGATTGGGGGAGCTCCAGCGCCAATCGCTGCAGCCCGCTGTTCAGCGCAAGGGTATCACTTTGTGCACGGATCCTGTCCAGGGTCCGTGCATAGTCGGGCTGTTCGCGGAGCAGTGGCAACAGTCCCTTGAGCGCCATGGCGTTCTTTATTCGTTCTCGATGCCAGGTCTGACCGAATCAAGGCCGTTGAACAAGTTCATGGCTTCTTTCGCTCCCTCGCTCAGCAAGGTGATAACGATCTGGTTGACACGTGCGCAGATGTCTGGAATGTAGGGCGCCTGTTCACGGTCAAAAGCATTCAGCACATAATCGACCGGATCACCCTGGGCGGGCCTGCCGATACCGACGCGAATACGGGCGAAATCCTCAGAGCCAAGCTCCCGGATGATAGAACGGATGCCATTATGTCCTCCGCTGCCGCCGCCCGGACGCACCCGAATGCGTCCAAAAGGTAGGTCGAGATCATCATAGATCACGATGATCTGCCCCGGATCTACCTTGTACCAGCGGCTCGCAGGAGCTACGGATGCGCCACTGTCATTCATAAAAGTCTGGGGCTTGAGCAGGATAACGCGGCTGTCCCGCACGCGCCCCTCTCCGTACAGCCCCTTGAAGCGTTTCTTGGCAAGTGCTATCCCGTGAGTCTCAGCGATCGCGTCGACACAGCGAAAGCCGATATTGTGCCGGTGCGCTGCATACTCAGCGTCGGGATTTCCCAGCCCGGCGACGAGCGTCCACTGAGAGGAAAGGCAGTTTGCGGTTTGGGAGTAGGGTTGTCGTGGCACGATGCTGCTCTGGCCTCTCTTTGACGGCAAAGAACACAGGCTACCCGCTGTTATCCGGGCAGCCCGTAGAGTACGAGTTCGATATACACGGCGAGACGGGCTGACGCCTAAAAGAGTCTCCGCAGGCCAAATACGATGCCCACCAGAGCAAAGACCGCGCCCATCGCCATGGCACCAAAGACAAAGGCGTCCTTGAGGGACTCTGTGTCAAAGGGCAAGAGGCCCTCACCCTCGGCGCCATCCGGGATGGGGGTTGGCGTCGGCTGCATCAGCGCCGCTGTGGGTGCGATGATCAGCACGCCCGGGGTAGTCTCCTCAACCGGTTCTGTCCCGTCTTCCGAGCCAGCCTCAGGCGTACCGTTCGAGGTAGGAGCGGGCGTCTGCTCGGCGGGCGTCGGTGTGGCCGTAAGGGTGCCTTCCGGTGTGGGTGTCTCCGTGGGGGTGGCGGTCGCTGCGGGGGCACTGTTGGCGACCTGCAGATTGCGCACAAAGTACTCGACCCAGTTACCGTCTGCCTTGACGCCAGTCAGGCGCAGGGTGTAGACGTCATCCGGGAGAATGGTCGTGTCCCATACCTCAAGCTGATTGTTGGTGACTTGCTGATCGTGGAGGCTGCCGATCACCGCCCACTGCGAAGGGTTGGGTCCGATACCCCACTCGACCTTGTAGAACTGAAAGCCGGGGACGATGACCGATCCGACAATAGGCACCCGGCCTCGGACCTGTGTGCCGCTCCCTGGCGAGATGATTTCCACCCGAACCTCATCCTGAAGCAGTGGCGCGGCGACCGCCGGAATCGCGGTGACCAGACACACAATGGCGATCAAGATGGGCAAAAAGATACGTCGAGGCATGCTGCTCCTTGGGCTTGACTGTCTAGCGTCCGGAAGTTTACCACATCTGCGTGTGGTGTCCAAGGGAGCGCTCCTGCGACGTGGGCACTGTATTCACTCATCGAAAATCTGACCTGTGCAGCAAGGCCAACTCAAGTGATCGCCCAACTGGGAGGCTATGGTTGAGGAGATACACGCGGCTGGCACGGCCAAAAGGGGTGAGCCGGACGCAGGTGTTTTGACGGGTTTGGGGCGTGTGTCTATACTCTAGATTACTCTGGGAGCGTATCTGTGCCGCGGAGCCTATACCGTTGAGGTGTCAGCAGCGTGAGTGATGGGGCCAGTGAGCGTGAAAAAGGCGAGATACTGACCCGGCTGCGCCGTGTGGAGGGCCAGATACGCGGGATCCAACGGATGGTGGAGGACGAGCGGGACTGCGAGGCTATCGTCACCCAGCTCCTGGCGGCGCGTGCCGCGTTGGACAAGACGGGGATGCTGATCATGGGGGCGCACATCGAGCGCTGTCTGATCACGGCACGAGAGGGCGAGGGCTCGGAGGGTCTTGAGCGGGTGATGTCCTACTTCTGGCAGTTTGCCAGGCCACCCGACGCGGATTCGGAGGGCAGCGCCCCAGAGAATGATCCCTCTCAGCCCGGCTGATCGTTGGCAGGGCTGCGAAAAGAGCGAGGCGTGGGGAACATCCGGGAGACGAGCGAGCAGAACTGGCAGGCGGACGTGCTTGAGGCTTCGGGCCCCGTACTTGTGGACTTTTGGGCCGAGTGGTGTGGTCCTTGCCGTATGATGGAACCCCTGCTGGAGCAGATCGCGGACCGCTATGCAGATCAATTGACTGTGGTCAAAGCCGATGTGCAGGTGTACCCCGATTTGGCAGCATGGTATGGCGTGATGAACCTGCCGACCCTGGTGGTCTTTAGGCAGGGCGAGGCAGTGGAGCATCTGACGGGCCACATGCCGCTGGGCGTTCTGGAGAAAAAGCTGCAGCGATATCTCTAGATCGCTCTCGAGCTGTCAGCATTCTGTGCGCCCTCGTCATCGCGGGGGCGTTTTGTGTGTAGCCTGAATTGAGCTCCGTGGGTGGCGAACAGCCGTTCTGTCAAGACGCGATGTTTGCCAGTGGGTCGAGAAATGGTATAATTGTCTATAAGATCCGCTGGGCAAAGTGGGCGTTTTTCTCCCACTTTTTCTTTTGCGGACGTCTGGTATCGGTTACGGGAGGGCAGGGGCAGTATGAAAAGCGAGTTCGAGATCGCTATTACGCAGTTGGCCGCAGACCGCAATCTTGATCCGCGTGTGATTCTCGAGGCGATCGAGATGGCGCTGGTTTCGGCGTACAAACGCAATTACGGCTCCAGCCAGAATGTGAGCGTAACGCTTGATCCGCGCACCGGTCAGGCCCAGGTGTATATCAAGAAGGTCGTGACCGAGCAAGTCGAGGATGAGGGCAACGAGATCACACCTGACGAGGCCCATCTGATCGACGCTAACGCCAAAGTGGGTGAATTTGTTGACGTCGAGGTCAAGCCCAGGAACTTTGGTCGCATTGCAGCGCAAACGGCCAAGCAGGTCATCACGCAGCGCATCCGCGAGGCTGAGCGGGATTCGGTCTACGCCGAATACGCCGAGCGCGAGGGTGAGCTGGTCAATGGAACCATCCGAAACGTAGATGCGCGGTCCGGTAACGTCGTGGTGAGCCTGGGCAAGGCCGAGGCCATTCTGCCGCGCAGCGAGCAGATTCCCCGGGAGCACTATCGCTTTGGCCAGCGCATCCGTGTGTATATCGTCGCGGTTGAGCGCAGCGTCAGGGGTCCGCAGATCACAGTTTCGCGCACGCACCCGGACCTGCTCAAGCGGCTGCTCGAGCTCGAAGTTCCCGAGATCTACAGCGGCACTGTCGAGGTCAAGGGGATCGCCCGCGAGCCTGGCTTCCGCTCCAAAGTTGCCGTGGCTGCGTTGCAGTCTGGTGTGGATCCGGTGGGCTCCTGCGTGGGCATGCGCGGCGTCCGTATCCAGAACATTGTCAACGAGCTGGTGGGTGAAAAGATCGACGTGGTTGAGTGGAACAAGGATGAGCGGGTGTTTATCGCCAATGCGCTCAGCCCTGCGAAAGTGATCGATGTCTATCTGAATCCGTTGGAAAAGAATGCCAAGGTCATCGTTCCAGACCGTGCGCTGTCGCTGGCAATCGGCAAAGAGGGCCAAAATGCCCGCCTGGCAGCGCGTCTCACCGGCTGGCGCATCGATATCAAGAGTGAGGCAGAGGCTGAGGAAGAGCGCGAGCAGCTGGCTCAGGAAAGAGCCGAGGCGGAGGAGCGCTCTCGGGAGCGCGAAGAGGCACGGCTCGCGGCCGCGGCGTTGCTGGCCGAGGCCGAGGCCCTACTCGAAGATGGTGATGGAGACGAGGTGGCCGGGGTAACGGAAGAGGCCGTTGCCGAAATCGATCAGGCGGCCGAGCTGGAGGAGGCCTCAGGCGAGGTCGCTGTGCCGACCCCCGAGGAACTCGCTCTGGAAGTGGCCGCAGCAACCGGTGAGAGCCTCGGCGAGCCCGAGGAGATGGTTGCCGAGACGTCCGCCGAGACGTCCGTCGGAACGGTCGCCGAGACGTCCGAAGAAGTGGCATCTATGGAAGTTGCCGTCGAGGATGAGCAGGCTCTGGACATGTTAGAAGTTGCGGAACCTGCGGAGGCTGCGGCGGAGCCCGATGCTGAGCCAGCGGAAGCTGAGGAGGTACCATCTGGCGACGAGCCGGCAACAGCTGAAGAGGAGCAGGCCGAAGAGGCGACGGCTGAGGAGCCAGAGGCGGCAGCGATTGAAGATTTCGCCGCTGAACTGGATCTGAGCGTCGTGCCCGAGGTCGAAGAAGAAGAAGACGAGTCGGACCGTTCGCGTGACAAGAGCAAGACGCGCCGCGACCGGCGATTCGAGTATGACGAAGAACTCGGCCGTGTCGTCGCGCGCAAGCAGCACAAGCGGCGCGATCGCGCGGGCTGGGAAGAAGAAGACTGGGATTAGGACGGGGCGCGGATCATGGCCAGGAAAAAGCCACAGCGAACCTGCATCGGCTGCCGGCATACCGCTACCAAGCGCGAGCTGATTCGTGTTGTGCGCACGCCCGAGGGCAGAGCAGAGGTAGATCCTACCGGCAAGCAGGCGGGACGCGGGGCTTATCTGTGCGCCAATCGCAGCTGCTGGCAGAGAGCGCTCGATCGCAAGCTACTGAACCGGGCTCTCAAGATGACGCTCTCCGACGAGGATGCAGCGCGTTTGAGAGCCTACGCGGAGAGTCTTCCAGAGCTCGATTAATGTGTGGATGGGGTCCCAGAGTCATGATTCCGAGCGGTACGAGAGCCGGCATCGAGAAAGAGAGCTGGCGCGTCTCTGAGTGGGTGCAGCGAGATGCTCGGGCGCTGGCAGAGGGTATGGAGCGCTATGGATTGCAGGAGCAGGGGATGTAACCTTTCGCGGTAGCTCGATCTGTTATTCCCTCACTCTCTTTCCCCGGTAACCCTCCTGCCTGTCGGACGCGAGCCCCTGTCCTGTGACATCGATCCTGATCGCCGTCGCTGTTTGTGGCGTCTGGTGTTTGGGCAATAAGGGGGATACATATGAAACGCAATACACGTTACAACAGACCTTCTCGGGGGAAGCAGCAGAGCAGCCCCGTTCGTTCCGCGCCCGAACCCAAGGTCGACACCAGGGCCAAGGCAAAGCCTGAATCGATGGATATCGAACTGCCTCAGGCAATCACCGTGCGCGATCTCGCCGACCTGATGCAGCGCAGCCCCATTGAGCTGATCAAGGAGTTGATGAATGCGGGCGTGATGGCCAACATCAACCAGCAGATCGACTATGACACGGCGGCCATCGTCGCCGAGGACATGGGCTTTCGCGTGGTGGAGCCAACAGTTGAGGAACCGGAAGAGGAACTACAGGCCGAGACCACGCCGGTGGCCGCCGTGCGCAAGCGGCGCGAGTATACCGAGGAAGAAGCCAAGTATCTGCGTCCGCGCCCTCCCGTGGTTACCATTTTGGGGCATGTAGACCATGGCAAGACGTCGCTCCTGGACGTCATCCGCAGAACCAGCGTTCAGGCGTCAGAGGCCGGTGGCATTACACAGCACATTGGCGCCTATCAGGTCGACGTAAAGGGTGAGCTCATCACCTTTTTGGATACCCCGGGTCACGAGGCCTTTACGGCTATGCGGGCGCGCGGTGCCAGCGTCACCGATATCGCGGTCCTCGTTGTGGCCGCCGATGATGGCGTGCAGCCGCAGACAAGGGAGGCCATCGACCACGCCCGGGCTGCGCAAGTGCCTATCGTCGTGGCGCTGAACAAGATTGACCTGGCCTCCGCCAACCCCGATCATGTCAAGCAGCAGCTCTCTGATCTCGGACTGGTGCCTGAGGACTGGGGAGGTGAGACGATCTGCGTTCCCGTATCGGCGCGAACCCAGGAGGGTATCGGTGCGCTGCTGGACAATATCCTCATCGTCGCCGAGATGGCAGACCTCAAGGCGAATCCTCGCCGGACCGCTGAAGGGGTGGTCGTGGAAGGGCGCATGGATCGCTCGCGAGGCTCAACGGCGACACTCCTGGTGCAGGAGGGGACGTTGCAGGCGGGTGACTCGATCGTGGTCGGTCTGACGTATGGCAAGATTCGCGCGATGTTTGACTATACCGGGGCAACGCTGGACAAGGCCGGGCCTTCGACGCCCGCGGTCGTGATCGGGTTGCGCGATGTGCCGGCGGCCGGAGATAACTTTATCGCCGTTGAGAACGAGCGCAAGGCACGTGACCTGGCGGAGCAGCGTGTTGAGGAGCACCAGAGCAAGAGCTCTCATGCGACGGCGGCCCTGACCCTCGAAGAGGTCTTTAGCCAGGCGCAGGCCGGCAAAGTGCAGTCGCTGAATTTGATTCTCAAGGCAGACGTGCAGGGCAGCCTGGAACCTATCCACAATTCGCTGGAGCAGATCGAGGTCAAAGACCTCTCGGTGACCTTTGTGCACGAAGGAGTAGGGACCATCGCCGAGTCCGATGTCATGTTGGCGGTGGCATCAAATGCCGTCATCATTGGCTTTAGTGTGGGCGTCGACCCGTCGGCGGAACGTTTGGCGGAGGCCGAGGGTGTCGATATCCGGGTGTATGACATCATCTACCGCGTCATTGAGGACGTCGAAAAGGCGCTGACCGGCATGCTCGAGCCGGAATACGAAGATGTGTTGCAGGGGCGTGCGATCGTCCGGCAGGTCTACAAGATCTCCCGGGTGGGGCTTATCGCCGGGGCACAGATCTCTGAGGGGCGCGGTTTGCGCAACGCCACGGCCAGGATCGTCCGTGATGGCAAGCAAATCCACCAGGGACGCGTCTCCTCGCTCAAGCGGTTCACTGAGGATGCCCGCGAGGTCACCACTGGCCTGGAGTGTGGGATCGGCGTTGATGGTGCCAATGACATACAGGAAGATGACATCATCGAGTTCTATACTCGCGAACAAAAGAGGTAGGATTCCACGTGAATGGTTCTGGTAATACGGTACACAGGAAAGAACGGGCCGACTCGTTTATTCAGCAGGAGCTGACTGTGATTCTCCGAGAAAAGGTGCGCGATCCACGGGTGGATGCGCTCACGATCACAGAGGTCAGGCTCACCCGCGATCGCCGCATTGCGCGGGTGTATGTGGCATCCTATGCTGACGAAGAGGCTATAAAGGAAGGTCTGGCCGGTTTGGAGAGCGCCCGGGGCGTGTTGCGGCGAGAACTCGCCAGGCTATTGCATTGGCCCTGGACGCCCGAACTCATTTTCCAGGTGGACCGCTCCTGGCAGTATGGTGAACACATGGATCAGCTCTTTGACAGGTTGCGCGAGGAGCGCGAGGTCCAGGAGGAGTCTGGCGATAGCGATGCTGAGCAGAATAGTACAGGAGATTAGTCGCTACCACAGGTTCCTGATCGTGTCGCACGTGGATCCCGACGGGGACACGATTGGTTCCTCGTTGGGACTGGCGTGGGCATTGCGGGCGCTGGGCAAGGACGTGGTGCTCGCCTGCCAGGACCCTGTCCCCGATGAGGTCCTGTTTCTGCCCGGCGTTGATGCCTACGAGCAGCAGGCCCGGGGTGACATAGAGGCCGTGATCGCCGTGGATGCCAGCGACCTGCGGCGTATGGGCAGGGCCTATGATCCCCAGACGATGGGGGCTGTGCCGCTGCTGGTCATCGATCATCACGTCACAAATGACGGTTTCGGTACGGTCAATCTCGTGGAGGAAGCATCGTCCACGGCAGAGATCGTGCTCAGGGTGATCGATGCGCTCGGCGTGACGGTGGATGAGACCATCGCAACCTGCCTGCTTACCGGCATTGTCACCGATACACAGGGATTCCGTACCAGCAGCACGACGCCCGATTCTCTATCGGCAGCGCAGCGACTGGTTGAGGCAGGGGCGGGGCTCGTTGAGATCTCGCACCAGGTGTTCAACCGGCGCTCGCTGGAGATGCTCGCTCTGTGGGGACGCGCGCTGGCAGGCGCGCAGCTGCGTGAAGGTGTCGTGTGGACGGAGTTGCCGCTCAGCTGGTTGCCTGGCGGCAACGCGAACGGCCAGATGGGCAGCGGCCTGGCGAACATGCTCAATACCGTCCGGGAGGCCAAAGCGGCAGCGCTCTTTACGGAGCAGGGCGATGGTCTGATAGATGTCAGTTTGCGTGCCAAGCCAGGCGTGGACGTATCGCGGGTGGCTCTCGAGTTTGGCGGCGGGGGGCATGCTCCGGCAGCCGGGTGCCAGGTGCGCGGAGAGTTGGAGAGCGTGCGGGAGGCCATCCTCGCGTCACTGGTTCGCCTGGTGGCGTCAAGCCAGTGAGATGATGGAACAACGTATGGGTCAGAATCAGGGAACGCCGCCGGCACCTGTCAGCGGCGTTCTTGTTGTCGATAAGGGACCGGGCTGGACCTCTCACGACGTCGTTGCGCGGGTGCGTCGCATCACTGGCGAGCGCCGCGTCGGCCATGCGGGGACGCTCGATCCTGCGGCCACCGGCGTGCTGGTGGTGTGTGTGGGGATGGCCACACGGATCGCCGAGTACCTTGGAGACTTGCACAAGTCCTATAGAGCGACGATCCGGTTCGGCGTGGAGACAGACACCTGGGACGCAGAGGGGGAGGTTGTCTCCAGTACCGATCCCGGCTCGGTATCTCGCACCGCATTGGAGCCGCTTCTCGGGCGCTTTGTGGGCGAGATTGATCAGATGCCCCCGATGTATTCGGCCCTCAAACGTAATGGGACGCCGCTATACCAGTTGGCACGCCAGGGCAAGTCGGTGGAGCGCACGCCAAGACGCGTCACGATTTACCGGTTGACGGTGCTGCGCTGGGCATCGCCGGATCTCGAGATCGAGGTGGAATGCAGCAAGGGCACTTACATTAGGGCTCTTGCGCACGATTTGGGCCAGGAGACCGGCACCGGCGCGCATCTCGCCGCTCTGCGCCGCACAGCCGTTGGTCACTTGAAGCTGGATCGGGCCCTGACGCTCAAAGAACTCGCTCTCGATGACGCCTGGCGGCAAGCTCTTGTATCGCCCGCCGAGGCTCTGCGCCATATGGACTCTGTCGTTCTCCCCGATGAAGCTGTGGCCGAGCTTTCCTTCGGCCGTGCCATCGCACTGCCACTGGACTCTGCCCCCACGTCACTGGTCAGTGCAGTGGACCGTTCCGGCGATCTGGTGGCGATTCTCCGGCCGGATGCTCGCAGCGGATGGTGGCAGCCGGCAAAGGTATTCGTAGCACAGCCTCGTTAGGCAACAAGACCTGCATTGTAGGGGTGGTTCTCTTAACGGACGCCGGCGGATGGGCTATAATGGAGGCACGATGAGAATTATCTCTGAAACCTCCACGGCCAATCTGGGACGCGATGTCGTGTTGACCATCGGCGCCTTTGATGGTGTCCACTGTGGTCACCAATCTCTGCTGCGAGGGATGATCCGGCGAGCCAAAGCGCAGGGCATGCTCGGCGCAGTATTGACCTTTTTTCCTCATCCGCGCGAGATCCTGCAACAGGAAGCGCAGTTCCGCTACCTGACCTCTGATGCTGAGCGGGGAAGCCTGTTCGAGGCGCTGGGCGTCGATCTGCTTGTGCTTCAGCGCTTTGATCGAACGCTGGCCGCCACCGATGCATCCGAGTTTCTTCTCGGCCTCTCCCGCGATCTGCGCATGCGCGAGCTATGGGTGGGGCCCGACTTTGCCCTCGGGCGAGACAGGCGGGGGGATGTTGCCGAGTTGGCCCGCCTTGCACCGATGCTCAACTATCGTCTGAATGTCGTTGAGCCGGTGAATGCGTGCGATCAGCCGATCAGTAGCACACGCATTCGCAACCTGCTGGAAGACGGCCTGGTGGCTGATGTGATACCCATGCTGGGCCGGCAGTACGGCATGGGCGGCGTCGTGCGCTATGGGGCGCAGCGTGGCCGCCGGCTGGGCTTTCGGACCGCCAATGTGCGCGTCGGCCCGTTGTGCGGTTGCCCCGGCGATGGTGTCTATGCCGTTTGGGCGCTCGCCTTTGGCCAGTGGTATCCAGGCGTCGCCAACCTGGGCCGCCGCCCCAGCTTTGACCTCGGCGAGCGTCTCCTCGAAGTGCATCTGATGGGCTTTGGCGGATCGCTTTACGGGCACCATATGCGCGTGCTGTTTGTGGAGCGTCTGCGTGGTGAACGCCGATTTGAGGACGCCGATGCGCTGGTGGCTCAGGTCCAGGAGGATATGGCGCGGGCGCGCGTCATTCTGGACGCTACCCCTCCTCTGGATGGTACGTTATGCGAAACCTCGGATTCCGCGAGCTAGCACATCCTGCCGATCTGGCTCTGCAAGTACGTGGCAGAGACCTTTCCTCATTATTCCTCAATGCCGCACAGGGTCTCTTGCACCTCTTGCATGCCAGCGCCGCGGAGCCGGTTGGAGAACCGAACGATGTAGAGCTCTCCCTTCAGGCTGGCGATCTGGAGACGCTCATGGTCGATTGGCTGGGTGAGATTCTCTACCTGACGGAAAGGGAGGGGCGCTGTTGGCAGGTGCAGTCCGTTGGCGTCGAGCGCCCCGCCAGTCTGAGGGCCCATGTGCGGTGCGCCGGTGACAGGCGTCCGCAACGCGCCATCAAGGCGGTGACCTACGCCGGGCTGTCGATTGTGGAGAGCGCAGCAGGCTTTGAGACAGTGATTGTCTTTGACGCCTGAGATCTCGCTGCTGGCGTGGCCTCTGGCGTCTGAGCAAAGGAGGCGAATGCTATGGTTACGAAACATGATCTGCAGCGCAAGAGTCCCTGGGAGTGGGAGCTCCCCTCGAGTTTTCGCTCCGACATGCGGGTGCCCGCGCGGATCTATATGAGCGAGCCTCTGTTGGAGGCTGCCCTGGGCGACAAAGCGCTGGAGCAACTCGTCAACACGGCCACGCTTCCCGGAATCGTGCAGCATGCGCTGGCCATGCCCGACATGCATCAGGGCTATGGGTTTCCGATAGGGGGCGTGGTGGCCACCGCTCTGCCCGATGGCGTGATCTCTCCCGGGGGGGTGGGATACGACATCAATTGCGGCGTGCGGCTGCTCCGCACGGGGATTGCGGCTGAGGCGCTGCTGCCCCACATGGACAGCTTGATGACGGCGCTATACGAGAACATCGCCAGCGGCGTCGGCGCTTCCGGCGCGCTGCGCCTGAGCAAGGCGCAACTGGAGGGCGTGCTACATCAGGGCGCTGCCTGGGCGATCGCAGAGGGGCTGGGGGTAGCGGAGGACCTGGTGTGCACCGAGGACAATGGTCGGCTCGACGATGCTGATGCCGGGGCGCTCAGCTCGCGGGCCAAAGAGCGCGGATTGACTCAGCTCGGGACGCTGGGCTCCGGGAACCACTTTTTGGAGATCGACCGCGTCGACGACGTCTACAACACGGCGATCGCTGAGACGTACGGTATCCGCGCTGGAGAGGCGGTGGTCTGGATCCACTGTGGGTCTCGAGGGCTGGGGCATCAGGTATGCACGGACGCTGTGCGGCAGATGCAGTCTGCCGTGGGCAAGTATGGTATCGAGATCCCCGATCGCGAGCTGGTGTGCGCCCCGTTCAGTTCGCGCGAGGCCCAGGCCTACTACCGGGCTATGTGTGCTGCGGCGAACTATGCCTGGGCCAACCGGCAGGTGATCACGCACCTGGTGAGGCAGACGTTTGAGCGGGAGTTGCCCGCGAGCCTGCGTTCCATGCCGCTAGCGGTGGTGTACGATGTCTGCCACAACATCGCCAAGGTGGAAGAGCACGCCGTCGGAGGCAAGCGGCAAAGGCTGTGCGTGCACCGCAAGGGGGCGACGCGAGCCTTTGGTCCGTCGCGACCAGAGGTCCCCGCGCCTTACCGGCATGCCGGCCAACCCGTACTGATTCCCGGGAACATGCAGGCCGGCTCCTATGTGCTCGCCGGCACCGATTTCGCGCTTGACGCGACCTTTGGCAGCACCTGTCACGGGGCGGGCCGGACGTTGAGCCGCCATGCGGCGCGCCGGCGCGTCCGCGGGTCCGATCTCAAGGCCAGGCTAGAGTCAGAGCGAATCCTTGTTCGTGCGGGCAGCCTCAGCGGCCTGGCTGAGGAGGCGCCTGTCGCCTACAAAGACGTCGATGACGTCGTTGAGGTCACGCATGAGAGTGGTTTGGCGACGCGCGTCGTGCGCACGATGCCCCTGGGCGTGATCAAGGGCTAGAACATGGCAGGACGAAAGCGGCGGCGCTCGCTGCTACGTTTGGGGTATCTCAGAATCTGTCTGGGCTGAATTATCTTTCGCTGTGGTACGCTGCCGGACCGCCTCGAACAGGATGGCGGCCGTGGCCGCTGAGACGTTCAGGGAACTGGCGCTGCCCGACATGGGCAGGCGAGCCAGCGTGTCTGCCATGGATCGGGCGTGTTCTGAAAGACCATCCTTCTCACTGCCGATCAGGATGACCAACGGGCCGCGGCAGTCGACCTCCCACACCAGCGCTGTGCCATGGGCCGATGTCCCCATCACGCGCAGGGGGATGCCCGCAGCTCTTACCGTCTCAAACCAGGTGCCCAGTTCATTCTCGTCACTGACGGTGACAACGGGCAGGGCGTAGAGCGAGCCCATGGTTGCCCGGACCGTGAGCGGATCATACAGATCGACGGATGGTTCAACAATGGCGACAGCATCTGCCCCTGCGGCGTCCGCTGTGCGAATAATGGCGCCGAGGTTGCCAGGCGTTTGCAGTTGGCAGGCCACAACCATGAACAAGTCGTCGGTGGGCTCAAGGTCGGCCAGAGTCGTCTGGCTTGTGCGAACCACCGCTGCAATCCCCTGCGGTGCCTCCCTGTCAGAGAGCGAGCCAAAGACCTCAGGTGTTACGGCCAGCTGTTCCAGGGCAGCGTGCTCTTGCAGCAGCGCCTGAGCGCGCTCACTCACCAGCAGATCCGGCGCGTAGACCAGCAGTTCTACGGGCGCGTTGTGCTCGAGGGCTGATTCAACAATGCGAATGCCCTCTATGACATAGAGACCCTCCCGCGAGCGGTACTTGTGCATGCGGAGTCGCCGGATGGATTTGATGCGGGGATTCTGCAGGCTGCTGATCAGCATACGTGTACGGTGACCTCCGTGATCTCTACGACATAGTAACCCCGTCTGTGCGTGGACGCCAACGACGTCTCACCCGCGGCAGGGCGGGCGGGGACGGGTGCCCGGTTCGCTGACCGGTGCGAGCTTTGACAAGGGGAGCCCCCCTCCCGTATAATCCGTCACGATAAATGGCATCGCCATTCGCCCCGGTAGCTCAGGTGGATAGAGCAACTGCCTTCTAATTTCACCGCCAACTGAGCCTTTTTCACCGCAACCGAAAAGAGCCCTTACCCGACCAACTGAATTCGAGTCAGTTGGTCGTTTTTCTGCCCTGCGACCTCCCGCTTTTCGTGTCCCGTGCATAACTAACTTGCCAGGCCGCGACAGGTACCACCTTTGTGCCAGTGGTACCGTTCCGGTAAACGCCCATACCGCTCGGGGTAAAACGACAGCAGTAGAGTGCCACTTGTGCACCCAGGGATTGCCGTGCCACACCATTCAGGAGGCATCATAATGACGACAGAACCGTCCTTCAATTTCAGGAGGCGCAACATGGAGACCTCTCTTTCCACACTTGCTAATCTCTTCGCTGCAACAAAACAGACCGAGGGGCGCAGCATCAAGACGGTCGCCCTGTACCGTGACTTTCTGGGCAAGTTCATTTCCTATCTCGGGGCGGACGCGACTGTCAGACAGTTGACCATCGATGCAGCACGGACCTTCATTGCCGAACTGCAGAACCGCACGACCCGCTACCCGGGCCACCCGTCGATTCCCGAAAAGCAGGGGGGACTGTCTCCTTTCACTGTGCACTGCTACGTAAGAACGATCAAGATGTTTTCGGCCTGGCTGCACGAGGAGGGTTTCACCCGTAGCGACACACTGGCACGCCTGCGGCGCCCCAAGCTTCCCGCTCCCGTGATCGAGATCCTCTCTCGCGACGAGATCGCAGGCATCCTCTCCCACATCAATCCCGGTTGTTCGCTGGGCGCCAGGATGTACGTGGTTGTCCTGCTTCTGCTGGACACAGGCATCCGCGCCAGTGAGTTGACCACCTTGACCCTCGAGAACACCTACCTGGACGATTCGTATATCAAGGTGTGCGGCAAGGGCAACAAGGAGCGCATCGTGCCCTTCGGAGCGGCGACCAAAGAGGCGCTGTTGCGCTACTTGACTACCTTCCGGCCCGAGGACGGTGATACAGAGTACGCGATTCTCAACACGAGTGGGCAACCCCTGAGTTATACCGCGCTGGCGCAGTCGATCAAGCGACTCGGCGTCGCGTGCGGCGTGCCTCGGCTTCATCCCCACCTCTTTCGTCACACGTTCGCCGTCAACTACTTGATGAACGGTGGCGATCTGATGACGCTCAAGATGATGCTGGGCCACTCCACACTGGTAGTGACGCAGCTGTACATGCATCTGGCGCAATCCCACATCCAGGTCCAGCATAACAAGTTCTCGCCGGTGGATCGTCTGGGTATCAAGATGGACTGGAGACGGAAGAGGAAATAGGCCCTGGCCACGTGGCAACCACGGATGAGCTCCAGGGCGCGTCTCAGGGCCTCCCGAACCCGGCCATGGCAGTCTGGAAAGTAGTGGCCAGGCGAGCACAGAGCACGCTGCCCGGACCGGTGCCGCTCCAAGCATGAGCTCCGCCCGCTGGCAGGGTCCGGGTCGGAGTTCTTGCGATGTGTGCGGCCCGGCCGCTGCACCGCTCTGACCGTCTCGTCAGCAACTGGGTGGGGCTGCAAGAAAGTCCCGTAAACGATTCCACTTGGCGCCTCTGCGCTTGACAGCTCTTTCGTGTAATGGTACTATCATCGGCGTGGTTGCTGGGCGCAGGCCTTCAAGCCGCGGCACCTACACAGCCATCCGACAGTCAGATCGCGTTTGTCCTGCAGCATCTGGCGCGCTATAGTAGGGGTTGTCGGCTGTCCGGTGGCGAATGCACATTTCCCATCTTGCCCGCGCAAGGAGCGTACATGACCCACATCGTCGTTATCGGTATGGGCTACGTCGGCATCCCCTGTGCCGCCCTCCTGGCCGACGTCCCCGGCTTTACCGTTACCGGCGTCCAGCGTCGCTCCGCGCGCTCGGGCTGGAAGATCGATCACCTCAACGCCGGCCTGTGCCCCTTTGAGGGCGACGAGCCCGGCCTGGCCGAGCTGGTCGAGCGGGTGGTCAAGCAAAGGCAGCTTGTCGCGACCACCGACTATGATGCCGTAAAAGACGCGCAGGTGATCCTGATCGCCGTGGAAACGCCCGTGGAAAACGATACGCATAAGCCGGCCTACAAGGCGTTGCGTGGCGCGTTGCGTGATCTGGGGCCGCACCTCGCCGACGGGGCCATGGTCATCATCGAGTCGACCATTGCGCCGCGAACGATGGAGCGGGTGGTCAAGCCCGAGCTGGAG
>ENA-OSEO01003307-OSEO01003307.1-sediment-metagenome-genome-assembly--contig:-NODE-3307-length-19495-cov-3.830724_pt1 | contig 19495 bp, 14 predicted proteins | sample MGYA00237883_ERZ534232 | MGnify/ENA metagenome assembly ERZ534232
CATAAGTGGGTCCTCCTATGGTTGCGGAACCGATCTCCATACCCAGGATCTCCTTTAGCTTTTCCATAATGGGATCCATAAAACTAGGTTCTGCCTCTTTTTCTTCCGCTGCCTCAGGTTCCACAACCTCTGGCTCTTCGGGAAGTACGGCAGGTTCAGAATCTACAGTTTCTTCTGTTTCTTCTTCTACCTGTTCTTCCTCTGTTTCCTCCAGGGGTGTCTCAAGATCCTGTCCTGGGACAGTAGTTGGGTCTAGAGCTGAGAATTCCATATCACCAATAAATTCAGCCATTTGTTCGGCAGTTAGTTTTATGGCTTCAAAGGTTGCAGAAAAGGTGTCCGCCAACATTCCTGCTCCAACAGAGAGGGAGCGGCCGGTGGCCCGATCTATAAATTCAACCAAACCAGATTTAACAACCAGGGCGTTTCTTGCTCCAGCCTGTACATCCAGGGTAAAGTCGGTTCCCCGGACACCGCAGACAGCGGTTGGGGTGTTAACTAGGTATTGCTGCTGTCCGGTTCCTGTTCGAGCGGCAATGGTTCTCAGTTTACCTGTAATTATGGTGAATTCCGTAACTGGGCTTCCACCTACTCCCTGAATATTAGCTATTGAAAAACCAGTATTCTTGGATAGTTTAAGAATAGAACCATTGGAGGAAATCCTGATTTCGGCAGTGGTATTCTTGGTGGTTATAGAGTCACCTACCATAAGTTCAAAGCCAAAGTAAAGGTCCTCTATGGGATTGCCATCCGAATCCTTAATCAGAATTTCCAGATCATTATCAAAATATTCAAGTATTGCCACCGGTTCGTCCGATTGAGCAAAAACAAAGGATGAAACAAATAGCAGTGCAAGGATAATCGAAATAAGTTTTATTTTCATGTTTTGCCTCCCTTAAAACAGGCTTATGGAGCTTTTCAGTCCTGCGGTAGTTTCCCAGGGGTTCTCCTCACCCGTTGCATTTGGATTGTAACGGATTGAGTAGGTAAAGGTGATTATCGCTGGACCGGTTCTGTAATTGATATTCGCTTCAATTATAGCCCCGTCGGGATCTATAAGCGAGGCGAAACTATCTATAAATTTCTTGTCGTATACGGCATCGAAGGAGAAGCCGGGAACAATACCCTCGGCTATTACAAATACGCCTCTTAGATGAGGGTAATCCAGAAAGTTTTCTGTAGCTGTCTCGGGAAGACTTTTAAAAGGGCCATCAATGGAGGCATTAAAAGCTATTTTACTATCCATTAATGAGAATCCCATGCTTGCAAGGTACCCGACAAAACCCTCAATAACCGTATCACTTTGGGCTATCTGATATTTAGCTGCCCTGTATAGGTCATAGGAGGCATCAAAGTAAACAGGGATAAAGTTGTCTCCCATAATTCTTAGCTGGGCTCCGTAGGTTATGAAGGAGATGATCTGTCCTCCTACACCAAGCATTCCACCTGTGGCAAAACCCTCTTTCTTCTGGGTAAAGGCAAGGTCGCCGAAGGCGGCAAGACTTATAAGGGGATTGCCTAAGATCGGTTGTACAAGGTCAAAACCAAAAGCCATAGCATTAAATTCTTCATACCCCTCGGGTTTATCATCTATATACTTATAGGGATCAAAATCAAACACTGCCGTTGCACCTACCTCTAAATGTTTTAAGAGGGGTATCTCTGTAAAGGAGAGGGGTCTAACGAAAAGTCTGGCTCCAAGAATATCAAAGGCCGTTAGGTCACCTACAAAGGTTTCGATGCCCAGAATAGGGAATTTGAAGAGAGAGCCGTCAAGATCAAAGGACAGGCCAAAGATCCTTCTTTGGGGGAGGAATAAGGTATTGGCATAATTCCCGATAATAAAACCATTTCCCAGGGTTGCATCATCTATGGAACCAAGTTTTACGAAGAGTGGTTCCCCTTTTGTTCCATACCTTATGTACCTGATTTTTGGCAGATAGAGCTCCAAGAAGGTTAGTCCTGCATCTGCAGGAACCCAGTCTCTGCCAGAGATTAGAAACTCGTTCCCCTCTTCACCTCCGGTGAAGGAGTAGTGCAGGGTAACATCCACCCCAACACCAAACTTTCCCAGGGCCAGATCCGGGGAAAAGGTAAGGGTCTGCCAGGTTACTCCATCAAAGGTCTCTGCTCCAATCCCCAGATCAAAACCGAAGGTAGGGCTGGAAGAGTCCTGAGCGGAAAGTGTGCCTGTAAACAAGATCAGCAGAATAGCTGTAAGAAGAATATGCTTTCTTTTCCTGGTCATGGTTTACTCCTTTATGGATTATATTGAGAATAAATTCCTTTATATTTACCTTCATCCACTATAGAAATATACACCGTAAAGAGTAAAAAAAACAATTACTCAAAAAAGAAGAATTAAATTAAAACCAAAGATTAGCCTCTATTCCAAAGGTATAGCCAAGAATATAGGAATAAGTTCCCTCTTCCAACAGGGAGTACCTCTCCCAGGCGACTCCCAGACCAGCCCAAAAGGAGATCTCTCCTAGATTATTTAAAAAGAGGGTTGTTTTATGTTTTGGCATAAAACTGCCGGGAACTGTTGTCTCTTCGTTATTTTTAATCTGGATCTTGAAGGAAAGGATCTCCTCATGAAGAAAGTAGGGAGAAAAGGTTTCCTTAATTTTATCAGGGAGTATCAAACCAGGGCTTGGCCAGGAGTAGGCCAGGTATATCTCCTCTTTAAATAAAACAAGCTCATTTTTAATTCCCTCAAAACGATTTTCCAGATAGAATTTATTCTTTCCTGTTCCAAAAAAGGTCATAAAGCTCTGCAGGAAGAATTTGTAGGTTGAAGGAAGTCCCAGTTCTTCCGATTCTCCTTGAAAGGAGCCGGAAAATATAAGTTCATCAGTGCGATAGAAGGGAAAGAGTGGGTAGAGCCCCTGTCTTCCAAATAGATTGAGCACCGTGGTTTTAGTGGAAAATTTATAAAAATACAGTCGCGAAAAGGTGTCCCTCTCTTTTATCAAGCCTTGAGAAAGGGAAAACTGAAGTGTATTTGGAACCAGAAGGTTGTACCAATAGGACCCTGCAGGGAGGGAGAGGGATAAGGATGCCTCCGGTTCATACTTTGCCTTTGTTAAGCCTTGGGTTTCTATTAAAAAGCTATCCACCAGTGTAGAATCGAAGATCTCCCCATAAGGTAAGGTTGAGTAGAGGAATCGAGAGGTCTTAAGAATCTCTGATAGATTTTCCAGATCGGATAGGAAATTCTCTCTGGAATCGTCAGAACTTCTGGAATCGGAGAGAGTAAAGGCTCTAGAGTAGAGAAGGGTAAACCCCCATTCCTCGGGAGATCCTTTTTGAAATCTTACCGGCAATTGGAGATTGATCCTTCCCGTGGCTGTTTGTACTCTCTCCTCTTCCCCTGCAATCTCGTAATCCAGGAGCGGGTCTAGGCCGAATCCCAATGGATAGGTATCTAAAGCAAGGGACACAAGAAGGTTCCCCCTTCTCTTTGGCGAGGGATCCGTCTGGTTGGGGAGGAGCAGGGAATAGGACTTAATCCAAGAGGAAAGGTAATCCTCTGTAGGAAGCTTAAAACTCCAGGAATCCTGTCCTAACTCTGCGGAGATTTTAAATAGGATTTTTTCTCCTGTTGGGGAATTAAGAAGGGTCTGCCAGGATTGGTTAAGGGTTTGGGAAAGGAGTTTTGTTTCTGTATTTATTTCCCATAAAAAAGAATCCACCGGAGATAGGATTAGAGAATTGCCTCTGCTAAATTGCTCGCTGTTTCCCCTGCCTAACAGAAAGAAATCGGTTATTTTAAGCCAGGGAAGAGAAAAGGTTAGGGAATGGTTTCCTACCCAGTCTATACCAGGAGAAGAATAATTCAAGATAAAACCTGTCGATAGATCAAAAAACAGGAGTTTTACAGAAGCGGTTGTGCGGGAGGAGAAAAGAGCCTCCGGTGGGGGTTTTAATCCTTGGGCAAAGGATCTTCCGGTCAGGGAAAAAACCTGACTCAAGGATAGATCCCTAAGGATCGTTTTGCCTCCAAGACTTAGGAAGGGACCCGCCAAAGAGTAATCCAAACCCATTTCCACCGCCCCGGAGAGGGAGATCCTAGGATCCAGAAGCTGGACCTCATCCAGGTCGATTATTCCTGAATTCTGACCTTTTAAGGTCAGAACAAATTTATTCAATTTATCCGTTTCTGTAATACTTATATTTATTCCCTCCGCCACCTCCTTTCCTTCGATTCTCAATACGCCCTGAGAAATTGAAAGTTCATACCTCTGCCATTGATTCTCGGTTAAACCTTCCTGAAGAGGGTTGAAAGTACAGCTTAACCCCTCATCCTTTGAATCTGTGTAATTTACAGTTATTTGAAGGTTTTCCGGTATCTCTTCTGGAAAGCGCATAAACCAGGTCAGGGTATCATACTCGCCATACTGTACTTCCGTGGTATAACCGGTTAAGACAATCTCTTCTCCAGAAGAGAGGGGATTTGGGCTTCCCCACTCAAGCCGGAGGAACCTAGATCCGGTTTCTCTGTCAGAAAAGAGAAGATCCGGGCTGTCCACCTCTGCCTGTTCTTCCCTTTGGGAGATTGTTAGACTTGCGGTGGAGTCTGTTTTACCGTGGAGGGAGGAACCTGATAGGGCGATCCCTCCCAGCAGCAGTCTACCTTCCGTTGAACCAGAAACAGGAGAATCATTGTAGATTACAACTCGGAAAAAGGGAGCATTTCTCAATTTATTTTTAAGTTCCGCAGTTAGGGGTATTTCTACGAAGAAAAAATCCTCCCCTGGTTCCTGCCCCTGAAGTATTGATCCTGTAAGGTCTGTGGAAAGGGAGACGATCCCGCTAGAATTTTCCCAATCCAGGATTCCATTCCCATTGAAATCTTCAGAATCGATATAGAAATTTCCTGTCCCCTTCGGGCCTCCGCCAATAAGGAGCTTATCATTTCCATGATCAAAAACAAAACCCTGGGAATAGATTGATTCCTCCTTATCCAGAAGTCCATCGTTATCCAGATCCTCTCCAAGAGTTCCAATCTCAATATGATAGATAAGATTATCAAGGTCTGTTCCCTCCTTTTTCCAATAAAAGAAGAGGGAATTGTAAATAGAAAAATCCATTGGCGCTTGGTTTTTGGTTAGGGCAATTTGTGCTCCTACCCACTGATCCTTCTCCAAAGAATAATCCAAAACAAGAACTTCACCGTTAAAAGGGTCGCTCCTTTTTGTATAGGCAGTGTAGGGCCCAGGCCTATTGCCGGAGGTGTATTCATATACCTGAGTTTCCGGGATTTCCCAGGAATAGTCTGTTAAAACTACGCCTCCGGCAGGATCGTAGATCCTGTAGTCTTTGTAGATGAGTTTTCCCCTGTTCTCCTTATTCAATTCTGGAATTGAGGTAGGAACAGAGGAAGGAAAAACCGTATTATCCGAAAGGGATAGATATAGGAGATCATCGCTCATACCGAAAAGCCTAAGAACCCCAGAGCTGTTGGGAGTGGAAAGGGAAAGGCCCCCCCTAAGAAAATAGTTGATGCTCTTTGCTTTCCCACTCGCTTCCACAGAGATAATCATGGAACCGGGATTATCCCTCGGGGTTTCTGCATAGGTTCCAGCAAGGTTCCATTTAAAGCCGGTTCCAAAGCGCAGGTTAAAAAGATCCCCAAAACTCACTTTTCCTGACCCTGCAAAGAGTATATCTCCCCCTCTTTGACGCCTCTCTCTGGTTCTATAGTAGAGTTCTATCCTCTCCCCAGGCTTTGGAGGAGAGTTGAAAAGGATTCTGTTTCCCTCTAGTGAATAGTCCCTAGTTTCATAACCCTCACGGTAGATCTGAAGAGAACCGGGAAGAAGGTTGGAAGGAACCTCATAATACTCCTGGGGAGTCAGAATTTGAACGAGAATCTCCTGGTCATAAGCCTCTAGATCCAGGATCCTTTCAGCTCCGTAAAGATCTGGATATAGAGAAAGGAAGGGATACAAAAGGCCCTCCCCGGAGTCCGCCTGGAATAGACCCTTCAGGGCAAGGATATTTTCCTCCTGGAAGAGAGTGTACAGAATCCTTTGGCCCCTGTTATCTCCCTTTTTTACAAGGGAGACTTCAATAAGAGGAGTATCGTAAGGGGTCTCTGGTAGGGAGTAAAAACCGGAAATCTGGGTGGGGCTGAATTGACCAGGCCGGTAAAGGATAAGATATTCAACAGCCCCCGATGTTTCCTTGAAATCTTGGTATTGAAGACCAGATGTTACGGTTTCCTCGCTCCAGGGGATTCCTGAATAGGTTACAAGAACAGAAGAGTTAACAGGCTCCCTGAACCAGATAAAACCTGCAGGATCGGTTTCTTCGGAGGTGGAATAGATGCAATCCTGGGAATCCGCTACCCTGTAGAAGCGCCCGTTTATCTCAATGTCTCCATCACCCTTTTCCAGGAGGATTGTAAGGTTTTCAACCCTTTCTCCAGGCAGGTAGAAGAACCGGTCCTCCAGGTAGCTTGTAAGGGGAATCCTATGCTCGGAAACAAGATATTCGCCTAGATAGATCCTTTTCTGCGCTTCTGCAGGATCGAATCTTAAAAGGGTTTCAAAACTGAAATTCTCCCCGCCCATCTCAAGCGCAGTCCCAAGGGAATACTCGGAGGCTTCTGGAATTTCAAAAAAGGGAATGGGGTTAATGCCAGTATCCGTGTTTCCAAGCCGGAATCTTTTAATCAGATTGTCCGAACCTCCATTGTAGCCCAAGAGAAAGGTGTTCAAGGCATACCCTTCTATAAAAGAGGCTTCGAAGAAGTACTTTTCCGCGATCCAGAGGGATATTAAAAGATCTGGAGACTGCTGGAAAAGGAATCCCTGACTTAAGCCTGGGAAGGGAGCAGGGAATATCGGATCCTTGTCACCTGCAAAACCAAGACCACCGGAGAGCTCCATAGACCCCTTCCAGGCTCCGGAAAGATACAGCTCCACATCCTCGTCTCCCAGCTGAGTGGAAAGAACCGATTCTGCGGCTTCTTCCTCCGGCAGAATTATCTCCCGAGCACAGATCGGAAGGCTTAAGAGGAGAAATACAAGGTACAGGACTGTTCTGTTGTTCACTCTTAGTATATTATTTATTAAAAACAGGTTTATGCAAACTAAATTTTAATGGGGCTTTTTATGGTTGTATCCATGATCCAGTTTATCATTGAACTGCCAGATCTTGTTTCTATCAAGGAAAAAAGAAGGATTGTTTCCTCCCTCAAAGATAGACTACAGAAAAAGTATAAATTGACTGTAGCGGAGGTGGATCTTCAGGATTCCTTAAGTTTTTCCCAGATTGGCGCAGCGGTTATCTCCAATTCGAGAGTATATGGAGAATCGGTGCTTCAAAAGGCTCTGCAATTCTCGGAAGAAACGATTCCCGGAAGAATCCAGAATGTAGAGATTTTTTCTCAGACCTATTGAGGATCCTTCTCGTCGGAGATGGGAAAGATATAGAGATCCTCCAGTTTTAATGAATTATCAAAATGGAAGGAATCGGAAAACTCCTCTTCTGCCTCCAGATTCAGGGTAAGAAATCTACGCACCGGTTCGTAAAGCTCCTTTTCCACCAGTAGTTCAAAGGAAAACCCCCTTTTCTTTTTTTCGGCTGGAAAGGGGAAGGGCCAGAAGGTAAAACTTCCTGCCGTATTGTCAACTACTTGGTAAGGGTTTGGCCAGCTGGGATTGATCATCTGTACAAGTTTTCCCTCGGAAAGGAGAGAAACAGAGAGTCCCGATTCGGGAAGGAAGGTCTTCCCTTGAAAAACCTTTCCGTAAATTATAGGAAAATTGAAAAGAGGCCCCTTAGGAATACTGATAGGAAGGGTATCATCATGGTTAAAAAAGGGTCTCTTTGCCCTGGAAACCCTCATTATCCCCTCGTGTATCAGGGTGTAGAGGTCTGCGTTTCTCTGCTGCTTGTCCATATAATCCTTTTCCATATGTGCCAGACCGCGGCCGGAAACAATATACTTGGGAGGTATCCTATTCAGGGCATAACAGGCAACATCCAGTTTGCATTGTGAGCAGGTGCAGATCTTTTCCAGGTTAAGCCTGTTTTCTTCCGCAAAAAGCTCTTCCACCATTTCCAGAACTATCTCTTCCATTTGATTGTGAATCTTCATAAATCTTTATCTCCCGGCTTATCCTCTGGTAAGTTCCAAGGTCTCCTTTAAAACACTTACACATTCCTTGAAATCCTTTATGGTTTCCCTCAAGGAGTAATAGTTCAATCCTGCAAAATAGATCTTGGAAAAAACAGTGTAGTTTATCTCCTCCTCCGATTTTTCAAGATTGATATAGCATCCGTATTCATAACAAACTTGGAGCATCTCCTCTAGTTTCTGCATAATAAAATTGCCCATTTGAAAGGAGAAAGAGAAGGTAAAGGCAAGTTCGAGAAATTTGCTATCCTTGTCAATAAAGAATCCACCCTGGAAGCCATCCTCATTTTCAAAGCCTCCGGAATAGGTGTCCTGGTCGCGTTGGGTGTCGTAGATCTCGTAACCAAGCTCCTTAAGCAGTACCCTAACTCTTCTTATTCTTTCTTTCATTATCTTGGAGTTATTCATTCCTTTCCTTCCCTGTTTATAAATCTATTCCAGAAACTATTCTATTGCAAGCGGAGGGGAGATATTCAGAGATTACATTATAGGGAGCGTTGTATATATGTTCCCGGGCTTGTTTATTCAAATGAACCAATTCCCGGATTACTGGTTTTATCTTTGCACGAATATTGGTATCCCTGAAGGGGCATTGATTTCTGGAAACTGGAAGATGAAGTCTTTCGGTAACCTGATTCACCGTGGATTCCTTTACCTCGCAGAGAGGTCTTATTATGAACATCTTTCCCTTGAAGAAACTCTGTACAGGAAGCATGGTGGAGATATTCCCGCGGAAACATAGATTGATCAGGGTTGTTTCTATTATATCATCCAGATGATGCCCCAGAGCAATCTTGTTTATTCCAAGTCTCTCCGCTTCCTGAAAAAGGATCCTTTTCCTGTTTCTGGAGCAGAGATAGCAATTAAAATTTCCCTTAAAGGAATCATTGTACATTTTAGTGTTTATAATATTTAAAGGTATTTCAAGTTCCGAAAAATATTCCTTTAGAGCAGAAAGCTCATCCTCCCTCAAGGGATACTCAAGCCAGTGGATAAGACAAGCGGAAAGGTTGTAGGAAATGGGTAGCCATCTTTTTCTCAAGGATAGGGCTAAAGCCAGGGCCAGGGAATCCTTACCTCCGGATATTCCAAGGAGTATGTTTTCATTCTCTCTTATCATGGAAAAACGGTTTATCCCTCGGCCGGTCTGCTTTACAAAACGTAAAAGCCAGGGGGGCAGGGGGGATTCAAGCAGGGAGCCTAGTATAGCCATTGGATCATCTCCTCCCTGGGAGGGGGAGTCTTGTCCTCTAGTACCTCTTTGGCAACTAACAGCCTCAGTTTCCTCAGATTCCTGGTAAAACCTTCTATTACAGGTCCGGAGAATACGGACCCACTTTCCAGGAAGGGAAGGAATCTATCATTTTCATAGACCGGCAGGTTGATCTCAAAGGAGATCGGTTCCGGTATATCTATTATCACCGAATGGGCTGGTACCTTCTTTCCTGTATGTTTTGACAGTTCCCTGGCAATGTTCCCTTCCATTTCCAGCCTGCTTAGAAGATCCTTGGATCCTGGGCAGGGGGATTCACCTGGGCAAAGGGGAAGATCCAGGAGGATTTTATAGAGGTTTCTGTTCAATACCCTGGAAACCAAGGAAAAGGGTTCGTATTCCTCCTGTTTAAGGGTAAGGAAGAACTCCTCGTCCGTTAAACCATATAGGGTATTCTCTTTTATAATCTCGTCGGTTAAACCGGAAATAATGGCTTTTTTTATCATTGCTGTAGCAACCCGGACGGTTTTATGCCAGTAAACGGTTTTATACATCAGATACTTGGAAAAGAGGAGATTCTCAATAGCAGGTAACCCCTGGGAATCCACCGACAGGCCGATCTTTTTATAAGGTTTTATCCTGGAGATGATGAAATCCACATCCTGAATACCGTAGGGGACACCGCAAAAATAGGCATCCCGGGTAAGATAATCTAGTTTGTCTGGATCAAGGACTCCGGAAAGGAGGTTGCGGAATAATAGGATCTGTTCATCCCCACCATCGGGGAGATTCTTGTCGATTATCGCTGCCACCATCTCCGGCGAGACACCGAGTTCTTCCTTGATGGGATTGTACAGCTCCTTAGAAAGGATTATCTCTCCTGTAAGAACCTCATGTTCCTTCAGTGGTAGTTCCTTTAAGGAATGGGCATAGGGAAAATGACCAAGATCATGCAGCAGAGAGGCGCATAAAAAGGCCTTTACTCCCGCAAGACTGAGAATCCCCTCAGTAGAATTGCTTACCAGGTTTTCCATTATTCTTTTGGCAATATGAAAAACCCCCAGACTGTGATTCAGCCTGGTGTGGGTTGCGCCGGGGTACACGAGGTATGACGGGCCAAGCTGCTTTATCCTTGCCAATTTCTGCACAGACCTTTGGCTTATAAGCTTCAAAAGGGGTCCTGAAAGATTTATATTTTTCCAAAGCGGATCCCGGACAGGATCATTGTAATCCTCCCTTAGGTGCAGCAGAATCCCTTTATCCGGCATTTGCAGATTCCCGTTTTGTATAGGAGAGGAGCCCGCCCGAAAGAAGTATCCGGATTGACCTTGGATCAAGATCCCAGAGAACCCGGAGGGATCTCTTTTTATTTTTTATGGATACCTCCATGCCTTTCTCCGTCTCAAGACTCTCCCTTAAGTTCGCAAACTCGAGAGTATTACCTTCCTCCAGCAAATCGTAATCTGCGGGATTTTTAAAAATCAGTGGAAGGATGCCGAAGTTTATCAAATTTGCCTTATGGATCCGGGCAAAACTTTTGGCAAGGACAACCTTAACCCCAAGAAACATGGGGGCTAAAGCAGCATGTTCCCTGGAAGAACCTTGGCCGTAGTTTTCTCCTCCAAGGATGGCACCTTTCCCCTTGTCTAGAGCCCTTTTTGCAAAACCTGGATCAAGCTTCTCAAAGACAAACCTGGATATTTCTGGAATATTTGATCGCAGGGGAAGGATTTTTGCTCCCGCAGGCATTATATCATCAGTGGTTATATTGTCTCCAGTTTTAATCAGGACGGGAAGGCTTAAGGAATCCGGTAAGGCTTCTCCCTTGGGAATCGGTTTGATATTAGGCCCTCTAACGATTTCAGATTCTGCTGCTTCCTTTGAATAATCGGGTGGGAGGATCATGGAATCCTCCGGTTGCAGGAAGGAACTGTAATCCTTTATGGCCAGGTTTTTGAATTTTCTAGGATCCGTTATCACTCCTGTGGCAGCGGAGGCTGCAGCAATCTCCGGGGAGACTAGATAAACCTCCGCCCCTTCGCTCCCGGTTCTTCCTTTGAAATTCCTGTTAAAGGTCCGCAGAGATACTGAATCGTTTCCCGGTGCGAAACCCATGCCTATACAGGGCCCACAGGCAGATTCAAGGATCCTTGCTCCGCTTTCTACAAGAGACTGGATGATACCAGCCTTGAAAGAGGCTAAAATAACCTGTCTGGATCCTGGGGCTATTCCAAGAGAAAGATCCTTTGGAATAGTTTTCCCCTTAAGGATATCCGCTGTAATCCCAAGATCGTTTATAGAAGAGTTTGTGCAGGAACCTATAACAATTTGTTGAACCGGTTTCCCCTCCACCTCCCGTACATGAACGACCTTATCTGGCATATGAGGAAGAGCTACCATCGGCTCGACAGTGGAAAGATCGATTTTTATTATCCTGGAGTATGCTGCTCTCTTCTCTGCTTCCAGGAAAACCCATTGATTCTCCCTTTTTTGTACCGCAAGAAAGGCTTTGGTTATTTCATCCGAGGGGAAGATGGAGGTTGTTGCCCCCAATTCGGCGCCCATATTGGTTATGGTAGCTCTTTGATAAACGGAAAGACTCTTTGTTCCCGGGCCGAAGTATTCATAGATTTTACCTACACCGCCCTTTACAGTCTCCTTTTGCAAAAGTGTAAGAATTACATCCTTGGCAGAACAGAAGGGATTAAGGCTTCCGGTAAGCTCAACTCCTATGACTTCTGGGACAGGAATATAGAAAAGACCCCCCGCCATGGCTACGGCAACATCGAGACCCCCGGCACCGATAGCCAACATTCCAAGCCCCCCTGCTGTGGGGGTATGGGAATCGGAACCTATCAGAGTTTTACCTGGAATACCGAACCTTTCCAGATGTATCTGGTGGCATATTCCATTTCCTGCTCTGGAAAAATAAAGACCGAATTTCCTGGCGATACTCTGGAGGAATCGGTGATCGTCCATATTGCGAAAATCCGTCTGGAGAGTGTTATGATCAATATAGGAAACAGATAACTCGGTTTTAACCCTGGGAACCCCGATGGCTTCAAACTGTAGATAAGCCATGGTGCCGGTAGCATCCTGGGTAAGGGTTTGATCGATCCTAATCCCTATCTCCCTATCCCTCTGCAGATCTCCCTCTCTCAAGTGTGCCTTAATGATCTTCTCTGTAACGGTGCCTTTCATTCCCTTTTCCTGTATTTAAAATATTGGAGGATATAGTACTGTTTCTTTTTTCTTTCGTCCATAGTAGCCCAAGGAGGATATTTGACAGGGCTGGAAGGTTTTGGTACAACAGTAGATAGAATGAAGAGGGAAGGGCTAAAATTAGTTATCCTCCTCCTGGTTGTTGGAACACTCGTTGCTTCCTGCCAAAAAAAAACAGAAGCTGCTGTAGGGGATTCCCCTTCCGAACCATTCCCTACAGGCACCTCGGAAAATCCTGATCAGAGGATAATTATGGAACCTGTGGGAGGAAACAGAGATGCTGCCGGTAGGCCTGCACCTCCAACCTCCTCTGCCCCTGCCAGGCCCTCGGGAGTATCAAGAATAAAATCGGGTAACGAAGGACTTCTAATACCCTTTTTAGGAGAAGCGATCCTTCCTGAGGAGATGGAGATTGGACCTCTCCAGGATCTGTGGTCTGAAACACCGGAAAAAACCGTTTCCCAGGTTTTAAACCGGTTTTTTACTGCCTTATCCAAGGGGAAAATTGAGGAAGATACCCTGTATAGTGAAGCTAAGGATTCAATAAAGAGATCTCTTGCCTATTATGTTCAAAGAGAATACCTGCCTGACAGGGTGAGATACGGACGTATCACAATAAAGGAGGATACTGCCAGAACAAATATCAGGATTTTTGGAAAAGAAGGGAGAACTGTGGGAAGCGTATATCTTGTTAACCGGGACGGAAAGTGGGTTATTCTTGACTTTCAGGCGGATTTATCGGCTCTGGAGGTTCCCTACAAACGAGATACACTTTTCAACCCTGGGGAGTTCTCCTGGATAGGTCGTTAAAGGAGTGTTAGAATGGGTTTACCGATTGGAAGAATAGAAAAAGAATTTGTTTTGAACAATCTGATGGACAAGCAGCTTCCCCTGAAATTCCATGGCAATAAGGAACAGCTTTCAGGGATACTCCTTGCAGTGAGCGGGGAAGACCTTACCCTAAAACTGGAAACCCTTCCTGTTTCAAAAGAAAACTCCGATGTCCGGATCTTTTTTTCCTATTACGGACATATAATGACCTTTCATACAAAGTTACTAAAGAAGGATAAAGAGACTGTAACAGTAAGAAATCCAAAGGTTATAGTAAAGAACCTTCAGAGAAAGTATGAGCGGGTTCCCTGTCCAAAGGAAGTTAAGGTTTCCTTTTCCATTAAAGATACAAAGGTTGAGCTGGATTTTCCTAAAACCGAGGAATACAATCCTGCCGATGCAGTGGAATACTCCTTGACCTTTGATCCTACCAGTATAGAGCAGCTAATTAATGATTTTAAACAACAGGCAAAAGGCTATGCCGGGGAAAACCGGATCATCATGTTTCGGGAGAGAACTCCAGAGATGTACGAAGAGGAACTTATAATAAAAACCGGAAAGATCCTTTACATACCCCTTTCAAAGGGAAGTATCCCGGAGGAACATTCCTCCTTTGGGGGCAGGGTTCTTTCAAAGGATTATATCCATGCCCTGGAGGATAAAAGGGAGAGGGAGGAACTTTTTTCCAATCTGGAAAAGACTATGATCCGAAGAAATAATGAGGGAATCCATGCCTTTCTATACTGCCCCCTGATATATCATGAGTATGTGGTGGGGTATGTCGCTTTACTGAACCGGGAAGAGAATAAAAACCCCATTGAGCCGGAGGCTATCGAATTTGTACAGCAGTTTTCCCAAGTATTGGTATATTCCTTAAAAATAAACGGATATTTTAAGGGCGGCAAACCAGTGACTAGCACTGTAGAGCCGGAGGTAATTGATATAAGCGCATCCGGACTTCTCTTTTCCCATTCCGATAAGAGGCTGAAGGAACTTATAATGCTTTACACAGATCTGGATCTTACAGTTACCCTGGGGCACAGAAAGATAAAGGTCACTTCCCGGGTCATGAGAAAATATTCCGATCGCCATTCCACCTATTTCGGGGTGGTTTTCCTAACCATTCAACCGGAGGATTTCCGCTTTCTTTTTGATTATGTTTATGGCCGGCCCTTTAATCCTGAAGAGGATGCCCTTTGGGAAGGTGGAGCAGAACCTCCAAAGATAAAATTAGAATAGGCAGTTACTCCTTTTCCCTGTAAAAGGCAATAAGTTTTTCATAATTCTTTTTATATATACTATCCTTTATGGGATTGATCTTAACCCCAAGACTGGTAAAGGGATCGTCTTTCCGGCTCCATCTAACCTCTACGCTAATTTCAAAGGAAGGGATTTTTATTGCCTCTTCGGGCAGAATAACCAGGGAAAGGATTTCACCGGTTTTAACTTCCATATTCATGGGGATATCGAGTTTTAACCCAATTTTATTTAAATCCCTTAGATAAGCGGGAATATTCAGTTCCTTTATCCAGACCTTGGAATAGCCTGGTTCTCTTTTTAAACCCCTTTTATTGCTTACCATAGGTACCCTCTCCAAAACCTAAAATAATCCTTGTTCCTGCAACTTCCCCGGTTTCCCAGGCTGTTTTATTCCCTTTGGGGTCAACAAAGGAGAGCTGGAAGGAGGGAAAGGTTCTTTTTGCAATAAAAAGCCCCATCCCAAATCGCAGGTAGCCATTTTTCTCCCTGTAGGACTGGAAATCCGGGCTGTTCAGTTCTATATTTTCTGGAAAGTCATTCAAATCATAAGGGAGATTATCTGGATTAAACCCTCCCCCCCGGTCCTCTATTCTGATTAATAACCTGCCGAAGAGAGCATTGAATTCCAAAATGATTCTCTCAGAATTACTCTGTTCGTGGTGGGCTCGTAGGGAATTGTTCACCAGCTCCAAAAGGGCATATATTATGTGTGAGGAATTTGCTCTCAACCCAGGGAATGTAATACTATTCAAGGTATGAAAGATTTTATTAAAATCCCCTTTTGGGGAAATTTTAAGCCTGAGGGTTCTGCAACGTTTACTTTGATAAATAATATAAGAAATCATTTGTTAAAGGGAACCATAAACAAATTTTTATAAAAAAACAATATTGGGTAAGGAAAAAATGCTGTATCTTTGTATAGAAATAACAGGTTATCAACAGCTTCTTAAGGTGGAAAAAACTATTTCTGAGGAACTGTTGACTCTATTTGATAGAGCTCTGAAAAGAACCTCTTTCTCCCTGCTTAACCTTCAGGGGGATCTTTTGATTTTTGGTGGTGAAGTAGAGGAGAAGAGTTATCCAAATTTATTCGATTCCCTAGAAGACATTACCAATCTTATTGCAGAAAGGGAAAAACAGCTTCAAGGGTACTCCCTTCTTCTCGACTCTCTGGAAGAACCGCAGGAAAGGGTTTTCCCCCTGCTGCAGAAAAAACTTTATTCCACCTTCAGTGAAAACTCCTGTTTCTTAGGGGAGGAGCTTAAAGAGTTTGGAGAAAAGCATCTACTCCTTACCCAGGAGGGGCATCTATTTCGGGTGACTGGGAAAAGGGTTGAAGCCGCCACTAGATTAAAGAGGATGGTAACCTCCGATTATTATCTCCGGAAGGGATATGTGGAGGATCTTTCCAATATTCTTAATTCCCTTATAAAAGGGGAGAAACCTGCGGGCTGGATCTCTTTAACAGGACCCTCGGGAAGCGGCAAGAGGATGAGTCTCTATTCAACCCTCCATAAAATATTCGGTCCAGCGGATGCCTCAAAGGTTCTTACAATTTATTGTACTGGTAAAGGTCAGTCCTGGCTGCATCCCTTTTTAAATAGTATATCCTGCAGTCAGTTGGATAAGGTTACAGAGTATCTTACACCCGAAGAGACCCTTGTCTGGAATAGTAAAAGGGATCTTCTAAATTTTCTTTGCCCGGATCATGTGAAAGAAGATTTCTTACAAATTTATTCCCTTTATTTAAACGCATATGTAAGAAGAATGAAGCAGGAATCCATTCTGCCGATTATCATCTGTGAAGATCTAGAGGATTATAATGCGGAAGCTCTTTTAGCCCTTAACAGGCTCTGGAAGGAAAACTTAAACCAGAAAGGAGTCATTCCAATCACCTTAGGGTTTAAGGAAAACAGCAACCGGATCTTCGGATCATCGGAGTACCGGATTACCTTTCTTCCTGTTTCGAAGGAGGATCTATCCGAGTATTGTAAGCATCTGTATCCTGATCTGGATGTCAAATTGGAAGATATCGAGCTGTCAAAACTTAAGGCAGAATCCCTTGTTCAGTACCTGTACCTTCTTAATCAGGGGGTTATAAAAGGTTTCCCGGAAAATATAAATAACCTCTATTACCTTCTTCTTCAACATCTTACTCCCGAAGAAAGGAAGGTGTTGGGAGATCTTTGCCTTTCCCAGGGGATGTTGAACCGGGAGGAGTTTTATTTATATGAAAAGTCCAAAGGGATTGGCCTGGAGGATTATCAACAGATTATTACCAAGCTGCAGAGGCTGTACTTTATACGGATGTATGAGTATCCAAGAATAATTTTCCCGAGGATAGACTTTTTTTTAGTTCCAAGCTTGGGCAAGGAATTATCAGTTCTGATTAGACAGTTTTCGGATTATCTCTTTTCCAGATGGAGTGCCGGAGCCTTTTCCAGATTAAGATTTCTATACGATTTTTATAACAAGCACGATGATCTAAAAAGAGCCGAGACTGTTTTGATTGCTTTGATAGAAAAGTATCTGGATGAGGGCAACACCGATGAAGCACTGAGGTGTATAAGAAGGATTGGAAAAAATGGAGGTGATAAGGTATCAAACAGAATGAAATTCCGTTCCCTTATAATCAGAACTTACACCTTAAGAGGGGAGATCGATAAGGTAAAGGAACTTATCACAAAGGAAGGGGAGAGACCGGCTAAAGAAGAGGAGAGTGAAGGAGATCTAGAACTGGAGGTGGGCAGATATTATCTGGGAGTAAGAGATCTGAAACCGGCCTTAGCTTATATAAAAAAGGCTGTTCTGCTTGCCCAGGGGAGGGGAAACGATAGGCTAGCTAGTAATGCCAATATAGAGATTGGGCTTATAATGCTTCTTACCGACCGCTGTGAGGAGGCTATCGATTATTTTCGAATAGCCCGGGAAGCATCAGATCAATCCGGACTAGCCTTTGAAAGGATAAGATCCTCTGCCTATGAAATCCTTTCCTTAGCAATTTTCGGAAATCTCTCCAAGGCCTTAAGAGGGGTAGAAGAGGCATTACTTTTTGTGGAAAAGACAAACAGAAGAGAATGGCAGTTATATCTCCTGCATCTTAAGGGGAGGATCTTTTTTGAACTAGGAGCTTATGAAAGAGCAGAGATGGTTTTTGAATCTGCAATTACACTTTGTGACACCTACTCTTTCTGGGAAAGAAAGCAACTGTTTATATCTTGGCAATACAGGTCAAAACTTTACAGGGAAGGGGATGATCCCCTGAATATTATGAATCTCCCTTTTAAAAATCAGGAATCTCTCTTTTTTTCAGCTGAAGCCCTTATCCTGAAGAACCAAAACGATACAGCTTTAACCTGTTTGAATGAAGCATTAAATTGGGAGATACAGGAAGATAATTTCTCGCCAGGAGAAGTAATATCCTGGGAAAATGGATTTTCTTCTTACGAAGATAGGGCAGTTATAACACCGGAAAGGAAGGGTTTTCTTCATCACCTTATACGGGGTTATCGAGGCTATGTCCTGGGTTTACTGGGGGACAATGACTCCGCTTCGGAGGAGCTGTTAAGAATTACCAGGGAGGATAAGGTTTCCGAGAATGATCCATACAACCATCTGTATTACCTTTTTTACAGTCTAATCCTTCCGGTAAAAAGAAAACCCGAGGATGCAGACAGTGTTACAATCCTTTCAAAGGCTCTAAAATATCTGCAGCTTAGGGCTAGCAGAATCGATGAAGTGGTGGGGAAACAGTCCTATTTAAGCAGGAACTACTGGAACTCCCGGCTTATGGCAGAGGCTAGGAAAAACAAACTCCTATAATTGTGTATTTTACAGGAACCCCCTGTAAAAAAAGATTTTTTAGCTATCCTCAGCGTTGACATACTTTTTTTACCTTGATATATTGCCTATCACTAAGGGTGGCGTAGCTCAGTCGGTAGAGCAAACGGCTCATATCCGTTCGGTCAGGGGTTCGAATCCCTTCGCCACTATACTATTAAATTAAAAGCTGTTTGAAATTGCCTCAAACAGCTTTTTTTTTTGATTTCTGTGTAGTAGACTTATATCAGGGCTGTAAAACCCTGATGCAGTAATTATTCTGTTGTATATGAGGAGGCAGTTATCCTTATGAAAAAAATCCCGTTACTTTTCTTATTCTTTTCAATTTTCACTATAGCGACCTTTGCAGAATTTTCTTTGGGAGTCACAGGATCTTATGACTTTACCGAAGAGATACTGGATGCGGAAGAGATTGAAATAGATCAGGCAGAGTTGATGTACGGTGCCTTTGCAGAGATACATTTAGGTAAATTCGGTTTAGGCGCTCAGTATTCTGTAGATTATTTTACCATCTTTCCCGAGGAAGCGTATAATGACCTGCGTACAAGCAATATAGCCGCCTTTATATCTCTACGATTATTCAAACCAAGATTCCTTATCGATCCTTTTGTTGAGGGGGGATACGGAATTGCAATGACCACTGGAGACTACCCCTTTGAAATGGAAGACACTTATAACTACCAGTATGTATTCGGCGGTGGTGGAGTCGGAGTAAACCTCTACTTTGTTGGCGTTTTTGCCAAAGCCTTCTATGTAATGCCCTTAAACGGTTCGGATCCCCATTATAGATTGACCATGGGAGCAAAGCTGATTTTCTAGCAGCGGTTTATTTAGGGCATAAATCTGATCTTGATTCCTTAAAAAAAGAAGGCTGCCCGCATAGGCAGCCTCTATAATTTTAGAATTCCTCAAAATCCTCTTTATCATCCCTTCCCGGGGTTTGTAAGGCTTGATGAACCGGTCGGGGGGATAGTTTTTTG
>ENA-OSEO01003308-OSEO01003308.1-sediment-metagenome-genome-assembly--contig:-NODE-3308-length-19492-cov-4.019521_pt1 | contig 19492 bp, 23 predicted proteins | sample MGYA00237883_ERZ534232 | MGnify/ENA metagenome assembly ERZ534232
GAAAACGGGGAGCCTGGTTGCCGGCGCTGGTGCCCAGGGGGCGAACTAGGAGGTCCTGATGCCGTTGATGCGGTTGCGCAGCACTCCGGAGGTCTTGAAGACCACCACTTTGCGGGCCCGCAGAATAAGGTTTTCTTTGGTTTGGGGATTCCTTCCCCGGCGGGCGTTTTTCTGCCGGACCGAGAACTTGCCGAAGCCGCTGATAAGCAGGTCTTCGCCCTGGGCCAAGGATTCCTTCATGATATCCAGGACCCGTTCCACCACTGCCCGGGATTCTTGTTTGCTCAGACCTACCTGGGTCTGCAGACGGCTGATCAATTTTTCTTTGGTAAGGGCCATAGGCTTCTTTAACCTTTTGTGGGGCGGCTAAATCCTTAGCTTATATAATGGCTTAAACAAAATTCCGTGTCAAGTTTTTTTTGCCATGGAATTCAGGTGTGGCTCGGAGATTCCTTGGGGGGCGGCAAAGGCCGCCGCAGGCTGAATTCCAGGGCCCGGAAATGACAGGCGTCCAGGCACTTCAGACACATGATGCATTCCCGGCTGTCCCTATGCTCATGGGGCACCACCCCGGTGGGGCAAACCCGCACGCAAGCCCGGCACTGGACGCAATTTCCCTCGACAAATTCCAATTTTATCAGGGTCATGCGGGAAAATAAACTGTAAAAGGCCCCCAGGGGGCAAAGGATGCGGCAGAAGGGACGGCTGATAAAGATGGCCAGAGTAACGATCAGGATCAAGATGGTAAGTTTGTTATAGAAGTAAAAACCCACGGTGGTCCATAAGGCAGGTTTGAGGGCGATCAGGGGCAGCGCCCCTTCCAAGGTGCCCGCGGGGCAGAGCAGTTTGCAGAACCAGGGTTGCCCTAAGCCATAGTGATCCAGCAGGAAGAAAGGCATGAGAACTACCAGCACCACCAACACCCCGTATTTTACCCACCTCAAGGGACGCCAAAGATTAAATTTCCGGGTGGGGACCTTGTAGAGCAGGTCCTGGATAAAGCCGAAGGGACAGAGCCAGCCGCAGGGGAGGCGGCCGACGATGGTGCCGATGAAGCCCAGGTAGCCCACCACCATGGCTCCCAGGTGGGGGAAGCTCCCCGGCATGGTGTAACGCAGACTGGCGATAAAGTTCTGGATGGCGCCCACCGGACAGGAGAGCAAGGCTCCCGGACAGGAATAGCAGTTGAGGCCCGGATGGCAGACAGCTTTCAGGGGACCCTGGTAGATCACCGAGCCCCAGGGAAAAAGCAGATAGGCATTGGTTCCCAGGGCGACCACGGTTTGAATCAGCGACCTGAGCGCGGTCATCAACCCACTCCGATACAGGACAGGCAGATGGTGTTGCCCAGGTTCATGAGGTAGTCCAGGTCTCCGGTGTTGATCCCCAGAATGAAGAGGGCGGTGAAAATAATCACCAGCCAAATCGCTTTTTTGGGCATGCGCACACCTCTATTTCGCTAAACAATCAAACAAACCCCTCTTTGAGCGCGGCAATGGCCGCGTCCACCTGCGCCCCGGCCTCAGGCGCTTCCCGGCGGAGGGCGTCCCAAGCTTGCTCTACCTGTTCTTCCAGGGATTCGGGGAGAGAGCCATAGACCGCCAGGAAAGAGCGCTGCCGCTGTCGTAGCCGGAAAGCCATTCTTTCCGGTTCCGGTTTTTGCAGATAGGCGTTGATTACCTTTAGTATTTTTTCCTTATCCTGGGGCAGCTGTCCTTCTACTCCATAGAGCAGATTAGACATCTGATCGGAGACAAGATAAGAGCTGCAATGCAAGTTGGCAACCAATAAGGCTATTTCCGCCACCACTTCGTCTTCGGAGAGCTCGGTGAACAGACCCTCCTTACTCTGGGCTAGCAGAGGAGATTTACTCCGCAAGGCCAGGGTGCGCAGGCGGATATAAGCGGGGTTGATGGCGCTCAACACCGCAGCGCTGTCCAGGGCGTGCCTCTCCGATAATTCTTTTCCTCCCAGGCCGGGCATGAGGTACTCGCACAAGGAGATGCCCGCGGCCACCACTTTTTGGCCGCCTTCCACTTGCTTTAAGGAGCCGACCCCTTTTTTCATTCTTTTGAGCACCGCATCGCAACCGGATTCCAGACCCACGTGCAGCCGCAGCAGGCCCGCCCGGCGCAGGTCCGTCAGTTCCGTAAGGGACTTGCGATAACAACTTTGGGAGCGGGCATAGGCGGTGACCCGGGTCACCGTGGGAAAGGTCGCCTTAAGGTAGGAGAGGACCTCCAGCAAATCCCCGGTGCGCATGATCAGCGCATCCGCGTCCTGGAGAAACACGGTCCTGGCCCCGCTATTGAGCCAATTGGCGACGTTGTGGAGGTTTTGCCATTTGCGGGTCAGATTCCCGGTATTATCCCCAAAGAGTTGGGGATTGCTAACCCAGAGCGCCCGCACCACTTCGGGTCCGACTCCCGGAAACGGCCCCCGGTAGGCGGCCGCGGTCTGCAACTCCTCATACAGGACCCCGGCCACGTCGATATCTTGCTTGATTTCCGCCACCGGCCGGAGACTGAATTTTTCCCCCCGGTAGGTGCCGCAGAACTCGCACCGGTTCCAACAGCAGTTCCTGGTGGTGCGGATTAACAGGGACTGGTCGCTCCCCTCACTGGGGGGGCGGATGGGGCCCATCTCAAAGAAAAAATGTTCCCCGTCATAGACCGGCAAGCGGCTCTTAGAATGGTTCTGAAAAGTCATGGCCTCATTCGGTCAGGAATCCGGACAATAGGGGTTGCCCGGGGTTTGCCATGGGAAGCTGGGGTGGACTTCCTGGAAAATAATAAGAAAGAGTAAACGGAAATTTAAACCTAATTATATCCAAAGGTGTCCAGGGTGGGGAAAAATTTTTTCCAGCCCCGGGAGATTTTCTCTTGACAGATGCAATAATTTGAATATTATAATATTCATATATTATGAACAACGAACATAATAGCGAGCGCCTGGAAAAAGCGGCCAGATGTCTACGGACCATGGCCCACCCCTTAAGGCTGATGATCATTCACCTTCTCAGCCAAAGGGAGTATTCGGTCCAGGAACTGGAAAAAGAGCTGGGGGCGTCCCAGTCCAGCATCTCCCAGCATCTTAGCCTTTTAAAAGACAAAGATATTTTGACTTCCCGGCGGTCGGCCCAGCAGGTCTTTTACCGCCTCCATAACCCCCGGATGCTGGACCTGATCACTTTGACCCGGGAGTTGTTCTGCAGGGATTAAGCAAGGGGAGGGGCAGGCCCAACGCCTCCGCCCTGCTCCCCGCATTAACCTTAATAAGGAGCAGCAGTTATGAGCAATTACACTCCCCAACGTGTCCTGGATTGCCAGGGGGACGCCTGCCCCCTGCCCCTGCTCAAGACCAAGAAGGCCATGGCGGAAATGGCCAGCGGCGAGATCTTGGAAGTGGTGGGCACCGATCCGGGCTCCAAAAACGATCTCCCCAGTTGGGCCAACCGCACCGGCAACGTTTACCTGGGCGAAGAGGAAGAAGGCAACGTCTTCCACTTCTTTCTCCAGAAGAAATGAGGTCTTCCATGGCTGAAACCTTAGGTATCATGGTCAGCACCCGGGATTCCCTGGAGCACCTCCTGGGAGTGGTGGCCGCGGCCGAAAAGAGGGGTCACAAAGTGGAGGTCTTTCTCAGCGGCGAGGGTGTGCTGCTCTCTCAGGACCCTCGTTTCGCGCTGCTGGCAGGCCGGGCCCGCCTGGGCCTCTGCGAAGTCAGCTTCCGGGCGCTGGGGTTGGCAGGCGAGGTGCCGGGAATGGGCTTCAAGGACTTTGCCACCCAGGCCCGGCACGCAGCCATGGTGGAAGACTGCTCCCACTACCTGGCGCTGTAAAGGAGGATATCCATGAAAAAAGTGGCAGTGGTGGTACGCGACCCCCAGCGCCAGTATGAGGCCCTGCGCACCAGTCTGGGGTGTCTCCTGGAGGACCACCAAGTGAGTTATTTGGTTCTGGATGAGGAAATCCACCCGGATGAGGCCTTCACCGACAACCTGGGCTTCCTGGACGAAATGGAAGGCCGGCGCTACAGCAACCAGCCCGCCAACGTGGCCAAGCACGGCTTCACCTCCCTAAGCCTGGCGGAGATGGGGGAACTGTTGCGCCAGCAGGACATCATTATTCCTTTTTGAGGCGGCTTATGAAAATTCTCCATGTCTTTCGCCACCCCCCCGACGCCGAAACCCGGCAATTGGCGGCCAGCCTCTGCCGGGAGCGGGAGGCCACGGAATTTAATCTTTATCAGGGACCGGTGGATTACGACCGGTTGCTGGACTTAATCACCACTCACGACCAGGTAATCTCCTGGTGGTAGCAAGGAGCAAAAATGAATAACCGGAATGCAGCCCTAGTAACCCCGGCCGAAGGTTCGGTTTTGTCCCCGGAAGTAGAGACTTTTATCTCCGAGCAGGTGCGCCTGCAAGTGGCCGCGGAACTCAAACGCCTGGGCCTGGACCCGGCCCGTCCCAAACGCGCGGCGCTCATTGCCTCCAAAGGCACCCTGGATATGGCCTACCCCCCCCTGATCCTGGCCACCGCAGCCGCGGCCATGGACATGGAGGCCGCCATCTTCTTCACTTTTTACGGCCTGGATATCGTCAAGAAGAAGAAGTTAAGCAACTTGAAGGTCCCCCCCCTGGCTAACCCGGCCATGCCCGTGCCCATGCCCAACATCATCGGCATGCTGCCCGGAATGACCCGGATGGCCACCTGGATGATGAAAGACTGGATGAAAAAAGGCGGGGTGCCCAGCATCCCCGATCTCCTGGACTTTGCCAAGGAGAACGGCGTGCGCCTCATTGTCTGCCAGATGTCCATGGATGTTCTGGGGATCAAAAAAGAAGAGCTGATCGACGGCCTGGAATTCTCCGGAGCCGCCGCCTATCTGGACTACGCCGCGGACGCGGATATTACCCTGTTTGTGTAACAGCTATCAGCTTTCAGCGGTCAGCTTTCAGCTTAAAAGAATAGCCCCTAGTACCTTAATTTGGTGGGGCGGGCCTCCGTGCCCGCCCCTAATCTTCAAATTCAGTCAAAAAGTCTCACCCCCTGGCCCCTCGTCCCACCCGTGCTTATAATAACCAAAACGGTCATATTCCAGGATTTCTTACGAAAGACGGAAAACCAAACACCTAAACCGAAGACCAAAGACCAAAAAGGATACCCATGGGCAAGTTGGCCTTGATCGTGGCGGACATGCTCCGGGATTTTCTGGAGCCCCAGGGGAGCCTCTACCTGGGAGACGCAGCCCGGGGGATCATCCCTTTTGTGGCCCGGAAAATCGAGGAAACCCGGGCCGCAGGCGGGCTGGTCATCTATGTCTGCGACGCCCATGCCCCGGACGACAAAGAATTTCAGTTCTTTGCCCCCCATGCCGTCAAGGGCACGCCGGGAGCGGAGATCATCCCCGAACTGCAGGTGCTGCCCGGGGATTACCGGGTGGAAAAGGCTACCTACAGCTGTTTCCATAACACCGAGATGGACGCGGTCTTGCAACGGGAGCAGGTGACGCGGGTGGAGATCGTCGGGGTCTGCACTTCCATCTGCGTCCAGGAAACCGTGAAGGAACTCTTCGACCGGGACCTCCCCCGCCTGGTGTACCGGCAGGGGGTGGCCGACTTCGACCCCGAGGCCCACATCTCTGCCCTGCAATACATGGAGCGGGTCCTGGGGGCTAAAGTGGTTTGACCCTGGAGTGTTTATCTCACGCAAAGACGCCAAGAATATTGATAGCCAAGGCTTCTTACGCCTTTACGCCTTGGCGTCTTTGCGTGAGATATAAATTCAGCTTAAATCCCGGATTAACTTGGTCCCTTCCTTGAACCCCGGCTGCAGCACGTCCGCCAGGGCGAGGCTCAGCCCCGCGCCCGCCAGCAGGCCCAGGCAAGCCGTTTCCCCTTCCAGGGGATAGACCTGGCGCAGGTGGCTGCGCAGGTTGGAGAGGCCCGCCATGGTGCGCGCCGGTTCGGGAAAGACTGCGCCCGCCGCCAGCAAGCGCACGGCTTTGATACACTCCCGCATCTGCTCCCAGGCGTCGGGCCAACTGAGATTGGGAAGGACCGGATCGAATATCAACTGCTCGGGGGTGAGCCCCGCGGCCAGGGCCTGCTCCCTAAGCTCCACGGCCAGGGCGATTTTGCCTTCCAGAGTGGGGGCCGGATAGGAGCGTTCATCCAGGAGCAGGAGCACCAGGTCAGTTTGGTGAGTCGCGGCCAACGGTAGAATTTCTGCGATCTTTTTTGGCTCCAGGGTCAGGGCGTTGAGGATGGGTTTCTGACGGCAGGCGGCCAGGCCCTTGGCCAGGACTGCGGCGTCGGGACTGTCAAGGATCAGGGGCAAGTCCACTGCCTCTTGCACCGCGTCCACCATGAAGGCCATGCGCCCCTGGTGGCGCTTGCTTAAGAAACCGGGATTGAGGTCCAGGAGTGCGGCCCCGGCCTCCCGGCAACGGCGGGCTAAATCCGCCAGCGGCCGGGGGTCCCCTGCCTCCAGGGCTGTTGCCACCACCGGGTTGAAGATTTGTAGATTATCCGCGGCCAGGATCATGGGAATGATCGTTTTCCGTTTTCCGTGGGAAAATAGGAGGATCGGCGTTTATCTGCGTTCATCGGCGGTAAAATTTAACCGCCGATACACGCCGATACACGCTGATATTCCTGCGCAGCTTGATCGAGTTTCCGGGATAATTCCTGCCGCCGCGCGGCATCCGCCACCAAAGGCAGATTGGCCCAGGCAATGTGATAAGCTCCCAAGAGCACGGCCCCCAGAAACTGCCGGGCCACCTGGAGGTCGGAGACCAGGTGTTTTTGGCAGCGGGCTCCGGCCCAGGCCACCAGGGCCAGACCTTCTTCAGCCCGGGCCATGATCTCCCGGGGCACTGCCATAGCGTACTCCACGGCCTCCTGCCACTCCGGTCCCCGGGAGCTGGAAGCCCGCACCCGGACCATCTGTGCGTAAGCCCGGACATCCTCTTCCCGGAGACGGTCCAGGTCCGCGGTCAACTGCTTAATCTGCCCCAACTTTTCTTCCCAAACCTGCCGCTCCCCCTGGTTTGCCGGGCGCAGCGCCTCCAGTTGCACCACCTTGGCCAGCAAGGCCAAGGCCACCATGCCGCCATAGGCGGCCGCGGCCCCGCCGCCGGGGTCGGGGCGGGGTTGGGATAGTTGTTCCAGAAATGACGTATCCATAGATTATGTTTGTACTTAGAAGAAAAAAGGGGCAAGTGTCAAACATATAAGTAAAAGCTGGACGCCTGTACCCCAAATTTTACTTAATATAATGGATTGGGGGAGGAGGGGCTAAGGTTCGCAGGCTGGAAAGCCTGCGCCTCCGCCCCTTAGCCTCCTCCCCACAATCCCTTTCAGCTAATCTCCGCCGTGGCCTGGGGGTCGAAGGGATTGGTGCGCAGGGCCAGGGAGAAGAGGTAGGGATAGTTGTCCCTGAGGTGCTGCATGTAATCCAGCCACTGGCCGATGAGCAGGAGGTAGACTCTCTGGAGGTCGCCCGCCAGATGCTCCTGATCGGCTTCCGAGAGATGCCCCAGGGCGTGGCGCTGGACCAGCTCTTCTGTGAAGTGGAAGGCCGCCAGCAGGAGGTCTGAGAAGGCGTCGTGCTCCAGGAGGTTGGGGTTTTCCAAAAGGCGCAGGAGAAAATCCCGTTTTCCCACCAGGAAAGATCGCAAAGACTCAAAGCCGCCCGGCTCCACAGTGAGTGCCAATTCATAAGCCGGGAGAGATTTCTTGAAAGCAAGAAATTCCTGATCCGACCAGCGGTTAATGGTTTTTATTTTGCTAAGTAAATCCGGGCGCTGGACATCCCAGGAAGATAGAATTTTTAGCAGCTCCAGGCCCACTTCGCTGAAGAAGGCGCCAATGACCATGTTCAGTTTGGCCAGTTTGGAGCGCTTGGCATGGAGGTTCAAAAGCTGGTTGATGATCATGGTGACCAGGAGCACGGAGATGGGCAGAAAGCCCAACTGCCCCAGAAATAGCCGGACCATATGATTCACATCATGGAAAATCAGGTAATTGATTAGATAGAAAATCCCCGACAACCAGAGGAGGGAAAGGCTAAGCCAGATTTTCCAACTGAAATGTTTCATATTCTTAGAATCACTCCACCCCGGCGCAGACCCCGCAGCGGGTGCAGACCTCAGGGTGGCAGGGCGGCGTCTCTTCTCCGGCCAGGGCTTTTTGGTATTCCGCCCAGAGGTAGTCTTTTTTCAGGCCGTGGTCGATGAAGTCCCAGGGGAAGAGTTCTTCTGGGTGCCGTTCCCGGAGGGTGAAGAAATCCGGGTTTACAAGACTTTCCCGGAAGGCCCGGTTCCAGCCGCGCTGATGCGCGGCCAGGAGCAGGTCCCCCACCCGCCGGTCGCCCCGGGACAGGAGGGCCTGCACATAAGCCCATTTGGGGAGATCGGTGTTCACCCGCACCTCTTTGAGGCCCTGGAGCCCCTGGCGCACCAGCTTCAGACGCTTTTTCAATTCCCCCACTTCCATAAACGGAACCCATTGAAAGGGGGTGAAGGGTTTGGGCACAAAGGAGGAGAGGCTGAGGGTGATCTGGCCCAGGCGCTTTTTGCCCCGGCTGTCCTTGACGATGCGGTGCAGCAGGTGCTTCACCAGGCGGGGGATCTCCTCCACGTCCTCCAGGGTTTCGGTGGGCAGGCCCACCATGAAATAAAGGCGCATCTGGGAGATGCCCGCGGCGTTGAGGGCAATGGCGGCCTGGGCCAGGTCTTCTACGGTGAGGCCTTTATTCAGGACCCGGCGCAGGCGGCCGCTCCCCGCCTCCGGGGCCAGGGCCACGGTGCGCACTCCGCCCTGGGCCAGGAGGCGGAAGAGCTCTTCGTCCACGGAATCGGCCCTGAGGGAACTGATGCCCAAGTCTCCCCCTAAGTCCAGGACCTTACGGCAGATATCTTTAATCTCAGGATGATCGGAAACCGCCGCGCCCACTAACCCCACTTTCCGGGATTTTTGCAGGCCTGCCAAAATTTGGGGATATAAAACCTCTGCCGCCCTCTCCCGGGGGGGACGGTAAATAAAGCCCGCGGCGCAGAAACGGCAACCCCGGGAGCACCCCCGGCCGGTCTCCACCAAAAACATCTCCCCCCATTCACTCTGGGGGGCCAGGAGATGGCTGTGGGTAGGGTAGGGGGCCAGTTCCGGGAGATGGGGGGGCTTCACCCGGGAGGGATAACCAGGCTCCGGGATAAACCCGGCCAGGGTGCCGTCCCCGGCGTAGTGGGGTTGATAACCCTGGGGGACGTAGACTCCGGGAACCGTTTGGGCCAACTGCCGGAGCAGATCTTGTCTGTCTTGGGCCGCGTCCGCGGCCGCCAAAAACTCAACAAAAGAAACCGCGCCGGCCTCTCCCTCTCCCAGGAAAAAGGCGTCCACGAAAGGGGCCAAAGGTTCGGGGTTGAGAAAGGTGGCCACACCCCCGGCCAGGACCAGGGGGTCCCCGGGACCCCGGTCCGCGGCCAGCAAGGGAATCCGCGCCCCCTCCAGGATTTGCAGCGCCTGGGGGTAATCGCCTTCAAAGGAGAGGGAAAAAGCCACCGCGGCAAAATCGGTCAGCGGCCGCTGGGACTCCAGGCTGAGAAGGGGAGTGCCGGTGCGGCGGTATTCCTCCCACTCCTGGGGGCCGGGGAGAAAGGCCCGCTCACAGACCAAACCGGGCTGGGCGTTGAGCAGGTGGTAAATCACCTGGAACCCCAGGTTGCCCATGGCCACCGGATAAATATGGGGATAAACCAGGGCCACGGGCCAACGCGCGCCCCACTCCCGGACTACCGCCCCTTTTTCCTGGGAGAGAAGCTTTTGCAAGCGGGCTTTGATTTTGGCGGACATGACGTGGTAGGCTCACGCAAAGACGCAAAGGCGCCAAGTAAGACGCGAGAATATAGTTATACTCATTGCCAAAAGTTTTTTCCTCCCCCCCCTCACCCTAGCCCTCTCCCCCCGCTGGGGGAAAGGGAATAAGAGGAAAGAACTTTTAGCAAATGCTATAAGAAAGTCCTGCTCTTGGACCCCGCGGTGGAAAATTCTGCAATTCTCGTACAATTACATTATAATCTCAAACTTGAGCCGGTGACCGGGGGCAGTAAGGTTAAACAGGAAGCGTATTTCGTCCCCTGGCACGGCTGCCGCGGTGACTAACAAAGCCAAAGAGGAAATTTGAAGGGGCGATGATGGAGTTGCTGGCAAAAATCAAGGATAAGACGGCCCTGGTGGGCATCATCGGTTTGGGCTATGTGGGCCTGCCGCTGGTATTGCGCTTTACCGAAGTGGGGTTTAAGGTCCTGGGGTTTGATACGGATGGCGGCAAAGTGGAGCGGCTCAACCGGGGGGAATCTTATATCAAGTATATTCCTTCCAGCCGCCTGGCGAAGCTGGTGCAGACCGGCGAGGGGAGGCGGTTTGAGGCCACCAGCGACATGGGCCGGTTGGCAGAACCGGACGCCCTCATAATTTGCGTCCCCACCCCCTTAACCCGTAAACGCGAGCCGGACCTGCAATATGTGGAAGGCACTGCCAAATTGATCGCCCACACCTTACGGCCGGGCCAGCTCATTTCCCTGGAATCCACCACCTATCCTGGGACCACCGAGGAGCTGATGCTCCCTATTCTCCAGGCCGTAGGCGGAGAGGCGGGTAAGGATTTCTTTCTGGTCTTTTCCCCGGAGCGGGAAGATCCCGGCAACGCCGAATACGAAGTAAAGACGATCCCCAAAGTGGTGGGGGGGATTACCCCGGCCTGTCTGGAGCACGGGGTGGCTTTATACGGACAGGTGGTGGACCGGGTGATTCCGGTTTCTTCCACCCAGGCGGCGGAACTGAGCAAACTCCTGGAAAATATCTACCGGGCGGTGAACATCGCCCTGGTCAATGAACTCAAAATGCTCTGCCTGCGCATGGGGGTGGATATTTTTGAGGTCATCGAAGCCTCCAAAACCAAGCCTTTCGGCTTCCAGGCCTTTTACCCCGGACCGGGCCTGGGTGGACATTGCATCCCCATCGATCCTTTTTATCTGACCTGGAAGGCCCGGGAATACGATTTTTCCACCCGCTTCATCGAGTTGGCCGGAGAAATCAACACCGGCATGCCTTATTTTGTGGGGCAACGAGTGGCCCAAGCCCTGGGCCGGCAAGGAAAACCCCTGAAAGGGGCGAAAATCCTGCTCCTGGGCCTGGCGTATAAAAAGGACGTGGATGATCCCCGGGAGTCACCGGCCCTGAAAATCATGGAATTACTCAAAGGGGAGGGGGCCGAGGTGAGCTATAACGACCCCTATATTCCCCAATGTGGGGGCATGCGACGTTACCCGGGCCTGAAGCTGGAATCCGTGGCCCTAACCGGCCAGGCACTTCAAGGAACGGATTGCGTTCTGCTAGTGACGGACCACAGTTCTTACGATTATGCCTGGATAGCTTCCCAGGCCCCCTTGATCGTGGATACCCGGAATGCCTTTAAGGGTATTGAGGGCGACCATATTATTAAGGCATGAGATGATTCCGGGGAGTGAGGCACTTTAGTGAGCAGTGAGCAGTGAAAAAGCGGGGCTTGATGGGTCTGCCTGGTCACGGCTCAGCCATCCCTGGCCTCCGGTCCTCCCCAACAGCCCCATAAACTGGAGTATTAGTGGATGGATTTTATTGATCTGGCAACCCAGCAGAAGCGCATCAAACAGAAGATAGATGACGCCATCCAGCGGGTGCTGTCTCACGGCAAGTACGTCATGGGCCCGGAAGTGCCGGAGTTGGAAGAACGTCTGGCCGCCTATGTGGGCGCCGGACATGCCATCGGCTGCGCCTCCGGCACCGATGCCCTGCTGCTGGCGCTTATGGCGTATGGCGTCGGGCCGGGTGATGCCATTTTCACCACCCCCTTTACTTTTATCGCCACCGCTGAAGTTATCGCGCTGCTGGGCGCCACTCCGGTCTTTGTGGACATCGATCCGGCCACCTTTAATCTGGCCCCGGCCTCTTTAGAGCGGGCCGTCCAGGCGGTTCAATCCCAGGACCCATTAGTCCACCCGCTGCCTTCTGGCCCCAGCGGGTCTTCGTATCTGCGACCCCGGGGAGTAATCCCCGTGGACTTGTTCGGCCTCCCGGCCGACTATGATCGCCTCCAGGCCATTGCCGGGGAATATGGGCTCTTTGTCATTGAAGACGCGGCCCAGTCCTTCGGCGCCGCCTATAAAGGAAGAAAAGCCGGCGCCCTGGGCCAGATCGGTTGCACTTCCTTCTACCCCGCCAAGCCTTTGGGCGGTTATGGGGAAGGGGGGATGTGCTTTACGGATGATGACCATCTCCAGGAGATGATGTGTTCCTTTCGGGTCCACGGCCAGGGCCGGGACCGCTATGACAATGTCAGGATCGGTCTGAACGCCCGGCTGGATACGTTGCAGGCGGCCATCCTGCTGGTTAAATTTGAGATTTTTCCGGAAGAAGTGGAACTCCGGCAACAGATCGCCCAACGCTATACTGACCTTCTGGCTTCCTGTTCCCAACTGCAAACTCCCCTGATCCCTCAAGGATATCTGAGCGCCTGGGCCCAATATTCAGTGCTGGCGGAAAGCGGCACCCACCGGGCTGAGTTGCAGCAAAAATTGCAGGATGAGGGCATCCCCACCGCCATCTTTTACCCCAAGCCTCTGCATCTCCAAGGCGCCTTCGCCAGTTTGGGGTATAAGGCAGGGACTTTCCCGGTCAGCGAAGATTACGCCACCCGCATTTTCAGCCTCCCCATGCATCCCTACCTGCAGAAAGCGGAGCAGGAAAGAATAGCCGGGCTGCTCTGTGGTCTATAAGAAAAAATAACAGGTAAAGCTGTAGACAGCCTCCTAAGAGATGAGTGACTTCGAAGGTTAAGTAGTAGCGCCGATTTGTTGGGTCCCACAGTGAGTCATTGCGTTTTACCCTGCATTTCCAAACCTGCCCCCTCTGATCTGCTGGAAACCAGAGACTTACCCAGAGGATTAACAAATCTAAAAATTTGGCGTCTAAATGGTAACAATTCCTAAGTGGTTGCCATGAGGTTATTTTTCATTTCGTTCTTGCAAAAGGCGCATTTTTAGGTGATAAAAAATGTTGCCAGCGCATCGCAGATCTCGAAGACCTCGGGAAATTAGTTTTGTCAGCCATGCTACTCTTCGTCGGCCTCCGGAACTTTTTATAGTGAATATTCCCGCGACTTTGGCAGGCTGCATTTAATCACCCGGTCCACTGGGTGTATGTGGTTGATATTAATTGATAATCAGTTAGTTATGGCATGTAACTGACGGAGGCGAAGCATGCCCGGAGCCAGGTCAACCAGCCTTGGAAAAGACGCTGATCCCGGGATTCCCTGGTATGTGATCCATACCTGTTGCCATCATGAGGGCCGGGTGGAAGAACGGCTGCGGCAAAAAGGCTTGGAAGTCTTTCTGCCCCGATGCCTCAGAGCCAGTCGCCGCCGTGATCGTAAGAAACTCCTCCAGGTCCCCTTGTTTCCCGGTTATCTTTTTGTGCAAGATCTTCTGGAGCATCTCACCTACCACGACATCCTCCGGCTCCCAGGTGTAGTGCGGATCCTGACCAACGGCGGCTGTTTACAGCCGGTGCCCCGGGAAACCATCGAGTCCATCCGTCTGGCCCTAACCAGCAACCGTCCCTATTACCCGGATAGTTGTCTGAAAAAAGGGGAACGCGTGCGGGTGGTGGAAGGGCCCCTGGCCGGAGTGGTTGGTATCATTGCGGAAGCTAAAGACCAGAAACGCAAAGTGATCATTGAAGTGGAGCTTTTCCGGCGCGCCATGGCCGTGGAAATAGAAGACGAGGCTGTGGAACCATGGCACTAATGGTGATCTCCTTAATATCCCCAAAAGTGATCGTGGAGCATAACTTAGTTTTTGGTTCAAGTTTTTAGGATTTAGTTTTTAAATGCACTCAAACGAGGGAGAAATGTTAAGAAAAAATGGGATCACGCCATTTATTCTTGGGGTTATAATTATAGCTTCAATACCTATATGCAAGTACTTCAATGCTCCTTTGATCTTTTTCCTAATAATTGCTATAGTATGCATTTTATATCAGCGAGATACAAACAAGATAAATGGTATAAAAGCCAATTTTGAAGATACGTTGGTTAATTTATCGAAATTTATCATTATTACAGGAATTCCCGGCTATATTGTCGTTAGAATATTAAGAATATTTTTTCCTGGCTTTGATTAATGATTATGCGGAATGCCCCCAAGGACAGTAGCATTTGTGGAAATTTTATGCTATCAATGAAATCCGAGACGGGTAGGTCTCGTCTCTTATGGCGGGACTTGGGGGGCCATGGCAATTTATTGTTCGTTGGGTGCGGCTACTTCTCTTGCCGCTAAAGCCAGATGGCTGGCGGCTATCTTGGCGTGTTTTCTGCTATCCTCTTGCACCTTTCTCAGTAATCGTAGTTATGTGCAACAATACCCCGAGTACCGCGGCATTAAGCGGGTAGCTCTTTTTGTGCAGCGTTGGCCCGCTTACCTGCAGTTGCCTAACCAAGATAATTCCGGGGCCGATTTTATTAAGGAGTCGACTCTGTTTACCGGCCCCTGGCAACCAGCCGGTTTCATCAATCCCCGAGTAGTGGACGTCCAAAATATCAGTAATGAGGTGGTGGAAAATCTTTTCCTCCAAGTTTTGAAAGAAAAAGGTTATCAACCTTATGTGGGGGGAGTATTCCCCTCTCAGGCCGGCCCGATTACGGTGGCGGAGATCATGGCAAAAAGCCAGGCGTTTGATCAGGAGATTGATGGCTTTTTATTCTGCTTCTATTCTCCCGCGGTATTTTGCGCTGAGGCTAAGGCCACCCCAAAAGATCACCAAAGACGGTCTTATAGCCTGGAAGAGCTTATCGGTTTTTTAAACCCAGGAGGCCGTTGGATTCTTTGGGCCGGGCCCCAAGCGGCGCTGGCGCCACCCCGCTCCATCAGCCATGCCTTCATCTATGTTTCCCTGACTATGTTCAGGGCTTATGATTGGCGGCCGCTGTGGGAGGCGGCAGATGCGCATACCGGAGGCAGGCTGCGGGTAGCCATATCGGCCTGCCCCCCGGGGCCCACTGAGCAAAATTATTGGGCTGATGCCGCCATCATTCAACGCCTGATGTGCAATAATTTGCGCTGCCGGCTGGAACATCTGATCCCTGATGCCTTTTAGAACAAATTACCCTCCTGGCAGGATAGCCCTGGCTTCTGAAAAGTTCTTGCCTGGAAAAATGAGATGGCCCATAATCCCCTTATGGTTATTGATCTCCTTGATTAAGAGAAGAGCGATTTTATGACGGGTAAGAAGCTAGTTAGCATTTTATTGTGCCTTTTTATCTTGTTGCCGCCCACGCAGTGCTGGAGTCAGAAGTATGAGGACCAGGCAAAGTTTTATTTGCAGCAAATAGGGCCTAATATATCTTCCGGTTCACCCATCCAAAAGCAGCCGTTTCCTCAGACTGTACAACCCAGACCGGAATTGGCCCCTCAGGCGGTGAGCCCATCAGCGCCTGCCCAGATGTTAACTACCGCCCCGCGCCAGCCGGAGGAGATTTCCCACGTGGAAAGGCGGGCCTGGGCTCAACGTATGTTTCTGAAACAATTCGGTTACAGTTTCTTTTTCCAGCCGCCCGCTTCTTTTCTGCCGGTGCAGTCGGTGCCGGTGGGTCCCGATTATATTATCGGGCCCGGAGATTCCATCAAAATCATCGTTTGGGGAAGCGTCCAAGGGGAATATAACCTGACGGTAAATCGCAACGGCCAGATCGATGTTCCCAAGGTGGGAGTGGTGCACGTGAGCGGCCTCACCTTCAGGCAATTACGCCAGGTCATGGACCGTGAGTTTGCCCGCCAATATACCAATTTTCAAATGAACGTGACCCTGGATAACTTGCGCACCATCCAGGTGTTTGTCGTGGGCCAGGCCAGATTCCCAGGAAGCTATGCGGTATCTTCCCTGTCCACCCTGGTGAGTGCCTTGTTTGCTGCCGGCGGCCCCAGTAAGTCCGGTTCCCTGCGGGATATTCAAGTGCGCCGGCGCGGCAAGGTAGTTATCCACTTCGATATGTATGACTTTCTCCTGCGCGGGGACAAGAGGAAGGATATCCGGCTGCAGTCCGAAGATGTCATCTTTATCCCGCCCATCGGCCCCCTGGCGGCCATCGGCACCCCCAAAAGCATGAAAGAAATGGGGGAGGCGCTGGCCACCATAGCCCGGGTCCAATTGCAGAAAAGAGCCGAAGAAATACCTTCTGCACCGGTTACTACCTGGCAACAGGAAGAAGACCTGAGAATTTTAATCGGAGGCAAGGAGGAGCGGGGTCTGGCATTCAAGCCGCAAGGAAAGACAGGACCCCGGAGCTGGCTGGAGCAAGAATTTGAAAGAGATGAGGTTGAGTTTAAAAAGTATTATGGCATTAGTTTGATGGACGCGGTGAACAAACTGGCCATGAGCAAGGGGTTGGATTTCGGAGGGCCGGTCAAGGTCCCAGGGATTTATGAGCTGAAGAATGAGAAAAGTCTGTCAGATCTCTTAAAGCTGGCCGGAGGATTGGGGGACACGGCCTTTAAGGGCCGGGTGCAGGTGCTCCGGGTACAGGGCCGGCAGGCCATGATCCAGTTTGATGAGGATTTGAGCAGGGTCGAATCCGGGCGCAAAGACTTTCGCTTGGTTGACGGCGATTTTGTGGAAATCTTCCCTGTCCCCAGCCTGGTGGAAAAGAAGGTGGTTATTGCCGGGGCCGTCAAAAACCCGGGAGAATTCGGATATCGGGATAATTTGCGGGTCAGCGATTTAGTGACCTACGCCGGCGGACTATTGCAGCAGGCCGACAAGAGCCAGGCGGAAATTACCCGGGTGACCATTACCCCCCAGGGGCCGGAAACGACGCGCCTCCAGGTCAAACTTTTTGCAGCTTTGAATAATGCGCCCCGGGACAATGTGGTCCTTAAGCCCAATGACTATCTCTTTATCCGCACTGTGCCTAACTGGGATATTTATAAAACCGTGCAAATTACCGGGGAAGTCAAGAGTCCGGGGGCCTATGCCATTAAGAAAGGTGAAACCTTGAGTTCGGTGCTGGCCCGGGCCGGAGGGTTCACTGATAGGGCTTATCTGCTGGGGGCGGTGCTTCTGCGGGAATCCACCAGAATGATCCAGAAGCAGCAGTTGAGAGCGGCCATCGATCGCCTAGAAGCGCGGGCCGTAGTAACATCCGGAGAGAAAGCCGCAACTGGCATCGATACCGAAGAGGCTAAACGCGCAGAGGTTTTAGCAAGACAGCAGCATATGTTGATCGCTTCCTTGAGAAAAGTGGAACCCTTGGGCAGGGTGGTAATCAGACTGAGCGATCCGGAGCGTCTGCGGGGGACTCCTGATGATATTATTTTGCATGAAGGGGATCGGGTGACGATTCCCCAGAGGCAAAGCACGGTGAACGTCGTGGGCGCCGTCTTTGCTCCCACGGCCCTGGTGTATGCCCCCTATAGAACAGTGAAAGATTATCTCACCATGGCCGGGGGCACCACGGAAATAGCCGACGATGATGAAATCTATGTGATTAAAGTCAATGGCAGCGCCGTAAGCCGCAAGGGGTTCTCCTGGCTGAGGACTGGCTGGGACGGGACCAGATATGCCTACTATCCCGGCGGCTTGAGATCCATGACCCTCGACCCGGGTGATACCATCGTGGTGCCGGAAAAAGTGAAGCGCATCGCCTGGCTTAAAGAACTCAAAGATATCACCACCATTTTAGGGAATATTGCTTTGGCGGCCGGGGTGGTACTAGTTGGCCTTAAAAGATAATGGATCCAGGGGTGCGGCAAAAACTTGCAATAGTGCTGATCCTTTATCTTTGCCTCTCAGTTCCGGGGCAACCGGCCATGGCGGCCGGACTGTTAGGCGGACCCGACAGAAATTTCAATCTGGCGATGTTTGCCCTCGGCTCATTGGGCTTCTCGCTGGTGGCCCACTATATGTATAAAAACAGCCCGGCGGAAAGGATCAAGGGTTACCCGGAGGAACTGGAGCTGGGCGAGTGGTATGTTGCCGGGTACACGGGCGTTTCTTACCTTCCGTCTGCGGATTGGGCCATGTCAAAGAATTTTGGCGGTACTTACGGGGGACGGACAGCCCAAAATATTGTCTATCAACCGGGAATCTTGGGAGGGATCAAGTTCGGACGTTATTTTGATAGCCTGCCCTGGTTTGGCGTGGAGGTGGAGACCAATTTTTCCCGCAACAATCTCCGGGGCAATCAGGGCCGGATATCGCCTCCCGTGCCGGGAGGAGCAGCCAATGCGTTGGGTGGACCGGATTGGTTTATGATCTGGGACATGCAATGTAATCTCTTAGCCCGGTATGGCTTCTTAAAGGATAAAGAGGTCCCTTTTGGGCGCTTGCAGCCATATGTGGGCATTGGTCCAGGATTTGAGGTGATTTATGCCAAGTCTGACTCTGCTAAAAACTTTTCCCTCGAAACGCAAGCCGGCGTCCGGTACATGTGCACCCAGAACGTGGCCCTCTTCGTCGAATATAAGTTTAGTTATCAGTTTGATGTGGAATATCAGAACTTCTTAATTGCTGGACAAAGTGGTATAGGCACTCCTGGAGGTGGGACGATGACTATTGATGTTCCGCACCACCGATTTGTTGTAGGAGTTTCTTACCACTTTAAGAATCTTTATGGAAATTGAGCCTCGCTAGTTTAAGTATGGCAATGACTTTTAACGGGATTGCCATGAGAAGCAAGCCGGTATTTATAAAAATTACATTAATATTCTTCATCAGCAGTTTTATCGGTAATATCTGTGAGGTTCAAGCTCAGTCTTTTAAACGGATCTATAAAAACGGAGTAATTTATTATTACTTTTCCAACAGGGATGAAGGCAGGGCCGGAAAACCTTATTTGATAACCCGAAACAATAAGATTAAAGTGGTTCCTATTAACAGGAAGGTGTCACATCAGGAGTTGGAGCCGGTGGTTCAGGAAGCCAGCCGCCACTATAACCTGCCGCCACCGTTAGTCAAGGCCGTGATCCGGGTGGAATCCAATTTTGTGCCCACGGCTACTTCTCCCAAAGGGGCCCAAGGGCTGATGCAGTTGATGCCGGGGACTGCGGAAGATTTGCAGGTCCGCAATGCCTACGACATCCGGGAAAATGTCTGGGCGGGCACCCGTTATTTGAGTATTTTGCTGGAAAAGTTCGGTTATCGTCTGCCGTTGGCCCTGGCGGCTTACAATGCCGGTCCCCAGAGAGTCGAGTGCTGCCAGGATATTCCTCCGATCAAGGAAACCCAAGGCTTTGTCCGGGACGTGTGCGCTAATTTCTTGCACTATTGCGGCAAATCTCCGGCCGTTAGCGACCAATGACCTTTAACCCGATAATTATGGGGAACCCTGGGTAGTTTCAAAAATTGGGAACGATATGACCATGAACGGACCGGATAATAAACATACTCCTGGGA
>ENA-OSEO01003311-OSEO01003311.1-sediment-metagenome-genome-assembly--contig:-NODE-3311-length-19479-cov-101.933409_pt1 | contig 19479 bp, 16 predicted proteins | sample MGYA00237883_ERZ534232 | MGnify/ENA metagenome assembly ERZ534232
GCCCTGCTGCCGTGGAATGTTACTCCGAAGCAATTGAATGTGCCGGATAGCCTGGGTGTGGTTGCTTAGGCGCTTACACTAATACTCAGATACGACGAGTTCTCCCGCGATCTGGAAATCAGGAAGGTCAACTTTTTCTGCTGCAACAGGCACTACCTCCAGTGGTGGCAACGGAGGCACTCGGAGGAATACCGCAGGTTCAACCCTGATTGATCGGGGATTGCATATGCATCCAGCAGCTTTCAGGATGTTCAACCCATACTTTCTTGATAATTGAATCAGATTCTGCCATAGTAAAAAGGTTCGGCATCAACGAGAGTGACGATGAATTTTCCCGCATCCAGGTAAAGACGCAAACGTCCGGTTTTCACATGCCCGCATTGTCCGCTGCGGCATCAGACATGACGGGACATTATCCATGCCGTGAGAGAGTAATGCCACAACCTGACCTGTCAGTCCTGTCGGGATGCATCCGCAAACTGCCTCCCTCCCAATGGCAGGAAAGGATGCTTTTCTCCGGGGCTCCAGACCTTTACCTTCGGGAACAGACGGGCTCTTTTCCCGCGACGTTCCGCAGTGGAAACAGCACCCATCCAATCTTTGTTCTGCGCCTCAGGGTCGCGGGTAATCTTGTCTGTCCCTGTTCCAGTTCGGGATCGAAACGCCGGCAGCGGTACATCAGAAAAAACTGTTGCCTGGAACTTTCCGGCTGGACCACCGACCGCGATTCTTTTCTGGTTGAGCAATACCACTTCACTGTTCCGCTTGACGGCCGATTTGCCCGGCATCTCATGTTCCGGGGCCTGGTCCCCAGCACATGCCTTGCCGGCGGGGAGCACCGTTCTTGAGCGCGGACGTCAACGCCGAAGCGATCCGCCTCTTCCGATCCTGGCTCGGGTCGGACCAGGGATACAGCCATCTTGTCCGAACAGCCAGTTCGATCTTCAGGGAAGCATCCCGCCATGCGGGCCTGAAAACAATCTTGCCTTATGATCTGCAGACCAGTTTTACCGACAAGGCCTGGGAGGATATCAGGAAGGATGTCGCGCACGATTTCCTGGTGTTCCTGCTCGATGAGTTTCTCCCGGCCGTTGAAACGGACTCCACCCTGATGCAGGATCTTGTCACCGGGCGACCCCATCTTGTCCTGCAGCACGCATGGCTCCTTTTTCTCGGCCGGTGGAAGGATCGGGCCCGAAGCAAGGATCTCAACCCGCGGGGTTATTTGTACCGGAGGGTACGGGAATTGGTCGGCCGCGGCGATCAGTTCATTACCGCCGGCCAGGGTGCGGAAGGCATTGCCTATGCACCTTCCGTCCATCCGCCTCCGCTCACCGGCATAGTGTGGACTGGTGAGGACGAATCCTACAGCGGTTGGCCCGTACCACCGATGGCTGAGAGAAAGGCAGGCGGGAATGAACTGTATACCGCCCGCTTTCTGCTCCCTGCGGCCCTTTTTTTCCATGGAGAAGTCGTCCGGGCGGTTGGGGAGAATCTCTACGTGCCGGTGCGGGAGTTCGTCCGCTATCTCGCCTTTCATTTTCCTTGGCTGAACAGGCCATTGGCATCAGAACTCCCAGATGATGACAGTTTCCGAGGCGGGTCAGATTCCGACGGGCAGGGGATGGACGTAGAGGAAGTTATGGATCGCCGTTCATCCCTCGCCTCGATCGCTGCCCTGGCCGATCAGCTTATGTGCGATCTGGCCGATGAGGAATGCCGGGTGCTGGCTCTGAAGCTTGCGAATCCTGCCATGACCTACAGCGAGATTGCCGGGCAGCTTGGCCATCCGGATCATAACCGTTCCTACCGGGTCCACCAGCGAGCCTTGGCGACCATCAAACGTTTTTGCGACAACTGGCCGGGACCGCCGGTCGACGAGCTTCCCGAAGAGGTAAAGACGCGTTTCCTGGAAGAAGTGCTGAAGAGGTGCAAAAAAAGGCTTTCCTGCCCGTAACCCTGAGTGAGAGAATGAAAACCCTTTCCGTTATGAAACTGTATGGACAAATATATCAATGATGCCATAGCCTGGCTTCGGGCTTGGCGTCACCGCTGCTGTCCGCCGTCCGCCGTTCTGCATGGCCGCCTCGACGTCCAGCTCCGGGAGCACCTGCAGCTCTGCCCCTGGTGTCGGCAGGACCGGGAAGACGGTCCACTGGATATCGTTATTCCTGCTGTTGGACAGCAGTTCCCCGATCAGCCGGAAGCAGCGCCCGGCCAACTCTGGTCTCTCGCCCCCGGGCTTGCCGACTGGGGACCGAAGGGCAGGTATTACACTCCGCCGGTCGTGCTGATCGTCAACCGTCCCGACGAACATGCACTGACCGTAATCCAGACCTATGATGATCCCCTTTTCGCCGGTACCGGTGATTTGGCCCTTGACAACGGCCTGAACGGTTTCGCCCAGCCTTGGAATCGCTATACGGTCAGGCGCACGGATCTTGGCTATTATCTGGGGCGTATAACCGAGGGCCTGCTTCGGAAGCTGCGGCAATTACCGCCCGTCGAGGAAAAAGCCCCTGAAACCGGTTCCCTTCTCTGGTTTTTCCGCCAGATGGAAGTGGAAACCGGTTTCTTCTTTGCCGCCGCTGCCGTGGCCGACCTGATGATCAGGTACGAACGGGAGCATGACCGGCCTGAAAATATCCTTCGTTACGAGAGCCTGGAGGAAATGAACGCCGACCTCCGCCATCTGCCCCTTGTCTTTCCCTCGCTATCCGGCCGGGATCTCACTCCTCTCCTGGTCCTGGCCCGGTCCCATCCGGCGGACGACCTCCTGCCCCTCGTTGCCGCGGAAGCGGGGGACAGGGTGATCGCCCTTGTCTTCACCGTGGAGAGCGGTCGCATTACCGGTGTAACCGTTAGGGACCTGTTGGTCGATCATCTATCCCTCTCCGGGGACATGCTGCACCTCAGCGGCACCATGTCGGAACCCGCCGATCCCGGCCTCGACTTTTTCTTTTTCTGGCAGGTGGGGGAACAGCTCATTGAACCGGTTCCCGGCCAGGCCGGCTTTGAGGACGATGTCTTCTGGGCGGCCTTTCCAGTCCATGACGTAACGGAGCCGATGCAGGGCAGCCTGGTTGTCCGCATCCTCGACCAACGGTAAGAAAAACGCACAATGGATGGTCACTGGCACAGACTCGAGATTCTGCTGCGCAACTGCCCTGAGGTGGCCGGCTCGGTTCTGCGCGCTCCCTGTCCGGAGCTGCCGCCCGGCAAAGGTGACCTCGACCGGTTGGTATCCATGGCGGCATCGGCCGGCCTGAAATTTCTGTTGCGCAAGCACGTGCTCAGTTGCCTGGCCCTACCCGGATGGCGGGAGAACGAAGCCGCCTGTGACAACCTCGCGAGACTGCTTAATGAGTACGGCAATTCAACGCCTGTCGACCTTCTCCATTCCATGGCATGGACCTGCCTTCCCGTTCCGGTTTGCCAGGGGAACAGGGTGACGATCGTCTGGTTTCTCCTGGGCTGCCAGGCGGAGCAGTCAGGCCCGGCGGTCAGCATTTTCCTGCCGCCGGTGCCGGCTCCGGAAGCTGTCGAGGCCATGGAATCGGCGGCAAAGGCCGTTTATAACTTGGATCCGGAATTCCGAAGAGTCTTTCGTTGCTGTTCCCTACAGGATGTCCTGGATGAGCCGGTCCACGGCCGGTCACTCGGCCTGGCCTTTGGCCTGGCCATGGCTTTGCTGAGCGAGAACGCCTCCTGGGTAGCAAATTGTCACGCCACCGGCGAACTTTCGCCGCGGGGTGAAATTCTACCGGTCGGCCGGGTACAGGAAAAGTGGGCCGCCGTCCGGTACCGGGCTCGCATTTTTCTCCATCCTGAGGAAGGCATTTCCGCGAAGACAGAAGAGAACCAGGTTGCCTGTCGAACACTCACTGACGCCCTGTTCATCCTCCGCCTCGCCGCTGGCGGGATGTCCCCCGACAAGGCTGCACTGTACAAGGTCTGCGCTCATGACGGGCTCCTGCTCTTGCGGAATCTGCAGGACTTGCCCGCCTCTTTTTTCGAGTTGCCCCAGGTCCGAGAGCAGCTCCAGGAAATGGCCGGCAACCCGGCGGTCTTTCTGGGTCCCATGGCTGATGCCCTGACCGCCGCGGCTGCTCACAATTATCCGGGCGGCCCATCTCTTGCCGATCTGCTGACGCCTACCGATATTGAACGACTGGCCGCCGGTCACCCCGATCTGGACTTCTGTGCATTCAAGTGGTGTATCGGGTCCATCAGCCTCGCCAACCACCGGGGCGACATCCAGGGCGCAGAACCCTGGAGGACGCCGGCGGAACGTCTTTTGGAGCGGGTTCATGACGACGACAAATTGGAGTACTTGAACCACCGTTTTGTCGGGGAGCGGTTCAACCGCTATGACTTCCGGCCGGAAATTCCGGCCGACATCGCCGCTCTCCTGGAAATTGAGGAACGGAGACAGGCTGTCTCGCCGCGGGAGAACCGCAATCTGGGCGCGATCTACGGAACCATCGCCCAGAATTTCGGATTCTGTGGCCCGGTATACCTTGCGGAGCTCCGACGGTATGCCAGGCTGGCCATTGCCGCCTTCGGCTCCAGGCACCGGGTCGAGACCTTGCGCCCCAGAGCCTATCTCATCTACGGCCTGCTCGATGGTGGCCTGTTGGATGAAGCGGCGGTCAGGCTAAACGACTACCTCGGCATCCCGGAAAACTCCAGGCCAGAGGATGTCCTCGCCAAGTTGGCGGAGCTTGTTGGTAATAACCCCGCCGACCATGCGTACCAGGCGGCGGTCACCAGCAGAGCCTTGGCTGATATCGGCCGGGAAGGAATAACCCTGGGCAGTCGGGGCCTGCTGTCCCTGGTCGCCGGGAAAACTTTTCAGGGCATGGAGCATCCCTGGCAGTTGACCGCTCTGAACCTGGGCAGACTGTATCTGCTGACCGGCGAGGAAAAAAATACCGAGCGGCTGTTGCGGCACGCCGTGGACATCTGCCATTACGGGGAGACGACCATGCAGGTCATGTCCTTGCTGCCCCTTGCCGAACTGCACTGGATGGGTGTAGCCAATTCATCGGATTATATTCTGGCAGGGGAAATCGGAAAGTTACTGCGGGGGAGCCCGGACCTGAACCGGGCGCATTTTCAGGTGCTTTTCCGGGAGCCGGCCCAACCCGACCCGCGGGCTATGTTGGCCGCCGTTTATGCCCTGCGGCACACCCTGTTTCCCTTCAGCTACCGGTGAGGACCTTGGTCTGGAGAATGAAAATAGTCCATTTCGATGATTTTTTTCCTCAACGGAGAAAAAAAGTCGAAATCAGACCGTAAAAAAAATAAAAAAAGTATTGTACATGAACAATAAATTCATGGAGAATGAAACAAATGCCCGACCTGTTTCTCCTGTTCAACCACGCCATAACCAAGCTCCAAGAAACCGGCGCCCGGCAGGATCTCAATATTGATCGCATCGTTTCTCCGCCTGCGGCAGTACAGGAACTGTGGTCCAATGTTCCGCCGGAACTCGAGTCGCTTGCCCCGTACCTGCGGTTGGTTCTGCAATGGCTGGAGGGAGAAGCCCGTCCGGGCGATTATGTGCTGGTGCAGGGAGATTTCGGGGCCTGCTGCCTCGTGGCCCGCCATGCTAAGGACCTTGGCTGCATCCCGATCTATTCCACCACCTACCGCCAGGCCGAGGAGCGGCACCTGCCCGACGGCCGGGTACAGCTGACCCATACCTTCAATCATGTCCGCTTCCGGAGCTACGAATTGTGATCCGGAGCTAAAAACCGGTTTGACGGGGAAGGAGACAAAACATGCGCAGAGTCTTTCTGAGTTTTCTGGGACGTGGTTCAAAAAATAAAGGATACAGGTATGACAAAACTCGGTATGAGCTGAATGGGAAAATATCTGCAGAAACCGAATTTGTTCAGGTTGCTGAGCTACAACTCCTCGGCGACATTTTTGACCAGATTTTAATTGTGGCGACAAGACAATCGTTTGACGAACATTATGTATCCTTGACGGAACAGGCCATAAAACTGGCAGGAACCAATGATGGACATTTCAGGGAGATAATTATTGAAGAAGACATGAAAGACGAAGGGCAATGGAAGTGGTTTGAAAAAATATTCTCGGCCATTGAAGAGGGGGATCGCCTAACCGTTGACCTAACCCACGGGTATCGCTCTGTTCCTATTGTTTTTTCCACTGCTCTGAATTTTCTTCAAAAGACAAAGGGAATAACACTGGAACATGTTTTTTACGGTGCGTTCGAACAAAATCGCAACGAAGCGCCGGTAGTTGATATGCGGAGCTTTTTTGATATTAATCTCTGGGCCGACGCTGTCACCAGGCTGACGGAAGAGGCGGATGCCCAAAAAATCACCGAAGCGGCACAACTCAGCCATTCATCGCAACTTCCCGAATTCAATGATGATTCTCTGATTAAATCCTTCGAAGACATTACCGATAGAATCCGCAACGTTGATGTCGATAATATCGCAAAAACGGCTCATAACGTTACGAAACATATTCGGAGAGTGCAAAAGAAGGCGTCTGCCTCCGGGAAGATATTGCTCCAACTGGCGGAGAAAAAATTCTCTCCTTTAGCGCTGCCTGAAGATAACAACAAGCTGTACGAAAATGACTACTTCGGCAACCAGATTCAAATCATCAAGGTGCTCATTGAGCATGATTTGTATATGCAGGCTTTTACTGCAATGCGGGAGTTTCTTGTTTCAGTTGGCGAGCGTCATGCAAAAAAACAGATCGAAATTCTTATCGAAGGGGAATGGAAAGATATTAGCAACAAGAAGAAGAAAACACGCAGAAATGATTCCCGCCGATATGCTGATAAACTAATCGGGGCCTTCTCAACAAACGAGAAGGATTGGAATTTTTCTGACCTACGAGACGAAGGTGGTAAGAAATTTCTTGCTGTCATGGAGCCTTTTCTGAAAAGCGCTAATCATGCTGAACTAATTGAAAAAATGAAAAATTTGTGTATCGAGCTGAGGGATTATCGCAATGGTTTTGATCATGCCTGGACTGGGAAGGGAGGAATGAAAGAAGACATAAAGGAAAAAGCGGCTGATTTTTTCCGTCAGTTGGAAGAAATATTACCCTTGATCGAACGACTATGAGCATTGTCACAGCATCTCTCACCTTCCACTGCACTTTCATGACCGATGCCCGGCTGCCGGATTACCTGGGTTCGGCCCTGCGGGGCGGGCTGGGCTGGGCGCTGAAGAAGACGAGCTGCGCCCTCCGGACCCGGCAATGCAGGGACTGCATCCTCCGTCAACAATGCGTGTATGCCTGGATCTTCGAAACCGAGCGATACGAGGACTGCAACGGCCGCACGGTCAACGCCCGGCCCCATCCCTTCATTATCCAGCCCGGCGAGGGGACCGCCGGTGAACGAAGGGTCGGCGACCAGTTCGACTTTTCCATGCTCCTCATCGATCGGGCCGTCGACTACTTGCCACACATCGTCTATTCCCTGCAACAGGTGGGAAAGACCGGCGTGGGCGGCGGCAATCGTTCCGGCCTGGGCAGGTTCCGCCTGGATCGGGTGACGGCTGGGCAGGATACGTTGTTTGAAGCTGCGGGAGGAGTACTGCACAAGCCGGATAAACCCGAACGGCTTGCCCTCGAAGCCGAAGCAGCCATCCCGGTCCGGGGAATCGGAGTCCATCTGCTTACGCCGCTGCGGGTCAAGATGGGCAACGAACTACATGACGACCTGCCGTTCCACGTCCTGGTCCGCGCCGGACTCCGGCGTATGGCCGCCCTGGAGCAAGCGTACGGCGACGGCGAGCCGGATCTGGACTACCGCGGCCTCATCAGCCGGGCCGAACAGGTTGAGACGGTTGCATCCTCGCTGCGATGGCAGGAAATGCTTCGATACAGCAACCGCCAGCGGCAGAAGATATCCCTGAGCGGATTGACCGGGACGATCCGCTACCGTGGCAACCTGGCCGATTTCCTGCCCGTGCTGGCCTACTGTGAAAAGGTGCATGTCGGCAAGCAGACAGTCTTCGGTTTGGGGCGGATTTCAGTCAAGTCCTGCGATCCGGGATGAGAAGCCCCTGTTCGTGCTAAAAAAATACCCGACAAAGTGAAAATGAAATGAAAATGACCGTAAAGGTAAACAAGGAATAAAAAACGGCACTGGAGAAACAGATGAATGAGACAGTATTGAAAATCGCCTTGGCCGGCTTGCTGCATGATGTTGGGAAGTTCGCTCAGGGAGGCCTCGAGGTGTCTAAGGACTATCTGGTCAGTAATGCCGGCCTGTATCAACCCTTCAGGGACGGGCACCACAGCCATATTCATGCGGTGTACACTGCGGCCTTTATCGAACAGATGGCGGACAAACTTCCGGAGAAATTCAACCGGGGAGGATGGGGAGAAGGCGACAGCTTTGTTAATCTCGCCGCCGGACACCATAAGCCAGAAACGCCCATGCAGTGGATCATAGCCATCGCGGATCGCATTTCCAGTGGTCTTGATCGTGCCACCTTCGAACAAGGTGAGGCAATAGCCTTTAAGGATTATCAGCGGACACGTCTTTTGCCTGTCATGGAGGCGCTTGGTCCCAGGAGAATTACAAAATTCAAAAGTGGTAAGGATTTCAAGTACAGATATCCCCTGGCACCTCGATCAGCTCAGGCAATTTTTCCGCGCAAGAAGGAAGAGTTTACTCAAGAGCAGGCTGATCAGGAATATTTGGAACATTTTAACGGTTTCATTAAGCACCTTGCCAACCTCCAACATAGGCAAGAATCCATTGCTCTCTGGGCGGAACACTTCGATTCTCTGTATATGACTTACACTGCGGCTATTCCTGCAGCGCGGGTGGGTGACGTCATTCATGACGTCTCGCTTTACGACCATTCGCGTACAACCGCCGCCATCGCCGCAGCACTTTATCGTTTTCACACTGGGACCGACACGCTGAACGATGGCAGTATAAGAAATGGAGAGCAGGAAAAACTACTGCTGATCAGCGGTGACTTTTATGGAATCCAGGATTTCATTTTCAGTGAAGGCGGCGAGACGCGGAAATTTCGCTCCAAACTGCTTCGGGGCCGTTCTTTCTCGGTCTCTCTTTTCAGCGAACTGGCAGCAGATATGGTTTGCCGTAAACTCGGCCTCCCGTTTCTATCGGTGGTGATGAACGCCGCCGGCAAGTTTCATCTTATCGGACCAAATCTTCCTGATACCATGGATACCGTCAGAGCTGTGGAAACAGAAATCAACGACTGGCTCTTCACTGCAACCTACGGGCAGAGCAGTCTCGGCATAAGCTTCACTCCTGCTTCCACGGTTGAATTGCATTCCGGGCGTTTTGCAGACCTGTGGCAACGGCATCTCGTGAATATAGAGATTCGTAAGAGCTGTAAAGTCGATTTGAACAGGCACGGCGGGGCGGTGCCCATGGAGAATTATCTTGATCTGTTCATTAACGACCGGAAACAGGTTCGACGTCCTTTATGTCCCCTTTGCGGTAAACGTCCATCCGATGTCGCGGTGGAAAATGACACTGTCTTCATGCCGGATTCGTCGTCGAGCTGCAAGTTATGCCGGGACCATGTCTTCCTCGGCACGAATCTCGTCAAAAAAAACATGGTTGCCGTTTTTGGAGGAGATATTGACAAAGGCAGGTTCGATAACCGTCTTGGGCTGCCCATTTTCGGTGAATATCAGGTAGCTTTCTGCAGCAATGCCATGCAGAAAGAGGCTGAGTCAGGCTCGCTGTTGAAGCTCTGGCAGGTAAAGGCCGACGAAGACGGAACCATCCCTTCAGAGGTGACAGCGCGGCTCATCAACGGTCATGTGCCCCTGTACAGGGAAAAGGATAATCAGGACAACTGCCTGTTGGAAAGCGCCCGATCCGAGGAAAAAGTTTACGATCTCATTGAACAGATCAGGGAAGATGTCCCGAAGACCTTCTCCCATATCGCCATTAAAGCCCGCCGATTGGACGATAACGGAAGATGTCGTGGTATCGAGGCGCTTGGTGTTTTGGAAGCCGATGTGGACAATCTCGGAATGCTGTTCGGTTGTGGCCTGCCCCGGCAGCGCTTCACCATTTCCCGGCTGGCCACTCTGAGCCGGCAGATCAACGATTTTTTTGTCCTGTATTTGCCGCATTTGCTTGCAACGGATGAGACGTATTACGATGTTTACACCGTATTTGCCGGCGGTGACGACCTTTTCCTTATCGGTCCTTGGAACCGGATGGCCCATCTGGCCCGTCAACTGAACCAGCGTTTCAATGAATATGTATGCGCCAACAGTGAAATAACCTTTTCAGCCGGTATTACAGTGCACAAGCCCCACACTCCGGTGGACAAGCTGGCAGAGGCTGCGGAGGATGCTTTGAAATCTTCCAAGACCGCCGGTCGTGACCGGGTGACCATGTTTGGCGAAACCGTGTCCTGGGATGACTTCCAGGTTTTGTTGGATGTTCAGCGGCATATGGAAGAGTGGCTTGCGAAAAAATATATCAGCGACGCAATGTTTTACAGGTTAAACCATTTTGTCGACATGGCGGAGCTGGAAAAGATTGTTCTGGAAAGCGAGGAAGTCAGTCTTGCAGATATGGAAAGCCTTAAATGGCGAGCCCTTTTCAAATATAACCTTGTGCGCAATGTGGATCGCAGACAGGAAAACAGGGAAAAAGTATTGAAGGAAATGGGGATCATGGCCGTCTGGCTCGATCAATATCGCGGAGCAGTGCGTATCCCGCTCTGGCACGTTTTGTACGAAAAACGCAAATAAGCGAACATCAACGGAGGAAGGCAATGGCATCAATTAATTTGTGGAAAGACAAGGCTAACAGGAAACTCGAACCGACCTTGTTTTCTTTGACAGCGGAAGAACTGGCCAAAGGGATTGGTGGTGAGGGCAGAAACATAAATAAAAGTACCCAGCTTCGCCGCTATTACGACGAAGTTGTCCGGCTTGCTACCCAGGCGAAGGCCAGTGGGGCGGATATGGATCTCATACTGCCCCAGGTCCACATGCTGGTTGCAAAAGTTGCCTATGCCCGAGGCCGCAACCTGGTCGGCGATTCTTTTGTGGAATTGATGAAAAGCGGCATCAGCCAGGTGAACGACAAGGAGGATCTTCAGGTTTTCGCCAATTTTCTTGAATCGTTCATGGGTTTTTACAAGGTCCATGGCCCGAAGTAACAGCAGCTTTTTTTGTAACATAAATGTTTTTTGGAAAAGGAGACGATCATGAAACTTGTCAATATGACCACCATCACAGGTAGAGTCAGGCTGGAAAGCGGCCTCCATATTGGCGCCGGTGACACCGAACTGCGCATCGGCGGCACCGACAATCCGGTGATCAAGCACCCCCATACCGGTGAACCGTACATCCCGGGCTCTTCCATCAAGGGGAAAATTCGTGCCCTGCTCGAAATGAAGACCGGACTGCTGGCTGTAACAGGAAATGGGAAACCATTGGGTACCGGGATTCTGAAAAAGAACCTGACAGAAGATCAACGCAAAGAGGCAATCAATATCCTGAAACTCTTCGGAGTGAGCGGCGCGGACGATCAAGAGACCCAGCAGATCGGTCCATCCCGTGCCTCTTTTGCCGATTGCCCTTTGAACGAGGCCAGCCGGGACGCGGTCATGACAGGCAATTGGTCCTTTTTCGAGGTGAAATCCGAGAATTCCATCGATCGTATCCGCGGGGTGGCAGAGAACCCTCGCTTTACGGAAAGAGTTGTTGCCGGTCTTGCCTTTGACTTTTCGGTCGCTCTCAAGAAGATGGAAGGTGATGAAGATCTGCGTGTCCTTCTGTTGCAGGGGATGAAACTCCTGGAGCACGACGCCCTGGGTGGGAGTGGCAGCCGCGGTTACGGCCGGGTGCGCTTTGAATTGGACGATGCAGCACTGCAACAGCAGTTCAACGCTCTGCAACTCTTCTGACAAGGAGGCGTCATGCGCATTTACGCCATTACCATCAGACCGTCTTCGCCTTTCGGCACCCCGCTCAAGGGTGATACCATCTTCGGCCATTTCTGTTGGCAGGCGGTTGAGAGCGATGACATTCTGATCGGTGGTATCGATAGGTGGATTGGCTGTTACGATGAACGGCCATTCTCTGTTTTTTCCAGCGCCTGGCCCAGAATAGGGGCTGGTGAGGAGACTTTTGCCATTCGGCGGCCGGATTTGCCGCTGTCGATGCTTGAAGATCCTTACCTGGCCTCTGATTGCGAAGCAAGACTGAAAAACCGCAAACAGGAAAAAGCAAGGAAGTGGTTGCTGGTCGGCGAAAATTTCCAGGTAAGGTTGCAAAGGGAAAACATGCTGAATGACCAGGATCTCTATGACCGGTTGACGGCTGACCTGCCGGCTGTCGAGAAAAAGAGGCTGCGCCAGGCGCCGGATCGCCACAAGCGGCCGGTCAGCAGCGCCGAACAACAGCACAACACCATCAATCGATTGACCATGACAACTGGCAAAGGGGAGTTTGCGCCCTATAGCATGGACAACAGCCATTACCTGCCTGGACTTGAACTGGTTGTCCTCGCCGCTCTGGACGAAGAAGCATGCGGTCCGGACGGCCTTCGGAAAGCTTTTTCCCGGATTGGCGAATGGGGATTCGGGCGAGATGCCAGCACGGGACTTGGTCGTTTTGCCGTGATCAGAGTTGAAGAAATAGAAATTCCAGCGTATGGGAAGGATAGCGATGCATGTCTCGCTATTGGGCCGTGTGTTCCCGAACAAAATTTCTGGAGAGAAATGTATTTTACCCCTTTCATTCGCTTCGGAAGGCACGGCGCTCGTATGCTTCATACAGGCAGGCCTTTCAAAAACCCGGTGGTTATGGCTGACGAGGGTGGAGTTTTCGTACCTCCCGCTGGAAAATTCCCGAAAAAACCGTATATCGGCCGCGCCGTGCGCCATATTTCCAAAGCCCAGGCCGAAGCTGTCTGTCAGGGATATTCCCTGTATCTTCCCATGCGGCTGCCGGACCTGAAGGAAGGAGGGGAACATGTCTGATCAGATAATCCATTTTCGTCTCACCACGATTTCACCGCTGCATATCGGCTGCGACGAGGTGTTCGAGCCTACCTCTTTTGTCATCGATGAAAAGGCGGAAGAATTGATCAGCTTCGAGACGACGTCGTTTCTCGAACAGCTTGATTCCGACGCGCTCCAGCAGTTTTCTGCCATTTGCCAAAAGGGGACGATAGTTTCTCTACTTGAACTGCTCAAATTCATGCGCTCCCAGGCGGACCTGGTAGATGGTCAGAGAATTAAGGTAACGACCTCGTTCGTCGAACATTACGAAAATACTCTCGGCCTTTCCCAGAATGAAAGGATCGTCCGTCAGGAACTTAATAACTTCAAAATCAACCGTACAGCTTTTGATCCGCTCACCGAAAACGCTTATATTCCGGGTTCCGCGATCAAGGGCGCGATCCGCACGGCAGTGCTCAATCTGCGCAACAACGGCAGACGGGAACCAACCTTTCAGGGAAGAAGCGCAGGCAGGGAATCGCAGGAGCACATCCTTGGCTTCAATTTTCACCATCTTGAGTCGGACCCTTTCCGCCTTCTCAAAGTGTCAGATTTTTTTCCAGTCAACGATGCGGCGAGGGCGATCAGTTATGCTGTGGATCGCAAGAAAAGGCCAAGCGAGAGGGAATCCCAGGCCCCTTACCAGATTCTCGAAACCGTGGAGCCTGGTGCAGTCTTTGTGGGCACAATTTCACTCCTTTCTCTCCCCGGTCACGATGCCGGTATTCGCAATTCGCTTACTATGGACGAAATTGTCGAGGCAGTTCGCACTTTTTATGGTGCTGAAAAACTTCGCGAAGATAAGGAATTAGAGAAAATCGGGGTGGCCCCCGCTGGCTCCCTTGCAGACGGTCATGCGCTTCCCTTGCGTATAGGCCGGCACAGTGGGGCAGAGTGTGTGACGATCAGCGGTCGTCGCCGAATCAAGATCATGCAGGGTAGAAACAATCCTTCCAAATATCTTGACCACGCCACCACCGTCTGGCTTGCTGCCGACTCCAAGAAGCCGAACACCACCCAGGGTATGCAACCATTTGGATGGATCGGCATGAAACCCCTGTCCAACGACGAGGGCTTAAGTTTGAAGGGTCAGGCGGAGGAGCAAAAATTTGCGGCACTGATGGCGATGCGGGGGAAGGTTGACGCCCGCAAGCAGCGGGAGGCTGAAATTCGGCAAAGAGCCGAAGCCGAGAGACGGGAGGCGGAAGAAAATGCTGCACATCTTGCTGCTGAGGCGGCCGAAAGAGAAGCGTCCCTAGAACGGGAGCGACAGGCCATGGCCGCGATGAGTGAAGCGGAGAAGCTTGCTCATGTTGTGACCAAGGAGGACACCACAGAGAACGAAATTGTGGAAATATACAACAAACTCGTTTCGTTTGAGCCTGAAGACCAAAAAATCATTGCTGCCGCTTTAAAAAAATGTTGGCTATCTGCCGGCAAATGGTCGAAGAAGCAATGCTCAAAGAAACAATGGGAAAAGGTCCAGAAGGTTAAAACAATTCTGGGGGAAGCTTGAATCATTTTCCATGGCGTTGTCAAAGCAGAGAATACTCTGATTGTCTTTGACAACGTCATGAATTATTGGATTAAGGACGCGGTAGACTCTCGCTTTTTCCATAACGCTCTTGGTTATTTTTCTGACACCTATAATCAGGACAAACCATTGTATCCCATGACTTTTAAGGTTGTTTTTTTCAATAATGATATTCAACAGTATCTGGTTTAATTTTCAGGGGCATCCGAGTGATAAAAAATTAATCTAATCGCATCTCGGGTCGTAACCGGAAAGAGAACGGAGCCGGAACTCAACGAATGACGAAAATGACCTTATATCGATATATTATCAAACAAAAATCAAAAATCAAGGTACCCGAGTCGTATATTTTCATTTGATATTAACAAGTTAATATGCGATGAGAAAGAAATTTTGTATTTTGTATTTTCCCAAACGCCAAATAAGGACACATGCCCGAATACGCCTTCGGAACCTCTTTATTTCGTTATATAATTCAGGGTAAGGGTTTGGAGGAATGCCCCGATCAGAGGGGATTACGACGAGGAGGCCTCAGGAATTGCAGTGGTTTCGGCTACGGTTTGGAGGAATGCCCCGATCAGAGGGGATTACGACGATATGGTTCAGACACTCAGAAACCCGCGCGTTTAGTTTGGAGGAATGCCCCGATCAGAGGGGATTACGACAGTTAGTGGGTGAGGTTTTCATAGTCGAGATATTTCAGTTTGGAGGAATGCCCCGATCAGAGGGGATTACGACAGTGTGTTAGCTTCCCGGCCCCATGTTGTACATGATGTTTGGAGGAATGCCCCGATCAGAGGGGATTACGACAAGTATTCTTTTTTTTCATTTCTATACGCAATACAGTAGTTTGGAGGAATGCCCCGATCAGAGGGGATTACGACTTTACTCATATTGAGATGCCGTCCATCCAACCCGGATGTTTGGAGGAATGCCCCGATCAGAGGGGATTACGACTCCGATGTAGCCGCGCTGGGCAAAGGTTTATAAGTGTTTGGAGGAATGCCCCGATCAGAGGGGATTACGACCTTCTAAATGACCTATTATCAGTAACAATCCATCGTACGTTTGGAGGAATGCCCCGATCAGAGGGGATTACGACAATTCATCATCCCCAAACTTGTTGCGGAGCACAACTGGTTTGGAGGAATGCCCCGATCAGAGGGGATTACGACCTGATTTATGTACTTTCATGTTTCCCTTATCCATGTTTGGAGGAATGCCCCGATCAGAGGGGATTACGACAAAATGGGTTCATAGGCCTGGACAAGCTTTAATGCTGTTTGGAGGAATGCCCCGATCAGAGGGGATTACGACTCATCGATCCTGCTCCTCATCTGATCCGCCGGTGTCGTTTGGAGGAATGCCCCGATCAGAGGGGATTACGACCATTGTCGCCGGACAGATTTTGAAAGAATGCCTTGGAAGTTTGGAGGAATGCCCCGATCAGAGGGGATTACGACAAATTTTACAGATTGCGCAGCAAAGCATATGCTACGGTTTGGAGGAATGCCCCGATCAGAGGGGATTACGACCGGAAATCTGTTGACGTGGGTGAGCGTCAAGATATGCAGGTTTGGAGGAATGCCCCGATCAGAGGGGATTACGACTGTTTCCGATGTAAAATCCTGCATACCAGCCTAAACCGTTTGGAGGAATGCCCCGATCAGAGGGGATTACGACTCGAGCCAGCGGCGGAGGGTCGGCAGCCCTATCCCGGTTTGGAGGAATGCCCCGATCAGAGGGGATTACGACCGCTCGATGGTGATCTGGCAATGATTGTTCTGCACGTTAGTTTGGAGGAATGCCCCGATCAGAGGGGATTACGACAGTATCCGATTGATTTTGCATACTCAGGGATGGTCAGTTTGGAGGAATGCCCCGATCAGAGGGGATTACGACAGTATCCGATTGATTTTGCATACTCAGGGATGGTCAGTTTGGAGGAATGCCCCGATCAGAGGGGATTACGACAACCTCGGTTCTGCCGACTGCGTACTTCTCCCCATGGGTTTGGAGGAATGCCCCGATCAGAGGGGATTACGACTTCGCTCAGCACGAGGTCTGCATCCCTATCTCGCTCGGGTTTGGAGGAATGCCCCGATCAGAGGGGATTACGACTCAAATTGTGTTTATCCGCATAAATGCCAGTCAAGTTTGGAGGAATGCCCCGATCAGAGGGGATTACGACCGTATTCTTTTCTTTTTGCTCCGACACCAGCCTTTAGTTTGGAGGAATGCCCCGATCAGAGGGGATTACGACTTTCAGGGTTTTCTCCCATTGCATGCAGGGCCTCCTGTTTGGAGGAATGCCCCGATCAGAGGGGATTACGACGTTGAATTTCCACCAGTCTGTGAGAAGATGGAACTGTTTGGAGGAATGCCCCGATCAGAGGGGATTACGACCCTTCTTCCCTGTCAAGAGTGCTTTTCGCCGTGTCGGTTTGGAGGAATGCCCCGATCAGAGGGGATTACGACTTTTCATGTGATTGTCGAAAATGATAATGTTGTAAAGTTTGGAGGAATGCCCCGATCAGAGGGGATTACGACTATTTGATAAGGTCGATGTCCACGTCCTCAACCACTCTCGTTTGGAGGAATGCCCCGATCAGAGGGGATTACGACTTCCATACCAGCCCCATTCAGCCCGGGCGATCCTTCTTGCGTTTGGAGGAATGCCCCGATCAGAGGGGATTACGACACATTGTGTGCGAAACAGTCGTCCAGCACGTCCTCGATGGGTTTGGAGGAATGCCCCGATCAGAGGGGATTACGACTTTACAGTCAACAGGTATTAATTTTTTCATTTTTCCGTTTGGAGGAATGCCCCGATCAGAGGGGATTACGACTGACGCTTGCGTACCACGAGGCCCTCACGCCTCACCGTTTGGAGGAATGCCCCGATCAGAGGGGATTACGACTTAGATAATTCCGAAAGTATATTTTAAGTAGTGGGTTTGGAGGAATGCCCCGATCAGAGGGGATTACGACTTTCTATGATCTTCAAAATCAACTGCTGTAATTCCAGTTTGGAGGAATGCCCCGATCAGAGGGGATTACGGCGAGGCTATGCCCGTGTGGTGACGTCTCGCAGTTTGTTTAGTGTAACCCTGCCCGATATGCATGATATTCCGTGGTGTGCTTCGCGAGCTTTTAGAATCTGATCCAGAAAAAACAATTTTTCTGTCCGTAACAATGATTGAGCAGGATGTATCAATGGCTGTAAAATTGCCGGGCAGATGGTCAGCATGCAATAATAAAGGGAACGAAGAGCCTGATCATGACTGGAAACTATCTATTTCAACGATGCCTGACAAGCGAACGGTGCCATTGCAGCTACTAAATAACCGCCTGGAAGGCAAGCCAGATGTCCATGAGGATATCCCACTACTGCTGTTAGAATTTTCTGCACAAGGAGTGACGTCAGTGATAAGAGACATCTGACATTATAATGGGTTTTAAAATGAATGAAATTGCCTTAGTCATTTTGTTGCTATTGATTGGTATTGTTGGATTTTGGTTTACCATAAGCAGTTGCGAGACCGACAACAACAATAAGGGGAGAAACCATTTTGAAAAGAATGAATCAAGAGAAGAAGCAGGAGGTGGTTTCTGGTTTGGAATTTTTGACAAGAACAAGCCATGGAGAAAAACTCCAACAAAAATTTCTGGACAATGGTATACTCCCAAGGGAGATAAAGTTCGTAACCCCAAAGCCTATTTCAAAACTATTGAAAAAAGAGGCAGGTACTGGAAGGGTAATACTGGCTGGAAGAATAAGAAAAAATAAATCAAATAATTGATGTTTTATACAGCAATAATAATGAAATAAATGGGCGTTAGGGTGCATGATAATCTTTTGTGAACAAAAAATTTTTTCCTTGTCCGAAAAAGCGTCCATCCCCTGTCCGTAAAAGACAATAGAAATGGAGAACGCCAACGGATTTTCGCCCACAGGAATTGTACAACCTTAACGGGCAAAAAACAGACAAGGAGAACGGCCATGAATGCGCAACATCTTTTTACCCGCTGCCTGGAAGACATCGCCGACGAATATCACCGGCTCAACCACACCCTGGGGTACCGCTTCCTCCTGGGACCGAGTTCAACCCTGGCGGCGGACACGGATATTCTCTTTCTGGGACTCAATCCGGGCGGCGGGGTCATTCCCCCAGATCATCCCAGCGACAGTTGCGAACAAGGTCCAGCCTTTCTCAACGAAACCTGGAACGCCGCGGCCGGCAGAGGGAATTCCGCCCTGCAGCAGCAGGTGCGGGCCATGTTTAGAGACTTGGCAGCGATGGTGCCTGGCTCCGGGGATTACTCGCAACTTATGAACCAGACCCTGCTGGCTTACTATATCCCGTTCCGTTCACCCGATTTTGCCAGGCTGCCGCACAAGGTGGCCAGCCGGCAATTCGCCCGCCGGTTGTGGAGAGGGATTCTGGGCCAGATCGGTCCCCGGCTGATCATTTGCATCAACAATGAAACGTTTGCCGACCTCGCCTCCATCCTTGAGGAAATTGCAGGCACGCAACCGGAAGTGGTCAGGAGCGGCGTGGGCTGGGGGAACATTTCCGCCGAGCTGGCGATGTTCAACGGCGGACGGGGCCGGACGAGCCTGCTTCGCTTCCCGCACCTGAGCCGGTTCCGGATTTTCGACCGTCCTGAATCCCAACCCCATACGAACAGCCTCCTCCGGCAGGCGATTTCCTTTTCCCTGTACCGGAAGCCCTGATTCGTTTTTTATTCCTTCTTTCCTATACCTCCATTTTGCGCCCCCCTTCCCGGCGGAAGCGGGGTGCATCGTTTTTTTTCTTCCAAACGGCGTGTGTCTTGCCTGCCTTAATTTCCCTTGGGTAAACCCCCGGCTCTGCCGGGGGACTCCCAAAGTTTGACAGTTCCGGAAAAATAAAGAAGCCT
>ENA-OSEO01003313-OSEO01003313.1-sediment-metagenome-genome-assembly--contig:-NODE-3313-length-19474-cov-5.321648_pt1 | contig 19474 bp, 15 predicted proteins | sample MGYA00237883_ERZ534232 | MGnify/ENA metagenome assembly ERZ534232
GCCCATCCGGGTCCGTCGGATGTCATTACGTTCGTCGGCCCGACGAAGATCTACTCCAACTCCTGCATGGGCGAGGGCAATCTTGGCGGCACGCCGCAACTCTCGGTTGACCCGGTGGCCAAGGTGATCCTGTTGTGGTTCAAGGGACCGGCCCCGACCATGTGCCCGCTGATCTACCTGCCGGTCTGCGGGCTCGAAGGCGAGTTCGGACCTCTGGCTCCCGGCGATTGGACGTTTACGAGCCTCTCCAAGGAACTTGATCTCGAGCTAACGTTCACCGTGAAGGGTGCCGTGGCGCCAAAAGTCTACTATGTGGATGGCGACGCCCCCGGTCCGGTGCATGATGGAACGACCTGGAGCCGGGCGTTCCAGAGCCTCCGGGATGCCCTGCTGGTGGCGGGCAGCGGTGATGAAATCCGGGTTGCCGAAGGGGTGTACAAGCCGGATCAGGGAGTCGGCGTGACCGCCGGCGACCGCTCTGACGCCTTTGCACTCACGGAGGGCCTGACGCTTCGCGGCGGTTTTGCCGGCTATGGGCACGCGGATCCGGACGCCAGGGATTCCACCGCCCACGGGACGATCCTCAGCGGTGATCTCAACGGCGACGATCAGCGGGGTGTCCTGAACGTGGACGACAACAGTTACCACGTGATCATCGGCCCGACGGGCGAACTGCCGGCCACGCTGGACGGCCTGACCGTCACGGCCGGCCGGGCCGACGGCGAATACCCGAACGACTCCGGCGGCGGGCTGTACAATCCCGGCGGCAGGCTCGACATCGTCAACTGCGAGTTCCGCGGCAACACCGGCGTCTGGGGCGGCGGAATCATGAACCTGGGGGCCACGATCCGCCTGGTGAACACTGAATTGATCGGCAACCGGGCCCTGATGCTCGGTGGCGGCCTGTACAATTACAGCGGCGATGGCATGCTGCACAATTGCCGGGTCGTGGGCAACAGCGCCGATTATGCCGGGGTCGCCGGCGGGGCGGCCCTCTACAACCTCGACGGTGCCTTAACGATCCTCAGTTCCACGATCGCAGACAACCGCTCGTCGGGCAACCGGGCGATTTCCAGCTTCACGTGGGATCCATCGGCCGGCATGGAGATCCGGGTGACCAACAGCGTCCTTTACAACGGCGGCGATGAGCTATGGAGCAACAATCCCTCCGCCATCGAGGTCACGTACTGCGACGTGCAGGGCGGCTGGGCGGGCGCCGGCAACCTCAACGCTGATCCGCAGTTCGTTTCACCCGGCGTTCGCAGCGTTGAGGGCGAGTGGATCGATGGGGATTACCGGCTCCAGAACACCTCCCCGGCCATCGACGCCGGCAATGACGGCGCGCTGCCCGCCGATGTCTTGGATCTGGACGCGGACGGGAACGTCACGGAGCAGTTGCCGTTGGATCTGGATAATGAAGCTCGTGTTCAGGGAGAGCGCGTGAACCTGGGGGCCTATGAACAGGGCACGGCGGTGCCAGTCACGCCGGGTGTGGGCATGACCGTGTGCATCGGCGGCAATTGTATCCAGTTGTTGCCCGATCCCAATGCCTTGTCCGCGTCCCATACGTACATCGGCCATACGAATCTCCAGATCGAGCTGAACTCTCGGCTCAAGCTCACCGTCACGGTGACGGCAACGTCGCCCGTCGGCGGCACGTGGACGGGGTGGGTGGTCCCGGATGTCGTCGGTCCGGGCAGTGTCGTCGTGGAACTCTGGATCAAGGGTACAGATCTGGACCTTGCGGCGTTGCCCGGGGGCTCGACGAACGTGCAGGTGGCGGAGGTGAAGCTGTTTGGCGTGCCCGCTCCGTAGGGCAGTTCCCGGGGGACTTTGCGGAGAGCGGTTTCAGGGTCCGGCGGCAGGAGTCTGCCGCCCGCTATGCGTCCCAGTTCAGCCGGTCCTGGTTCTTCCAGTAGAATCGGCCCAGCAGGTGGGCCAGGACGAGCACCTGGTAGAAGGCGAGAAACAGCAGTGGGTAGCCGAGTGTCCAGGCCTTGACCACGCAGTAGAGGGCCACCGGAAGCAGCAGGCCCAGCACGTACCACAGCGGGACCAGGATGCAGTAGGGCAGCAACGTGCTGAACGTCGAACCCAGCAGCAGGACCGGGTTCAACGCGCGGAGTGACTCGAACATGATCACGGCCAGCAGGGCCATGGGGAATACAAACCCGCCGACGCCGTAGAGCACCCAAAAGACGGAGTCGGTGTCTCCTTCGCTCATGCCATATCCGATGGCTGGAGCCATACAGGCCAGCCCGCAGGCGAGGACGGCCAGCCCCTGCCCGAAGAGTTCTCCCAAGCCGGGCGTCGAACCGGTCGTATCGACGGCCCGTATCGCCCCGGCGGCGCTGTCCCGAACACATTCGGCCGCATACCATGCGATGTACAGCATGAACAACAGCAAGAGGGCCCAATGGGCAATGAAGCATACGACCCAGAGAATCATCGCGGGGGGAAAGGCGGCGCAGAGAGCCGCTGTGAATAGCACCATGATCCGCAGGACCAGCGGAATGCCGACGCTGAGGGCCAGGAGCAACATCCCCGGTTTGTTCAATGGGTACAGGAAGATATCGATCAGCCACGGCAACGGACGTTCCGGTGGCTTGTCCATGGGCTTCAGGGAGTAGTCGGCTTGCAGGGCTCGGAGCTGTTCGCGGGTCCGTTCGGCGGTCAACGGCTCCGTTGTCGATCCTGTTCCCGAGACGTCGGCCGGAGGCAGATCCAGCAGCAGAGGATCGTGGGGAGAGGAGCTTGTCGCGGGGGGCGTGTCGGTCCCGCAGGCGTCCGGCAGCGCCGCCGGCTCAGGCAGGATAGCCGGGATGACCACGGTCTGCCTGCACTTCGGACACCGACCCTTCTTCCCCGCTTGTCCGTGGGTCACACTCAACTGCCGCCCGCAATGCTCGCAGCAGAACTTCATTCCTCGTTCGCCTCGTGTCTCACGGACCCGACCGGCATTCATGGATCACTATCGAGACTGTATGACTCCGCGACAGTCTTGATGATCGTCAGTATACCACAGAAGGCCGACGGATGCAATCTCGTCACTACGTGCCGGCGGTATTTCGACGTCATCCAGGGGTGCTTTCAGATGCTGGCGCTCTTTCAGATATGGGTATGCATTCTGGCTATGACCGTTGTCGCTTCAAGCGGAACTGATTGGCGAGCGCGGCCCCGAGACCCAGGATCAGGAGGGTAGCCGTCCGGGATCGAGGTGATCTGTCCGCTCAGCGTGCCGCGCGCGACGCCATAGCGTTCCATAATCTCCACGGGTGGGAAATCCGCGGGTGTTCCCCGTCGGTTGGAAGACGCTCCGGAGGACGCGACCCTTCACCCGCGAACACCCAGGGACAGAGTGCATGCGGACGACTCTGGATGGCCACGTCTTCTCCACGATTCCTTTCGTGACAGTAGGCCGTTTCTCAGCCTCTCGCTCATCAGGAAGAGGCGCGGTTCGGCAGGGGAAAACGCCATCACCGGAATTGTGGATAGGACGTGGATGCCGCCATCTTCCTCGGAGCGTCCGGCGCGGATGATTCTCGCGGCTTGCGATCGCCGTGAGATTCCTGATGCCGGCTTGTCCAGCGATGCCTATAATCGTACTCGTTGTGATTCGGCAACGATCGGGTGACGCACAGGAAGGGCAGGCGTACGGTGATGGCCAAGAGGATCGGTGTTCTCTCGGACACCCACGGGCTGCTCCGCGAGGAGATCAAGGTCAGGCTGCGGGGTAGCGACATGATCCTCCACGCCGGGGACATCGGCAGTCCCTCCATCCTGGAGGACTTGAGACAGATCGCCCCGGTAGCGGCGGTGCGGGGCAACGTGGACACCGCGGCGTGGGCGAAAGATCTGCCGGAGATGGAGTATGTGCAGGTCGAAGGCACGAGGATCTGCGTTGTCCACAACCTGGCGGAACTCGATCTTGATCCCGCAATGGCCGGGGTGAACGTCGTCATCTACGGCCACTCGCACAGGCCCGCCGCCGAATGGAAGGAGGGCATCCTATACCTCAATCCGGGCAGCGCCGGTCCCCAGCGTTTCTGCCTGCCCGTCAGTATGGCCTTCCTCCACCTTCAACCCGAAGGCGTCACCGCGGAGATCGTCAGGTTGTAGCCCGGCGGATCCCTCCCTCATGGCTGATGACGGGGGGCATGGCGTGCCCTTTCTCCCGGAGCTACTGAGCCTCAGGGGCGGCCGGCGTCGGGCCGGCCGGCGCGGGACGGCTCTCCATCTTCTTCAGGGCGTAGCGCGCGAATCCCCGGGTCACGGCGCACGGGTCCGCGCTGACTTCGGTCAGAAGGGCGAGTTGCCGCTCTCTCGTCGCCAGGGAGGACTCCGTGCCACCGGGAGGCAACATCCAGAAGACCGAGTAGCCTCGTCCCTTCTTCGGCGCCTTGGCGCCTGATGCCCGGGCCGTAGCTCGTGTGTCGGCGCCGGCGGGGGGCTCCCGCCGGACGGAAATCGATCGTGTCATCCGCTTCTTGACGGATTCCAGGGCTTCCCGCCAGTCGAACTCCTCCGCGTGGAGCGTGCCGATGAGATCACAGAAGGGTAGAGACGCCACGGAATACCCCTCTTCACGGCGTATCAGGAAAGGACCCGCGAACGACAGGCGTTCGGCGGTTTCCCCGGTCTTGAGCGACGCCAGATCGCGCCGGCAGTCGTCACACAAACCGTGTCGGAATTTGGCGCCGACGCCGGAACTCACCCACCGGATGATCTCGGACTCGACCTCCTCGCTGCGGCGCATCAGGCACCCGCGGTTGCGACAGTGGGTTCCGTCGGCGTGGCTCTTGTTCTCACTCAGACCCAATACGTGACCGGCCTCATGCTGGAGCATCTCGCCCCGCACGTAACCGGGCAGGAGGTGGGCATAGTCGACGTTGAAGAAGATGGTGGTGGGATAGAAGGGCAGCACATGCGGGTTCCTGACCATGGCCGAGAGTCCGTCGTCCAGATCATAACAGAAGACATGTACGTAGGCCGGTGGCGTGTCGTCGGTCGTGGGAGGGCCGTCGGTGTACAGCAGGGCCGCTTCGGTGACCGTCAGGTCCTTCACCTCTGCGAGAGGGATCGGCTCATCCCGGGCGATCGTAATCCCGCCGGGCTTGTCACAGTACTCCGCGAAGAACGCCTCCAGTTCATCGAGCCACTCCTGCGGAACCTCGGCGCCCTCCATGCTGTCGACCTCGATGTGCAGTCTCGCGTACGGGCGGTCCTTGAGATAAAGCAGCTCCGGATGCATGTAGGTCGGGTACGCCTGTCGCGCTCCGCAGCCGCAGAGAAAGAACGCCGGCATGAACAGGCACAGACACGGGGCGATCAGTTTGGAGATTCTCTTCGCCATGTGGGCTCCTTTCCGCCATTTCGCTCTGGGCAGCGGCATTATAGTCACAACAGGCGGTTCAGGCAATCGTGCCGATGCGAATAGCTTCGACAGACCAGGGGTCGGGCCCTATAATGCTCCCATGCAGGATGATCGAAACGACAGGATGTTGTTTGAGGCGCAGGAAAAGGCCCACCTCAAGGCGGCGGCCCCCCTGGCCTCGCGGATGAGACCGAGGACACTCGATGAATTCGTGGGCCAGCGGCACTTCCTCGGACCCGGAAAGCTGCTCACCCGCATGCTCCAGGCGGACCGGCTCAGCAGCGTGCTGTTCTGCGGGCCGCCGGGCGTGGGCAAGACCTCGCTGGCCATGGTCATCGCCAACCAGACCCGCGCGAAGTTCCGCTGCCTTAGTGCCCCGGCCGCCAGCGTGAAGGACATCCGCGACGTGATCGCGGAGGCCAAGGACCGGCTGGCCGCCGGCGGGACCCGCACGATCTTGTTCATCGATGAGATCCATCGGTTCAACCGGGCCCAGCAGGATGTCCTGCTCAACGACGTTGAGTCCGGGATCGTCACGCTGATCGGCGCCACGACGGAGAATCCCTATTTCTCCATCAACGGTCCCCTGATTTCACGGAGCACGGTGTTCCGGTTCGAGCCGGTGGGACGTGAGGACATTCTCGAGTTGCTCCGGCGGGCCCTGAAGGACCCCGAGAGGGGTCTGGGCAAGCTCGACGTGCAGGCGGACGAGGAAGCCCTGGCTTTCCTGGCCGAGATGGCCGAGGGGGATGTGCGAAAGGCTCTGACGGCTCTCGAAGTCGGGGTGCTCTCCCAACAAGGGCAGGGCGGCCCAGGAGGACGGACAAAATTTCATCTGGAAGCGGCGAAGGAGTCGATACAGCAGAAGGCCATCCCATACGATGGGACGGGGGATACGCACTATGACCTCGCCAGTGCCTTGCAGAAAAGCATGAGAGGTTCGGATCCCGATGCGACCGTCTATTGGCTGGCGCGCATGCTGGCCGGGGGTGAGGATACCCGCTTCATCGCCCGACGGATTGCGGTCTGTGCGGCGGAGGACGTCGGCAACGCCGACCCGATGGCGACGGTGCTGGCCGCGGCGGCCGTGCAAATCTCGGAGTTCGTGGGACTGCCGGAGGCCCAGTTGACCTTGGCCCAGGCGGCGATCTACATCGCTTGTGCCCCGAAATCCAACGCCAGCGCGGTGGCCATCTGGAAGGCTGCCGCGGATGTTCGAAATGAGCCGGTGCGGGTGGTCCCGCCGCACCTGAAAGATGCCCACTATCCGGCCGCCAAGAAGGCCGGGTTCGGAGTAGGCTATAAATACCCGCATGACTATGACGGCGGATTCGTCCGGCAGCAGTATCTGCCCGGACCGCCGAAGAGCTATTATGTCCCCAAGGCAGCCGGGCATGAGAAAAATATCCTGCTGCATTTACAAAGGCTGCGGACCCTGATAGATAATGGCCAAGGACCTGAAAACGCAAACCGTGATGGAAACCAGGGGCCCGTCCATGGAGAAGGCTGAACTGCGCCGCCAGTTGCGGACTTCCCTGCTGGCGCTGTCCCCCGAGCAGCGGAAGGACAAGAGCCGCAGGGCATGCCGGAATCTGATCTCTACGGAGCCGTTTCAGAACGCATCGATTATCATGATGTTTCTGTCGCTCCCGCACGAGGTGGATACGGCCGACGCGATCCTTCACGCTTGGCAACTCGGCAAGATCGTTGCGGTACCCAAGATCTCCTGGCAGCAGCGCCACATGATCCCCGTGCGGATCAACGCGCTCGACACGGGCTTCTCGACCGCGGCCTGGGGGCTGCGCAACCCGCTGACGGGCGTGCCCATTCCATTCGGCCAGATCGACCTGGTCGTCGCACCGGCGTTGGGTTTCGACCGCGCGGGCAATCGCCTGGGACGTGGGGGGTCGTTCTACGACCGGTTCTTTGCCAACAAGGACCTGATCGCTTCGCGTTGCGGCCTGGCGTTTGCCGAGCAGGTCCTGGACGCGATTCCCACGACCGAGAATGACGAGCCCGTCAGTTTTGTGGTCACCGACGAAGAAGTGATAATGTGCGACGGGCAGAAAGGAGCTTAGGATGGCTCGCTGGTTCTCGAATCTCACCGCGGTCCGACGGAATTGGAGGAGCGGCGGGGTCTATATGGTCATCGCGGTGTTGGTCTTCGCCGTGATCGTCTTTCTCCTGTTCCGGGGCCACTCTCCCGGCCCGCAGGAGGCTACGGCAAGCAGCACACCGCCTGAGTCTCGGATTGTTCCCGAGCCGACCCCGGCGCAACCGACGCCCCAGCCGGCGGCCGACACGTCCCCTGTGGCCGAGGCGGTCACTGCGGCCCAGACCCCGCCAGCGGCTCCTGCTCAAACGGAGTCACAGCCTACGCAGGCGGTTCCACTGCCGGTCCAGCCCGTGGATGTGGGGAATCCGCAGGCCGATGCCATCGTTGCCGAGGCCTTATCGCTGCTTCGGACGCAGCCGGGCGAAGTGATCGAAGTCCGCAACCGGCTCAACAAGGTTCTGCAGATGCCGCTGAGCCCGCAGCAGCGCGAAACCGTCAAGAGCGAGATGGCCAAGCTGGCCGAGAAGTGGCTCTTCGGCCCTGCGACATTCCCCCGCGATACGCTCTGCGATACCTACATGGTCCGGTCGGGCGATCTGCTGGACATCATCGGCCGGCGCCTCAAGGTGCCCTACGAGATCCTGATGCAGATCAACAACATCCCGCGTCCGCAGGCCTTGCAGGCGGGCAAGGCCCTGAAGGTCATAAAGGGTCCGTTCCACGCCAAGGTCTACCGCTCGACATTTACGCTGGACCTGTACCTCCAGGATACGTACGTCCGCAGCTTCAAGGTGGGCCTGGGCAAACCCGGCTATGAGACACCCACCGGCCTATGGCGGGTCCAGGACGGCGGCAAGCTCGTCGCGCCGACTTGGACCGACCCGGACTCCGGCCACGTCTACAAGGCAACCGATCCGGATTACCCCCTCGGCTCGCGGTGGATCGCGCTGGAAGGCGTCTCCGGGGCAGCCCTGGGCAGGACCGGATTCGCCATCCACGGCACAAAGGAACCGGAACAGATCGGCACCGCCGGCTCGCGCGGCTGTATCCGCATGTACAACGGCGACGCCGTCCTGGTCTACAACGTGCTGGTCCCGCTGTACTCGCAGGTGGAGGTCTTCGACATTGATAAGTGATGATTGATCGTTGATGATTCGAAGGAACTCGGACCTGCGTCTTCAATCATCCTCCATCCATCATCCTTGATCCATCGTCAGGCGGATTCCTTCCGGGCGTGCTTCTTGGCTGCCGTCAGGTCGGCCTTGCCCTCGACGATCTCGCGCGTGATGATGTACTTGCCCGGTTTGGGCTCTTCCGGCAACTGGTACATCAAATCCATCATGAGCTCTTCGGTGATCGCGCGCAGGGCACGGGCGCCCGTGTCCCGCTTGAGAGCCTTCTCCGCCAACGCCTGCAAAGCATCATCGGTGAACTCCAGCTCTGCGTCGTCCATTTCGAAGAACCGCTGATACTGCTTGCACAAGGCGTTCCTGGGGCGGGTCAGGATATCCACCAGGGCGTCCACGTCAAGGGCTCCGAGCGTGGCGATGACGGGCAGGCGTCCGATCATCTCCGGGATCATACCGAACTCGATGACATCTTCAGGGATGACCTGGGCCAAGACGTCGGTGAGGTCAGACTTCTCTTCCCTTTGGCCCGAAAGCTCCGAGTCGAAACCGATCAACTTGCGCCCGAGCCGTTTGCGGATGATGTTGTCCAGCCCAACGAACGTGCCGCCGCAGATGAACAGGATGTTGGTTGTGTCCATCTGAATGTAGGACTGTTCAGGGTGTTTGCGGCCTCCCTGTGGCGGGATATTGGACATGGTGCCTTCGAGCATCTTGAGCAACGCCTGCTGTACCCCTTCGCCCGAGACATCCCGCGTGATGGAGATGTTCTGGTTGGTCTTGCCGATCTTGTCGATCTCATCGATGTAAACGATGCCGCGCTGGGCCGCATCGAGGTCGAAATCCGCGTTTTGCAGAAGGCGCAGGAGGAAATTCTCCACGTCCTCGCCGACGTAGCCGGCTTCCGTCACGGTCGTGGCGTCGCAAATGGCGAACGGCACCTCGAGCTTGCGGGCCAGCGTCTTGGCCAGCAGGGTCTTGCCGCTGCCGGTCGGGCCGATGAGCAGAACGTTCGACTTGTCGATCTCAACCTCGCTGTCGCCGATATCGCCGTGGAGGAGCCGCTTGTAGTGGTTGTGCACGGCGACGGACAGGTACTTCTTGGCGCTGTCTTGTCCGATCACGTACTGATCGAGGTACTCCTTGATCTCACGCGGTTTCGGCGTCTTCCTGATGTTCAACGGGCGCCCGTCCGTCTGCCGGCGGTTCTGTTTGATGATGTTATGACACAGTTCGACGCACTCCGGACAAATGAACACATTGTCCGGCCCCTCGATCAAGGTGTCCGCTTGGTTGCCCGAGCGGCCACAAAAACTGCAGATGGCCTTAGATTTGCGTGTACTCGATTGCTTGGTCATCCCTGTTCTCTCGTCTTGAACGACATTCTGTACATATAGCTCGCCTGATTGTAGCCCATGCCCGCGACGGGGGCAAGGTTTTTCGGGGTCCCCAGCGGCCGGCACGAGTGCGTCCACATGTCCTCTCCCGTGAGTCTCAATACCCTCTACCCCGCGGGAATCGACCTTGTTGGCTCCGCCACGAGCACGGACAGACGAATCTCTGCGTGACGCCTGCTCACCGGCGCCGGGTGATCTGCGTGGGGGAGTCAAGATGGCCGCGCCGCCTCTGTCCCGAAAATGAAAGAGGCCGGCAACCGCACGGGATTGTCAGCCAGTTGATGACATCACTGGGCAGGGGCGGATTTGAACCGCCGACACACGGATTTTCAGTCCGTTGCTCTACCAACTGAGCTACCTACCCGTCAGCAGTGAGCTCCAAAACCTTACTGTACCATGCCTGCTCCATATTGCAAGCAATTTAGTCACAACTCTCCGTGATTTTGTTTCGGAACCGCCAACCCACCTCGGAATGACGCTCGCCGTTTGGGATAGTCGCCTAATCCTCTTCTTCGCCCGACGTGAAGCAGACCATGGAGATCAGGACGAGACTGGCCCCGGCGACGAACAAGACGATCCTCTTGGGCGGATCGCTGCAACGCTGGAGCCAGCGGGGGATGGATGCCTCGGCGCGGGCCTCATCGGCCTGCGCCGTCACGGCCTTGCGGGCACTGGCGAGTTCCCGCGCCCTGGCCTTGGGGTAGATTGCGTTCGGGTCCTCGGGCTGGATGCCCAGCGTGACCGGTGCAATGCGCTTGAGGAGATCCGAGTTGCTCTCGAGCTGTTCAAGGAGCACATCGTAGTCGGTGTTGAGAGCTTCAAGCCGGCGGATCGAGAGCTCCGCCTGCTTCACCATGTGCCGATTATGGCAGTATTGGATCAGATCATCGCACAGGACCGCTCCGCCCAGGGCTGCGGCACCGCTGCTGAAGAAGATCATGAAGATCAGGAAGCGAAGGATCGCGTGCCGTTGCATGATCCACAGTCGGGTCCCGGATACGCCGGATTGCCTCGCGGGCCCCGCCCCAAAAATTGCGGCAGGCGTGGCTCGTCTCCACGTTTGGGAGAGAGCCACACCTGCCGAATTGCGTCTGAATCCACCGTTCAGCCGATTACCCTGTTTGAAAGGGCCTCCAACCTACAGAGTTTATCGGCCGTTGCCCGGGCTTTTCTGAAGGGATTCTTCCCAAAAAAGCCCGTGCGGTCATCCCGGCCTTAGACCGGGTAGACCGGCAGTTGCGCCCGCAGCAACTCGTACAGCGTCTTGCCTTCCTTAATGGCCTCGGCTGCGGTCTTCTGGTACAGAGCCTGGAGCTGATCGTAGTCCATCTTCTTGAGCTCCGCGGCGCTCTTCTTCTCACCCTTGGCGTTGGCGGCCACGAACTTGGCCATTGTCTCGGCCGACATCTCACGGATGAGCTGCCACAGTTCCTTGCCCTGACCGGCGGCAACGGTCCGGCCCAGCGCCAGCGACATGGACAGGATGGCGTTCATGCCCAGCACACTTTTGCGCTGCATGGCGTGGATCTTCTTGTCCTTCGGAGCATCCTGGGGAATCCGACCCATGCGAATCGCCTCGCCCAGTTCCAGACCCAGCAACTCCTTGTCGGCGTCAAGCAGAGTGCCCAGCTTCGCCACCTTGCGGCCGACGAACGCTTTGGCGAGCACGCCCTCAATATGGCTGACGGCGTCCATGCAACCCTTGCCATCGTACCGTCGGGACTTCTTCCAGAGGGCCATCAGCTTCTCATCGTTCTTACCTCTGACGTCCGCGACTTTCACATCCTTCTTGAAACGGAACGTGCCGTCGCCGACGTTCTTGAAGAGGTCGGGATACTTCTTGGTTGACTCGGAGGCCTCGATAATGCTGTCGACGTAGTGAATGGCCTCGTCCTCGCCGGCGCTGGTGCCCAGAGGTGTCGAGCCCTTGAAGCGGATAATGCCGCTCTGGCCGAGGAACAGCGAGGCTGCCGCCGAGGGGATACCGGCGTTGGTCGCCTCTTCGGTGCCGCTGACGGCCTCAATGGCGAGCATCTTGATGAACAGACCCGTGAGGTCGACCGCGCCCACGTCCGACTTGAGGGTGACGTCGTCCTTGCCTGTGAGAGCCTTGATCAGCTCTTTGGCGGTCTCCTCGACCTCTTTTCGCTCTTTCGCGGACATTTCGCGTTGCGAAGCGCGGGCCAGCGCAAGGATTTCCATCACGCGTCCGTATTTCTGCAGACGCTCGGTATTGGCGCCGCCGCCGCACTTGAGACCGACGGCATTCATGGCCGTGGCGATTTCCGCCTCGAACGGATCGTTCGGGCTCTTGGAGCGGTGCGAAACCACCAACTCGGCGCCGTAGCCCAGCGAGGTCAGCATGGCCAGCACGGTCTCGGTGACGGTGCCGATCTGGTTGGCCTTGATCAGGCTGGCGTTGATTTCGCCATTCTTGGCGCACTTCTCGATGTTCGAGTCCTTCGTGGTCACAAGGTCGTCGCCGATGACGAAGATCTTGTCGCCCAGCTCTTTCATCAGGTTCTGCCAGCCCGTATGGTCGCGCTCGCCGAAACCGTCCTCAATGGAGAGGATCGGAATGCCCTCTTCCATGGACTTCTTGAAGAGGTTGAGGATCTGGTCACGGCTCATTTCGACCTTGCCTTTGTCACGCCAGAAGCGGTATACACCCACGGAATCCGGCTCGCCGCGCTCTTCGCGGTAGGCGTTCTCCAACTCGGAGCAGGCCGGGTCGAGCGCGATGGCGACGTCGACGCCGGGCACGAGTTCGCAGTCCAGAATGGCCTGCTTCATGAAACGCCACATACGCTGCTCGGGCACTTGGTCGGCGGGCTCTTTGTCGATGTAGGGGGCAATGCCGCCTTCGAGGCCGACGCCCATCACCTTCGCGCCTGGAGCGGACTCGATGATCTCCTTCAGACGAGATTGCAGCTTGACCGTCATTTCCTGGGCATCTTCGTAGGTCTTGGCCGAGAGCGGCATGAACATGCTTTCCTGCATACTGATGTTGCTCTCGGGATACTCTTTCTCCGTGTGCCGGCCGCCCATGGCACAGTTTCGGAACTGCCACGGAGCCGTGACGCGACTACCGTCCTTGAGCGTGACCTGCTGCATCCGACTGGTAAGCAGCTTCTTCTTGACCTCGCCGACACGGACGGGCCAGCTCTCGCCGGAGGCGGCGATGGCGGCGGCTCGTGCCGCGGCCTCGGCGGCGGTCTTCTCACGGTTGCGGAACTCGCGAAGCTTACCGGGGTCGGCCAGCAGCCGGTCCAGCAGCCCGACCACGCCCGGGGCCAGGAAGAACCGGCCGATGTAGATCATCCAGTCCTGTCGGACCAGCAATCCCACGATGATGAAGAAGCCGGCGATCGGCAAGCAGACGGTGGCCAGCCACTGACTCCAGATCGGCGCCGAGGCAGCCACGGCCAGATTGTACGGCGCATCAGGGGCGAAGTTGCCGTTCTCTTTCTTGACGCCGTAGAACTTGCCCCACGGAATCAGCAGGAGCATCTGGGCGTACCAGCCGAACTTGTTCCCGCTGGCCATCGCGGCGTCGGCCTTCTCCTGTGAGTCCTTGTTCAGCGCCGTCAGCTTAGCGGCGGTCAGGAAGTGGCCCATCTCATGGATGGCGATGGCGATGTGCCAGGACAGGTAAAGAATCACCAGCGAGACCCACACTTCCATGTGCATCGGTGAGAACATGAAGTTCAGCACCGCGTACTTGATGTTCTCGCCCGCGGCGGCCCGCTCGGTGAGTTCCGCCGCCGGGAGACTGAGGACCGACGAAATGAAGGCGGCATGGAACGAGACGAGCTTGTGGTTCGCGATGACCCATCCGCGCTCCAGATAACCTGCCGTGTTGACCCGGACTCCGTCGGGTCCCGGCGAAAGGCTGTGCCTGTTTCGGTTCATTTCCACCGCTGACTCTTTCATTCTGGACTTCTCCTTCTGCGTTATTTCCAACTCATTTCGCCGCTCCAGCCAACACTGAAGGGCTCATGGGCTCTTTACACGGATTAACGGCGGATGCTCCCGGCCTGATCCGCGAGCTGCCATATCATCCGCAATCCTGTTCTTGCTCCGCAACGGGATGCTGCCGAACTCAGCGGCACCCCCATGAGACAGGGCCGTACTTTCCCCACCTTCGGGAAATGCAAAAACATACCGCCTTGCCCCGATGAAGTCAAGGGAGATTCGACCCGCGCACGCGATAGATTTCTCAAGGACTCCTGCAAAGTGGGGGACTCTTCCTGGCACTCCTGCGAATGCAGAGGGCCATCCCCCCTCGACGGGTTGCCGCTGCTTCCGCGGGAATGACGCAGGAGCTAGTAGTGGCAGTATCCGGATTCCGTCAGCGGTGCCTGCGACCGTTGTGTGCCGGTGTGTCCGGTGAACCGCGGCATTACTGGCAGGAAAGCAGTCTGCTGCAACGACCTCGCGAAGAGCCCGGCGGACGCCGTCTGACCCGGGATTCACGTAAGTCATTGCGACAGCGCATCTTGCAGCCGCTCAGCCTTCCGTACCTACGCCTTTTTGCGCGGGCCGGCGAAAAAATATGTAACACTTTGTCTTCTCCAACGTCCATTGTAGTAGACACGGGTGGACCCGAGAATTGGGGCTATGCAGAACCGCACGGATGCGGCAGGGATCGCACGGTGACCCGCGTCGAGTTGCCTTAAACCTTCTATCACTCTCCTTCACAGGGCCGACTGGGCGGAGGTCGGCCTCTCTTTTTGTGCATATGTTCCCTGTGCTGTCACAGGGGACGGCCCAAGACGCTTCTCCTTGTTCGCTCGGGAGGATCCTCTTATTAGACGGGTGGACGGAGCGTGAGGTCGCAGCCGGCGGAGATGAAATCCATGTGATGGTCCATCGACTCGACGCCGAAACCGACGCCGATGGAAATCCCGATACCCCACCGGACCTCCGGCCGATCCGGTACCACCAGCCGCACGAAGCTGTTCTCTCCGGACAGATAGATGTCGTTGTGCTCGGCGATCTTCGTCTCACCGTCGTAGACGTGTACGTGTCGCACAAAAGCGTCGACCGACCCGGTGGTGAAGCGGAGCATGACCGAATCGATGCGCAGACGGGTGTCGTTGATGATCACCGGGGTGGGAATCGCGAAATGAAACCAGTTGCTGGTGCCGGGCTTGCCTTCGACGTTGATGCTATACCCCGCCCGCCGCTGGGAGGCAATCCGATCGGGATACTCAATCTGCATGCTGTGGCCATGAATCCACGAGGCATACGATATGTTGGGGTCTGCGGCCTGAGCGGTCGACGGCGACAAGGCCCCGATCGCGGCGCCCCCCAGCACGCCCATCCCGGATAGCTTCAGCATTTCGCGTCGGTTGGTTCCTCTGACAACTGTCTGCGCGTTCATGATGCATCTCCTTGTACAAATCGAAATGAGCGGCCTTATCCCGGCCGGCCACGCGTCGGCCCAAGGACACATCTTCATGAGGCTGTGAAACCGTCTCGTGAAGGACTTCTCAAATGAAACGATACCTGTCGGTGATGCTCTCTATACTCTATCCATCCGGCAGGAGTAGAACATCTCTTTCGGAGCGTGTCAAGTCAATCTTGTACGGTGGGTGCATGTTGCGGAGGATCAGTGGTATCCGGCGCCGGGGTAGAGGAGGTTCAGGGCCACGCTGTGGGCCGGGCCGAGAATGAAGCCGATCATGTTCCAGGCTACGACTAAGCCGATAAGAGCGAAGCCGGGCTGGGACATGAGCTCCCGGTAGCGGTCGGCCGAGCGATCGCTGAGAAACAGCGTGAGCACTTCGCTGCCGTCGAGGGGAGGCAAGGGCAGCAGGTTGAAGATCAGCAGGATCAGGTTCAGGGAGAACAGGACACTCACCGCGACCGCCGCACCGGCGACCGGGCCTGACGACTTCGCGACGGTCACCTGCGTCCAAGTCGCTTCCAGGGGCGCCGCGAACCAGCCCAGGAGCATACCGATCCGGATGATCACGGCGGCGAGCACAATCAATGCGAGATTGGCGCCAGGACCCGCCAGCGCCATCCAGGCCGCTTTCCGGCGGTTGTGGAGCGCCCAGTAAGGATCGTACGGCGTGCTGGCCCAGCCGACCATCCAGCCGCCCATGATAAACGTGAGGATCGGGACGAGCACCATGCCGATGGGCGATCGCTGGATGTGCGGGACCGGATCGAGCGTGGCCAGGCCGGCGTTGTGTGCGGTCGGATCGCCCAATCTCAGGGCGGCGAAGCCGTGCGCCGCTTCATGAAAGGTCGTCGAGACGACGAATATCACGTACCAGACGAGTGCAAGTCCCAGTTCCACAGGCATTGTGCGCCATTGCTCCAACTGTCGATCGTTCTCTGACCGTGCGGCCGCATCCACCATAACCCACGAGCCCCCATTGCTGCAATCGTTGATATTTTGTGAGGGGGTGTGTGGGAAGCGCTGGTCGGCTGCAAACCAGGGGCCGATGGGTACCACGCTCAAACTCGTTTGAGCGTGTCTTGCGGGCGCCAGGGGGCCGATGCGGTCCGGCATGGACAAACAAGTTTGTCCATGGCACCCGAGCCAGGGGCTTCGCACACACACCCTCTGAGTGATCGGACGGCTCCCACGGTCCTATAACCGATGCGTCCGGATTCGCGGAACAAAAGGTTCATGCTGTTTTTGCGGCCAGCCGATTCATTAAATATGTTCTATTGGGGCTCGCTCTGGTGAGCCCCATTTTGCCCTGTTGGGGGGCGCTGCCGGCAACGGGCTTCCATAGACGTAGGCACGGGTTCCCACCACGCGTTCGTTCGCGTCGGGGAGCCCACGGGAGGTTTGGTATGAGTGAGATCGTCATGCTCCGGGGCACTGAGTCCCAGACTGTCCTGGGGACGGTCGTGCAGAACCAGTCACCCGCCATCATGTCGTACCTGTCCAAGGACAAGTGGCACGTGGCCAAGGTCGTCATGAAGCAGTTGGCCGGTGACCGGCTGTGCATCGAGGGATACCACGCCATCGGCAAACCCCACCCGATCAACATCCGGATCGATCAGCCGGTCGGGATGAACTTCAAGCACGCCTACGGCAAGTTCGTCTTCGATACGGTTGTCGTGGATCTCGAACCCTCCTCCGATCCCGAGTCGGGCGGGACCATCGTCCTGGCGGTGCCCGAGCGGATCGGCGTGATCCAGCGGCGCAGCTACTTCCGCGTCAATGTCCCGCCTTCGCTGAAGGTCAACGTCGTGCTCTGGCATCGCACGGGCAAGCGCGCGGCCACCGAGAAGACGCACGTCTACTATGAGGGCCGTCTGATGGATATCTCCGCCGGCGGCGCCCAGATGATCGTTCCTCTCAGGCGAGGCGCCAACGGCAACTCACCTGCCCCCGAAGGCGACGGCGCCCCGGCGGGCGAGACGGATTTCCGCAAGGGGCAGTTCATGGGTGTGCGGTTCACGCCGATGCCGTACGAGACCCCCCTGATGTTCAACGCCCAGATCCGCAACGTTCTGCCCACGGCGGACCACACGGGTCTATGCCTCGGCTTGCAGATCGTCGGGCTCGAGGCCAGCGACGAGGGCCGGGAGATGCTCAGCCGTCTGGCCACGGTCGTGGAACACTACCATCGGATCAATCAGATGAACGGGACCGGGCAGGAGTCCCAGCCGGCCGGGGCGTCCCACGTCCCGGCGGACGCCCTGTCGGACTGACCCGTCAGGGATTCATCGTGGTGCCGGACGCGGCCTCCGCGGTGGGGGCCTGGCCCGGGAGCAGGAGCCTGCCGGGCTTGACGACGGCCTTGCCGTAGAGCCATCGGACGAAGTTGCCCACGACGAAATACCCGAAGATCAACACCATCGCGACCTGCATGTTCCACAGGACCAGCCCGAGAAATAGGAGCACCCGGATCAGATAGCCGAACGGTTGCTTGCCCCTGAGGTACACGTTCACGATGTGCGGATAGCGGACCCGGCTGACCATGAGGATCGCCACTCCCAGGGTGGCCAGCGGCAGGGCGTAGATCAGGTAATCGAAACCGGGGACCTCCTCCTGGTGGAAGATGATCAAGCTGATCACCATGCCCGCAGCGCCGGGACTGGGCAGGCCGACAAAACTCATGTGAGCCATTTCGTTCTCGTCGTTTTCGACGTTGAAACGGGCCAACCGGATCGCGGCGCAACTGAGATAGACCAAGGCCGCCAGCCAGATGAATCGATGGAGCAGGCCGCCGCAGAAGACCTCACGTAGCTGCAACTCGCTTTCGACCACTCGGAGCATGAGGAAAGCCGGGGCGACGCCGAAGCTGATCATGTCGCATAGACTGTCGAGCTGCCCGCCGAAACTGGAGGTGCTCTGGCTCATGCGGGCCAGCCGGCCGTCCAGCATATCCGCCAGCATCGCCAGCAGCACCATGTACCCGCCCACCGCGAAATAGGACGTCTGTCCCGCCTCCGGAGTGCCGGCCTTGCTCGCCAGGATGATCGCGGTGAAGCCGAAGACGCCGTTGAGCAGCGTGATCAGGGAAGGCAGAACGGTGATGTACCGGACGCGATGTCGGCGCGCCCGGCGGAACAAGGACCGCTTCGCTCCGCGATTCACCTGTCGGCGTTTGTCATTCATTTTCTGCACTCCCAGCCTCACGAACCGGTGTGGGCCGCGCGGGCCGACTGGCATTCATACTTGACCAAGGGGGTAATGCCCGCTTTCACCTTGTCCCCGAGGTGGACCAGACACTCTACCCTATCGCTCGCGGGCAAATAGAGTTCGGTCCGGGACCCGAATTTGATCATACCGAAGCGTTCTCCGCCAGTGAGCTGCTGGCCCTCGCGGGCGGCGCAGACGATCCGACGGGCAATGGCCCCGCTGATCTGGCGGACGAGAAGCCGGTCCCGCGGGTGGCTGGTCCGCACCATCGTCAGGTTGTTCGATTCGTTCACTTTGCCTGCCCGCGGGTTCATGGCATTGATGTATTTGCCGGGCCGATAGATAATCTTCTCGACCCTCGCGTCGCAGGGGGCGCGGTTGATGTGCGTGTTGAAGATGCTCAGAAAAATCCCGACGCGCAGAGCCGACCCTTCGAGAAACTCGGACTCCTCGACCATCCCCACGTCCGTGATCGTCCCGTCGGCGGGCGACAACAGCAGGTTGTCGTTGCACGGCGGCTCCCGGTGCGGGTCCCGGAAGAACAGCAAAGCCCACGCCAGGACCAGCAACAGGACTCCCTCCACGACGATCGTCCCCCAGAGGGGCAGCCACGCGGGCCCGAACAGTCCCACAGCGGCCATCAGCACGAGGACGGCCGCCGGATATACGACCACCTCCGGCAATCCATACCTGGTCAACGGAATTCGCATAAGCCAGCCATTATAAACGACATGGGGAGGCAATCAACAGGAAAACGCCCCCAGTTTGAGGCAACGGCAATTCACAAGCCTATTGATAAAACCTCTGTCTGCGACTATCCTGCCGAGCTGAAAGGACTGAATCGTGTCGCCCTCTTGGAGAACGAGCCATGCAGAAGCGGCAATTGGGCAAGACGGACATGCA
>ENA-OSEO01003315-OSEO01003315.1-sediment-metagenome-genome-assembly--contig:-NODE-3315-length-19462-cov-5.659531_pt1 | contig 19462 bp, 18 predicted proteins | sample MGYA00237883_ERZ534232 | MGnify/ENA metagenome assembly ERZ534232
CCGGGAAGTTGCTCTACAGCATACATCGGTCAGCGCCAAAGTGGTCGATGCAGTGGAGATACCAGGGCCTCATGATGGCCGCCAGTTGCGCCGAGTCCGGCGGCTCCGAGTCCGGCGAAGCAGGTCTCATCCAGCCGGCGCTGACCAGGTCCATGCCCAGCCCACCCAGTTTCATGTACAGATTCCGGCATCGCGCGATCTCGGCGATGACGCTGCCCCATGCGGCAAAATCGTGTCCAGTGTTCGTCCCCGCAGGGCTAGGAGGCCACACGGGGCGCAGGCCCAGGTGGTTGATGATGATCGGCGTGTCCGGAAACCGGGCAGTCAGGCCCACAAGCGCGCGCAATTGCTCATCACGCGCCACGAGATCGATGGAGAGCCCGCGCCTTGCGGCTACGGAGCAACCCTCCAGAAAGCTCTCGTCCGCTAGAGGGCTGTCCGCGGCGGCGCGGATGCCGCGCAACCGACCCTCGCCGGCCTCCAGGTGCGCCTCGATCACCGGCTCCACCACAGGGCCCTGCCTGAGATCGGCATAGCCCAAGATGCCTGAGGCGATGATCGTGCGTCCGGGATGCCGCCTGCTTTCCGCAACCGCGCGGGCCGTCTCCTGCCACGGCTCCTGCAGTCCCCCATGGTCGCGCACGTTGCGGGGCCAGGCCTCCACCGCCACGGTCTGCACGATGTTGTTCCCGCCGATGTCCTCCAGCAGTTCCCGACCCAGGTAGACGTTGCCCGGGTACTCCCAGAGGTGCTGGTGCGGGTCGCAGATGGCCAGATCGGGTTCCAGAACGTCTTCAGGCACTCTTGCCTCATGCGCGGATCTATCGCTCACTGTTCCCCTTTCCGACGGGCTTTAGCCGGCGCTCCCTTGCGCCTCTGCCTCGATGGCCGCCATCTCCGCCGCGCTCAGCGGCTGGAAGGCCCGGGCGATGCGCACGTTCTCCTCCAGATGGGCGATCTCCGTGATGCCGACGATCGCCGTCGACAGAGGGTGGCTCAGGACGTACGGCAGCAGGCGCTCCATCTTGAGCCCGCGCTGGATCAGCAACCCGCGCTCGACCACCTTCATGGCGATCACGCCTACCTCGCGCTCCCGGGCGATACGGAAAAAGCGCTCCAGGTGCTCGGGGTCGTCCATGACGGCCCGGGCGGCGTTGAGCGTGAGCAGGGCCGTGTCGTAGGGATAGTCCTCCAGGGCGTCGGCCAGCACCCGCGACGAGTGACCCGTCACGCCGATATACCGGATCACGCCCTGGTCGCGCAGTTGCTCAAAGGCCTCGCGGGCGCTGTGTTTCTGCTGCAGTTGTTCGAGTTGTCCCAGCCTGCCGAGAAAGTGGTGCTGGTATAGATCCAGATGGTCGGTCTGCAGGCGCGCCAGCGTCTGTTTCACCAGCGCCATGGCGCCGTCGTAGGTATAGTCGTGGCATTTGGACGCCAGGAACACCTCGTCGCGACGCTCTTTCATCACGGTGCCGATGTTCAGCTCGCCGGCCCCGTTGCCGTACAGGGCGGAGGTATCGATATAGTTGATGCCCAGGTCGATAGCCCGGTTGATGATCTCGACGGCCTGCTCGTGGCGGTCGTGCCGCGCCACGGTGAACAGCCCGCCCAGTCCATAGAGCGTGACCTGCTCGCCCGTCTTGCCCAGTGGCCGGGTGGGCAGGAGCCCGCCCGCCGTGTCGGTGTGCCTGTGTTCGTTGCTCATCGAAACTCTCCTTTCCTGCCGGGCGCCGGTGTGGCGCCGTGGCTCTCGCTATCGTCGGACTGGCCGGGAGACGACCGGGCGTCCCCGCTCACAAGGGTGTCCGTTCGCTGCCATGCTCTCAGTCGCCCGCGGACCGCGCAGACGCGGCGAGTGATTGGGCCAGCTCCTGCTCGCGGGGGAGCAGAATGGCGTCGTAGCGGGCGATTTTATAGTCCAGCCGGTCGAGCGTGGCCTGCATGTCGGCCATGCGGGCGGCCAGCAGGGCGCGCTGCTCGCGCAGGATGGCGAGCCGCTGGCTCGCTGTGGCGTCACCCTGACGGAAGAGGGCCACGTACTCGGCCAGCGCCTCCACGGGCAGGCCGGCGCCGCGCATGCACTTGGCGAACTCGACCCAGCGGCATGACTCTTCGGTATAGTCGCGCTGACCGCCCTCGGTGCGGGGCACCGGCGGGATCAGGCCGGCGCGCTCATAGTAGCGTAGCGTGTCGGGGGTCAGACCGTAGCGCTCGGCGACTTCAGATATGGTCATAGAGACTCCTTTGCTCGAAAGAGCTGGTCGGTCACGGCAGCGCGCTGGGCGCCGGCTTACACTCCGTCATGTTGAATATGGCATACAACCTGGAGTTGACTCCAGGTCAAATGGGCACAAGAGTGGTGTGGAGCGCCTGCGGCGCACGATCCGACGGGGCGCGGAGTTGTACTCCGCGTGGATGAATGCGCGCCGAAGGCGCTCTATATAGGGTGCGGCGATGGGCACATCACCAGTGTAGGCTCTCCTGCAACCGACCGGTGTCTGTCCCGGATGAAGGAACTATAATTGCGCCTGCCCTGGAGCGATTTCCAGACGGAGCGCCTGCGGCGCACGATTATCAACGCGGAGTACAAGGCGCTGGGTACAGCGCACGCGCCCCAAAGGAATGCGGGCCCCTGCAGCGCTGAAGCAGTGAGTCCGTTGATCGGCTGTGCCTGGCCGTGCTATACTGGCCGCAACCAGTCGATCAGCCGGATTCAGCCATAGCCAAAGTGAGGATCACCATGCAGGCCATCGCGCAGTGGGAGCGTTTCGAGTTCAGCCAGCAGGTGGAGGTGCCCACGGGCAACCCGTTCACCGAGGTAAGGTTCGCCGCCACCGTGCGCGGCGGAGGTGGCGTCACAGACGCTGAGCGCGTCGTTGAGGGCTTTTATGACGGCGCCGGCGTCTTCAAGCTGCGCTTTCTGGGGGAGGCCCCGGGCGAGTACGCCTTTGAGACGCACTCCAACCTGCCCGCGCTGGATGGTCTCACGGGCGAGTTCGCGGTGACCCCCGCCGCCGAGGGGGTGCACGGCCCGGTGCGCGCAGCGGGCACGCGCTTTCGCTACGCCGACGGCAGCCCCGCGTTCATCATGGGCACCACGGCCTACGCCTGGCACTACCGTCCCGCAGAGATCCGCGCGCAGACGCTGGACTCGTTCTCCCGTTACGGCTTTAACAAGATCCGCATGCTGGTGTTCCCCAAGCAGTACTCTGGCGGTTTCGGGCAGGTGGACATCAGCTACGAGCCGCACTGTTACCCCTACGAGGGCGAGCCCAAGGCGTTCGATTTCACCCGCCCCAATCCTGCCTACTTTCAGGCCCTGGAGGCGCGGGTGGAGGACCTGATGCGGCGCGATATCCAGGCCGACGTGATCCTCTTCCACCCCTACGATATGGGGCACTGGGACATCGACGCCGGCATGGACGAGGACGACGCCCTGCTCTACCTGCGCTACATCATCGCGCGGCTGGCCTCCTATCGCAACGTCTGGTGGAGCCTGGCCAACGAGTACGACATCGACACCGTCCATCACGTGATCGGGCCCGACCGCCGCGACTGGGACGTGATCGGCGCGTTCATCCAGGCCCGCGATCCCTACGGCCACCTGCTCTCGGCCCACAACATCCCCTTTGGGATCATCTACCCCGACCGCCACTGGCTGACCCATGTCTCGTACCAGCACCCGGACACCTACGCGCTGCTGCTGGAGCTGCTGGCGCAGTACAACAAGCCGGTGATCAACGACGAGTACCAGTACGAGGGCAACCTGCGCGACGACTGGGGCAACTCGAGCCCCGAGCTGGTGCTGGAGCGCCACTGGAAAGCGCTGATGGCGGGCGGCTATGCCACCCACGGCGAAGCCTTTGTGCGGAACGACAACCGCAAGGACATTTTCTGGTCGTACGGCGGCACGATGACCGGCGAGAGCGCCGCGCGCCTGCGCTACCTGCGTGAGATCGCCGAGAGCCTGCCGCTGGACGAGATGGCGCGCCAGCCGCTCAACAGCGACAGCGGCAACATCTTCGCCCTGGCCAAGGGGCACGACCTGGTGGTGATCTACTGCCGGCACGACCTGCCCGGCAAGCACCCCTGGCTGGGCCCCTGGGACGGCTCGGCGCGCGGCGCCCGCTACCACGCCACGATCTATGACCTGTGGAACTGCCGCGTGCTGGAAGAGTTCGACGTGGACCGCGAGCAACAGCCCGCGTACCGGGCGTGGACGCTGATCAAGCTCGAACGGGTCGAGGCGGCGTAACGTCTCAAGGCTCGCAGAGCCTCAACGTCCAAACATCCGAACGTCTCGGCGACAATGTTTGAACGTTGGAACGTTCGAACCGTTGCGAACGGAAATAGCCATCGACTTGTGGACCGCGAGCCCCTGGGCGGCGGATGCCCACATCCGCCGCGTCCGTGGTCAGCGGCGATGGGTACATCGCAAAGGCCCGCGGTCCAAAAGACGAGGGCGCTCCGTGGAGGGTCAGCCTCAGCGACGCACCCATCGCCGCCCGCATCCGGGCGGCCGGTCGGCGCTGCGCTCCGACGCGGTGTACAGCGGTTCCTGCCGCCCCGCGCCCCGAAAGGACCGCCGACATTCCTGTCGGCTCCGGATGGGTCTCCAGGAGGTCACCACCAGATGCCGGCGGCGCAGAGTACTGCGCTAGCCTGCGTTCCAGCGCAAGCCAGATCGCGGGTCTGGCGCCGGCTCGCGAGCCGCACGCGCCCCTGTTGCCGCCACATCCGCCGCGTTCCTGGTCAGCGGCGATGGGTACATCGCTGAGGCTGACCTTCCACGGAGCGCGATCGCTTCGCCTGCAACACAGGGAGCCCGTGAGGCACCTGATCGGCGCTGCGCGCCGTCGCGGAGTACAACTCCGCGCCCCAGACAGGCGCCCTCGCGGAGTACAGCGGTTCCAACCGCCTCGCGCGCCGAAAGGACTGCGGGCCCTTGGGCGGCGGGGCGCCGACCGGCCACACGCGGCAGATTGGCCCCTGTGAGGCCCGAGGGTACAATCGCCCATGGTGCAGGTTATGTGATCCAGTGGGCGTGCTGCTTAGGTCGCAGAGCCGCCTTCCGCCGTGGCCTGGTAGCCGTCTGGCGCAGCCACTGTGTGAGCGGTGCGACGGCGGCCACAGCGCACCGCCAGCAACGCAGTACGCGTTGGGAGGCGCTCAAAGAGATGACATCTTCAGGGTCGCTCCAGCCCCAGGTGCCGAGGACGCACTACTATACGGCGGAATACCTCAGCCCCGCGCGTCTGGCATCCTACAGCTACCAGCTGCGGGAGGTGCTGGCGCTCGACCCCGGGAGCCTGCTCGAGGTCGGCGTTGGAGGCGGCCTGGTCATCCACACGATGCGGTCCGCGGGGATCGCTGGGGTTGGCGCGGATCTGGATGTAACCCTCGGCCCTGATCTGGTCGCGTCAGTGGTGGACCTGCCCTTCCGGGATGCATCCTGCGACGTGGTGGCCTGTTTCGAGGTCCTGGAGCACCTGCCGTGGGACCTGTTCCGGCCGGCGCTGGATGAGCTGCACCGCGTCTGCCGCACGCATGCTCTCGTGAGCCTGCCCGACGCCGGGCGCGTCCTGAGGGTGCACCTCTCGCGCCTGCTGGAGCACCGGCAGATCCCGCTGGCCTTTTGGCCGGCCAGGCCGCATGTGTTCGATGGCGAGCACTACTGGGAGATCGGCAAGCGTGGCTATGGGCTGGACCGGGTCGTGGCCACCATGGCCGAGGCCGGCTTCGCCCTGGAGCACACTTTCCGGCCCTGGGAGGACGTCTCGCAGCGGTTCTTTCGGCTGCGGAAGGTGAACGGGGGGGGTGAGGGCGGCGCAGGAAGGGGGAGGGATGACGCCGGCCACGGCAGCGCCGAGCGATGCTGGCCTCGGCGGCTGCTCTAGCCCTGGGCCGGTCGTGACATGTACCGCCAGATGCTGTGATCGAGTTCGTTGGCAGGCCAGCCCAGGAGCTGTGCTGCCTCGATTAAGGTGCGGTGCGCCTCCGCATAGCTGGAGGCGGGACAGCCTGCTCGTTCGAGAAAGGCGAACAGGTGCACGTCCACGGCGACGTTCGGGATGCCCACCAGCACCTGGAGATAGTCCAGGGTTTTGGGGCCGATACCTTTGATGCTGAGCAACCTCTGGCCATTCGCCTCAGTTCCAAGCCATTCGCGCAGGTCGGCCTCGGTCTCGACGCGCTCAGCGTTCAGCAGGCGCGTCACCTCCAGCACGCGGGCGGGCTTGTCGGGGTGCCGCCATTGCAGGAGGGCATTCGGGCCCTCCTGCTCCAGCAGGCGCAGGAACCCGCTCACGGTCTCTGCGGAGGGGTCGGCGAGGACGCGCTTGACGCGGGGCAGCACCACGGTCTCGTAGCGCAGGCCCGACTGTAGCAGGGCGTCGGTCAGCGTGGCGCCCACGTGACCGTAGGGCTTCTGCGTCGGTACGCGTGAAAAGTCGCTCAGCGACTCAATGTAGGCGACGAGTGACGCGACGCGAACAGTGGAACTCATCACCTGGCGACTCCCTTCGCAACAGCCAGTGCACTCAGCGGCGACATCAGCCCTGCCTCACTATTCCCTCGAGTAACCCCAGTTCGGCTTCTGAAAGCGGTTGCTTGTACAGCTCGTTGACCAGCCAGAGGCCGCTTTCGCGGATGCGCTCCTTGGGAGAAAAGAGACCCAACCAGGCATCTGAGGGGCGGCACTCGTCGCAGACCGATACAGTGGCGATCAGACGCGACTCCCACCACATGCGCTGTTCCCTGTCGTCGACCGAAAACACGGTAAAGCTCAAGGCTCGCCGTATGTAGTCGGTGACCCTTTGCTCAGTCTGGCGGAGCTTCTCGCGGTCCATGAGCGCGGCGTGTTTGGCCTTTGCTTCCGACGTAGTGAGATCGATCTCCCACTGCGCCAAAAACGGGTCCCCATCCCTCTCCAGTAGCGCCCTGCCGACGTTCTTCCGGAAGATGCTCCGGTCCTTGTTCTCTTTCACAAAATGCTGCTGAAGGCGCGAGGGCAGCTGGTTCGCGCCCGTGTGCGTCCCAAGGCGAACGATGCGGTCGCCGCCGTGGCCGGTCTCGCCCTGCTCGAAGAGGACATAGATCCCGTTCCTGGGCAGCCCCTTGGCGTCAAAGGGGAATGTGAACCTCGGGAGGGACCAGCACAGGGCATGCAGTTTCGCACACACCTCACTCATGCCCGTGCCTCGCCAGAAACTGAAGCTGTCGCCCGATACTCAGACCCTGCATCGGCACCTCATAGGAGCGCATGTGGGGCACAAGGTACTGGCGGTACTTTTCACCGGCCAGGAACACATAGTGGTCGCGTTGCGGGTCGGTGCAGAGCCGCAGCTGCGCCAACACCCGGGCCGCCCACGCCCTGACCTCAGACGCCCGCATGTTCAGCAGCGTTACGTCATAAGGCTCGATCTCGGCCTCTAGGTCCAGTAGCCCATACTTGGCGGAGAGGATGTAGATGGCGTCGGGGTTCAGGCTGCGGGCATAGCGCAGCGCACCGACGAACAGCGGGCTGGTGTACAGCTCCGCAGCCCGTGCCCGGTGGGGTAGCTTCTGGCTCACACAGGAGATCAGGACGATGGTGGGCATGGGGACCCTCTACTCGACACGTAGCCGATCTCTAGCTTGGCTCCTCCATCAGTCTCATCGCCTCGGTATGAGGTTGTACTTGGCGGCCCTGAGCTTGTACGGCTCGCTACCTCCTTCGAGATGCGCTACCACGGCGTCTCGCACATTCGGGAGATCGATGGCCCCGCAGGCAGTGACATGGCCGTGGTCTGCGCCCGCCTCAAGCACGATGAATTGGTCTGAGTCAGCGGCGACTGCCACGCTCGAGTTGTGAGTTGTCAGAATGAACTGCCGCTCGTTCTTATTTCGACGGAGCTTCACAGCGATATCTTCCCACACCGATACGATATCAAGAGCATCCTCGGGTTGGTCGATTACAACTGGCATCGTGCCGTCACACAGGGCAATGATCAAGAGTGCTGTGCACTTCTGCCCTACAGATAAGTTGGCCAACTCATCGAACTTGCCGCCGCCCTTATTGTACAGAATGGCCGGAACGTCTCCGGGAAAACACTGATGTGGCAGATTCAGGACAGCCTCGAAGTCCTCCTGCGCCCAAAGTCGCTCTACAGCCCTCTGAGCCCACAAAAGGGTGAGGTTTGCTTCCTCTGCCAGTTCAGTGGCGTTGTGCTCGAGAACGAGGTGGACCAATCTACGCGGCAGCACCGATGCTGCAATCTTGTCGCGATCAGGTCCGCTCAGCGCAGTAGTTCCGCCGCGCAGAAGTGTGGAGAGGCGCTGGGCATAGGCTGTGCGGTCCTGGGCATGAGCGAGTTCGAGTCGTAGCCTGCCATCAGACAGTTTCGTCAGCTCCAGGTACTTTGCGTTACGTTGCTCGAAGCGTGCCCGGTATAGTTGCTCAAGCTGGTCTAGGCTAACCTCGCGCTTGTCGCGAAGTAACTCGAGCTCAGCTGCAATAGTGCGGTAGCCGTGTGCCTGCTGGGCCAACTGGTGCTTCTGCTCCGTCAGATGTTGACGCTTATCTTCGAGGGCCTGCTGCGTATTCCCCGCTTTCTTAAGAAAGGCGAGGTACGCTTCTTTGGTCTTCTGGTAGACTGGAAGCCACTCATTAAGCGGTGAGGCGATTGCCGCGAAGTGCTCCGTCAGAGTTGCTGCTAGCGAGTCTAGAGCATGGACTAGATAGGCTCGGGCGTTCTCTATCGCGGCTGCTTGTCGCTGCACATCGCTGTCATCCAGTAGTGAGTCGGACACCGACTCAGGCGAGAGGGCCTCTGCCTCTGCATGCCATGACTGTACCAAGCTGGACACCTTGTCAGAAAAAGTGACACCTGCATTCAGTGATCGATGTTTTGCCTCTGCCGATTTCATCCGATCAAACACAGGGTCCGCAAGTTGCCTATCCAGAGCCACGATTAGCTCGTCCAGTGTGGCAATCTGCTTCTCCAATGACTCGAGCTGATCCTTGGCGTAGATCGCTGTGGCATACGCATGATCATTCTCGTTCAGGGCGCTGCCAAGCGCGGTGAGGTTGGCGTCAAACGCACTGGTATCGATGAAACGATCCACGAGTTCGAGTTGAGCACTCTTGTTCTCGGCGATACGAATCACTTCCGACTGACTGTAAGCTAAAACTGGCAGAATCCGAGCCACATCACCACTGTAGATAAACGATGAAGCGATGTTAGTGCATTCAGTCGTGCAGGTCGGGATCAAGCGGCCGCCCTCCTTGTGGATGGCCGTCAGCACCGAATGCACGCTATACTGAGCTCCATCTGCGGTCTCGTAAACTATGTCTACATGGTTCCCGCACCCTAAACGTGCATCAAGTTTGCGAGTGTGGTCTTGGGCCAATTCGTCGTTCACTGTAGGTTGGCTCAGGCCGAACCGCAGGAACTCTACCGCGAGAGACTTGCCCACACCCTTTCCGCCGATAATACTGTTCAGGCCCGGGTGAAACCGAAATACCTCGCCGCCCAGGAATCCGCCTTGGCCGATCGTCATGCTAATGACCCTAGGATAGCCAATGACAGGGAGTTCTTCAGGGGGCACGATGCGGACAATTGGGTCCTCGAAACACTGACGCAGTCCCTCAGCGTCAATGCTGTCGAGCTTAAAGTAACTGAACTTGCTCCCGATGCCTCGAGCCGAGTGCTTTGATGGGTATGCAGGGTCAGGGTTATCAGACCCCTGATAGTGGGCAGGGAAACGCGTGAAGTGGTGTGCCGAGTCGAACCCGGCGGGTAGGCCTCCGTCAACGCACTCTACGGCATCATATCTAGCGGTGTTGAATAGCTTGTAGCAAGCACTCGGCACGCTAGGCGAGCCGCTTGGTTTAGCCTTGGACATCTCTCTGAACGCCCCCTTTGGGGCGTCAATATGTGCGAGTACCGCCAGCCCGCCCAGACCATGGATTTGGTCGCAGATATCGCTCAATTGCATTCCACTCGATGTCTCAGAGTGGGCAAACTGCGTGGGTTGTATGCCCACGGCGCCAAGGAGATTCTCAATGTGCTTCTGATCGACCGATGGGTCGAAAAGAGCCACAATATGGTACCCTTCAGAGCTAGTGATCTCGACCCCCGGGAAGACGACTAGCGGCGTGTTTTTCGCTTCCGACTTGACCGCGTCGACCCATGCAGCCGTATTGTGATCTGTGATGGCAATTGCGCTCAGGTTCTGCTTAAGGGCGGCCTGAACGATGTCGCTGGGGCTGTCCTGATCAGTGAGGTAGCATCTAGACGCTGGCGTATGAATGTGGAGATCGAGCTTTCGAAACTGCAATCCGGGCATATAAGCACCTTCCTCATGTAGCGCTGGCTCAATAATGATGGCTAGGCTCGGAAGCTCGGGGCGTTCGTTACCGACCTGATAAGCCTAACCCAAGCATCACCTTTCCCACGTTATCTGAACCGATCCGGTTCTGTCATTGACACCCGACAGATAGCGTGGCGTGAACGTACGTTGTCTGTAGCGCTCTCCCCTTACACCCTCTGCCTGTACTGCAGCGCCTCCGCCAAATGCACGGCCCCGATCGCGTCGCTCGCCGCCAGGTCGGCGATGGTGCGGGAGAGCTTGAGCACGCGGTGGTAGCCGCGGGCGGAGAGGCCCAGCTGGCGCATGGCGGCCTTGATCAGCGCCTTGCCGGCGTCGTCCAGTTCGCAGTGGCGGCGTACCTCGCCGGGGCCCATGTCGGCGTTACACGTCAAGGACGTACTGTTGCCGAATCGCGCCGTCTGCCGGGCGCGGGCAGCCTCCACCCGGGCGCGGATCGCCGCCGAGGGCTCGCCCAGAGTGTGGCCCGCGAGTTTCTCATAGTCCACGGTGGGCACGTCCACGTGGATGTCGATGCGGTCCATCATCGGCCCCGAGACGCGTTTCTGGTAGGCCTCCACCATCCCCCGGCTGCAGGTGCAGTCGTGGGTGGGGTCGCCGTGGTAGCCGCAGGGGCAGGGGTTCATGGCGCCCACCAGCATGAAGTTGGCCGGGAACACCAGCGAGCCCGCCGCGCGCGAGATGGTGACGATCTTGTCCTCCAGCGGCTGGCGCAGCACTTCCAGCGTGCGCATCCCGAACTCGGGCAGCTCGTCCAGAAAGAGCACGCCCCGGTGGGCCAGCGAGACCTCGCCCGGCCGCGGCCAGTGCCCGCCGCCCACCAGCCCCGCTGTGGAGATGGTGTGGTGCGGCGCGCGAAAGGGGCGCAGGCGCATCAGCGGGCGCTCGGGGGGCAGCATGCCGGTGACGGAATAGACCTTGGTGACCTCCAGCGCCTCCTCGATCCCCATGCGCGGCAGGATGGAGGGCAGCGCGCGGGCCAGCAGGGTCTTGCCCGAGCCAGGCGGGCCCATCATGCGCACGCAGTGCCCGCCCGCGGCGGCCACCTCCAGCGCGCGCTTGACATGCTCCTGCCCGCGAATCTCGGCGAAATCCACCGCCACCTGCGGCTCCTCGTCCGCCAGCATATTGGGGTCGGGGACGTAGGGGTCGATGAGCACCAGGCGGTTGAGGTGCATCGTCAGTTGCCCCAGCGACTCGACGGGATAGATGGTCATCCCGGGGATCAGCGCGGCCTCGGGGGCGTCGCTGGCGGGGACATACATCTGCGTGATGCCCTGCTCGCGGGCGACGGAGGTCATGGAGAGGATCCCGTTGACGTGGCGCACGCTGCCGTCCAGCGAGAGCTCGCCGATGAACATCTGGCCCTCATCCACCGGCGGGAGGACATTGCCGCCCGCCAGGATCCCCACGGCGATGGGCAGGTCGTAGGCGGGGCCCTCCTTGTGGAGGTCGGCGGGGGCCAGGTTGATGGTGATGGGACGGGAGGGAAAGCTCAGCCGCGAGTTGTGGACCGCCGAGCGCACCCGCTGACGCGATTCTTGAATGGCGGCGTCGGGCAGGCCCACGATGTCGATGCGGCCCAACTCGCCCGGGTGGACATCCACCTCCACGTCGACCAGCACGCCCTCCAGCCCGATGAGTGCACAACTGGTGATCTTGGCCAGCACGGGAGCCTCCTTGACGCTACTGCGATGCCGTGGCCACTGGAGACGAGGATAGCACAGGGCGGGGGCGCAGCGCAAGCGGGAGGGCGGCACAAGTCGAAGGTCAAAGGTCGAAGGTCCAGGGTCAGGCCGGGGAACTCGCTACTCTCAGGGCAACCGGGAGTCGGGGCTGGACTCGATCCTTTGATCGCCGTGACGCGACCTCTGGGATGGCCGGCCGGGTTCCGGTCGATGATAGCGCAGGGTCGAAAGTCAAAAGTCCGGGGACCTGTCCGGACCTTCGACCTTCGACCTTGGACCTGCGACCGCTCGGGTCACGCGTACCCGAACAGTGGCGGAAAGACGATAACGACGACCGCCGCCCAGGCGGCGTACACTGGCAGGTAGCCCGTCTGCCAGCGTTCCAGCGCGGCAAAGGGGACGCGCCCCCGCAAAAAGCGGATGTACAGCACCGCGGACCAGGCCAGGTTCACCAGCAGGACGATATTCTCGCCCAGGGCGGCCACCTTGTTGGGGCTGAATCCGAACTCGGATATGCGGGCGGCGATGGCCCACAGCGCGGCCCCATCGGCCAGGAGCGCCGCAATCACCAGCACCACCTGCAGGATATCAAAGGCGTTGGGCGGCGACTGCGGGTCGCGCGCCGAGACCGAGTACAGCAGCAGGCCCAGTACCACCACCAGTAGCAGATCAAAGGCGATCAGGACGTCGCGCTGGATATCGATCGGGCGGCCGGTCCACAGCATGGCCCCCAAAAAGGCCAGCAGGAGCGCGGCGAATAAGGGGGTAAAGAGGCGCGTCAGCACGGGCGCCATGTTCTCGATCACGGACTGTTTGGCCTCCACCAGCCAGGCGGCGATGATCACCGCGCCTGCAGCGCCGCAGGGCAGCAACCAGGACGCCACGAAATCCTCGGCATAGATGCCGATGGCATCAAAGATCAGGACCATAAAGCCGGTCAGCACGCCGCCGCCCAGGGCGATCAGCACATAGTAGATGAACAGCTCACCGGAAAAGCGAATGAAATCCATGCGGCCCGCGACCTGAGGCCAGCGCGTGCCCGCGTAAGCGATGCCTATGATCAGCGAGAGCGCGATGGGCAGGTGCAGCACGGTGAGCACCTCGGTGTGGCCGTAGCCCCCAAAGGGGTAGACGTTGCCAAAGATCGCTGCCAACACAAACGCCACTGCCAACCAGCGGATCGTGCGCGTCTCGAGGCCTCGCTTCCAGGCAAAGTAGGCGGTCAGCAGGGGCAGCACGAACAGACTGGCGTTTCGCATGTAGAACGCCATGTCCTTGTCGAGCTCGAGCCCAAACAGAGCGGGCAGCTTGACCAGGATCGCCGCCGTCACGGCGAGCGCAACGGCGACGATGGCGTCCTTGCGGGCGCGCGTGCGCGACTCGGTGCCTTCCGCGGGGACCACGAGTTGCTTCCACAGGCGCTCCGAGTGCTCGATGGCGTACTCGCGCGAGAGGGCGTCCAGCTCGCCGATGCGCTTGACCGCGACGAGAAAGGCCTCGTCGCTATCCAGACCGGCCTCCTGCAGCCCGGCCACCTGCTCGCGCAGATGGTCCTCCAGCTCGGCCACGTCCACCGTCTGGATGGCCTGCCGGCGGCGCAGATAGCTGCGCCACTGGTCGATCTTTTCCTCGAGCGTTGGATCGTGCATGCTCGTCGTCATGTTCAGACTCCCTGCGGCGGCGCCGCGTAGATTGCCGGTCGTCCGGCGGGCAAGAGAGAGACTGTGTGCCACAGGCCCCGGAGCGCGTCGTCTACCGCCTGCCACTGGCGGCGCTCCTCGGCCAGCTGCGCGCGGCCCGCGGGCGTGATGCGGTAGTACTTGCGGCGGCGCCCGGTCTCGGCCTGCTCCCAGCGCGCCTCGACATACCCCTGGCGCTCCAGCCGGTGCAGCACCGGGTAGAGCATCCCGTCGGTCCAGGCCATGCGCCCGCCCGAGAGCTCGCGCACGCGCTGGAGGATGGCATAGCCATAGCTATCCTCCTCCGCCAGGATCGCCAGCACCAGCGGTGTCGAGGAGGCAGCAATCAGGTCTTTGTTGATCTCCATATTGCCCTCCGCGATCATTCACTTACCTAACAGCACTATACATTGTACTGCTATGTATGTCAAGAGCGGCAGGACGATAGACCATGGACGGTGGACAATGGAATCTGGACCGCCGACGGCGATGGGCACATCGTACCTGTCGGCTCCACTGGTCAGGCGGCGGCCCTGGGCGCTGGATAGAGCGCACGCGCCCCAGGAGGCGCCACCCATGCGCCATACTAGATCGTCGATCACCTGGTCAGGCACGGTGGCCTGCTCCTACGAGCGCGCGCCGTCGGCTCCTGTGCGGTCTGTAAGGCTGCGGTCCAGACGCTGACTGGACAGCCGACAGGAATGTCGGCGGTCCGGTTGTCCGAGCCCAAGAAAGATCGTCGTCCTCGGATCGCGGGCATACCGGCGACGTCGGTGATCCGTTCGGCGCTGCGGCCTGTCGCGGAGTAGATGGCGCTGGATGCAGCGCACGCGCCCCGGGGCCTCTGGACCGCCGACATTCCTGTCGGCTCCACTGGTCAGCCGGCGGCCCTGGGCGCTCGCGTCGCGGTCCCGGTCCTGACCTTGGACCTTTGACCTTCGACGTTGAACCCTGACGGGCCAACCTTGCGGACACGCTAACGTTCATACGTCCGCGCCTTGGCCCGGTCCTCGTCTACGCGCCGGCTGGCACCGCGCTCCCCGGCAACCGGTGCTGCGCAAAGAACGTCCACATCACGCGTGTGGCGTCGATGAACGTCGTGCGGTGGCCGGTGCGCCGCGACTGCGGGCCGTCGCCGCCGGGCCAGGTGTGCCCGCCGCCCTCGACGGTGTAGAACAGCACCTCCGCCTCGGGATGCTGGTAGTGCAGTCCGCGGACATCGCCCTGCGTGGGCAGCGGCGCGGGCGGGAGCACGCAGCCATTGCGGCAGGCCAGCCTCTCGACCCACTCGGGGACGGAGGGGAACCGCACGCGCCAGAATCCGGCGACCCCGCCATGGAACGGGACGATGGTGTCGCCGGTGCCGTGAAACACGACCGCGGGCACGGGGCGCGGCGTGTCGCTGTGGCAGCCCTCGTAGAGATAGGCCCCCGAGATCATCCCCACGGCGGCGATGCGCTCGGGCATGGCGCAGGCCAGCACGTAGGAGAGCCCGCCCCCGTTGGAGTGACCGTTGGCATAGATCCGGCCAGGATCGATGGCATACTCGGCCTGCAGGCGGTCGATCAGGTCCGAGATAAAGGCGATATCTGGCGCTGGATCGCTGAGGCGGCCGCCCGGCCCGCCAATGCGCCAGTAGAGCGGGAAGGCCATCCCATAGGGATAGACCACGATGAAACCATGCTCATCGGCCAGATCGTTCCAGCGGCTGATGGCGTTATGCTGAAAAGGCCACTGCCCGTACGAGTGCAAGGCGATCACCAGCGGCACGGGGGTCGCCGGGTCGTAGCCAACGGGTACGTGCAGCAGGTAACGGCGGTGCCGCCCGGCCGAGAGGATCGTGCCGCGCTCGTACCGCTCCTGGTGATAGCGAACGGCAGTGCGGATGCCCAGGGCGAGGCCCAGCGAGAGCGCAGCGGGAATAGCGGCTTCTATCAAGTCTTGCATCGGTTAGTCCTTGACGGGCGAGATGAGGTGGCGGGAGGCCGTCGTCGCCGGCGACCCGGTCTCGCCGCCGAGCGGGTGCGCCTGGAAAAAGGCCCACATGGCACGGGTGGCGTCCAGCGGGTCCCGCAGTCCGGCCGCCCCGGGCAGTCGGTAGGCATCCCCTTGAGGCCAGGCATGTTCACCCTCGGCGATGGTGTAGAACAGCACGTCAGCCTCGCAGCCCGTATACTGGAGGGCTCGGACCTCGCCAGCTGAGGCGAGCTCGTGTGTGCCCTCGCAGCCGTTGCGCTGCGCCAGCGTGTCTACCCAACCCGGAATGGCGGGGAATTGGACCCGGAAAACGCCCGCCTCTCCGCCGGCGTACGGTACCGTGTCGTCGGCCGTGCCGTGAAAGACGATCGCGGGCACCTGGCGCGCGGGCTGGCAATCGCCCCAGGTGTAGAGATAGGCGCCCGAGGCCATGCCTACCGCGGCGATGCGCTCTGAAAGGGCGCAGGAGAGGATGAAAGAGGCCCCGCCCCCATTGGAGAATCCGTTGGCATAGACGCGTGCCGGATCGATGTTGTAGGTGCGCCCCATCGCGTCGATCAGGTCGGCGATAAAGGCAATGTCCCAGCGCGGGTCCGAGAGCTGCTCATAGGCGCCGCCGGTCTGCCAGCGCAGCGGGAAGTAGGTGCCCGCCGGGTAGACCACGATGAACCCTTCTTCATCGGCCAGGTCGCTCCAGCGGCTGACGCTGTTCTGCTGGATGGGCAGCTGGCCATAACCATGCAGGGCGATCACCAGCGGCGTGGGCGTGGATGGGTCGTAGCTCGCCGGGACGTGGACGTAATACTCGCGCTCGACACCTGCCGAAATCAGGGTGCCATTGGTATAGTTTACAATACGAAACAGAGCTGCCGCCGCGATCAGTAAGACAATGAGCAGGCCGGCGGCGACCCTGCCCCTGCACCACGAACCTTCAGGCATGCAACACTCCATAATCCGTTGTAATCGGTCCACACAACCGATGATTGTATCACGGGGCGCCCAGGGGCTCCAAGTGGCGCAACGCTGCAGCGGCGGGAAGACGATAGACCATGGACGATGGACCACGGATCGCCGGCGTCTCGCCGGCTCCGAGGGCGGACCAGAGGTCCGCGTACCGCTCTCCCCCTGAGCCGCCGGCATCCGTGTCGGCCGTGTTGAGCGGTACGGGCAGGCAACAGTGGAAACCACGGGGGGCCGCTCGATTTGGACGTTCCGCAGGGGCAGGCCACCGTTGCCTGCCCTGGCTACTGGACCGCCATTCGTGTCGGCTCTGGGCCTCTTAATGCAGAACGCATCGACGCGTCTGAAAGGAATTGACATTCGCTCGCGACCGCGTCACACTGGCGACTGTGCGGCATCTCTGTCTTTGCCCCTCTCTCGCAGGAAGTGGCGATGAAGGCGTTGCTGGCGTTCGGGACTATGCATCCCGTGTGGGCCGCGCTGGCGGCGACGTTCGCCGGGCTGGTGCTGCTGCTTCTCCTCACGGGCCTCTCCTCTGCCGCCCTGCGCCGACCCTATGGGCATCCCGCACCTGAGATCCTGGGGCGCGCGCTGTTCGCGGCCGAGCTGCTGCTCCTCCTCTGGCAGTTGGGCGGGCTGGAAGGCGCGGGCGTCGTGCGCTGGTGGTGCTCTGGCGTGTCCCTGTGCCCAGGCCCTGATGCCAGCGTCCCGATGGGTTGCCGGCGTCTCGCCGGCCCGGAGCGGCCTGTAAGGCCGCGCTCCAGGCGCTCACTGGACCGCCGACATTCCTGTCGGCTGTCTGGTTGTCCGAGCCCAAAATAGATCGTCGTCTTTGGATCGCGGGCATATCGGCGACGTCGGTGATCCGTTCGGCGCTGCGTGCCGATCGCGGAGTGCAACTCCGCGCCCCAAAAGACCCCGGAACGCCGACATTCCTGTCGGCACTGGTGAGCAGGTCACGGACCGCAGGCAGCGCATGCGGCCTGTTAGGCCGCGGTCCTTGAGTGCCGGCTCTCGTCGTTGTCGTGCCTGCCCTCGGTGCTGACCTTCGACCTTTGACCCTGAGCCTGTGGCCTTCTCGGCCCAGACGCTTGGACGTTCAGACGTTTTGACGTTCGGACATTTCACACGCGCCCCGCCCTATCGCCTCGGGTTCGCCTCAAAGAAGGCCCACATCACGCGCGTGGCGTCGATATCGGTGTTGGTAGGGCCGGCGATGACGGCAGGGATGGGGTGGCCGCCAGGCCAGGTATGACCGCCGCCGGCGACGGTGTAGAAGACCACGTCCGCGCCCCCGGCTCCGGCCGGGGCGCAGCCGGTGTACGCGATGCCGCTGACCGCGCCCTGCGGCTCGAGAGTGACGGGATCAGGCTCGCAGCCGTTGCGGCGGGCGTACTCGGCGACCCAGGACGCGATGTCGGGCAGCGGCCAGCCGGGGCCGTCCAACTCGCTGCCCCCGTAGGGGACGATGGGGTCCTCGGTGCCGTGGAAAAAGATCGCGGGCACGGGCCCTGCGGGGGCGCAGGCCTCCCAGGAGTAGGCGTAGGCGCCCGCCACGCCGCCGATGGCCGCGATGCGCTCGGAGAGCGCGCAGGAGAGCACAAAAGACATCCCCCCGCCGTTGGACATGCCATTCACATAGATGCGGTCGGGGTCGATGGCGTACTCGGCCGAGAGGGCGTCGATCATCTCAGAGAGGTAGGCGACGTCCGGCGCGGGGTCGGCGCCGCGGCCGCCGGCCCGCCAGCGGAGCGGAAAGCCCGTGCCCCGGGGGTAGACCACGATGAACCCCTGCTCGTCGGCCAGGGCGTTCCAGCCGGTGAGTTGCTGCTGGTGTGCGGGCCATTGCACCAGGCCGTGCAGGCTGATCACCAGAGGCGCCGGGGTGGCGGGGTTATAGCTCTCGGGGACGTAGAGCAGATAGCGCCGGCTCTCGCCGTCCGGCTCGCCACCGGAGACCAGCGTGCCGTTGGTGCGATCGAGCAGGCGCAGGGTGGTGTAGAATCCCAGCAGCAGGATCAGCGGCACGGCCACGACGATGAGCAGGATGCGGCCGATCCATTTGAGCATGGCGCCTCCGCAGGGTTCGAGGGTGGGCCGGTGTCGCGGCGGACCGCCCGGCTAGAGCGCGACCAGCACCCAGCCGTCCCCCAGCCGGGTGGCGTAGGTGGCGATGGGCTCGGTGTGGATGTGCGCCATCAGCCCCGCCTCATTCTTGAGGCGGGGCGCCACCCGCGGCAGGGCCGGGTCGTTGCCGGTGTAGGTGGGCAGGGGGCCGCCCAGCACCGCGCCGGTGGTCACGTCGAAGCGTGCGCAGTGCAACGGGCAGGTGAGGATCGTGCCCTCCAGGGTGCCTTTGTCCAGGGGGGCGTTCATGTGCCCGCAGCGGCGCGCCACGGCATAGAACGTGCCGTCTTCGCAATGGCACACCACGATCTCCCGGCCCTCCAGCGTGACGGGGAGCATGCCGCCCGGAGCGATCTCTGCAGCGCGGATGGCGGGCACGTAGAACTCAGACAAGTCCGAGCTCCTTTTCCGTCAATTGCGGCAGGCTGTCGGGATCGGTGACGTTCTCATGGACGAACAGCCCGCACCAGCAGCGTTTCATGGCGTCGTAATGCCGGCGGTGGTAGGGAATGCAGGGGCAGACGATGCGCATGTCGCGGGCCCGGTCGTCCCGCAGCGGCTGGCAGGGGCAGTAGGGCATCCCGTGGCGCGCCTCCAGGATCAACTCCTGCTCCAGCAGGAACTGCACCAACTCCTCATCGGGTGAGAATTTGAACCCCA
>ENA-OSEO01003316-OSEO01003316.1-sediment-metagenome-genome-assembly--contig:-NODE-3316-length-19457-cov-4.757534_pt1 | contig 19457 bp, 11 predicted proteins | sample MGYA00237883_ERZ534232 | MGnify/ENA metagenome assembly ERZ534232
GGGCGCAGCGGCATGGGTGGCATGGACGGCGGGCCCATGATGTTCCGCGGCCCGTTCGGCGGGCCGGGCGGGGAGCAACTGGCGGAAGGGACCGGCTTGGTCCAGGTGACCGCCGCGGCGGACAGCCGGACCAACACCGTGGTCGTCACCGGCCCAGAGTCGGTTCTCACGGTTGTGGCCGGAGTGGTCGAGAAGCTGGACTCCCCCATCTCCAACGTGGCCGATGTGAAGGTCTTTCACCTGGAATACGCGGACGCCACGGACACGGCGGAACTGATCAACGAGGTCTTCGGGCAAAGCAGCACGTCTTCGTCGCGTTCGTCACGGAGCAGCCAGCAGACCCAGCAGGTCCGATTCGGCATGGGAGGCCGCGGCGGTATGATGGGCGGTCCCGGGGGCATGATGATAGGCCAGACCAGCCAGGGTGGCAGCGGCAGCATCTCGGATGTTTCCGTGATTGCCTCGGCCGACTCCCGTACGAACTCCGTCGTGGTCAGCGGTCCGCCCGAAACGCTGGAGATCATCGCCCAGGTAATCAAGCAGTTGGACGAGAACCCGGAGCAGGAGCGTCGCATCTTCGTCTACGCCCTGAGGAACGCCAACGCGACAAACCTCATGACGATCCTGAACAACTTGTTTACGGAGATGGCGGCCCTGCAGCAGCAGGGCACCAGCTCGCGGGGCAGCCAGCAGTTCCAGGGCGCGTCGCGCGGGGGAACCACAGGCGGGGCGGCCGGCGGCGGGACCTCGTCCAGCTCTTCGGACAGCGGCGATCTCTCCGACGAAACGTACTTCGAAGCCGATCCGAACACCAACTCGCTGCTGTGCATGACCTCCACGAAGAACTACGAGAAGATCAAGCCGATCATCGAGGAACTGGACCGGCCGGTCGGCCAGGTCCTGATCAAGGTTCTGTTCGCCGAAGTGACCCATACCAACAGCGTGGATTGGGGCACCGAGTTCTCCATGCTGAATCTCCGCAGCGACGGGGACGCGACTCAATCCATCGGGGTCTTCGGCCGGCCGACGGAGCTGACGACGCCGGGGTCGGTCGCGTCGGCGACGAATCCCAATACATTGGGCCCGGGTGCGACCGGTTCGACGGGCTTGTCGATCCGAACGCTCGAAGGGGATATCGACCTCACGATCCACGCGTTGCAGGAGACCGGCAAGCTCAACGTGCTGTCCCGGCCTTATGTCCTGACCCGGAACAATCAGATGGCTACGATCCGCGTGGCCCAGGAAGTCCCGGTCATCGGCACCACCAACCAGGGAACCGCCACGACCAGCACCAACTTCGAATACCGCGAAGACATCGGTATCGTCCTGGAGGTCACGCCGTCCGTCAACCCCGACGGGTTGGTCAACATGACGGTGGTTCCGCAGATCACCACGCGGACCGGCGAGACGGTTCAAATCGCAGAGAACGTCAACCCGGAGGTCTTCGCGACCCGTTCGGCCAGTACACGGGTCGCGGTATTCGACGGCCAGACCATCGTGATCGGCGGTCTGATCGAAGACCAAATCAAGGAAACCGTCCGGAAGGTCCCGCTCCTCGGTGACATCCCGCTGGCGGGGGCCCTGTTCCGGCGGCAGATCAAAGAAAAGGCCAAGACCGAGTTGCTGATCTTTCTGACGCCGCACGTGGCCAAGAGGCCGGAAGAGTTGACCTCGATCTCCGATCGCGAGCAGTCCCGCAGCACGCTGCAGACGGATAAGACGGCCGCGGAGATCTTCCAAAAGCACATGGAGGGCTTGGGTGGTCCGTCGCAGGCCGAGAAAGGGGCCGTTCCGGACATGTCTAATGTGCCGAGCAGTGCCACGGGAGACCCGTCAAAGGAGACGAAGGACCCCGCAGTAGAGCCGAAGAAGTAGTGTCCGGACAAGCCGCCCGCCACTATAATGCACGCTCAGGAGAATGATATGAGCGTACCTCGGTGTCGGTGGGTCCTGGTCGGCGTGTTGTGCAGTCTGAATCTCGGCGGAGCAGTCCTTTGCGGGGCTGCTCCGCCGCTTCGTTCCATCTCGATCGGTGCCAGCCTGGACCTGCACGTCTGGACCGACACGTGCAACGTGTATGTCCTCCGAGACGGCGACGCGGCGATGCTGATCGATCTCGGCGACGGCGGCGTGCTCGACCACCTTGCGGAAATCGGCGTTCGGCGGGTCGAATGGGTGCTCTTCACGCATCATCACCGCGAGCAGTGCCAGGGGGCCGCGAAGCTGGAGCCATGGAAGGCGCGGATCGCCGCGCCCGAGGCGGAACGGGCCTTGTTCGAAGACCCGCTGCGGTTCCGCAAGGCCAAACCCTCCCTGGGCGATGCCCACACCGTCCACGGGGCCAGCTACGTTCGCCCACCGATCCAGCCCGTCCGTCTGGATCGAACCCTCAAGGACGGAGAGGTGTTCACTTGGCGTGGGCGGGAGCTGCGGTGCCTTGATACAAAGGGCAACAGTCCCGGTGGCATGTCCTACCTCCTGAAGCTGGGCGGCCGATGGATTGCCTTCACGGGCGATGTCGTGCTCGACGGCGCCCGGATGCACACGTGGTTCGACACCGAGTGGGACTACGGGTTTACCAAGGGGCTGTATGAGTTGATCAACTCCGCGAGCGTGCTCCGGAGCTTCGAGCCCGCACGTCTTCTGCCCTCGCATGGCAACGTGATCGACGACGCGACCGCGCAACTGGACGAGTATCAGCAGAAGCTTCGCCGGCTGGCGAAGCTGTACGTGCGGGGTTACGAGATCAACACGTTCGGCGGAGCGGATCAGGACACGGTATCGAGACCGACGGCCATTCCGCACGTCTGGCAGGTCACGGAGCATCTGTACAAGTTCAAACGCCGGGACTTCTGGCCGAACTTCGCGATTCTGATCGCCGACAGCGGCCGGGCGCTGGTCTTCGACTGCGGCCTGATCGGCCGGGATCTTCTGGAGCGGTCCCTCAACGCGATGCAGGAGCACTTGGGCCTCACGGCCATCGACGCGGTCCTGATCACCCACATGCACGGCGACCATTTCCTCGATGTCCCGTACCTGCGCCAGAAGTGGGGGACCCAGGTCTGGACGGGCAAGGATGTCGCGGGCCCCTGCGAGCATCCGGAGCGATACGACTACGCCGCCATGATCCCCGCGTACGGGGCGGGTTTCGATTCGCTGCCTATCGACCGTGTGTTCGAACGTGGCGAGAAGTTCGAGTGGGAGGGATACACGTTCACGGTGGACTGGATGCCCGGCCAGACGGAGTTCGCCTGCTGCATCCACGGCCGGATCGACGGCAAACTCGTCGCCTTCACCGGCGACAATCTCTTCGGCGATTCCTCGGACCCGCAGCAGAGCGGCCACGAAGCGGTGGTCGCGCGCAACAGCGGCATCTTCGAGGAAGGTTACATTCAGGGTGCCGACTTCCTCCGCCGATTGCAGCCCGACCTGATTGTCGGCGGACACTCCTGGGTGATCGACCGGCCGCAGCAGATGATCGAGCGCTTTGCCGCCTGGGCCCGTGAGATTCGCGATGTCTATCAGAGCCTCAGCGCCGAGGAGGACTACCGGTACATGTTCGACCCCTACTGGGTGCGGGCCGAGCCCTATCGCGTGTCCGTCAAGCCTGGTCAGGCAGCGGACGTGACGCTGCACATCCGCAACTTCCTGCCTCGAACGCAGCCGCATTCCATTCGGGTGTGTGCCCGCGTGGGCGTCGCCGTCGAGCCTTCCATTCTCGCAGGGATCATCGATCCGGAGTCCACCCGGTCATTCCCCTTGCGTCTGACGGCCGCCGCCGATCTCAAGCCGGGCGTGTACGTCATCGCGTTCGACGTGACTCTCGACGGCAAGCGCTATGGTCCGTGGTTCGACGCCATTGTTTCCGTTGAGCCGTGAGGACTCATGGGGCCAGGGTGCTGAGATCGCTCATGTACTTCTTGTAGAGGGCCAGGGCCTGTTCGCTCGAGACTTCGCCCGTGATGACCAGACGCGTGCGGGCTTTGGCGGTTTCGCCGGCTTGGATGTCCCGGCCGAAACGGGACGCGTAGAGCGAGTAATGGGTCTCGCCTTCGTGCGGCGTGGCGATGGCGAAGCAGTCGCTGGCTGGCGCCATGAGGACCGCGGTCACACCGCCGGTGATGTGACTACGCAGAGCGAGCGGGGCCGCGAGATAGGGTCTGAGCGTCCAGTTCACCGGATTGGGCTCGAGCTTCCATCGGCCGTCACGAATGATGGTCTCCGCCTGCGGGTCTCGGGGGAACATCTGCCAGTCGCCAGCGGCTTTCTTCGCTCCCAGAAAGCCGGGTTTCCCCTGGGCCTCCGGATTCTCGCCGACGTACACCAACGGCGTGGGAAACGTCTCATCGAAATAACAGGCCACGAAGCTCTCGAATTGACCCAGGTCCTTCTGGGCTGTGACGGTGGTTTCGAGATCGATCGTCTGCGGGTCGCGCCAACGATACAACGCGGCCAACTCGAAAGGCCGGTCCTCGGTGGCAGGCCAGACGGTCCGCACGGCGCCGTCGGGCAGCAGGGTGCTCGACGAGCCGGACCAGTCCCAGGCCGCCGTGCCGTACCGCTTGTTCGTCGTGAAGACCCGGTAGTGGCCGACGAGACCCATTCCGCGATCCATCTTCGTCCCCGTCGGAATGTGAATGACGGACGACAGCCCCTGGGGCCTGCCCTTCGGACACAACGTCCCGCGGAGAACGCCAGTGTCGAATGTGAACCCGCCCTGATCGCTCGCAACGAATGCGAGCGGCCCGGACGTCTCCTTACCAATAGCTACGCCGGCGCATACGAACGTCGCCGCGATTGCGTAAATGCTCGCACGGAACCCACGAGTGCCGATCATAGGTACATTCCTCCTGCATTGTATCCTTAGTTCGTAGTGCGATGCCTCACGGCGTCACTACGAACGCAGATGCTACTTCCCCTTGGGGGCTTCGCACGCGACGCGGAAGCCGATGGAGTCGATCTGGGGCAGCCACCACCGGCTCTTGGGGATCTGCGGGTCGTTCATCCGCCACCAATCCTCCTCGAAAGCGCGGGCGGCGCAGCGCAGTTCGTCGGCGGGACTGTCGTAGAAACCGCCGCGGGCGACGTGCACCTTGCCGTCCTTCGGGCCGGCCGGGAAGTCCTTGATCGACTGCGTATAGGCGGTGGGGGTGTAGAAGTCCTGGACCCACTCGCGGACGTTGCCCTGCATGTCGTGGAGACCCCAGGCGTTGGGTTTCTTTGTGCCCACTGCGTGCGGCTCCATGTCCGCGTTGTCGGTGAACCAGGCGTAGTCCTTCAGGCCGTCCTCCGCAGCGCACACGCCGAACGCGCTGGTCGAGCCGGCGCGGGCCGCATACTCCCACTCTGCTTCTGTGGGCAGGCGGTACTGCTTGCCCGTCTTCTGCGACAGCCAGCGGCAGAACGTCATCGCATTGTGCCAGGTCCCGCCGATGGCCGGGTGCTTCTTGCTGTAGCCCATTGTCATGTCGCCGTAAACCGGGGTCGGGCCGGTGATGGCGTTGATGCCGTCCTTGGTTTGCTCCTGCTGTTGGGCGACCTCGGTCTCGACGAAGTCCTTCTTCGCCGTGCCGGTTTCCTGGTAGTAGGCCAGGAACAGTTCGAGCGTGGTCTCCGTCGTGCACAGGTAGAAGGGATTGACCTGGACCTGTCGTTGGGGGCCCTCGTGCTCGACGCGGTCCGCTTCGCTCGCGGGGCTGCCCATCGTGAACGTTCCGGCGGGGATCAGGACCATGTCGAAGGACAGCTTGGCCCCGTCCTTCGTCGTGATCGTCTCGGTGTACTTCTTCGACGTCTGGTCTTGGGCGGCCGGCGCAATCCCGACCGCGACAACGCCAATCCAGCAGGTCAACAGGGCGACACACGCCAATACGGTACTTCTCTTCACGTTTCGGTCTCCTCAAGTAGCACGGACATCTTGCCCGTGGCCCTTAATCCATGGACGAAGCGCCCATGCGATTGTTGCGGGCTTCCCGCCCGCGGTTCCATTTTCACGGGCAGGATGCCCGTGCTATTCATGGGCAAGATGCCCATGCTACTATATCATCTTGGTCCGGCCGGGCAGGGGCACCGGGTAGCTGCCGTTGGCCGCCAGTGTTGCCGGCGGGATCATCTCGTCGTAACAGTCCTCGGGCTTCGGCTCGTAGTAGAAATCGGAGGCATTGATCTTGTCCCACGTGACCTCCTTGCCGGTGTAGCAGGAGATCTGCCCCATGATGCCGACCATCGTGCTGGGGACCATATAGTCACCGTTGTTGACCGGCTTGCCGGAGCGGATCGCGGCAAAAAGCACGTCGTGCTCGCGCTGATACGGATCGCACTGGCCGGTCCAGCGCCAATTCTTCTCGCCTGTGATCCGGCAGCCCATGATGTTGGCCTTGCCCTTGCTGCCGAACACGACGCTGGAGTACTCGTCGTAGCAACCCGTCGTGGTCCGGCAGAAGGCGTAGATGCGCACGCCGTTGGCGAATTCATAGATCACGGAGTGGTGGTCGAAGACGTCGCCATAGATCGGCTCGGTCATCGAGGACCGTCCGCCCAAGCCATGACACTTGACGGGGACCTCGTTGTGCATCACCCAACTGGCCCGATCGAGGTTGTGCACCAGCGACTGGACGACGTCGTCGCCGGAGAGCCAGCGGAAGTGGTACTGCGTGCTGCATTGCCACTGGAGCTCGGACAGTCCCGGCTTGCGTTCGATAATGACGTAGGGGGGTCGGAGGAAATTCTCCTCAATCGATACCACGTCACCGATGGCGCCATCGTGGATGCGCTGCACGGTCTCGGCATAGCCCGTGTGGTAACGGCTATGCAAGCCGGAAACCAGGCACAGGTCCTTCTGTTTCGCCAGATCAGCCGCCTTTTTCATGATCTTCATGCCCAGCGGATCGATCCCGTGCGGCTTCTCGACGAAGACGTGCTTGCCCGCCTGGACGGCCGTCAGGGCGTGCAGCGGGTGGAATTTGGCCGCGTTGGCGATGACGACCACGTCGGAAGACTCGATCACATGCTTATAACCGTCAAAGCCGGCGAAGCAATGGTCGTCGTCGGCGACAACCTGATCGCCCTTCTCGGCCTTGAGAGCGGCACGTTTCTGCTTGACCCGGTCCATGAAGATGTCGCACATGGCCACGAGTCGAGCGCCTTTGTCGGCCGTCAGGGCTTGATTGGCTGCCCCGGCGTTGCGTCCGCCGCAGCCGATCATGCCCACGCGGATCACATCGCTGCCGCCGGCGTAGGCCCCGACGTTCAGCGTGCCCAGGGCGGTGGCTGAAGCCACCGCGGTGGAGGCCTTCAGGAAATCACGACGCGTTGTCTCTCCACTCACGCCCGATACGTTTGCCTGTGCCATACTACCTCCTTCTTGCCGGGTCCGGACGCTGCGATGTCGCCGATCCCGTGAGGCCACGTTGCCTTCAACCGGTGCGCCTCGCACCGACCCTGTCATCCTACCCGCCGGGGACGCCAAGTTCAAGGGGGCCCGAGAGAAATGCCGCGGGCAAACGCGCAGTCGCCAAACGGCACGTTCCTCAGACCTGCAAGGCAACGCTGTGGTTATCCAGAGAGTTTATTGCGCAGGTGGCTCCGTCATTACGGCGTGAGCATGCTGACCCAGCTATCGACGAAGGCCTGCAGGTCTCGGGCGTCGATGACTTCATCGAGGTAGAAGTCGCATCGGCTGTTCCACGCCGGATCAGCGGGGGTCGTCCCCCAGGCAGAGGCGAAGGCTGCGAAGTCCATCACGTCCACCACGTCGTCGAAGTTCAGGTCGATGTAGGCGTACGGCACGGGATCGGACACGTGCAGGAAGCCCGAGCCGGTCGTGGTCGGCTCCAGGACCACGTTGCGGTTCCAGAAGAGGTTCATGCCGAGGATGCCGTCGAGCGAGCCGCCCTCGGAGGATTCCATGTCGAGTACCACAAATGGGACGTGTGAGAACTCCAGCATTCCGCCGAGAGCGTTGATGCGAACGTAATCCACGTAGTAGCCGGGGGCCTCGCTGGTGCCGCCGACGCCGCAGATCTGGGCGGTGAAGTCCGGCTCCCGGGGCAGGTTCAGCCGGGCCGCGATGTTCGAACTGATGATCGAACTCTGGGCACCGGTGTCGACGAGCACCCGGGCGGTCTGCAACGCGTTGAGCGGTCCGGGAGGGCCCTGGAGCACGCCCATCTCTGCGAAGAACGAGCCGCCCGTGGGCAGCGACATGCCGGACATCGACAGCAGGGTCGGCGTCAGCGGTTGCCATTCGCCCAGGATGTCCTCCAGGTCCGCCAGATCGGGGAATGCGTAGTAGCTGGCGGTGGTGACGGGCGACAGGCCGCCCAGTTCCATCGGGATGCTGCGCGGAAACTGCGAAGCTGGGGGCTCATAGAAGCTGGTGATCTGGATGTCGGGCCCGATGAAGGTCTGGCCGCGGACGGTGACCCTCCGCGGCTGATCCACCCGGATGACCGTAGTATGGAAAGCCAGCAAGGGGGTTCCGATGATCGCGGTCACGACTTCGCCATTGTCGCACTCAATGGCGGGCGACGCCAGGGCGCAGACGTTCGTGTGACCGACCAGTTCCGACAGATTGAGCAGGCCATCCGGCTGGACGGCCGCCAGGCCGGCGGCAAAGATGCCGAGGGGCTTGGTGATCGTCGTGTCCATCGTACCGCTGACGCCACCGATGGGGAACTCGTTTTGGGTCAGGTAGGAACCTCTGAGACCGAGGATCTGAGCGCTGGCGCCGGCCGCCAGATCGACCACTGAGCCGGTGTCCAGGATTCCGATGACGAAATTCTGCTCGGCGGGCGCATTGAGCGGCTTGCCCACGTACGAGCTCTCGATCTGGTGTTCCCAGTCGAAATCATCCGAGCCCTTGCGGTCCGACGTGGCGATGGCTACCAGGGGCGAAAAGCCCGCAATCGGGGGCACCACGTGCGGCCAGGTAGGCTCGGCGGCGATCCCGATTCTGCCTGCCTCCTGACGATCCTGAGGCGCTGGTGTGATGGATGTGATCCTGAGCCCATTGGCCAGCCGGATTCCGGTATTCGAACGGTGCGATGATGCGTCGGGGCGGCACAGTCCGATATCTGCACACAGCAGAACCACACACGCCGCGGTCAGTAGCTTGCGAAACACGGGCAAGATCCTCCCAGTTGCAAAGACACATCCTTTCCCCCACACCCATCAATTATACCGAATCGGACCTTCCGACGCAAATGAACCTGCCGTCGGCAGATTCCACAGACAGCCCCCTTGACGGGGCGGAGGTTTTCGCGTAGTTAGGTTTCTGTGAAGAGCACGGGTCCCCGTAGCTCAATTGGATAGAGTGTCAGCCTCCGGAGCTGAAGGTTGCAGGTTCGAGCCCTGCCGGGGACGTTTGGGAAGGCGAGAGGAGCGCAGAAGAGGCAGTTGCACCACGATCAGGCCTGTGAACATCAGAGCACAGCCGAGCAGGTCGCGTGGGCTCAGACGTTCGTGCAGGATCAGGCCGCCGGCCAGGGCCGCGAAGACCGTCTCGAGACTCATGACGATGGCCGCGTGGGCGGGTGGCGACGTCCGCTGGCAAATGATCTGGAGCGTGAAAGCGACGCCCGCAGAAAACACCCCGGCGTAGAGGATCGGGAGCGTGGTCGCACCGATAGCGGCAAGCGAGACTTCCTCGAACAGGACCGCGGTCAGCAGACTCAGGGCCGCGCACGCGAGGAACTGAACACAGGCGACCTGCAGTGGGTTGGCCCGTCTGGCGAGATGACCGATCACGTGCACGTGGATCGTCCAGAAGAACGCCCCGATCAGAACGAACAGGTCACCCCGTGCGATGGTGAACGATTCCGCGACAGTCAGCAGGTATAGGCCCGCCACCGCCAAAACCGCGCCCAGCCAGACCGCCGGGCCGCACCGATGGCCGAGGAACAGGCCGGCGATGGGGACGAGTACCACGTAGAGACTGGTGATGAAGCTGGCCTTTCCCGCGGTCGTGTGGACCAATCCCATCTGTTGCATCGACGCGCCGCCAAATAGGGCCAGACCGGCCAGGATGCCTCCGAGCAGGAGAAGGCCACAGGTGGAGCGAGGGCCGGCCGCGGTGCGGTCCCGAAACGCCGGCAGCACCGGCAACAGGACCGCTGCTCCCAGAGCGAAACGGAGCGCGTTGAACAGCATGGGACCGATGTGGTCCATGGCGGCGCGCTGGGCTACGAACGTCGTGCCCCACAGAAAGGCGGCGACGAGCAGGAGCAGATCACTTTGTAGCGTCCTGGTTTGCATAGACTCCGAGGCCGGATCGCCGCTCAGGTGAGGGTTTGCCCTCACTTCTTGCGCGTGCTGTGGGCGAACCACTCCTGCACGTTCTTGGCCAGGACCTCGACGTCTTTCCGGGCCATGATGTGCTCGACGATCGGTGCCGGGGCGTTCAGTCGGATCATCGCTTTCTGGACCCGGTCCCAGAGCCGCTTCTTCTTTGCGTCGCTTTCCGCCAAGTACAATTCGCTCACCAGTTCCTGCAGTTTGGTGAGCATGATCGTGTCCAGTTGATCGTAATACTGCGAGATAATCGCCTGCTGGTGCGGCGTATAGTCCTGCTTGGCCATGCCCGATCCTTTCGGAAAAGACCGTCGGGAAACGAGACGACACGAATTCGTTCCTCCGCGGGTCCTGCGTCCGGAAGCTCTGCTTGTATCTCATACGGGTGGAGAAATCAAGTGGGGGCGCGGTTGCCGTCGGTTTTTGCTGGTCTTCCGGAACTCGGTGACTATAATCTGTCCGAGCATGTGGCGGGCGGGAGGCCCGAACTGCTAAGGACACGATACTAACCGGTATGCAGCATAGACGGCTGTTCATAGGTGTGCTGCTGTTGGCGCTTGGGCTGGCAAGGGTAGGCGCCGGCGGTCAGACGGATCGACCGCCCCAGCGAGGCGTGGGGAAGGCGGAACCTGCGCCCGCGACGGCCCGCCCGGGCGAGCCGAATGAACCGATGGCCGGGTACACGGTGAGCATCAGTCCTCTGACTGATGTTGTACCCGAGGCGAAAACCACCACGGAAGGCGGCGTGGAGATCACCACATACATCGGCAGGTCGTACGTCTCATGGCAAAGAGCCGTCGTCAACGGCGATCAGGCGGACCCGAACGAGGTGGAGGCGGACTGCCTCGTGTTGTGGCGGGCCAGCAAGAGTGACAGACAGGCAGGGACCGGGCCGGTCGGTGTGCGCGAACGGGGAGTGACCGCGGTCTATGTCGCGGGCGACGTCATTCTGCGACAAGGGGAGCGGATGATCCGCGCGGATGAGTTGTACTATGACCTGGTCCGCAAGCGGGCCCTGGCGCGGAACGTTGTGCTGAGGAGCTTCGATACGACCCGCAACATCCCGATCTACGTCTGGGCCAAACAATTGCGGCAGGTTGCGGAGGATACCTTCGAAGCGGAGGGCGTGGCCCTATCGTCGAGCGAGTTCTGGACGCCGCAGTTCTCGCTGGAGGCCGAGAAAATCCGCGTCATCGACAAGCAGCCGGACGAACAGGACCTGGGGATCACGGATGGCCGTTTCGACGTGGAACTCAAGGGGGTCGAGTTCAAGATGGGCAATACGACCCTCTTGGATCTCCCCAAGGTGCGCAGCGGGCTGGTCAGGCCGGAACTGCCCATTCGCAGCGTCCGCGCGGGATACGACCGGAGCTACGGTGCCTCGCTTGAGACCCGCTGGTGGCTCAGTCGGATTCTGGGACTCCGGGAGCCGGAGGGAACCGATAGCGCGCTCAACCTGGACTACTACGGCGACCGCGGCGTCGGCGGGGGCGTCGATCTCTCCTATGAGCGGGAGAACTACTTCGGCTCGGTTCTGGGCTACGCGCTCGACGATCACGGAGAGGACCGCCTGAGCCGGACCCGCAAGGGCATCGACGTGCCCGACGACCTGCGCGGCCGCTTCCGGTTTCAGCATCGGCACTTTCTGCCCTACGACTGGCAACTGACGGCCGAAGCGAGCTACCTGTCGGATGAGAACTTCCTGGAGCAGTTCTATCGCACGGAATTCAACGTCGGTAAGGAACAGGAGACGCTGCTCCATCTCAAGCGGATTCAGGACAACTGGGGGCTCTCGCTGCTCGGTAAGACGCGGATCAACGATTTCGTGGATCAGGTGGAGGAATTGCCGACCGCGGAGTACCACCTGATGGGCCAATCCCTGTTCGAGGACCGTCTGACCTTCTACAGCGACAGCCAGGCGAGCCGGTACCGGTATCGATACGATCCCGAGAACCTGATGGATGAGCCCGATGACTCCTTCACGTTCACCGGCACCCGCAACGAGCTGGACCTGCCGCTGGCGGTGGGCACGTTCAAGGTCGTACCCTTCGTGGCCGGGACGTTCGGCTACGAGGACGGCGCCGGCTTCCAGGCGGAACTGAACGACGGGGTCGTTGAGAACGAAGACGCCATCGCCATCGGCGAAGCAGGGGTCCGGGCGTCCCTGCAGCCGTTCTGGTGCGTGTATCCGAGTGTCGAGTCCCGCCTGTGGGATCTCCATCAGCTCCGCCATGTCATCCGTCCAAGCATCACGGCGGCAAGCTATGCCGCGACCGATGCCGTGGTCGAGCAACGGGATATCCTGGATCTGGGGATCTCGCAGCGGTTTCAGACCAAACGAGGGCCGGCCGGCCGGCAGCGAACAGTCGATTGGCTCGAATGGGACCTCGATTTCGTCTGGGTGGCCGATTCGAGCAACGAGATCGCCGGACCGGACCGGTTCCTCTGGAACGAGCCTTTCATTCCCTTGGCCAACCGGGACGGACGCACGATTCCACCGGTGGACCGGCGGACGACGGACCTGTTCGGGCCGCGCCAGAACTACATCAGCACGGAGTTGGTCCTGAGACTGACGGACGCGACTTCGGTCCTGGGTGATCTGTATTACGACCTGCCCAACGGGGTCGTCGAACAGGTGGACCTCGGTTTCTCCCGCCTGTGCTGGCCCACTCTGACGTACTACGTGGGCAGCCGGTACCTGCGCGAGGTCGACAACACCCTCGGCGAACATGGCTCGACCGCTCTGACCTTCGCGGCGACCTACGTGCTCAATGCCCGCTATACCGCCGTGGTATCCGAGCAGTATGACTTCGACTATGGTTCAAACATCCGTACGGACGTGACCCTGATCCGCAAGTACCACCGGATGAACCTGGCGCTGACCTTCAGCGTCAACGAGTCGCTCGACGAGCAGAGCGTGGTGCTGAGTCTCTGGCCCGAGGGGATTCCCGAGCTGGCGATCGGCCTGCGAAGATACATGGGTCTGGGGGCCTCGGACGTGTACTATTAGTCGGGCTGGGGAAAGCGGGAAAGCCGCAAACAGGGCTGGATTTCCCAAGAAGTCTTGAGTATAAGTACGGTTTTCGGTATCCTGTGTAGGAACCGGATTCGCTGGAGTGGCGAGCAAGGTTGGATGGTTTCTGAAGGAGTGCACTATGCCGTTAGTCAGCACGAAGAAGATGTTCGAAATGGCCTACAAGCATGGCTATGCCGTGGGGGCCTTCAACGTCAACAATATGGAAATCACGCAGGGGATCGTCGAAGCAATCGCCCAGGAGAAGGCGCCCCTGATCCTGCAAATCTCCCGGGGCGCCCGGGAGTACGCCAAGAACAGCTATCTCAAGGCGATCATCAATGTGGCGGTTGCCGAGAACCCGGACATCCCGATCGCCATCCACCTCGACCACGGCGACACATTCGAGACCTGCAAGCAGTTTGTCGACGACGGGTTCACCTCGGTGATGTACGACGGCTCGCACCTGCCTTTCGAAGAGAACATCGCGATTACGAAGAAGGTCGTGGAGTATGCCCATCCTCGCGGCGTGGTCGTCGAGGCGGAACTGGGCCAGTTGGGCGGGATTGAGGAGGACGTGGTCGGCGTCGATGACGTCAGCAAGCACATCGCCGATCCGGACCAGGCGGTCGAGTTTGTTCGCAAGAGCGGCTGCGATTCCCTGGCGGTCGCCTGTGGGACCAGCCACGGGGCCTACAAATTTAAGACCGAACCCAAACTGGCCTTCGATGTTATAGAGAAGATTGGGCAGAAGCTGCCGGGCTATCCGCTGGTGATGCATGGGTCCAGCAGCGTGTTGCCCGAGTTCAGGGACTTGATCAACAAGTACGGCGGTAAGATGCCCGGATCGATGGGAGTTCCCGAGGCGATGGTCACCAAGGCCTCGAAGATGGCCATGTGCAAAGTGAATATCGACACGGATCTGCGCATGGCCCTGACGGCCAAGATCCGCCAGGTCTTCGCCGAGAAGCCCGGGGAGTTCGACCCGCGGAAGTATCTGGGCCCCGGTCGGGACGCGATCCGCGAGATGGTGCGCCATAAGCTCCATGTCCTCGGCTGCGCCGGGAAGGCCCAGGAGTGCCTGTAGGGTTTGCTATTGTCAATGAAAGGGGGCGGTTCCTTGGAGTCGCAGAAACCGAGAAGATCTGTTCGTATCGGCAGGGGGCTGGTCATGGGTAGTCGAAGCGCTCGAGTGATGTGCTTTGTGTTGTTCTCCTGCGCCACTGCGATCGTGCTGGCATGCTGGTTTGGCAGCTACAGTTGTTCGGCGCGGCCGGAGAAGTCGCCCGTGGTGCGGGTGGCCTCCGCCGGGAATGTGGCGCTGCCGGCGGCGCGGCGGAACTCGACCTCCGAAGGTCCCTTGGTCGCCGCCTGTCGCATGATCTACCGGGGGCAATTCGCCGACGCGGAGAAGCTCACACAGCAGGCCCAGATCGGCGACAAGGTCGAGGTCCGCCGCCTGGCAGGGATCATCGACCAGTATGAAGAGATTGATACGCGCCGGAAGGCAGGTCGGGAAGCCGCGTTCAAGAGAGAACTCGAGCAACTGACCCGGCTGAAATCCACCGGCGTGCTGGACCGGCCCGACAAGATCCTCGCCTCCGACTGGGACGATGGCCCGAGTGAAGACGCCGCCGCCAGCGATTCCAACGAACCGAACGACCTGCCCGACGTCCTGGCGGTCATCGCTCGGGCGGAGGAGTTTGCCGACAGCGAACAGAAAAAGGCCCTTCTGGCCGACCCGTTTGTCGAAAAGGCTTTGCAGACGGCGGTCGACCGCAGTGTCCTGCTGGAGGCCGAGGGCAAGTGGCTGGACGCCTACACGAGTTACTTCTATTGGCTTCAGGGGATCGATCCCAACAACAAGGGCTACTCCGAGCACGCCGAGGAGCTTCTGGACCGGGCGAGCATTGCGATCTCCTTCCAGGACAGCCCGTGCGAGTCCCGCAAGGAACGGTATGAAGGTGTGGAGAAGCGGATGTTGGCCCGGGCCATCGAGGCCGTGGACATGCACTATGTCAACAGCATCAGCTACTCCCAGATGGCCCTCAAGGCCCTCAGACGGTGCGACCTTCTGGCCGAGGTGCTCGCGATCTCCTTCGCCAACGGCGATCCAAACCAAGCCAATTCCATGGAACCGCCCGAGCCCGACAAGGTGAAAGCGTGGTCGGCCGCCCTGGCAAACGTCCGCGAGGAGATCGAGGAATCGGCCGACGGGTTCGATAAAGACGACTTCCTGGCGGTTCTCGACAAGGTGCTGGCCTTGAACGATGCAACCGTCGAACTGCCGCAGCAGCCGCTGGTGGCCCATTTCTCTGAGACGGCATTGGCGACGCTCGATCCGTACACGGTCATGGTGTGGCCCCGCCAAGTGCAGGACTTCGAGAAGCTGATGACGAATGAGTTCACCGGCATCGGCATCGAGATCTCCAAGCCCAAGGGGTTGCTGACCGTGGCCAGTCTGCTGCCGGACACCCCGGCGTATCGCTCCGGCCTGGACGCGGGCGACATCATTGAGACGGTCGACGGCATCCCCACGAAGGACATGAGCCTGATGTGCGCGGTCAAGAAGATCACCGGTCCCAAGGGCACCAAGGTGACCCTGTCGATCCGGCATCGCGGCGCCGAGACCCCCGAGCAGATCACGATCACGCGGGACCGGATCATCGTCCCGACGATTCGCGGCTGGCAGCGGTCCGCGGACGGCCGATGGCAGTACATGATCGACGAGGCCGAGGGGATCGGCTACGTGCGGATCACGAGTTTCTCCGGCGAGACGGCCGGCGACCTCGAGGACACCCTCCGCAACCTTGAGTCGAAGGGGCTCAAGGCGCTGATTCTGGACCTGCGCTTCAACACGGGCGGACTGCTGGACAGCGCCGTGGAGATCTGCGACAAGTTCCTCCGCGAAGGTCTGATCGTCCGGACACAGCCCAAGGCGCATAGTATCCCGGCGTACGAGTACGCCCATCCCCGCGGCACGCATCCCGACTATCCGCTCGTGGTCCTGATCAACGGTGGGTCGGCCAGCGCTTCGGAGATCGTGGCCGGCGCCCTGGGCGATGAGAAACACGAGCGCGCCGTCCTGGTCGGCATGCGCACGCACGGCAAGGGCAGCGTCCAGGGCATTACGCACTATCCCGGCGGCGGGGCGCAGCTCAAGTATACGATGGCCTACTACCATCTGCCCTCCGGCCAGCGCGTCCAGAGCCGCGAAGAGGTCGAGAAGGAGGGACGCAAGGATTGGGGCGTCGGGCCCGACGTCGAGGTGAACCTCACCAGCAACGAGCTGCGTGAGATGCTGGACGTCCAGCGGGACAACGACGTGCTGGTGCAGGCACGGCCGGACGGTCCGAATTCGGTCAAGAAGCGCACCGCCGAGGAGACGCTCCACGCGGATTCGCAACTGGCCGTGGCCCTCTTGGTCGCCCGGACGAAGCTGCTCGAAGCCGGCGCCCTGGCGGCCGATTGAAGAAGTAGCGTTTGAAGAGTGGCACGGGCATCTCGCCCGTGGAGATCACGGACGTTTCAGGAAGCCTTTCTCACCTGTGCATGAGCCACGGAGGGGCAGGGCCCGGCCCGAGGCGCCGCTGCGCGTCGGCGATAGCCCTGCGACTCATGGGCAAGATGCCCATGCTACGGAGTACGAATTTGGCCAACCAAGCCGATACGGACAGGTTTGAACTACAAAGACAGGAGAAGTTGTCGCAGATCCAGACCCTGGGGACGGATCCCTACGGGGCCCGCTATGACGATGTGGAACCCGCGGCTTTCGTCCGCGCCCGCTATCAGGATGATACGGAAGGTCAGCGGGCTCGCTGTGCCGGCCGAATCGTGCTGCTGCGGGATATCGGCAAGCTGATCTTTATCACCCTGCGCGATCGCAGCGGGGCGATCCAGGTGGGCCTGAGCAAGAGCCTGCTGCCTAACCAGTGGCCGCTGGCCAAGTTGCTGGACCTCGGCGACATCATCGGCGTCGAGGGCCAGTTGGGCAAGACCAAGACCGGCGAGCTAACCATCTGGGTTGAAGAGAGCGGTCTGACCTTCCTGAGCAAGTGCCTGTACCAGCCTCCCGAGAAATTCCATGGCCTGGCGGATATCGACCAGCGGTACCGCCAGCGGTACGTAGACCTCTGGGCCAATCCGGAGGTCCTGGAGCGGTTCAAGAGCCGCAGCGAAATCGTCGCGACGATCCGCCGATTCCTGACCTCTCGCGGCTTTCTCGAAGTCGAAACGCCCATGATGCAGACCATTGCCGGGGGGGCGGCGGCCCGGCCGTTCATCACCCATCACAACGCTTTGGACCTCGATCTGTACCTGAGGATTGCGCCGGAGCTGTTCCTCAAGCGGCTCTTGGTCGGCGGCATGGAGCGGGTCTTTGAGATCAACCGCAATTTCCGCAACGAGGGGCTCGACCGCCAGCACAATCCCGAGTTCACCATGCTCGAGGTCTACCAGGCCTACGGGGACTACCACGTCATGATGGACCTGACGGAGGAGTTGATTTGTGCCTGCCTTGAGGCGGTTGGTTCCGGCACGAAGGTGCAATTTGGTGACCGGCAGATCGATTTCCAGCGGCCCTGGCGACGGGCGCGGTATGCGGACCTGCTCAAGGAATATAGCGGCTGCGACGTCGATGACATCAAGGCCATCCATGCCAAGGCGAAGGAACTGAACATCGAAGACGCCGGAATGGACGACCCGGTCGTGACCAACGAAGTCTTCGAGGCCACCGTCGAGCACAACCTCACCGATCCCACCTTCGTGATTGACTACCCGGCGATCTTGTGCCCACTGGCCCGTCCCAGCAAGACGGATGCACGGTATGCCGAGCGGTTCGAGTTGTTCGTCGTGGGCATGGAACTGGCCAACGCCTACACGGAGTTGAACGATCCGGCCATCCAGTATGAGAACTTCCGCCGGCAGCTTCGCGGCCAGGACGAATCCCTGACGAAGATGGATACCGACTACGTGGACGCCCTCAAGTACGGCATGCCGCCGGCGGGCGGCCTGGGCATTGGCATTGACCGGCTCGTCATGGTGCTCACCGGGGCCACGACGATTCGCGACGTCATCCTGTTTCCACTCCTGAAGCCCGTGACGGCGTAGAACAAGCAGCGACGGTCTCGGGTAGTGCGGCTGTGGGAAGTGTGGCACCCGAGGTCCTTTCGTAGGGTGGGTCTTTGACCCACACGTTTGCGGATGTTGAAGCTATTCCTCTGGCTGAAGTACCTTCGCCGGCGGCGGATCATTCTTCTGAGTGTCGCCGCCGTGGCGATGTCGGTCTCGCTGCTGATCGTCGTGGCCAGCCTGTTCACCGGCTTCATCGCTGCGTTCGAGCGCAGCGGCGTCGAGATGATCGGCGACATCATGATGAGCACCCATCCCGGCGTGAAGTTCGAGAAGTACCCCGCGCTGATCGACCGGTTGGAGCAGTCCGGCATTGTTGAAGCGGCTTCGCCGGCCCTGTCGTCCGAAGGCCTGGTGCATCTGGGCCAGGGCAACGTCCGACCGGTCAGTATCTGGGGTATTCAGCCGGGCAGCAGGACGCGCGTGACCGGACTGAAGCAGACCCTGGTCTTGCAGGGCGACGCGCCCGGTGAGCCTTCCTTCGATGTGCCCGGCGCCTCCGGCAAGATCGGCGGATTCGTCGGGATCGGCGTCATGGCGACTCCGGACGAGGAAACCGACGAGTACGATCTCGATGCGATCCGCGATGGCGCCATCGGCCGGCAGGTCCAGGTGACTACGGCGGCCTCGGATGCGCTCGTCGGACCCGAGACTGCCGTCAAGAAGCAGGTCATTTCCTTCCAGGTGGTCGATCTGGTGTTCGCCGGGGTGCACGAGTTCGACAGCAGCTTCGTGTACCTCCCGATCAAGGTCCTCCAGGAGCAGTTGTACCCGGGAGCGGAGGGGGAGTTCGCCAACCGGATCAACCTCCGCCTGAAACCCAACGTGGACCCATATGAAGCCATCCTGCAGATCGGGGACCTCTGGCGTGATTTCGCCCGCACGGAGTTGGGCTGGAATGCGCTGAAGATCGCGAGCGTCGATATTGACACCGCCCAGCAGCTCCAGAGCCGCTACGTGGCGGAGATCAAGAAGCAGATGGGTATCTTGCTGCTGATCTTCGGCGTCGTCAGTTTTAGCGTGG
>ENA-OSEO01003317-OSEO01003317.1-sediment-metagenome-genome-assembly--contig:-NODE-3317-length-19455-cov-3.870885_pt1 | contig 19455 bp, 8 predicted proteins | sample MGYA00237883_ERZ534232 | MGnify/ENA metagenome assembly ERZ534232
CCGGTCCCGTGAGGTGATGTGCCATGCCACCAGGAAGACCACACAAGTGCCCCTATTGCGGCGGTACCCATACGGCCAGCAAGGGGGTACGAAAGACTAAGGCCATGGGACTGCGGAAGCTGAGGGCTTTCGGAGGGCCGATGAACTGACCGACAACAAGTAGGGCTACATTGCTGAGTTACACCTTTAAGACTTGCTTGCGACCATGTTCACTGGCGTCTGCTGTGGTCGTGAGGGATGGGAAGGGCGGTCTGGCCCCCGTACAGGGACATCGAGCCGGTGGAGCGTCTGCGGTCGAACGTTACGATCCATTCCTTTGTCTGTGCGGTTGATCTACATTCCTAATGGTCACGAAGGATGCAAGACAGACGCACCAGATGGACCAGAGGAGCAACGATCCATGTTGCATCCCGATCCTCTTGGGCCAAAGGCATGGAAAACTCCCTATCTCTCTACAGATAGGGTCGAGCTTTCGTTCTGGACGCGCCGATAGATGCTGTGTGGCAGCAGAGTCTTCGCCCGAAGTCAGCACCACGCGGAAGGTATCACCGATAAGGAGTAAACCATGCAGGGATGGTCCCGTAAATCGTTGCTCGTTATGACCCTATTTGCGACGATCAATGTTATCGGGCTCGCTTGGATTCACCGCGACTTGACTCGGGCGCCGAAAGCGACCGTTCGCATTCTCACGGCCTCGTTGCTGCCGAATGCCGACAGCCCAGACCGGATCGGGTTGACATTCGATCGTGCGATGGTTGAGGATGTCTCCGCAGGGCGAGTGGAACAGGCGGACATCTTTGGTCTGACCCCACCGTGGCCGGGCCAATGGGTTTGGTCGGCCCGTGATCGGCTCGAGTACCTTCTGGACAAGCCGTTACCACCGGGTTGCATGGTGAAGCTCGCCGTCACGGAACGATTCAAAGGCATTACCGGCAGGACCGTAGAAGGCCAGGACGAATTCCAGCTCGCCGCTCGGCCACTGCGGGTCGTGTCCTATGGGGTCGTGGCCTCTGATCAGCAGGACATTACCTTCCAGGTGACGTTCAATCAGCCGGTCGATCCGGGCGAGTTCCTGCGTCAGACGAGTCTCCACGACGGCAGAACGTTGGCCAAGCTTGAAGAAGCCATCCCACTGGTGTTCGGCCCGGCGAACGAGGTCGTGATCCGCCTCGGCCGACCGGAATCGAACCGGTTCAGACTGGTAATCAGTGAGCACCTGACTGGGTACGGTGCTGACGTGGGGCTTGGCCGAGCGGTCGAGATCGAACAAGCGGTTGAGCCGGGATTCACTTTTCTACGCGCATACGTTGATATGCCAGACCTGGCGGAATCGACCTCTGTGAAGCTCTATTTCTCCCGAGGTCTCAAGTGGGAACAGCATCCGCCGCCGCTCGCCATTGAGCCGCCGGTGGAGGATCTCCGCGTTCACTTTTCGGACAATGCCCTGGTCGCCACGGGCCGGTTCCCGGCTGGCGGGCGGTATACGATCCGGGTTCCCGGCGCTCTCCTGTCGCAGGACGGCACGACGCTGGGCGAGGATGCGTCCGTCACGGTCCAGATTCCCGACTATGAGCCGAGGATTCGATTCGAGCGCGATGCGGGTATTCTGTCGCCCTGGGGTCAACTGCTGCTCGACGCTAAAGCTGTCAACGTGCAAGAGTTGGGAGTAAGAGCTTGGCGGATCCATGCCAACAACCTCATCTCCCACTTGCATTGGACGGACGTGGAAGAGACCTCACGGTCCGTGCTGGATAAGACCGTTGCCGTGGACCTACCGCACAATCAACCGGGCAAGCTGGTCCTGGACTTGCAGGAGCTGCTCTCGCGACCGCTGGGGATCTATCGCATTGAGGCCTGGGCCTCCGACCACCGCTGGACCCGCGACTCGGCCATCGTCACGATCACGGACCTGGCGATCACGACCAAACGCCAGCGCGACGGCTACCTGGTCTGGATCACCTCACTGCGGACGGCCGAGCCTGTGCCAGACGTCATTGTCAGCGGCCTGACGTACAACAACCAGAAGGTCGCGACCGCCCGGACCGACGCCCAAGGGCTCGCCGAGCTTCGGTTCGTGGGCGCCCATCCCGATGGCGGCATCTGGGTTGTCACCGCCGCCAAGGACGGGGATCTGAGCTTCTTGCAGCCGGACGACAATCAGTGGGTGACTGACGACATCGAGCAGCAGGGCCGACCTTACGGTAAACACTATGAAGCCATACTCTATACGGACCGAGGGGTTTATCGGCCCGGCGAGACGGTCCATCTGACCGGGGTGATTCGCGATGTGTTGGGAAAAGTCCCATCATGCTTTCCCCTGTCCATCAAGATATCCCGGCCCGATGGCCGGCGCGTGGGCGATCTGACGGTGAAACGTCGTGAGAGGGATCAGGGGATGTTCCATGCGGATTTCACCCCGTCGGTGGAGGCTCAGACAGGTCCCTACGAGTTCCGCCTCACATTGCCCGGCTCGGAGGATGGACTCGGCTCGACCACGGCCCTCGTGGAGGCCTTCGTACCCGTGCGGATGGAGGTGACCGCGAACCCCAACAACACTTGGTTTGGCCCCAATCAGCCGCCTGCGATCCGGGTCACTGGCCGTTACCTCTGGGACCAGCCGGCGGCCGACCTGCCTGTGAAGGTCGAAGGCACGCTCCGGCGGATCGATTATGATTCGAGGGCCTACCCTGAATTCCATTTCGGCTCCCATCGCCGTGAAGCCGCGATCTCTCTGCCGGAGGCCGAAGGCCAACTGGACCAGCAGGGGGGATGCGAGCTGCCCCTCCCACTGCCGGAGGGACTGAAAGCAGGTCTTTACCGCATGCAACTGTCCGGCACGGTCACCGAGCCGGGTGGCCGATCGGTTTCCGCCCATACCTCGGCCACCCTGGATTTGTTGGATAGGCACATAGGGCTTCGCCTGGCGCAAGGGCACGTAGTGCCCGCGGGAGAAACGGTCCGGGTCGAGTGGGTGCGCCTGACCGGCCAGGATCAGCCTGCCGTCCCCGGCACGATGACGATGCAACTGCTTCGGATCGAGTACGACACGGTCCTCAAGCACGTCGAGGATCGATACACCTGGCAGTCCATCGAAAAGACCGAGAAGATCGGAGACGATCGAGTGATCGCCGCGACGGATTCCCAGGGGACCGTGGAAATCTCTTGCCCGAACTGCGGCCCATACCGCCTCATGATGACCGATTCCGCCGACGACAGCTCCACCTGCCTGGAGTTCTACGCGTCCCACGAGGACGACAACTCCGAGGGCTTCACGATGAATCAGCCGGAGCGAGTGGAGATCATCACCGACAAGGCGAAATACGTGCCAGGCGAAGTGGCAAAGGTCCTGCTCCGCAGCGCGATTGCTGGCACCGTACTGCTGACCCTGGAGACGGACACCGTTCTGGCGCACTACGTTATGAAGATCCCTGAGAACACGTGTGAGGTCGATATGCCTCTGCCGGAGGACCTTCGCGGCAGTGCGTTTCTCTCCGCCACCGTGGTGCGGCCGGTCGATCCGAACCAAGAGAGCTGGCTGCCGCATCGTGGACTGGGTACGGCCCAGGTGCTGATGGACCATGCCTCGCACAGGATTGCGGTAAGTATCACCGCACCGGCCAAGGCACAGCCCGGCGCGGGGGCGACTGTGACGGTCGATACGGGCTGTCCGAGCGACCCCAACCAGCCGACCCTGGTGCACGTCTGGGCGGTCGATGAAGGGATCCTGTTGGCCGCCGCTTGCGAGACGCCCGAATTGCAGGAGTTCTTTCTCGGACCACGGGCGTTGGGCGTTGCCACGGCGGACATCTTCTATGGGCTGCTGCCGGACTACCAAAGACCGGCGGGCGTTACTCGCATCGGCGGGGATGGCTACGATCTGGATGCCCTCCGCCGCAGCCCGGTCGCGACTCGCTGCCGCGAGCCGGCGGTGGTCTGGCAGGAGGCGGTTCCGGTCGATGCCGAGGGGAAGGCAACGATCGAGATGCGACTGCCCGACCTGACGGGCCAGTTGCGGATCATGGCGGTGGCCGTGGATCAGGACCGATATGGCGCCGCCGAGCAGGCGTTGACGCTGACGGCGCCACTGCTCATGGAGGTAAGCTGGCCGCGCTTCGCAGCCCCGGGCGATCAGTTCACGGTCCCGGTCAAGCTCTTCAACTCGACGGAGCGTGCCTTGGCCCTGCGGATCAAAGCGGACGTCGCGGGGCCCCTCAGTGTATTGATGGATGAGACCCAAGCAGGTCTTGTCGTCCCCTCCGGTCAGCCGGTCATTCGTTTGCTGGAGGTCAAGGCCATAGGCATGGGACAGGCTGAGGTCAGGATCGAGGCCGTCGAAGAAGGGGACGCGGAGCAGCCGCTTCATGCTCAGTGCGTGAACATTCTGCCGGTGCGACCTGCGACCGCACTGCACACGGCAGTGGAGTTGAAGACGGTCCAGGCAGGGGAACAGGTCCAGATCCAGCCGCCCGACCTTCTCATGGAAGATACGGTCAAGATGACTGTCTCCGTCAGTGCCCGGCCGAGCGTGAACCTGGAGGCCGCCCTCGAGGAGCAGATTCAGTACCCGTATGGATGCGTGGAGCAGACGAGCAGTCGTCTGTTCTCTCTGCTCTATGCCGCGCAGATCCTGGGTCCGGGCCGGGCCAAGGCCATCGACGACATGGTCAAGGCGGGCATCGCGAGGCTCTGGTCCATGCAGACCTGTTCGGGCGGCCTGAGCTACTGGCCCGGTGGGGCGACCCCGTGTCTGTGGGGGACGGCCTATGCCGCCTCCTGCCTGCTGGAGGCACGCAACGCCGGATATGAAATCGACCCAAAGTTCACAAGCCAACTGACCCAGTACCTGGAAAGCCGCCTGAGAAGAGCCGACGACGGAGATCCTGATCTGGGGACCAGGACCCTGATCTGTCGGGTGCTGGCGACGTTCGACAACCCGCCGCACGGCTGGATGGCGCGACTGGCGGAACAGAAGGACAAGCTTGATGTGGCCGCCCTGGCGCATCTGGCGGTGGCGTTCCATGCGGCGGGGAACACGGAGAAGGCCCTGTCGCTATTGCCCGACGCGCCTCCGGCGACGCCTGCCGCTACGACGACGACCGGGCGACTGATCTCGCAGGTTCGCCAGGAGGCCGTCTGGCTCAGCGCCCTGCTGGAAATCGAGCCGAACCACCCGATGGTCGCTCCCTTGGCGGCGAATCTGGACAAGGCCCGATCCAACGGCGGCTGGGGCAGCACGCTGAACAATGCGGCGGCGATCGCCGCCCTGGCTCGCTACCAGGTTCTGACGAGCGGAAACCCATCGCATTTCACGGGGGAGATCGAAGCCGGAGGTGGCGAAGTGGTCGCGTTCACTGATGAGGAACCCGCGTCAATGGAGGTCCGCCGTGTGCTGGAGCCGGTCCGGATCGCCTCGAACGGTGAGGGCACGCTCTACGTGGTCGCAACGAGCAGGGGCCTGGTCCAGGATGGTCTGGTCGAGCCCTACGATCGTGGTCTGCACATCCAACGACGCTGGCTGGATCGCGAGGGCAACCCGGTGGATACGAACCACCTCGCGGTCGGCGACCTTGTCCGCGTGGAAATCGTGATCAGGACGAACGGCGACCTGGTTCACAATATCGCCGTGGTGGATGCTCTGCCCGGCGGGTTGGAAGTGGAAAACCCCCGACTGGCCACGTCCGCCGAGACAGGTCAGTCCGCCGGGGCAACGCCCGATCACGTGGAGTTCCTGGACGATCGCGTGGTCTTGTTCTGCACGGCCGATTCCGAACCCAGGACCTATCGCTACGCCCTGCGTGCGATCACGGCCGGGGAGTTCTCGCTGCCTCCGCTCCAGGGCTCGTGCATGTACGACCCGGCAATCGCTTGCCTGGGTAATCCCAGCCGGGTGACTGTTCGTAATCGGTAGCCCGTAAGGTCAGGACGGCACGGACATGAGAAGACCGATCAGAGCCCTGAAACGTCTGTCGAAGGTGGCGATCTTACTTGCCACCGTCTTGGTGGCCGGATTGGTACTGGTTTGGTGCCTGTGCCCATTCCCCCTTGAGCGTCTCGAGCAATGGTCCATCAGCCCCGCCGTGTTCGATGCCAAGGGCCGGCCCATGCTCAGCCTTGTCGGGCCGGACGACCAGTGGCGCTATCCGGTCGATCTGGCGGACATCTCGCCTTGGTTGGTTCAGGCGACTGTCGCCGTGGAGGACGAGCGGTTCTATCGTCATCCCGGCGTCGATCCCTGGGCCGTTCTCCGTGCCATCGGGCAGAACCTGCGTGCGGGTCGGATCGTGTCCGGAGCCAGTACCCTCGATATGCAGATCTGCCGGATGATGGATGATCGGCCGCGCATGTGCCGCGCCAAGGTCATCGAGGCATTCCGGGCCCTTCAGTTGAATCGCCTGATGGGCAAGGAGCAGATCCTGGAACTCTACCTGAACGTCGCGCCCTACGGCGGCAACCTGAGGGGAGTGGAGGCGGCCTCGCTGAGGTACTTCGGCAAACGGGCCAAGGATCTATCCCTGGCGGAGGCAGCCCTCTTGGCGGGTCTGCCCCAGTCTCCCAGTCGCTATCGACCAGATGCGGACCTGGATGCGGCCCTGCGGCGTCAGCAGGTTGTCCTCCGCAGCATGTTGAACAAAGGACTGATCGATGCGCGGCAATACGCAGACGGCTCATGCTGTCCTGTAACGGTCCGTAGATCCTCGCGCGCGGGGCGGGCGACCCACGCGAGTTTCCTGGCGTTAAGTCGCAAACCGTCAGGCGGACGGACGACCATCGATCTGGACATCCAGGACCAGGTGGAACGGCTGGCCTGCGAGCATCTGGACACGCTGCCCGAAGGCACCGAGTTGGCCGTGGTCGTCGTTGACGTTGCCAAGGCGGTCATCGTGGCCATGCTCGGCTCGGGCGATCCCGCCGACCCCCTCGACGGGCAGGTCAACGGGGTCCTGGCCCAGCGCAGTCCCGGCTCCGCCCTCAAGCCTTTCCTGTATGCCGCCGCCTTCGAGATGGAACAGCTCAACGGCGATTCCCTCGTGTATGATGTTCCCATCTCACGGGGTGGCTGGACACCATCGAACTTTGACAGGACCCACGCGGAGCGGATCGATGCCGCCGAGGCTCTCCGGAAGTCGTTGAATGTCCCGGCGATCCTGATTGCCGAGGAGATCGGATTGGCCCGATGCTGTGGGGTGTTGGAAGCAGTAGGAATCCACCTGCCGGCAAATGCGCAAGGACGCGGCGGCCTGGCCCTGGCGGTCGGTGGCGTCGAGGTGACCCTGCTGGACCTGACGAACGCCTATGCGACACTGGCTCGCCAGGGCGTCCGCCGAGAGCCACGGTTGTTCGTGGATGAAGCGAGTGCATCGGTGCGTGCCCTGAAGCCGCCGGTTTGCGCCGCCATCGACGATATCCTCTCCTGCCGACAACGTTTGCCGTCCGCCCTCCGCGAAGAACGGGGTAAGGATATCCCCTGGTTCATGTGGAAGACAGGAACGAGTTCGGGCCGCCGGGATGCCTGGGCCGTTGGCCACAACCATCGATACGCCATTGGGGTATGGGTCGGGAGATTCCACGGCACCGGCCGACTGACATACGTCGGGGCGCAGGCCGCCGAACCGCTGCTGTGCAGGTTGTTCTGTCTGCCCCTGCTGCGAGCCGATAGCGACCCACGCAAACCCGATAGGATCGTGGTCCGCAGACCCCTCGCGCCGCCCAGGGAACTGGCTGAAGATTTCCGGATTACCAGTCCGAACACCAACGAGGCATTCGTCGCCTGCGGGAATGCGGCCGTCGTGCATGCATCCGCCAACCGGAACGAAGGCAATCAGTGGTTCCTCGACGGAAGGCTGGAGGGCCGAGGGCTGACGCAACGACTGATTCTGCCGCCGGGCGACTACGAACTCCGTTGTGTTGATCAACAGGGATCTTCATCGAGTGTCAGATTCACGGTGCATCCTTTTGTGGGGACGTCCGTTGGTCTGTAGAAGCTGTCGTGAATCTCCGAAAGTCGGGCTGCTTCTGTAGGAAAGACAGTAGATCCTGGCGACGAGGCATGAAACTGACGGAGAACGACGAGACCCCCTGAGGGCTTGAGAGCCCTGATGGAATCCAAGGATCTCTGGGTTGAGTTGAGACCAGAGCGACCCAGCCATATGGTCCTCAAGGGCACCTATGGCGACAAGATCCACGAGACCTTTCGGATGACCCGGCAGGGCGTCCGCTGGCGGTTCCAGCGGCTGTTCAGCCATGTCTATGTGGAGGCGTTCGAGACGATTCTGATGATTGAGAAGACGTTCGGGACGCAGTTGCGGGAGCATGCGATCCGGATCAGCCGGGAGAGGCATGCGATACGGGAGGAAGTTGCGAACAGGGGTTTTCATAACGCCGGCAGGGTCGAAGGAGAAACAGACCCGCATCCTGAATGACAGGATGTGGGACCATGCAGGTTCGCAGCCGGGAAGCTCAGACCATCTGTTTGATGGTTCATGAGCGGTCGGATCTTGATGATATTCCGTGCCGGCTCGGCCCTGAATATGACCATTCCCTTTGGATTGGAAAACGCAGCATTCCCCTGGTATATTCATGTCCGCGTGTGCCAGCAAATGGCAGAATTCTTAGCAGCACAGATGCACCTGGAATACGATATGATGAAGTGTCACAGAATCCACGGCGAGCCTCTTGAAGACCGATTGACTTGGTTGGGGATTGTCCTGGCGAGCGTTCTTCTGACGTCTCAAGCCCTCGTTCGGGCAAACTGGCCCGGGTTCCGCGGCCCGACCGGCCTGGGTTACACGACGGAGGAGAATCTGCCTATTACCTGGGGCGGTCCGGCCCATGAAAACGTGCAGTGGAGTTCGCCGCTGCCCGGCCAGGGACATGCCAGTCCCGTCGTTTGGGATCAGGCGGTCATCGTCTGCACCGTCAACTGGCCGGCGAATACTGAGGATCGCAAGAAGACTATCCCGGAGCACCATGTCACTTGCTATCGTACGTCCGACGGACGGTTGCTTTGGGATACCCTCGTGCCTCCGGGACCCTGGTTGCGGGATGATTTTCGCAGCGGACCGGGCGGAGGCTACGCCGCGGCTACACCTGTCACCGATGGGAAACTCATCTACTGTGCATTCGCTTCATCGATTCTGGCTGCGATCGATTTCCAGGGCAATATCGTGTGGCGAAAACCAATCGTTCCCTATTCCTTCGACGTTACGCTGGGCAGCAGCCCAGTTCTCTATGGCGACACCGTCATCCTCCTGTGCGCGATGGCAAAGAAGGAGGACTCGCGTCTCGTCGCCTTCGACAAGACCCGTGGCGACGTGAGATGGGAAAGAGAGTTCCCTCAGATGCAGTTTGGACATAGTACGCCTGTGATGATTCAGGTCAATGGCAAAGCCCAGATGCTCATCCTGGCCTCCGGCATGGAAAAGACGGGCGACGCCCTGCGGAGTCTTGACCCGTTTGACGGGAGACTCGTGTGGTGGTGCCGCGGCGAGGGAGATGCATCCTCGCCGGCCTACGGGCAAGGCCTTGTCTACTTCGACGACGGCCGGGGCAGTACCGGTGTGGCTGTGGACCCAACCGGTTCGGGCGATGTCTCGGAGACGCACATCCGCTGGACCATCACGCAGCGAGGTGAAGCGTTGAGTTCACCCATTGTGGTCGGAGACTATCTGTATCGCCTACGCACGCCGGGCTTTCTCCAGTGTTGGGAGATGACCACCGGCAAAGAGATGTATTCCGAGCGTCTCGCGGACATCTCCAGCACGTGGGCCAGCCCGATTGCAGATCCCAAGGGACATCTGTTCTTCGCCAACGCCGGCAAGAGCTATGTGGCTCAGGCTGGGCCTGAGTGTCGCATCCTCGCGGTCAACGACCTGGGCGATGGCAATCACCCATCCCCTGCGGCGGCAGAGGGCAGGCTCTTCCTCGTCGGAAGGAAGAACATCTACTGCATCGGTGCCGGGAATACCGAGACACCGAAGTAGTCTTCCACACTGCCGGCCGCTGGGGCTCTTCTACTGCTTTGTGAGATGCCCTCTCAAGAAGGCCAGCAGCCTGCTTACCGAGCACTCATAGTACAGACCGAGGTCGTGCTTCGTGTCCGGCAGAATCAGAACCTCATGGTCGATTCCATGGGCATCCAAAATCTTCGCGAAGTCCTTGAATGCCTCCGGGCGGTCATTGTCGCCATTGACCAGGAAGAAGCCCAATCCATTCTTCTTCCATACCGGCACGGCCTTCTCGATGGCAGTGGCCATCTGTTCCGATCGGCCTTGGATACCGCCTCCCATGCTGCCCGCGGCACAAAACAGCTCCGGGTGCACGATGGAAAGGTAGACCGACCCGGATCCGCCCATGGAGAATCCTGCCAGCGCACGTGACTGCGCTTGGGCTATGGTGCGATAGTCTTTATCGATCGTTGGGATCAACTCCTCCGTGATCATCTTCTCCACCTGGCCGCGATAGCCGCTCATGCCGCCGTTCGGGAAGACACACAGTACCGGAGGCAGCGAGCCGTCGGTAATTGCTCGGGCGACCCAACTCGAGAATCCACCGGCATCCGCCGATTCGTCCCCTCCGGCGCCGTGGAGGAAGTAGATGACAGGATAACGCTTGTTGACTTCCGCGGAATGATCCGGAGGCGTCCAGACCACGTAGCCCACGTCATGCCCCATCGCTTTGCTCGCCAAGATGTGATGCGACAATCCCAAGTTCGCTGGGATATTCGGATTGACCCATTGCACATCTCTCGTCGGTCGTTGAGTTCTTCGGCCCGGCTCTGGCCCCTGGTCAGGCGATGGTTTGATGGCTTGGATAAGCAGAATCCAGTCCTTCTCTTGTCGCACGCCAGGGAAATCTTCCGGCGCGTTGATCACATGAACGGTGCCTCCGCGGAGTTCTTGGGGCTTGTGCGTTTGTTCTGTAACGAGGTCGATCCACTGCTGCGTGAAAGTGGTCCCCTTATAGGCAGTCAGGTCCAATTTGACCGCACCGCCCCAACGCAGGAACATGACGTATATCTCGCCGGGGACGGCCAGGCAGTATTGGGAAGGGTTCTCGACTACGAGCTCCGGATGGGGTTCGAGACGCCACCATTCGACGCTCCGCAGAATCCGGGCCATGTGGGCCATCGCTCTCGCCCCGGGGTAGTCGAGGGTGTCTGTCTCGAAGTTGGGGTCGAGGGGCCACGATTCACCGCCACCGCGTCTGGGCCGTGAGACTTCCGGCAGGTAGGCCAGCCAGACGTGTCCACCGCCATAGGTGTGTCCCGCGGCGCCGCTCATGAGGGCTGACCAGGCGCAGAACCGGATCTCTTTGGCGGCGGGGGCGTCGAGTGCGAACTCGTACCAGGGTTCCGTAATGACGATGGGTTTCGGCGGGCTCATGGCGTAGGCTTGCGAGACCACGGTAGGGGCATACTCGTTCCGCCAGCGGGCATGAGCGGTCTGGCTCTGATTGTAGTCCAGCCACGGCTGGTCGTGGAGCACCTGGGCCGTGGACCACTGGGGGGCCTCCGCGCCGCCGGACCAACCGGGCGGGGTAGGATGAGCCCCCAGGATGTGGTGGAACGGGTCTTCCGCCGCGACCAGCGCCCCGAGGCCCTTCCAGAAATCCAACCCGAGTCCGCCGTAGTTGTTCATGTTGTACTCGCCCGCCAGCGTCCAAATTATGTTGTAGGCGGCCAGCCGATGGACGACGTACCGCCACCAGCGGCGCATCTTCTCCGGACCTGCGGTCTCGTCCAGCCTCGCGCGGCTCCACCACGGATGGATCCACACCGTGATACCCTGTTCGTTCGCATAGGCGATCCATCGCTCAAGGGACTGGATGTGCTCGATGTCTGGCTCGTTGTAGTCGGCGTCGAGAAGGGAACTGCGCCGACTCCAGCCATTGGCCGCGAAGAAGAGCTGCCCCACATTGAAGCCCTTTCTCGTACGGTCATCGACCAGATGCTTGAACGTCTCGAAATGGATCCCCCGCTGGGTCCAGTTCCACCAGGTGTCGCCGATCCACAGAAAGGGCGTGGCGTCGGCGTACTCGAAGTAGTGGCCCGCGCGCGGCCCGTTCGTGTGAACGCGCACAAAGCCACGGCGTGTCGGATTGGCTTTCTTCTCGTCTTCGGTCCACGTCGTGCAGGTGAGTTTGCCGGTGACGTTATTGAGGCCGGGATCCTCCGAGTGGCTCTCGAACACCCACCCGCCGGATGCCGGCGGGGCGAACCGCGCCTTCCAGGTCATGCCTCCATCCCAGAATCCGGCCACGGTCAGTTCCCGACCGGCAGCGTTTCCCGAAACGCCCGCAAAGCGGACTGTGACGCGAGCTGGACATCCCTCCTGGAGATAGGCGACGTATGGGTTCGCCGCATTTCGCGTGGCCGTCATCCCGACTTCATACACTTGCCATTGTTTGACCTCGACGGCATCCTGTGCACTCGCAAGACACGCGGCCACAGTGAGCATTGCTGGTACCATCAGTAGCATACGACAGATCCCCATGAGCGAGCTTCTTTCCCAAAGGACCATACGACTACCCACCGATCACTTGCACTATGGGCGCCCGAGCGTGCTGCTCATTGTACGGCTTCTCTCGTGCAATTTCCGCTTTGATCTCAAGACCTTGTTCAGGAGCCCTGCCTTCTCGTTGGGCGGGGCTATTCGTCGGCTATTGGGGGCTCTTCCCCGAGGGTGCCCGGCTGGTTCACGTTAGGGGGCGGAAAGCCAAGGACAAGGACATCGTTCCAACAGAGCAACGGGCGACCAAGCTATTGCTCACGGAGCTGTCGCCTATGCATGGGGCCAGGGCCAGAAAGAATCTTGTGGAGAAAATGTATGAATACCGATTGACACGCAGCTTTTCACCTCTGTAGAATCTGCACAGTCCGGTCGGGCAGAATGTGGTTTCGCAGCACGTGGAGGCCGCTGGCCGGATGGTCTCGGCTGCATGGCAACGGTCATCGGGACGTGTCCGCGCGAGATGGAATTGCCGCCGGGTGGATGTGGAGGGCAGGATGAGAGGCGGCAATGGGCCTCTGGGGCTGGGTCAAAGGGGAGTAAGGCCGGGGTGAGGGGGGTACTGCAGCCTTTGACACCCTCCCTGGAACTGCTTGAGCCCAGACTGCTTCTCAGTGCCGATCCCCTCGGAGTGGAATCTGTCGTTCCTCCGTACGCCTACTCCATCGAGCATGCCGTCTGCGTCAACCTCGACCAGTCAAATCAGAGAGTCCCGGACAATGACCCTGCCACCGTCCTAGCGTACCTTGCATCGCCTTTGGCTGACGGCGATGGGGCATCTGATGCACCCGCTTCACAGGCACTGTCCGAACCCGTGGCCCCGATCAGGGAATGCGTTGGGGGTGTTTGGGAGGAGGGGGATGGGGCAGGCATGCCGACCCCGTGGCGGGTGACGTCGGTGTGACAGACGTGTCAGTGAGGGTGCTGTCCGTCATGCGCGCATCTGGCGTCCAGGTCGAGGCTGGGTTGGAGGAATCTGCGGCCGAATCGTTGGATGAGTCTGCCTGTCAGACAACCGTCGATCAGCAGGACAACATAGCCCATCATGAACCGTCCCCGATAGAGGCTCGCGGACCCCCCGGCAGCATCCCTTACGCTGCAAGTACTTTATTCGCGGATGATTACATGCGTGAGTCGGGATCTTCTGAACTCACCCATTTGGGGGCTATGTCTTTAGATCCGGGCCTCAAGGCACCTGAACTGCCGGGCCTGCACCTCATCGACCCCGATCCGGCAAACCTCGCCGGTCAGATCATCTACCTTGATCTTGATGGCGAGGAAGACGTCACCTATGACGGTCCCGTAACAATCGGTTCCTTCGACGTTCCCGTCTTCCAAGCCCCCGACGAATTGGCGGGGCAGGAGCACATAGTCATCGCTGAAGTGCTCGATATATTCGAAAGGACCTTCGCCGGCTTTGGCGTTGTTTTTGTCACAGAACAGCCCTTGCTCAGGAGCACGTGTTCCACCGTCTATATTGGCGGCGATGGAACTCCCTTCAGGAGCTTCGGCTCATTCCTTGGCTTGGCGGAACAGGTGGATGTAGGGAACCTGGACCCAAGTGACGAAGCTTGGGTATTCAGCGAGAGTATAGTCAGCGATTAGGCTCAAGACTTCGCCGCCGTTCTGGCCTCTACTATCGCCCATGAGGTGGGGCATCTCTTGGGCTGGGCGCATGTGAGGACCACAACGGATTTGTCCTGTCCGGAGCGGTCTGTGCTGGTGGAAGTGGCAATCATCGATGAGGGGGAGCCCAATGATACGCTTGCAGCGGCGACATTGCTGCTGTTGGCCGAGGCCCCGGCGGGGAGCGGGTACTTCGTGGGTCGCGGGCTGGGGAGCCTTGAGCCGTCGAGCGATGGGGACTGGTGGCGCTTCGCGGCGTTGGCGGGGGATCTGGTGTCCATTGCCGTGGATACGCCTGCGAGCGATCTGGACCCGTACGTGTACCTGTACAATGCGACGGGCGGTCAACTGAGCTATGATCACGACGGCGGCCCGTCGTCGGATGCGTTCCTCAGTTGCTATACGATTGCCGGCAGCGGGACGTACTACGTGTTGGTGCGTTCGCAGGCGGGCAACACGGGCAGCTACGAGGTCCGAGTGGAGTTGGCGCGGGGGATCGGATTAGAAAGTGATGTGAATTACTCCAATGACTCGGTAGCCGGGGCCAATCTTCTGGCATGGACGACAGTGCTCACGCATCGCACCACGACAGTGGGCGCGACTGTTATGGCACCGGCTTCGCCCAACTACCCGGATTACGGGAATATTGATGAGGACTACTTCAGTTTGGGATCGGTCCAGGCGGGTGAGACCGTCTTCCTGAACTTGCAGTTGCCTCAAACCAGCATGCTGCAGCCCGTGATTGAGATCCGCGACGGAACGGGCGCGATCATGTCTGTGGCACCGAATCCATCAGAGACGGCGGCACGGGTCGATATCACGACGAGCGGCATTTACTATGCTGTCGTGGTTGGGATCTCCGGTCAAGGGACCCACGGCCAATACCTGCTGGATGCGGCGATCTGGCCCACCGGCGCGTTGGAGTTTGCCGATTTAGTGCCCAGCAACGTGGGAGTTCCTGCAACAGCATCAAGCGGCCAGACTGTTGGATTCACGTGGGACGTAGGGAACTATGGGACAGGGGTGACAGACACAAGCGCTTGGTATGACCGCGTGGCATTGTCCTCCAATGACCTCTACGGGGATGGCGACGACATCTATCTCGGCTCGGTGAGACATGACGGCGCCTCAGCTCACCGTGCTCTCGCCGGGCGACGGCGCGAAAGTGGGTCAACATGCCGCGCTCCAGGCTGGCGCGGTCGACAACGTGGGTGTGACGGAGTATCGCTTCGAGTATTCGCAAGACGACGGTCAAACCTGGATCTTGCTCGGTGCCAGCGCCGACGGCCGGCTCACCTGGAACACCACGGCTTTGGCCCAGCGGCCATATCAGGTTCGCGCGACCGCGCTCGATGCGGCGGGCAATCCCAGCGCTCCCTGGACCCGCACGTATGTCGTGGACAACGTCGCCCCCCTGCCGGAAGCGCTCAGTGCCCAATCCGCTGAGTTCGCGGTGGTTCTGACCTGGACCGGTTCCGCGGCCGCCGACTTCGCCTACTACCGGCTGGGTCGTAGCCAGACGGTGGGCGGCCCTTACACTCCGATCAACGGGGCGATGACACAGACGGCATTCACGGATTCGAGCGTTGTGGTGGGAACGACCTACTACTACGTGTTGACCGTGTTCGACCACGTGGGCAACGCCAGTCTCTACTCCAACGAGACCTTCGCCGCGCCCGGGGACGATGCCACGCCGCCGGTGATCTCCGGGCTGGCCCCGCCGGCAGGCACGCGGGCCGCGGTCACGATCCCGCTGTCGGTCAACGCCAGGGACAACGTCGCCGTGACCGGCTACCGCTTCGAATACACGACCGAAGGGAATCCGTGGGAGTTGATCGCCGAGGGCGCCTCATCGCAGACGGCATGGGACGTGAGCGGCTTGGCCAGCGGCCCCTATGAAGTGCGGGTGACGGTCTATGACGCGGCCGGCCAGGAGAGTTCCCTGGTCCGGCAATACCAGGTCGACCACATACCGCCCGGCACGCCCGCGTGCTCCCGCGTGGACCCGGATCAGGTCGCTTTGACCGTGGCCTGGGACCCGGTGGTGTGCAGCGACTTCCATCACTATGAGTTGCTGCGCTCGAGGGACGGCAGCCCGTTCGAGCTGATCCTGGTGCACACGACGTCCACGGTCTACATCGACCGCGACGTGGAGACCGGTCACACCTATGCCTACCAGGTGGTCGCCGCTGATGATGTAAGTAACCGGAGCGAGCCCTCCGAGAGCGCTTCGGGCGAGCCGCTGGCGGACACCACGCCGCCCACGGTGCGCTCGCTGGAGCCGGCCGAAGGGACCCATGTGAAGGGTGTGGTCGACGTGTGGGCCACGGCCATCGACAACGTTCGCGTCCAGGCCTTCACGTTATACTGTGCCGCGGCCGGCACGGAGGACTGGAGCCTCGTAGGAGAAGACCTCGCGCCGGCGGCGCTGGCCAATAACACCTGGCGGGGCACCGTCGCCTGGGACACCAGCAGCATGACACAAGGCGCGTATGTGGTGCGGGCGCTGGCCACGGACGAGGGCGGGAATACCCATTTCCTCCAGCGGACCTATATTGTCGACAGAGAGGCCCCCGCCAGTCCCGAGGCGCCGACGGTGGAGGACCCGCGTCAAGGGAATCGGCTCAGCGTGAGCTGGCCGGCCAACGCGGAACCGGACTTGAGCGGTTATCGTCTCTACCGGTCCGTCGTGTCGGGACAGGACTACGCCCTGGTGGCCGAGTGTGAGCAGAACAGTTATCAGGACGACGGTCTGGAGCACGGCACGACTTACTACTACGTGGTCACGGCCCTGGACACGGCCGGGAACGAATCGCTCGCTTCGGCGGAATCCTCCGGCACGGCCTCGGCCCAGACCGATCTGAGCGTGACGGCCGTGAGCTTCGTCCCCGCGGTCCCCGTCCTAGGCCGGCAGGCCGAGGTCCACATCTCCGTCGCGAACGAGGGACCCGCCGCCACGGCGGCCAATGTCTACTTCTATGACGGCCACTCCGCCCTCGGACCGGTGGGCATGGTCCACGTGGAGCTGGCCGCCGGCGCGACCCGCGACGTCACCATGACCTGGGTCCCGGCCACCAGCGGCTTGCATCACGTCAGCGCGCGGGTGGGCGATGCCAGCGCCGAGGACGTCGATCCTATCAACGATGCGGCGGAGCAGGATGTGCCCGTGAACACGCCACCGGTCGCCGAGGCGGGGGCAGATCGGCAAGGCGGTTGGGATACCCCCATCAGCTTCGACGGCTTGGCCTCGACCGACGCGGACGGCTCGATCGTGGCCTACAACTGGAGCTTCGGCGACGGGGAAAGCGCCCCCTACGGTGTTACTACACACTCGTACCGTTTGCCGGGGTCTTACCTGGCCACGCTGACCGTGACCGACAACCGCGGCGCCTCTTCTCAAGACACCTGTCAGGTGACGGTCGGGGATACACGCGCCGATCTGGTCGTCACGGAGCTCGTCTGGAGCCCGCTGGAGCCCGTGGAGGGCGATGTCGTGACGATCAACCGCCACCCTCACCAATGCGGGCAACGGCCCGACCCGCTACGGCTTCTTCACCACGTTCTACGTTGACGGTCTATATCAGGGCTACCAGCGGGTGAACGGGCTGGTGCAATCCGGCGCGAGCGTGGCGGTGGTGTTCACCTGGACGGCTACCAAGGGCCTGCACACGATCAAGGTGGTGGCCGACGACCTTCAGAACAACATCCAGGAGATCCATGAGCAGAACAATGCGGCCACCGCTCCCCTGACTCTCCAGCAGATTTACTTCCCCAACCTGATCGTCTCGAGTCTGGACTGTCCGATCGACGATCCCGCGGTGAGCAGCCAGCAGCCGCTCATGGCCCGGGCGACGATCAGGAACGCCGGCACGGCCGATGCGCTGGATTTCTGGGTCAGCCTGTACTGTGACGGGGAGCACCTGACCAAACGCCACGTCAACCAGCTTGTCGTGGACGCGGAAGAAGAGCTCACGTTCCAATTCGATCCGGTGCCGGGCGTGCACACCCTCACCGTGGCCGCCGACGCCCCGGCCGACCAGGTACTCGAGTCGAATGAGGACGACAACGCCCTGTCGCTGGTCCTGCCCGAGCTGACGCTGATCTACCCTGACCTGGCGGTGCGGAGCATCGAGATATTGCCCCGGGAGACGACCCTGTCCGACGGGACGTCGTTCGACGTCAGCGCCACGATCGAGAACGGGGGCATCACGGCGGTTGAGCACCGTTTTCAGGTGAGTTTCTATCTGGACGACTCCTTCTTTGGCACGCGGGAGATCCTCTACCTGGCGGGCGAGGCGGCGACCATGGTCGCCCTGCAGACGCGAGCGACGCCGGGGGCCCACGTGGCCCGCGTCGTAGTCGATGAAGCCGGCGCCGTGGCCGAGTCGGACGAGGACAACAACGCCCGCGAGGTCCCGATCCCGGCCGTCACTATCCTGTATCCGGACCTCGTGGTTTCCGATGTCCAGTGGTCGCCGCAGAACGTGAAGTTCGGGCAGACCGTGGGTCTCCAATGCACGGTCTCCAACGCCACCGTGGTTTCCACGCTCGACACCTTCTTCTTCGCCCTTTACCTCGACGATACGCGGATTGCCACCCAGGAGCTGCCGCGGCTGACCGGCCACAGTTCCCAGAGCTTTGTCGTGACGTGGGACGCCCAGGCCGATCCCCAGGTCTTGCACACGCTCCGGGCGGTGGTCGATACCGCCGACCGGGTGCACGAAGAGAACGAGGCCAACAACGAATTGCTCGTCGCGGATGGCACCTTCCATCTGGCCGACAACTTCGCCCTGCAGGTGGACGCGCGGGGCGCTGCGCTCGACGAGTTCGGCATGCTGATCTACACCTCCAGCCAGGTCGCGGAATTCGTGGCCACGGTGACGCGGGGCAGCTCAGGCGACACGCCCGTCGGGCCTGTCGACGAAACCGGGGAGGACACCGGGCTGGAAACCCTCATTACGGTCATCAAGAAGGGGAATTGGCACCTGGACCAGAATGGCCAGCCGGCCCAGGACCCGGATCAGACCATTTTCGACAGCCAGCCGATGACCTACAGCGCCGGCGATCACACCTTCCGTGCCTCCCTGGCCCTGCTCACGTACGGCACGGGCAACTACAGCGTGCGCGTCGTGGCCACCGACGGAGTCGACGAGGCGGCCGAGTTGTTGACCGTGACCGTGATCGAGGAGTGCAACTTTACCCTCGCCACCGACAAGCCCACTTACCTGCGCGGCGAACGGGTGCAGGTCACGGGCAATGTCACGACCCTCAGCGGCGATCCGGTCGCCAACGCCGAGGTCAAGATCATGGTCGGCAAGGGCCA
>ENA-OSEO01003319-OSEO01003319.1-sediment-metagenome-genome-assembly--contig:-NODE-3319-length-19438-cov-8.965601_pt1 | contig 19438 bp, 17 predicted proteins | sample MGYA00237883_ERZ534232 | MGnify/ENA metagenome assembly ERZ534232
GATTCTATTGTAGGGGCGAACGGCTGTTCGCCCGTGAGTGGATTTCAGTGCAGGCTAAAGGGATGAAATCGCACAGGTTCACTGTATGACTGCCCTTCATGTCATCCTGACAATGCTCCTGGTCAGGATCACGGTCCTTCGCGAAAAATGGGACAGACATGAGTGGAATTGTCAGTCCCTATTTTCGCTTACAGCGTTCAGCGGTTTCTAACCCGCGAAGCGGAAATGACCTCGGCGAAGGCGAGACTAACAAGGCGAAGCCTGACTGGCCTGCGTAAGCAGACTGGCTTTTCTCTCGTCTTTTCATGAGCGTGGCGAACATCTCGAAATTGCTCTTTCTCGATTATTCTTATCGGTGAACGGGCCCTTGATCTCGGACGGCTGACGGAGGACGTCTTCCCAGCGATGAGCGGGTCCTACTTCTTAAGCATCTAGTTCCTATTTCTTCGTCTAGGAAGGGAGAATCGCTTATTAGCAAACAAGTTTCTCTTGATCTTCCGACCTTCGACTACCAAACTTTAACCTCGTCTCTTGCTTTTCCTGCAACTTGCAACTGTTCCTTCCAGTGTACAGCGGTTCATAGAACGAGACTCAGCAGCCGCTGCCACGGACATAAGTATAGAAGAGGGCCTGTCCGTTTAGATAAAGTCAGAATTGAAGAAAACGATGGAGGACAAACAAGGAAACACGAGGGAACTGATTAGAAATAAGGAGGTCTTTCGGGCGTTCTCAACTCTGTTCTAGGAGGTTCTCCAGTGATATCTTATCCTCAGAAACCGTCTAATCGATTCGATTGTCAGCTCCCTCGCAATGAAATGGGAATAAATAATGATACCTCAGATCAAACGCAAAATGCAAGGGAAAAGCAAGCTGTTACATGAAGAAACTAGAATGATACAAAAGCATTCCCTGAGCGGATTCTGGACAATTGGCTATAACTGCGTATCACTGCGGAATAACACTAACATTGCACTTATCTAGAGTCACATCGATTGGAGCTTTTAATTTCTCCAGAAAAAAAGAATGGGCACTACTACTTTCCCCAGCCAAGTAATTGTCTTCGTGTGTTGTGTTCGAGTCTCATCATTTCCGATTCTTAATCTATCTGAGAATTGAAAATTACCTTGTATCAAAATAACCAGATAGTCAAGAAAACGGAGAAAAGTGAAATCGATTTCGCTTTCAGAAATATGTTCGAAGATCCAGGAGAATCGGGGATACTCCTTGCAAAGCGAACGCGTGTTTCGCTAACTGTGAAGAGACACACTAACCCAGATAACTGAAGGTGGCATGCTGTTGCTTATTTCTATTAGAACATTAGTACCATAAGAGTTTAGTATTAGTTGTCACATCGATTCTAGAACAAGACCGGCTTGACACTGGTACTCTTTTCTAGAGCTATTGTTCAAAGTAATGTGATAAAATTGTTTCAGGTCTAGGAAATCCTAGACCTATTGAAGTGGAAAGTGTTTGACAACTAGATTCATAGTACATGATGACTTTCTAATTGCACATCACTATGCTTTCGAATTTGCATCCATTTTATCTAATTGTGTCCATCGAAGGAGGAATCTGATTAGTGAGCCTCTTTAGAGGAGAAAGATCGAAGAAAGGAATGCAAAAGGGTCTCACTATGGTTGAGATAATGGTTACCTTGCTTCTGACAACGATAATTATGGGAATTCTTTACGTTGTCTTGACATCCACATTCAAAATAAGTGGACAAGTTCAGACACAGCTTGCGATTGATGAAGAAATAATGAAGCTGAACAGCGGACTAGGCTATATAATCTCAAGAAACTGGACGGCGATTGATTTTGATGAAAGTGATTTGAACACTATTTCACTTAAATCTCGTTTTCCAAATATTGGTGATGAGACGGTCGCGACAGTAACTTATTTAAATGGGGAATTGCTTTTTTTGTACAATAATTCGAGCAACGAGCAGGTATCGTCTGTTATTGCCGCAGATTTGGAGGATTTCGAGTTTGAATTTCCACCAGATTCCAGTCACATATATTATGATGCGACATTTACTGTTTCTGGCATAACAAAACCATCTAATGGGGCGGTGAAGATCTATTAGAAAAGGGTTCACAACTGCTGAGATTCTGATTGTCTTGATCATCATTGCATTCCTCATAGCGGGAGGGGTGACAATCATCATTCAGTATAAAGCTATGTCTTCCAGGCTAGAAGTGGCTACGAATATTCATACCGCAAAACTGACTGTAGAAGGAATTGTAAGAAATGCTTCTAGTGAGGAGGATATTGAACAGACGATAGGAAAGCTTTCTACCTATCCAGGTTTTGAAGAAGTTGTAGCTGAGGTAATTAGCAAAACCGCTTTGAAGCCTGGAGAAGAAATCTTGGGCTGGATATTTGAAGTCTCGCTTACAGATAATAGAATAGGAAGAAGGGAGGTATTCAATGTTTACAGGTACGACCCCTATGCGAACTAGAGGCGTGATTTTACCTATTGCGCTTATTCTAATGGCTTTTGCAACGACGATGATAATTGCAGCAGGAATTTCAATTCAAAGAACATCAAAGAAGTTGAACGATTATTCCCTTCTTACAGATCTTAGAGTCACCTCAAACAACTTAGTTGAAATAGCGACAGTGTTTCTGTCGCAAAACTATTCAGATATGCCCGAACCCTTGGAAACTCAGTGGGAAAGCTTTAGCGAATTCGTGACTTTCATTTCCTCGAGAGGAGGATACGAAGGAGTACTTTGGCAAGATGCTATGTCTGACGTCGGAGCAGGGACATGGTGGTTGCTTTCAGATGAGAACTTATCGGAAGTCACTGATTTAAGCTCTTTTGCCGGTTTTGACAGTAGAGGAGTTGCGGTGAGCAAGTCTGGAGACGAATATTCAGTAATCTCTTGGACTGAGAAAGCAGGTGTTAAGAGGTTTTCTTATGGACTTGCTATGGTAGACACCCTTGCACAGGTTCCAGCATTGATTTTGGGTGACATTGACAGGGAATTTGATCGAGTTACAACTACTAGGTGGAAGGGCTACGAGGATTATATTAGTTCAGGTGGTGACTGGATTAATGGTTCCGTCGTATTACTTGGCGAAGTTGTCGTAAATAGCCCCAGTTCAGATCTCCCCTTCATTTTTTCTGGTGGCTTAACGGCCTATCATGCATCATTTTCTCCAGAGGGTGAGAATGATGAGGCGAGCTATACTGCTACTGATACAGATTCCACATCATATTTTGCGGCCCTGCTAAAAGACAAGGAAGATGAGTTAGAAGGGATGACGGATCAAATTGTTTTTACAGATGAAAACAAAAGTCTGTTTTCGGACAGTACATCTACTTTCTCACCAGATTCACTTATTTCATTCGAACTATCTTCCACCGAGTTATACACTATTACTTTCCCTATGGACCCAACAACAGATAAAGTCGATTACGATTATATTGATGTCTCCTGCGAGGCTGGCGAGTCTGGAACCACGAAATATTCTATAAGGATCAAAGCTGCTGATCATACCGTCAATTTGTCATTCAACAAAAACGTGAAGATTGTAAATTCCAACACGACTGACCTAGCACACAAAATAGGATACATAAATGGGAGATACAGTATATCTGTTTATGGCGATATAACGATTGATACTAATCTCATTTATGGGGACTCAGCAAAGGACTTCGTGAATGCGACAAAGAAAGGCAATGGGCCTGAAGATTTGAAAACTTTGACCAATCCCATTAAATCTCTTGAGAAGGTTGAAGAGCTTTTCAGAAAGTTCGAATTGGACAGGGACTATCTTTCGCTATCTGCTTTGGGTGGAGATGTAATAAACACTTTTGGGGTGGGGGCTCAGGGCGAAGGAAATGCAACTCACGGAGTAAGGGCGATTTTCGGGGATGTGAAGGCCCTTGCTAGGTGTGAATATGATGAGGAACTTGAAGAGTATTATAACTGTGTCGGAGGTGACTTCCTCTTCCCTGATTTAAAAAGTGTCATATCAGGTAATAAGACATACACAACAAAGCTTACACAGCTCTTTATTCTTGGATCTGTTGTTGGGAATAGCTTTGGGATTGATGGAAGTGCCGATTATATTGAGAACTTCTTCGTGACGGCCCCATCTGCCGGTGACTTGGGAGGTACTACTAACAAGATCTTCTCACTGGTTGGCTTACGTGCCTGGTAACAGAATGACGATAGAGTAAGGTTTTCGGTCTGGGGAAGAAGAGATTCTCTTCTTAGCTTCTGTACTATAGGCCACAGTTAACCCCCAGAGAGCCCTCGCGACGTGCGGGGGCTTTTTTGTGGGAACTCATAGCGATGAACTGCTGGATGTCTTCGTATCACTTCAATTATTCGATCAGTTCTGGGCATTCAATGAAATAAGGGCTTGAGTAAATTTCTAGCTATCTTACTGGATATTAATGCGCTGTTTACCTCGAAAGCGTCATCATAGCAGTCGATGGTTTTTGAATCGAGTATTGATAGCTGTATAATAGTTAATCAAAGAGGGGGAGTGTATGTTTCGAATGGATAATAGAATTGTTGAACTAGCTTCTCACGAGCTGGATTTGCATCCCGAAGCAAGGTTTGACGATATTTACAAGCTATTCTATCAAGGCACGTTTGGTCCTAAGCACATAATGGAAGATCAAGAGGTCGCCCTTAGATTTCTTGCCGAAGAGATCGACTGTGATGAGTTCGATCAGGTTCTCTGGCAGGATGTCAGTTACATGGAAAACTTCTTCAGGATCAATCTTATCATTGTGAAGAACCGGCAGGTACTTATCGACGACCTCTTCCGGGCGTTGGTTGCCAGCAGCAGAATGGGCGCTACCATTTCACACGATGAATGGAAGGAAGAATGGTATAGGATAGATCGCGTACTCAGAGACGCTCTTCCTGAGGAGATCTTCACTCCTGAGTCCTCAATGGTTGTTAAGGAAGCCGTTGAAAGTGAAAAACTGGTGCATCACAGCGCTTCTTATAAGAGAAGCTATCACCCTCACTACAGAGTGATTAGTAGAGAATGGTTCGAAAAGCTAATCGGAACTACTTACTGATTTGAACCTTTTTTTCTGTTCTCTCCATCGTCTTCGATTCATCTTGTCTTTTGAGATCTGGATCTTGTATACCGTTATCGGCTTCTACTAGTGTGCTCGTCCGTGCTCGAAAGATGACTTCTTCGTTCGGAAAGAATCAAGTCAGTTGGTATACGAATTATCGTGATTCGTTGTGTTTAGAGGGCATTCAATTAGAAATAGAAGTCGATTGACGAAATCTCATAGCAAATTGACAGAACGTTCTGTCAAAGCCGTATTACTCCGCAAACCGATTTTCCGTAGACGGAAAAGCCGTAAGCGGATTGTCCGTAGCCGGAAAACCCGCCTCTACTAAATAATGATATTACTAAAGGATACTTCGTATCCAGCAAGCTCGTTCAGTTATTTCTAAACACAGCTGAATATGTCCATGAAAACAGCTGTCAGGGAATAGAAGGAACTGAAAATCGAAGGTCTTTCCTGGTTCTTCGATAGACTGCTTACGATTCCTCAGTATACACAACTTCTGCTAATTGCGTAGAAGCGATTCGTATAATCTCCTTGACACAAGTCTCTTCTGAAGAGAGTCACAAATCTTGAAAACTCATTGCCAGTAAAAGTTTGCAGAATGCTTTCTAGATTCATTGGTTCAGGAAGAGAGTAGTAGATTCCTTTGTCGAGATAGCTTCATTTCGCCTGTAAGTCAAGCTATAATAGCATTGAAGGGAGGTAATAGAATGAAGTCAATTGTTGTTTATTTCTCATACGATGAAAGTACAAGAGCTCTTGCAGAGGCTATGGCCTCTTCAATAGATGCTGACCTTCTGCGGCTGGTACCTGCGGGAGAATTCTCTCGAACCTACTATCACCACGTTGAGAATCCCGAGCAAATAGAGACCACTCCGGGATACGATCCTGACAAGGAGCATATCTGGGGAAGCGAATCGGTCACTATGAACAACAAGCCTGAACTTGAGCCATATAACTTTGACCCTGACAAATACGATCTGATAATCATCGGCAGTCCCGTATGGGCACTCACTTATGCGCCGCCTATCGGCACGTTTCTTGAAGAGAACAAGCTGGAGGGAAAGAAGATAGCTCTTTTCTGTACACATGATGGAATGATCGGTGCAGCCTTTGAGAATCTCAAGAAGGAACTGAAGGGCAATGATGTGATACAGGAGAGCGATTTCGAATCACCTTCTTCCAGGCTGGATGAATATGTTGAAACTGCAAAGGAGTGGGCCAGGGAATTACTGGAAGGATTATAAATGCAAAGTGATTCATCGGTTTTTCGGAGCTGAGGTTAGTCCTCAGCTTTTATTTTGCCCATCAAGTGAATTCTCTTCTCTTTGTAGTGTCCCATTCGAGAAAGGCAAATTGTCAGATTGTTTTCAAAAAGGCCCTGTACTCACTCTGAGCAACTCCTTTCATCTTTAAAACCACTCAGGAGACTAATCTTGAGTTTTATTGTCAAATTATATAGAATATAGTAAAGAGGTGATTTAATGTTAAGCAAGCAGGAGATCATGAATGCTATAGGCCAAAGAGTAACTCAGAGAAAGTTCCTGGAAAAACAGCTGTCTCCTGAGCAGATGAAAGAGGTGGATCTTGCTCTTGGAGACATTATTCCAATAAACTCAGATGTGCCTTTGCAGTGGTATTTCACGCCGCAGTTCCCTTCAGGTTCGGGAATTGTACTGGCGAAACTCAAAGAATTCACGACGCCAAAGCTGGTCAAGTACGGTTTCGAAGGTGAGCAAATAGTCCTTAACTTAACTCTGAAGGGATTCTCTACAAGCTGGGCTCGTCTGCCCAATTATCTATCTATGATTATCGTGGGCTTTCAGGCCAATGGTAATGAGGATATCGTTGAGAGAGCATCACGTTTCTTATACAGAGAGGCCAATAGAAAGCCCTTTGAAGAGGTTGTGTTTGGTAGAGAAGAGTACGTAGACAGCAGGATAAAAGACATTGTGAACGCGGGTAGGATGGCGCCCTCGTCGTTCAATCGACAGCCTTGGAAGTTCGAAATCTTGGGCAAGAACGAAATTGCGGTTCACGGATGGAAGAAAATCCCTTTGATTTATGAAGAGGTAATCGCAATTGATCTGGGCGTTGTGCTCTCCCATATGTACCTTATGGCGAAGGCCATCAATAGTGAGGCACAAGTTGAGGCGAAGAGCGAAAGAACGTACATATTGAGATTCTGAGGACCATCTATTGAATCTCAACGAAAGATCCGAAGCCTCTTTTCTAGAAAATTAGAAGCATGCTCTGAACGAAAAGTTTCGGAGTGACTTTTGTCCATAGGATAGCAAGAGAGCATCATCGTTTAAGAAAATCGAAAGGCGGTCTCGAATTCCGAGGTTCAGTAGTTTTCTTGAACGCATAAGCTCTTCTGCACTTCGTCTTTCGGAAGTTCGGCTACGCATGCTTGGCAGGCCTCTACTTTCCTAAGAGCGTCGCCAATGAAGTAACTGCTATATAGAGAGCAAGTGAGATCAGTCCCGAGATGACAGGTGTAGATACCCAGCCAAAGAGAATTCTCCTGATGAGCCTTGCATCGAAGTTTTTGGATCCTCTTGCAAGACCGACTCCTATGACCGCTCCCACAATTGCCTGTGAAACGGAAACTGGGACGCCAATGAAGGCGTATACCAGAACGGTAAGTGATTGAGCTAGAAGAGCTATAACAGATGCAAAAGATTCAAGTGCGACTATCCTCGTTCCGATTGTGTACATGACTCTCTTGCTTAGCATTACTGCACCTGCTGAAATGCTTAGGCCTCCAATTAGAACGGCCTTGTCGATTCCGATAATGTCCGCGAAGGTCCCTGTAATGTTGGCGACATTGTTCGCGCCAAGAGCAAATGAACCGAAGCCTCCGATAATTATGGCAAGTGCTTTTAGGATAAGATCCTGTATCTGAATTGAATGGATCATTCTGAAAGCAGAACCAACCAGTCGATAAAGAAGGAAAGCTGCAATTGCAGCGCCCAGAGGAGTCGTTATCCAGCAGGCCGCAATCTTCAACACGATAAGCCAATCAACGCCGCCTTCAAGTAAGCCAATTCCAATTACAGAGCCTACAACTGCCTGGGAAGAGGAAACTGGCAATCCCAGTCTATTAAGAAGGAGGACGGATATTCCTGCAGCAGCCGCATTTACTGAAGCAGATAGAAGTGTGTGAGAACTCAGGCTTGAAAGAGTCTCCATTCCGCCCGCGCCGCCGACTATTGCGCCCGTCAGCACGGCGAGGCTTGAGATCAAAGCTGCTGATCTATATTTCAAAATTCCGCTCGTTACGGTAGTGCCATAAATATTTGCCGCATCGTTCCTTCCGAGAGTCCATCCGAAGAAGACAGCAGGCAGAAATGCAAGGAACATACAAATCCCTTCATGATCAGTGATAGAGAAGATTATAGCATCATAGTCTGGGTTTTACTCGCTAACATCAACAGCTCAAAGTGATTCTTACTTCTATTCGCTTTCTGGCTGTTCGATCTCCTTCAAGCAGTAGGTGTAGTATCTCTTCTTGTTGTTGCTGTCTATCTTCATTTTTAAGCCGTGCATCTCATTCTCGAACCCGGGGAACTTGTTGTCGAACTCCTCGGAGAGATTGAGATACTCAACAATCCGCTTTGTTTCGTCTGTATATCTCTCACCGGGCATTATCACTGGTATTCCGGGAGGATACGGAACGACCATGACGGCCGAGATTCTGTTTTGAAGTTCGCGGATTCTCACTAGCTCAGTGTTTCCATTGACGAGTTCCGAGTATGCCTTTGAAGGAAGCATTACCTGTTCGGGATTATGTGAATAAACGTCTTTGAGGACCTTCGTAATTCTCACCTTCCTGAGGTATTCATGCATCTGTTTGCAAAGCTCTTGAAGAGTCATCTTTGCATACTTCTTGGGAAACTCTCTCACGATATCCGGAAATACATCATCCAGAGGAGCGTCTTCATCGAATAGCTTCTTGAAAGTGAAAAGCTCTGCTAGCAGTGTTCCGGATTTTCCCTTTGTCAGTCCGAGTGAAAAGAGTATGAGGAATGAGTAATGACCGGATTTCTCAACGACTATCCCTCTGTCTCTAAGGAAGGTAGTGACTATCGTTGCGGGAATACCCCAGTTTCTCATTCGCCCCTGTCTTGTTATTCCAGGGGTCATAACAGTAACTTTCACAGGGTCTAAGAGAACGTAGTCGTTTTCGAGCTTTCCGAATCCGTGCCAGTCTTCGTTTGCTTTGAGATACCAGCAATCTGGTCTGTCCTTGAGAATAGATTCATCGATATCTTCGAGATCGAAGGTTTCTCTTTTCCCGTCTTCCGTCTCAATTGAGACCTTTTCCGGTTGCCATATTTCCAGCCACCATCTTCTCTTTCGTTCGGTTTCCTTTAGCTCGATCTCTTTTTTTAGATGCTTCATCTTCTTTCTGAAGATAATTGCCTCCTGTATAGTTTCATCTATCAGGAATCTGCCGGCGTTGCCGGCCATCATTTTTGCCGCCACGTCCAGCGAGGCGATTATTGCGTACTGGGGAGAAGTTGACATATGCATCATGTATGCTTCGTTGAATCTCCCGTGATCAACCCTCTTTCTCCCGTCCTTGACATGAATCATTGAACCCTGAGAAAAGGCAGCAAGAAGCTTGTGGGTGGAATGAGTAGAGAAGACAACCGGGGACTTCTCCCTGTCAATATCTGGCGACATGCCGAAGCGGCCGAGATACATCTGGTGGAATTTCGCATACGCATACCACGCCTCATCGAAGAGCACGAAATCTACCACTTTCTCAAGCCCGTCCAGGATTGTCTTTGCATTGTAGCAGAGACCGTCGTAAGTTGAATTTGTAACGACGGCCAGCTTTATTTTGAAGTTCTCTTTGTCTTCTACCAGAGGACTTTCCTTTATCGCTTTTTCTATCTCGCTCCATTCAAAATTCTCTTCATGAATAGGTCCTATTATTCCGAGCGAGTTCCTGCTGGGAGTAAGATAAATCGGAATTGCGCCCGTCATTATTATTGAATGCATAATCGACTTGTGACAGTTTCTATCTATCAGAACGATGTCTCCCGGGGTCACGCAGTAATGAAATACGATCTTGTTGGATGTGGAGGTACCGTTCGTCACAAAGTATGTCTCGTCGGAACCGAAAATCTTGGCCGCTGACTTTTCTGATTCTCCAATAGCTTCGGTGTGCTCAAGGAGCGATCCGAGTTCCGGCACCGAAACGGATAAGTCGCTCCTGAAAATATTCTCGCCGAAGAAGTTATGGAAAATCTTCCCAGTAGATGACTTCAAGAAAGCCTCTCCACCGCTGTGGCCCGGGGTGTGCCATGAATACTTGAATTCATCTACGTATCTTATGAGCTCTCTTAGAAAGGGAGGCTGTAGTTCGTCCATGTAGCGCTCAGTTGCTTCCTCTATTCTTCCCGCAATGAAAGACGGACTATCTTCGAGCTTCCAGACATAGCCATCGATCTGACTGACTATCTCTAGCGGAATCTCCATCACTTTCAGTTTCTCTGTCATAAGGAAGATAGGAATGAGCATATTTCTGCCACGGATTATCTCGATAATCTCGCCAGGTCCCAGGAACTCTGCGTCCGGTTTTATGACGAGATCCCAATCGAGCAAAACACAGCTGACATTCGAATGAGACATGAACTCGATTCTACAGTCGTAGCCCGAGTAGGATTCTATGACGGAAAAGCCTCTCTTCTGAAGCTCTTTTACAATCTCTCTTGTAGCTCTCCCACCGGTATTTTCGGAACGCAAATCATCATCGACAACAAGAACAGGAAAGTCTTTGAAAAGCTCCATTCTATCCCCTCAATTCTGCCTTTTTGTAGGCAACGAATGAACCCTTCGGAACCCCTAGAAAACCGCCAATTACCTCGCACTTGGCCATGAGCAAGAAGAAGATCTCACGCCTTGCCGAGCTCAAACCTTCTAGATTGCCCTGTCCTTTAGAGATTACTACATCGGCCCTGGAATAGACATCGAAAAAATCACTCTTCATTGTCTTTTCCTGAGCACCAGGGGCATCTGCACCTGAGTCGAGAATCGTTGCAACTTTGTTCATACCTATCTCGAGAGCCTCTTCCATCGTAATATCGTTTAGCGCCGGCTTAGTTCTGACGGAAAAATAACTGTTGGGAACACCTGCAATATCTAGCAGGAGTTTATCGAGAACGGCCTCACCGCAGTTGTCCCCAACGATCAGCAGAGAGTCCGCCCTTCGGATTCTACCTGCCAGTTCTTCTAGATCATCTATTGCAAATGGCTTCGATAGAGCTTCACTCATTGTAGTATGGATATCGATCTTGTGGCCGGGAGCGACATCTATTATGTTTCCCGCAACTGAGAGCTTAAGCGCGCCAATCAGAGGATCGTCCAAAGTCAGCAGCTCCGCCTTAAGGTCTTGGTAGATCTCCATGAGATTCTTGTTGGAAAGCTTCTTGATTTCCCTGAAGGCGTCATGATCGCCAAACAGAGGCTCCAAAGCCTCGCCTACCTTTCTTCCGATATCTATTGGAGTGTCCGACCAGTCCATCTCCGCAACACCCTTGAGAAAATCCCTGACTACCTGCTTCTTCTCTTCCTCCCCAGCATGATTTTGGTCGAGAATTCGAAGAAGGCTGTTGATATTGCAGGGAATACATCTAAGATCAATCTTCATTCGATCACCTCACACTGAATTATACAGTCTTTTGGTAATCGCTACCTGTGTTCTGCTTGACTTGTAAACTACACTCCAACAGGAATTAACAGGTCAACCGTCATTGGTTCTCCGACATCTGGAATCAGACCGCCAAGAGCTGAAGTGATGCTGGAATAAAACATCAGACGCAAGGCTGGTTTTGCCAGGAAGTGATGCGCCGAAATATCGCCGGCGGAAGTGATGCTGGGAAGTACATCCCAGGAAGTGATGCCACCTTCGGTGGGAAGTGATGCTGTCGCTTTCGCGCCAGGAAGCTGAAGCACAAAAGAGAATGATAACAACAAGAATACTTGAAGGGTTCATCTTCTGATGATATATTATCCTCAGGTTATTTTGAGGAGGATACTTGATGGAGATCGAAAGGCTTAATATCTGGAAGCTTGGTGTTGAGCTTGCAAAGGATGTCTACATTCTCACAGAGAAGTTTCCTAAGAAAGAGGTCTATAGTCTAACCGACCAAATTCGAAGAGCTGCGATTTCTGTTCCTTCTAATATTGCGGAAGGGAAGGGTCGTTCATCAGCGAAGGATTTCATTAACTTCCTGAGTGTTGCCAGAGGGTCGCTCTATGAATTGGCAACTCAACTGTATATTGCAAGGGAGATTGGATACCTGACTGAACAGGACTTTTCATCACTGAGTAACCGAATCGAGGACCTTTCACATAAGATCATTGCGATGACGAAGTACCTTAGAAGCAAGAAGTGATGCTGCTTCGCAGGAAGGGTCTCATGTCTATGGACAACGTTCTCTTCAGCAGCGATCAGCTGGTCTTCGTTCTTAAGCGTACAGCAGTTCTTAGGAGCGAGATCCCATACAGAACCACTACGGGATGCCCATGAACAGGAGACCCCAAACAGGTGCATATTGGGTCAAGCTCTTCAGGGCAAGCTCTACGAGATGATAATCTTTTCTTGCTTTCGGTCATTCTGACAACGCTTCTGCTCAGAAGCTGCTTTTAGACCGATCCTATCGGTGAACGAGTTCATGATCTTGAACGGTCAACGGCGAACCATCTTTTGCAGCGTTCAACGGATCCTCGTTCTTAGGCGTAAATCAACCCTTAACAAGCAGGCTAGTCCTTATTTTCGCTTTGTTGGTTCTTCAAAGTATTCAGCAGGTTTTCGGAACTGTTTTTCAAAGAACCAGATCCCGATCAGTTTCATATCGGGATGACAGCTTTTTTACTTCGTGTCATCCTGACAATGCTTCTGGTCAGGATCTCGATCTTCTCGTGAGCGCAGCGAACGTCTCGAAAATGCTCTTTTTCGATTGCTCCGACTTTTCGGAGAACGGATAACCCTCCAACGCATAACCAGTTCCCTTGCTCTTTCCTACCCCCTACCTGCAGCGCCCAACCACGCTTGTTACACAGGATGATATAATTGTTCTGAAGCACAGGAGGTGTTAGCAGTGTATTACAGATCAAAGGAAAATGGGATTTTCAATTTCAATCTCTACTCAAATTACAGGGCAGTAGGGAGTCGGTACATCGCTACACGTCCATCGGAGCAAGAAGATGTTGTTGAGGAACTGAACAGCGAAGATGATGCGAAGCTTTTCGAGGATTTCATCTGGGCTTCTCTTCAGAGAGTTCGCGACTATATCGACTTCAAAGACTTTGACAGCTTTTGTCATGGAAGAAGGCAGTGAATGTAAGGCTAAAGGCGAGTAAAGCAACGGAAAACAGACGATGATGTAAATAAACGCGCATAGTGTTCTGACAGTACCTCAGGCAGTGTATAATAACGAAGACGCACCTGACAGAGATCTGGAGGATGAGGAGGTAAATAATGGAATTTAGCCAGTTTCTTCTTGTAAAATGCGAATTTCCGAAGTCACACTACTCTCATGATATGAGTCTTCCCTCAGTGGAAAGCTCAAACCTATCTCTCCGCGCTCGTCGTCCTTCCTTCTAATTCTATACTTCTTGAAAATCTAGCATCCCAAGCATTCATCCCAATATGTGTTCTTAGCCATCTTGGCTTATATAGTTAGCGAATCCGAATATCTTATTTGACAATAGCTCACGATTCTATGGAGGTGGGAAATATGGTTAAAAAGAGTATTTTGACTCTTATTGTAATCTTTTTTGTTGGAATCACGGCCCTTTCTTTGACATTCGAAGTGACAATTAGCCAGGAAGCGCTGGACACAGTAGCCTCGCTCGGCCTCGAGACGCCAATCAACGGGCGAGTCTTCGTCATTGTCAGCAAGGATTCTTCGAGAGAACCCGTTGCACAGACAGATGTTAGAGGTGTTCCTTTCTGGGGAAAAGATGTATTCGAAATGTCCTCAGAATCCGTAGTCACGATTTCTGAGGGAGATATGGCAGTTGTTGGGTACCCTATTGAACTGTCTGATCTTCCCGCGGGAGATTATTTCATTCAGGCTCTGGTTAATGTCTATACAACGTTCAACAGGGCCGACGGTCATACCGTATTGATGCATGATGATACAGGTGACGGTCAGTGGTTCTGGGAATCTGTTGGTAATGCGACAAGCAAGACAAAGAAAGTGTATCTTGATCCTGCAAACCCTGGAACAGTCGAACTTGCAATCAGTGAAGTAATTATGCCCGACTATGAGCTTGAGCCAGGCATGGTTCTCCAGCAAGGTAACTACACTGACAGTGAATGGGTGAAGTTCATAAAGATCAAGAGTGAGGCCGCATCGGAGTTCTGGGGCAAGGACATGTACATAGGAGCGAACGTTCTTCTGCCCGAAGGCTATTATGACAATCCCGGTGTTTACTATCCAGTGATCTACTATCAGGGTCATTTCCCCGGTGGATCCGCGCCGGTAGGTTTCAGAGTTAACAACGATGTCTACAAATTCTGGACAGAAGACGGAAATGCGAGATTCATTGCCGTATCTATAAGGGATGCGACACCCTACTACGATACTGCATATTCAGTTGACTCCGTCAATTCAGGTCCTTATGGAACTGCAATTACTGAAGAGCTGATCCCATACCTGGAAAGCCAGTTCAGGATGATCCCTGAGAAATGGGCGAGAATCCTGGCAGGTGGTTCTACTGGTGGATGGGAGACCCTTGCGATGAAGGTCTTCTACCCTGACATCTTCGGAAGAACTTATGTTTGGTATCCAGATGGTGTTGATTTCAACTATTACCAGCTAATCAATATCTACAATGATGACAATGCGTATTACTCTGACTTCGGCTGGGTAAAGACGGAAAGACCTAGCGCGAGAGACACTCACGGAAACATCAGATTCACCGTAAAGCAGGAGAACTACTTCGAAATGGCTGCCGGACCAAGCAACAGATCTGGTGGACAGTGGTCCGTTTGGGAAGCCACATATAGTCCTTTGGGAGCAGACGGATTTCCTCAGCCAATATGGGACCAGGTAACCGGCGAAATAAACAAGGATGTTGCCGAATACTGGAAGGAAAACTTCGACCTTAACTACATTCTTCAGGAAAACTGGGAAGAGATAGGTCCCAAAATAGCCGGAGACGTTCACGTTACAGTAGGCGATATGGACAACTACTATCTAAATGAGGCCGTTTATCTCTTGAAGGCAGCCATGGAGAAAATGGAAAATCCAGTCTCCGACATGACTTTTGACTTCGGTGCAAATCAGGGTCATGGCTGGAAGGGATGGAGCCCGGCCAATCCAGAGAAAGCACTTGCTCTGCAGGAATGGCTTGCACAGCTCTCAGAATACATGATAGAGAATGCTCCGGAGGAAGTGGAAAAGAACTGGATATACTAGTAACTCCAACATAAAGATTTGGGATGCTAGAATTGACCGGAGGGGTGACCCTCCGGTTTCTCTATCTTGGAGGTGTCTTTCTGAGAATCCTGATAGTTGAAGATGAAGCTACGATCTCTACTTTTCTTCAGAAAGGTTTGAAAGAAGAGGGTTTTTTCGTCGATGCCGCGAAGGATGGAAATGAAGCGATTATGCTCGCTTCATCTAGTCAGTACGATGTGATAGTACTTGACATACTTCTTCCCGGTAAGAACGGCTATGAAGTCTGCAGTGAACTGAGAGCGAGCGGTAACTACACGCCTGTTCTGATGCTCACTGCTCTTGACTCTGTTGATGAGAGAGTAAAGGGGCTCAATACCGGAGCCGATGACTATCTTGTAAAACCCTTTGCCTTCAAGGAGTTACTTGCAAGGATAAACGCACTGCTCAGGAGACCGCGTGAGACTTTCGAACGAGTTCTAAGGGTCAGTGATCTTTCGATAGATACAGTTTCTCATACTGTCAAGAGAGGCGATGTTGAGATAGAACTCTCGCCGAAGGAATACCGTCTTCTGGAATATCTTGCCAGAAACTCTCACCAGGTACTGAGTCGGACGCAGATTGCGGAAAGCGTATGGGATCAGGACTTCTTCAGTGACTCAAATGTCGTCGATGTCTATATAAGGTATTTGAGGAGGAAGATAGATGATCCATTTCCAACAAAGCTCATCAATACGGTGAGAGGCTTCGGTTACAGGTTGGGTTGACGATGAAGAAGATTGTCCCGATAAGAATCAAGCTCACCCTTTGGTATGTTCTCTTTCTCGGAGTAATTCTCTTCGCATTCAGCGTTTCCATATATATTATTTTAAGCGCACAGCTTCATAGTGAAGCCGATTCATCACTGAGAATCGTCTCTTCACAGCTCCTGGGGAATATTGAAATAATTCAGGACTATCCGTTATTCAGGAAGACCGTTGAAATGGAGTCTCTCACCAACCGGTTGCTTGCTGAAGGTTTCGCAGTAAGGCTGATGGACAGTTCTGGGGACATAGTTGAGGGATTTGGACCCTTTGGAATACTTAAAGCCTCGATTGAGCTCTCCGACAGGCAGTTCGCAAGTGTCTCGACCTCGGTGGGTGTGTGGAGAATCTTTACTCTGCAGATAGGTCAGTGGGGATGGATTCAGGTAGGTGAGTCTCTGTCAAGTGTAAGAGTAGCACTGTTTCGCCTGTCTAGACTGATGATGCTCATTGGTCCGACAATAATTATTCTAGCGGTGCTAGGCGGCTTCTATATGGCAAAGAAATCGCTTGAACCAGTCGAAAGAATAACGCTTCTCGCTGAAGAGATAAGCGTGGAGAAGCTTGACAGAAGATTGAACCTGACTCTACCCAACGATGAACTCGGTCATCTTGCGAGTACTTTTGACGGGATGCTCGCGAGGCTTGAGGAGTCGGTCAAGAAGCAGAGGCAGTTTACTTCAGATGCGGCTCATGAGCTGAGAACACCTTTAACCGCGATTCGAAGCATAGTAGACGTAACACTTCACAGAGATAGAGAATCCGATGAATACGTGAACGCTCTTGTCCAGATTGAGAACGAAATCGTTCGATTAGCCTCTATTATCGATGACCTTCTGATAATTACCCGCCTCGAGAATAGCTTTCCAAAAGGGGATTTTGATATCTTTCCGGCAGGTGTCATGATAGATGATGTACTTGACACAATCAAAGTGCTTGCGGAGGAAAAGAATATTGAAATAGTGAAGGACTGCCAAGATGACCTGGAGATAACAGGTAATCGGAAACATCTTTCAAGGGCGCTCTTTAATCTAGTTGACAATGCAATAAAATATTCTCCGAACGGTGGCATAGTTCGAATAGCTGCGGGTAGCAATAGTTCGCAAGGGAAGATAGAGATAATTGTTAAAGATTACGGTATCGGTATACAATCCGAGGAGATAGACAGAATCTTCGACAGATTCTACAGAGTTGATAAGGCGAGGTCGCAGACGAGGGGAACAGGTTTAGGTTTATCTATCGCCCGGGAAATTGTCAAGGCTCATGAAGGCCTCATATCTGTGGAGAGTACCCCTGGAGAAGGATCCACCTTCAAGATCACGCTTCCTTCAAAGATTAAGAAACTCTAATTCAGGTCTAATTCTTCTCTAATCTACAGGCTCTATATTTGTTTCGAAGAGCGATAGATGTTTCACATAGATGTGATCCCCGTACACAGATGTAGATCAAGCAAGAAGGAAAGAGGAGCCTGAATGGCAAAGCAAGCTACTCCGGTAAAGCGATAGTGAATCGGGCTCCTATATTGAAAAGCAAGACGCCCTTTTCATCATCCCCAAAACAGAAGCCAGGAAACTGGCTTCTTTTCTTTAGTCTCTGTTTATAATTGCGACAGACATTCTTGAAAGAATTCTCACCAATCCCTCACCCTGAAGGAAGTTCAAGATATCGAATAATTCATATCTCATCATATTAAGCTCTCCCGCGAGAGCATCTATGCTCAAATATACATCCGGGTCACCTGAGGTCAGCTCGTTTATTCTGGCGAGAACCTGCTGTCTTGCCTTATCTCTTTCAGGGATCCCGTTGCCTTCTACCTCCATAATGCCTTTGTGAGTAATTCTTCCCATTCTAAATGGCTTGATCTCGATCAGTTCATCTTCACTAAGAGATCTCAGAGCTTCGTTGAGCTCATCATGACAAGACCCGCTCTCTCTAATCAGATCATCTACCGAAAAATATCTCTTCTCTCTGCCTAGAACCTTCCTGTAAATCATCTCGAGAAGTGCCAGTTCGTATTCGGAAATGCTCATCTCAATACCTCTTCGGTTTTCCGACTGGAGCCATGTAGATAGCGAACTCATCATTGCCGTCAAGACCAATCAATCTGTCGATTCTAGTCTGGTCATAGGCAGCGATAGCGCAAGTGCCCAGATTAAGGGCCTCACAGGCCAAATATAGATTTTGGCATATGTGTCCCGCATCCAGGAGAATCGGTTTATAAGAAGTCAGATCGTATCTCCATTCCGTTCTATACGGTATAACGGACCAAACGAAAGTGACAGCGCAATGTCCAACAAACTTCTGACCTAAAGCGGCAAGGGCGACTTCGTTTGCGAAGTCTCCTTCCTTCAGAAGAATCAGAGAATGTGAAAGAGCAACGTAACGATACAAACCCTTCTTCAATCCTTTTACCAATCTAACGAAGATGTATGTCTCGAATGGATGTCGCGCGCCTGCAGATGGAACAGTTCTCAGCGTCGCGTAGTTGTTCTTCAATACTCCTTTTACCCCCTGCGAAGACCAGAGAAGAAATGAAAGAGATTCAAGGGATATCTTCTCATCCGAGTAAACCCTCCTGCTCTCCCTCGAGAAGATGACTTCTCTCAAATCTTTCATAAGTAGATCTGTGGCGTTGGGATCGGGGAGCTTTATGAGATCAAATCCCTCAGTGCTCTTTTCCAAAGGAGGCTGAGGCTTTCCCTCCATCTGATCTGTCTTACGAACTTCCCTATCAGTCTCTTCCCAGACCTTGTTGCTTAAGAAGGCCCTGCCTTCCTTTCTAGTAATCATAAGAACTTCCCCTCCTTAGCTATATAAATAAGTTTAGCATAATAGAGAACCTGCAAATTCAATCAGAAATGAGAAGAATTTCGAGAGAGATGCTGCTTCTCAGGAAAAGTCTCGGGTCAACCGTCAACGGTTCTCCGTTCTCCGAGATTAAGGGCAGAAGTGATGCTGCTGCGCAGGCCAGTCAGGCTCCGCCTGGCCAGTCTCTGCCTACGGCAGAGGCCAGTCACCTTCGGTGGCCAGTTCCGCTTCGCGGGCTAGGAGTTGCTGAACGCTTAAGAACGAAACTCTGCTGGTCGCTGTAAAAACCGAGAAAGAGCACGTCGGAGACGTTCGCTTCGCTCACGAGAAGATGAGAGCGAAAATAG
>ENA-OSEO01003321-OSEO01003321.1-sediment-metagenome-genome-assembly--contig:-NODE-3321-length-19428-cov-3.571805_pt1 | contig 19428 bp, 10 predicted proteins | sample MGYA00237883_ERZ534232 | MGnify/ENA metagenome assembly ERZ534232
ACGTTGAAAACACAAGATTTCTCCTTGCAGTCGAAATGACAGATTCATCGGATACAACTTTTTACGAAGGCATCAATATTCCATCATTCCAGTTTTCCTCTCATTTGCAGCGCTCTGCCCAGCCACAGCACCCCCCCAGAGCCACATAGAATCAATCCTGGACAAGAGCGATCCTGTTCATCCTGTCTGGGAATTCATGTTTCGAGCACGAAATCCGTGAACACCATGGGGTAGATCGCCAGCAGGGTAAAGATCAGGAAGCTCGCCATGGAGAGGACGCAGAGTTTTCTCTGAAGAGAAGGGATGACCCCCGAAAGAGACTCAGGGCCCTTCAACCGCTCCAGGACGCCCGTTCCTATCCCTGTAATGCCTCCGAGCAGAAGAGAGAGGTAGATCGGATAGCCGATATAGCGGTAATCCTTCTGCAACAGGCAGAAGGGACAGTGATGGGTGGGAAGTTCGTAATAGTAAAGGGAGATGAAGGAGACCACTGCCAGCAAGGACAGCACCGTCGTCCCTCCGGCGGCCACGCCGAAGGACCCTCCCGCCTCCACCCTCCCCAGCGCTGTCTCCGCCAGAAGTTGGTCCAGGAAGAGGACCCCGTCCTCCACCCTGGCCACGGCAACCACCGTGTCCACCGCTACCCCCGCGACATCTCCCCCCCTCACGAACAGTGTCGCCTCCCCCCGGAGGGAGTCCGGGGAGAAACCGCTCCCCGAGGTGAAGACGGTTCCCGAGAGCCGGGTGGGCTCGGGAAGGAACGGAAGGATGCCGGAGAGGAGGAAGTCCTGGGCCGTTCTCTGCCCATAGTTCCCGAAGAGAAAGTGGAGGAGTCCAAGGAGCTGATCCAAAGAATTTTGGCCGGGGAATCCCTCCATGGCCTGGAGCTGCGGCGCCGGAAAAAAGACGGCTCACTCATCGATATCACCATCTTCACCGCCCCCCTCTATGACGCGCAGGGGCAGATCAACGGCATCATGGCCCTGAATATGGATATCACCGAAGGCAAACGGCTCAAAGAGCAGTTGCTCCAATCCCAAAAAATGGAAGTGGTGGGCCGTCTGGCCGGCGGCGTGGCCCATGACTTCAATAATCTCCTCACCGCCATCACCGGTTACAGCGAATTGGTGCTCAACTTCATGGATGAGGATAATCCTCTGCGCCAGGACGTGGCCGAAATCCGGAAGGCCGGAGACCGGGCCGCGTCCCTGACCCGTCAGCTCCTGGCTTTCAGCCGCAAACAGGTCTTGCAGCCCAAAGTGTTGGACCTGAACCGGGTGGCGGAGAGCCTGGGCAATATGCTGCAACGCCTGCTCCCTTCGGATATCGACCTGGTCGTCTCGCCGGGGGCAAATTTGGGGCGGGTGATGGCTGATCCGGGACAGATCGAACAGGTGATTTTGAACCTGGCGATCAATGCCCGGGACGCCATGCCCCAGGGGGGCAGGCTGACCATCGCCACCGCCAACGTGGACCTGGAGAAATCTCGCGCCCGCCGCCTCATGGATGTGACACCGGGGCCTTACGTCTTGCTGCAGATCAGCGACACCGGCTGCGGCATGGACCCGGAGACCAGGTCCCACGTCTTTGAACCCTTCTTCACTACCAAGGAATTGGGGAAAGGCACCGGCTTGGGTCTGTCCACGGTCTATGGGATCATCAAGCAGAGCGGCGGCCACGTTTCGGTACATAGCAAGCCGGAGCAAGGTGCGACTTTTAAGATCTACCTGCCCCGGATCAGTGACGTCATAGAGCCGGTCTACCAGCCCTTTCATCAATCCACCGCCAAATACCGGGGCCAGGAAACCATTCTGCTGGTGGAAGATGAAGACGGAGTGCGCCAACTGGTGAGCACCGTTCTCCAACGCCATGGATTTACGGTGTTGGAAGCCAGGCATGGCAGGGAGGCCCTGGATCTCAGCCTCAGGCACCCGGGGCCGATTAACCTCGTCTTGACCGATGTGGTGATGCCCGGGATGGGCGGCCAGGAATTGGCTCAACGTCTCCTAACTAGGCATCCGGATTTGAAGGTCCTGTATATGACCGGCTATGCGGAAGAAATCCACCAGGACCAGAACGTGCCCGGCCAGGAGATATTTTTTCTGGAAAAGCCTTTTGAAGCCTACGGATTACTGCGGCGGGTGCGGCATTTACTGGACACGCCTGCTTGACCGGGGAGGCCGGTGATCCGTATTCGCACCTTCCGGCCCTGCCCAACCGATACCCTCGCCTCCATTGCCTTTCCCCGGTTGATATTTTACAATTAGTTGGATAAAAATGGTTTTTGGCTATTTCCCCGTTCCTTTTCAGGCTGATTGGTTCGGGGAAAATCCCCCGGGAGGATCTGCAGTCTTGACTGAGATGTCTTTCCTGGATCATCTCCAGGAGCTGCGTAAGCGCCTGATCATCATTCTCATTGCCATGTTCATCGGCATGGCCATAGCCTGGCCTCTGACGCCGACAGTGCAGCGCTACATGCAAAGGCCTCTTAGGGAGCCGTCCATCACCCAGAAATGGCAGTATGAAGTAACCGCCTGGGCCGTCAAAAAATTCCCCACTCTCACCAAGACCCTGGGCCTTCAGGCCGCCCCCCCCGAAATTAAGCCTCACAAGCTCAACTACATGGCGCCCCTGGAACCCTTTTTCGTGCAGATGAAGATCTCCCTGATCACCGGCCTGGCCCTGGCCTTTCCCGTGATCCTCTATCAAATTTGGCTCTTTTTCGCGCCCGCGCTCTATGCCCATGAAAAAAAATACGTCTATTACTTTGTGCCTTTCGGGACCATCGCCTTTATCCTGGGAGATCTTTTTTTCCTGAACATGGTCTGGCCGCTGATCATCTCTTTTTCTTTGGCCTATGAGAGCGATTTCCTCTTCTCCATGCTCAATCTCACCCAGTTCATCAATTTCTGCCTCCGCTTGTTGCTGCTGTTCGGATTGATTTTTGAACTGCCCCTGATCCTCCTGATCCTGGCCCGGGCCGGAGTGGTGCGCCTGGATTTTTTAAGGCGCAACCGCCGGGTGGCCGTTTTTCTCAGCGCGGTGATCGCCGCCTTCCACGCCGATGTGGTCACCATGTTCGCGGTGGCCATCCCCATGTACTGCATGTACGAACTCTCCATCCTGGCCGTCCGCCTCTTCGGGGGCAGGCGCGCCGCGGAGCCGGAGACCGCAGTGGTACCCGCGGGCGCGGACGGACCCCCCGGGGACCTGTAACCCGGTTTATCTTTCTTGCTTTTCTGCTAAATATTGAGGGTGATCAACAGGTTAGGCGATGATTTCTGGCGTCGGCCAGCAGTACGGGCGTGACATTTATAGGATTTGCCAAAAATTATTTCCTCTCATCTCCTCTCCCCCCTGCGGGGGTCTTATCATTACCCACAAGTTTATATCTTGTGGATATTACGAGATTATTTCCTCTCCCCTCGGGGGGTAGGGGGAGGGGGGGCGTAAAGTAAATGTCCATCCTGATGATAAGAGGCGAAGGGGGCAAAAGACGCCACCCCCACCCCGGCCCTCCCCCCTCGAAGGGGGAGGGGGAAAAGCCGTAAAGACTTTATGGATCATGATTAGATATTCATCTGACGGCAACATGAAACTGCTTTAATGTCCGATTTACTCCATCCCTCCATTTGTGGGTAATGATAAGCCTCAAGGGGGAGGGAATTCTTGCAATATCATTGAATTGGCCAGTAAAATATTTTTGAAGGAGGCCAATAAGTTAGATTAACCTGGGCAACACTCCACAGCTGCGTTGTTACCCGTCCAATCCAAGATTGCCGAGTCTGTCTGAACTCCATTTCGCCAGACATGGCACCCGTTGGCGTCGAAATCAACAGTCCATCGAGCACCGCATTGACACATCCGCCCTCGGTTCTGCCCTTCTTTGTGGTAACGGTGACTCAAAACCAGGACGACCCTTGTCCCATCTGTGGCACGCACATGTTGGTCCGCCATAAACTTCCTCCAAATTAAATAAAGTTTCGGCTGGGTCGTAAATCTGCCGAAAACTGCTTCTACTTGGAGATTTTTTTCTGCTGGTTTAGATCGTAGATGGGGACAAATTGTAAATCGGCCCGGAGATATTCTTCCGGAGATTTGTTCATAAGTTCTCCGTCTTTTTGCAGGAACCGCAGTTCGCCGCTGACCCCGTAGCCGTCTTGTAAGGCGTGCTCCAGTTTGGCCTTGGTGGCGCCATACTGAGGGTCCGTCTTGCTCTTGTGGAAACGCCGCCGCCATTCGATCCATTGCTGGGGGGTTAGATTGCTCTGGTCCATGAAGACATAGTAAACCACCTTATCCGGACAATCCTCTTCCAGGTAGAGGGTGTATTCCCTGGCTTTGTCGGCGCGCTCTTTGGCGTCATTGTCGATGAGCCAGGCGGTGGCGCATTTCCGGGAGGCGGCAAAGTCTTTGACGGTCCCGAAAATAAAGACGGGATTCATTTCCTCGGCCACGAAATTGCCGGCCAGGAACTTCGCCGGCGGAATAAAAGGGGTCAACCCCTGGGCCTGCCGCAAATCCGCGGCCTTCTTACCGGCGGCTAAGGCTCCGGAACTAAGGCCCGCCAGGAGCAGCAATCCTAAGACTATCGTCCATGGACGCATCCTACCCCCTCCTTGTTAGGGAACCCGGCAAAGATAACCCTCAGCCCTTCCGTCTACCGCCGGGCGCTTTTGGCGGCTCCCGGACGGCCTGCCAGGAAACTGATGAAGGCCAGCAAATAATGATGGTCGTATATCTTCTTCTCCTCCCACTGCTGGCGCATGGTCCACAAGGCCTCATTGGGAGGCATAGGCGCACGCCAGGGACGTTCGGCAGTCAACTCTTCATAACTGTCAATGATGCGCATGATGCGGGACCAGGGGGGAATGGCGCTAAGTTTCAAGCCCTCCGGGTATCCGGAGCCATCCCCGTTTTCATGATGCCGGAGGACCATCTGTAGCGCTTCCCAAGGAATGTGAGCAAAACTTTGCAGCATCTTGAACCCCTCCAGGGGATGCCGCTGAATCTTGGCCATATCTTCTTCCGTGGGTGCTTTTTTCTTGGCCAATAAGTCCCGGGGGAGGCGGCTGTAACCGATGTCATGGATCAGAGCCCCCAGACCGAAATTCCGGGCCTTATCCGGGGGCCAGCCTAAATAATTGGCGAAAGCCAGGCCCAGGAGGCAGCAATTAAGGGAATGGGTATAGACGTAGACATTTTGCTTCCTGATTTCCAGCAACAGCAAGGAATTACCGCCGACGTGCTTGACGGCCTCCAGTAAGCCATCCACCAGGGAGAGGGCCAGGGTGATCTGTTTGCCGGTACGGCTTTTCCCGGCGGTAAAGAAATTCAGAATCCATACCTGGGTGGCGTCGCAGACCCGCTGGGCTTTCTCCACTTCGCTATGATTTTCGTCCTTTAAAAAGGCCTCCAAATGGCTCTGCAGGTAGGCAAAAACCTGGGACACATCGATCAGGGCGAAGTAGAGGCAGGGGATCTTCAACTTTTCCAGTTTCTCGTACCAGTCCTCCTGAAAGATGTCCCCGGGGGCGCAGCAGCGGGCGATCTTGGCCTCGGTGCTCCCCTTGACTTTCGTTTTCAGATAAAGGTCAAAGGACACCGCTTGTCCCACCTTGATACTCTCTAAAGGTAAAGGGGCATATTTTCCCGTCTCTTCGGAGAGCACCGAGGCGATGACTTCACTGGAGCGCAGTTGTTTCTCGAAAAGATTGGACATGAATTATTAACCGAGAGGAGGCAGCCGCCTGGGAGTCAGATGATTATCCGCCAGAGGCGGCGCGGCTGGAGGGACTGGCACTCCCATGACCAGGCAGTCGGATTCCCGGGGAAGGTTCAGTGGCACCAGGGAAACCTTAAAGGCCGCGCCGTTTCGAGTCCGGGTGAAATTTTGCGGGGCAGAGACAAATTTCCGGTCAGATTGCGGGGCAGCCGCGGAGGCGCCGGGGCAAGAGGCAGGGGCCAACCTAATCGGATCAGCCATGGCGAGAGCTACGCCTTGATTCCAAATTGCCAGCAGTTTCGGGGGATCATTGAAGTCTCAAGGGATCGTCCGTTAAACATCATCTAGTGTATCAGATTCTCGGCAGAGAAGGTAGATAGCATTTTTATCACCAATTTTTATGGGAGTTACCACTCATAGTTGAATAAGGCGTCGGCCCCGCTGCGGCTCTGCCCTCCTTCCGCCTCCAGGCTGAAGTGGCGGTTGATGCGGTATTGCAGGCGCAGTTGCACGGGATTATCCCCCTGGGCGGGATTCAACTTGCGCTCCACCGACAGGGTCACCCCCTTGGTCAGGGGTTTGGTGATGCCGATGGTTCCCGGGGCGCTCCTCATACTGACATCCCCCAGGACCGGAAAGTCCTTCCCCAGGAATTCCTGAATCTTCCGGGCCGTGATCCCTCCCAACACCCCCACGGCTTGCTGGGTGACGTCGAATTCCTGCTTGTTCAGACCGGAGGTGGGGCGGTCGAAGATCAGATAGGACAACAGGTCATTGGGAGGCATGGCCGGGGAACTGGACAGATCGATCTTGGGGTTGTTCACCGGCCCGGAAACATTGACGATAAAGGTGGCGTCCGTCATTTGATGGACCGCCCGGGCCAGCACAAAAGGTTCCTGGCCGGGGACGCCGGGGAGGGTGACCAGACCCCTTTCCAGGGTAAATGTTTTGCCATAGACATCGATGGTCCCCTCCAAGGACCGGACGGTGCCCCCCACCAGCAGAGGCCCGCCGGGCCTTTTCTTGATCCAGATGGCCAGGGCCAGCTCAATCTGGGCCATCTTATCCATGACCCGCACGTCCTTGGAGGCCTCCAGGGTGACGGCTATTTTCATCTTCCGGTAAGGGTCCGGCAGAGGGATTTCCCCGGCTTTTTTGGCCTTCGGGACGCCCACCAGGACGTAGTCCGCGGGGAGTTCGGTGCCGCCCTGCTTCAGTAAAGCCGGATTGAGGGAAGCCCGGGGGATGTTAAACCTTCCTTGCAGGACCAGGGCGGACCAGGGGCCGCTGAGGTTGGCGACGCCGTTGATATAGGAGTCGGAACCGAGTTTGTCCAGGGCCTTAAAATCGTTGAGGCTCGCCTGGGCCGTCACTTTTTGGGGCTTAAGCCCGGCCAGGGAGATATCCGCGGTCAAGATGGCGGTCCCCTTGCTTTTGAGGGTAAGTTGGGGCAGGGTGACCCGGTCATTTTGCCAGCGGATGCTGCCCGGCAGCAAATGATAGGCCGCGCCGGCCTGGCGCAGGGTGATCTGCCCCGCCCCCCAGCTAAGTTTGCCGTTAACCAGGGGCTTAGAGAGGCGGCCTTTGACTTCCACCTGGAGATCAAGAGGAGCTTCGGCCTGCTGCACCTCCTGGGTGAAGATGGTCAACATGGCCAGATTGGCCCCATCACCCCGGAGCATGAATTCCAGGTCTTCATCCAGCAGGGCGAATTTAAAGGGTTGGAGAGAAAACCTGAGGGGCAGGCGGCCGTTCCAGGAGAGGCGTCCACCTTTGGCAGATTCCTGCAAACCGCCGGTAACCGCAAGGCTCGTGCCGCTATAGCTCAAGGTGGTCTTGAAGGATTGAAACCCGAACTCCTGCCATTTTGCCTTAACAATGCTGATCTCGCCTGCCATTTGGGGGCTGGCGGCCGCGCCCTCCAGGCTCAGGCGGGCCTGGATTTTACCGTGGAGTCCCTTAACCCGGGTGAGTTCCACGGGCAGGTCCTTCACGGTGAGGAGCGCGGAAATTTGGCCCTCTTGCAGATTGGCCTGGGCGGTGACCGTGCCGTGATTGATTAGAAAAGTGGAGGGCGCCAGTTCCAGGCCCGGCAAGAACTTGACCTGCACCGGCCCCTGGTTGGCGGCGTCAACTCCCCGCAGCCGGACCCGAAAACGCTTAACCAGCAGAGCCAAAGGCCGGGAGCTGAAATCCGCGGTCCCCGCCATCTCCACCTGGCGTTTCTTGGGTAGCGACGCCGCCTGCAGGCTGAATTGCCACTGGGCCCGCCCGCCCCGGCCGGTAAAATTCACCTGGGCAAAGGCCCCGGCCGGAGTTCTTACCCCTTTGGCCCTCAGGTCCACCGTGCCGGCGCGGGGAGGCAGCCCCTGGCCGTTCGCTTTTAGGGTCAGGGTCTTAAGATCAAATTTGCCCCAGGAGAGGTTCCGGCCATTAAGCTGGAGAGCATACGCGGGTTCCTGTAAGCTCCCGGTAATGCGGCCATCCCAGGACAGGGAGCCCCCCAGGGAGGCGGGCACGGGCCAGTCGCCCCCGGGCAGGGTGCGGCCCCGATGGCTGATATTCAGCCGCTCCCCGTCCAGGGTGCCTTGCAAGTCGGCCCGGAGGTTCCCCCACTGGACCCGCAATTCCTGGATGGTGAGCCGGGGTTGGGCCCAGGCGAAGCGTCCCCGCAATTCCCCTAAGGGGTGTCCGCCCAACTGCCCCGCGGCCTGGACTTCTCCGGCCAGCGACACCCGCTCCGGTTGGTTCAGGTCGGGAACCGCGACTTTACCGGTAAATTTACCGGTGAAAAGGCTCCCTTCCGGCACGCCGGGGTCGAACAAGCCGGGCTGGAACTCTTCCACCTGCAAGTTAATCTCCCCCTGGGGAGTCCGGAGAAAAGACCCCTGGGCCCGAAGGGAGACTTTACCGAAGTTACCCTTAAGGGAGCCCTCCAGTTTTTGCTGTTTATCCGTCCCTGCCAGGGTGACCCGGCCTTCCTCCAGCTTGATGCGGCGGTAGGTCAACGGCTCCAGGCGCAAGTCCCAGGCGAACTGCCGGGGGGGCCAACCCAGGCCGGAGCCCTTAAGAGTAAGACGGGCGTTGAGGGGCGTGGCTTGCTCAAGTTCCTTAGCCTGGGAGGCGTCCAGGGCGGCCAGCATTTGGGGAGGCACATCTTTGAGCTGCAATCCCAGATCGTAATGCCAGGTTTCCCGGACCCGGCTGAGCCGGCCCGTAAGAGAGAAAGCGGCTTGATGCACCTTTCCCCGGAGGTTCACCTGGACTTTGCTCCAGGTGCCGGTAATCTTCAGCTCGCCGCCCGCGGCCCAGGCCGGGGGCCACTTGGGGGAAAACCGGGCGACAATCTCCCCGGGGATGGGGCCCAGGTCGCCGGTTACCTTGAGCTTCTTTTTCCCATCCGCCAGAGGCACCATGCCGGAGAGGGATAATAAACGGCTCTTCCCGGACGTGAGGGTAAAGGAGTCCACCTGGACGCGGTGATGACTGATGGTGAACTTGCCGGCTAAATTATAGGGCCCCCAGGGAGTGGCCGCGGCCAGGGCGATTTTTTTCACCTCCAGGCTTTGGCGGTCCGTCAGGGGTTCGGACAGGGTGACGGCCAACTCCAGGTTCAGGTCGCTAAAGCGTTGGCTCCCTCCGGGTTGGCTCACGGTGATCTCGCCGCCCTTGAGGAGCAAAGGATCAAGATGGAAAGCGGAGATGGGCAGCCAGATTTCGCCCCCGGGGGACTGGCTGGGCGGCAGGAGCTTCGCCACGTTCCAGCGGCCCTGTTGATCCTGCTTAAGATCAAGGCTGGGTTTGACCAGTGCCAGGCGCAGCGACGGCCTTAAGGCCAGGAGGGAGGGGAAGGAGAGGCGGAGTTCCAACTCCCGGGCCTGAAAAATCTTCCCTTCCGGTGAGGTAAGCTCCATGTTGCGGAAATAATAGCCGGAAAAGGGGTTGCCCGTGATTTTCTGCACGGTTAAGGTGCCTCGGATCCGGCCGTTTACCATCTGTACCAACCGGGGCCCGGCCCATTGCCAAAAGCCATCGGACTGCAAAAGCAGAAAAACCGCGCCCCAGAGCAGGACCAGAAAAACCAGAAAAGTATAGACGATGGTGCGTAACCTTGGGAGTCTCATGGCATTAACTACCTAAGCATCTTGTCATGGTGCTTTCCCAGCCGGGGACCCTTTCTTGTCTTTAGCTGAAAGCTGAGAGCTGACAGCTTCTTCTTAAAACGCCTGCCCGATGGTGAAATGCACCTGGAACTTATCGCTCCCGGGATCGATGGGGTTCAGGGGAAAAGCCAGATCAATGCCCACGGGGCCGATGGGCGTTCGATACCTTAAGCCCACCCCAGCCGCGTATTTAAATTGGCCCGGATCCAGGTTGCGGATTTTCGGGTAGACATTGCCAAAATCCAGGAAGGCCACGCCCCGCAACTCCTTATAAATGGGAAAGCGCAACTCGCCGCTCCCCTCCATCAGGGCATCGCCCCCGATGGGATTCCCGGCGATATCCCGGGGTCCCAGGTAGTAGAGGCGGTAACCCCGGACACTATTATAGCCCCCGCAAAAGAAGCGCCGGAACAGGGGAATCTCAGGGGTATCTTCTATGGGGCCCATGAGGCCGATCTTGAACCGGCCGGCCAGGATGAGTTTTTTGTCGTAGAGATTAACATAGCGCCGGGCCTCCAGGATGGTGCGGAGAAACTGCAGGTCGGCCCCCAGATTATGCAGGGACGATTCTCCCCGGGCGCTGAAGGTTCCCCCCCGGGTGGGATACAGTTCGTTATCGGTGGTATCTTGGTTAAGGCCGAGAAAGGCCATGGAGGTGAGAAATTTGCGTTCCTGGGGCTGGGAAAAGGCCAACTCCGTGGCCCCGGGGATGTCCGAGGGCCGGTCCTGCTGGAGTTGGTAGCCCACATAACTCCGGATTTTCCAGGGCAGTTTCCGCTCCAGGCGGCTCTGGACGAAGATGGCCGTGTCGTTGAAATTGGGATACGTCAGATAGAGACCACCCCCGGAAATAATCAAGTCGAAGTAACTGGCCCAGATCTGGGGATTGGTGAAGGTGCTGGTGAAATGGGAATCGATGCTGGAATATTTGCCTTCGAGATCAAAGGTGCGGCCGCCGCCTCCGACGTTCCGCAGGCGCAAGGCCCCCCGCAGCCTTAATTTATCCTCATCCCCATAGCCCACCCCGAATTTGACGGCTCTCTTCTTTTTCTCCTGCAACTTAATGGCAATGGGAATGACCCGCTCTTGCTTATCCACCTTCGCAGGCACGATCGCCACACTGCTGAACAGATCGAGCTTATACAAGTTTCTCTGGCTGGCGTAAATTTCCTCGAAATTAAAGACATCCCCTTTTTTAAAGGTCAACTGCCTTAAGATCAGGTAATCGGGGGTTTCCCGGTTGCCGCTGACTTTTACCGGCCCGAAATGAGAGAAGACCCCGGGGGTGACCTTGAGGTCGATTTTGGCGGTATTCAGCTTTTCGTCGACATAGACCTTGCCATCCACCACCGCGTGGGGATAGCCGTGATTCAACAGATGGTTCAAATAAAGGCGTTTCAGGTCTTCATAATTGCTGGAGATGAGCCGGTCCCCCACTTTTACCGGCCTTTTTTCCACAAGTTGCTGGAGATTCACCGGCCGCTCCGTGGGGGCCACCTCCAAATTGATGCCGGCAACCTTAATCCAGGGACCTTCTTTAATGTGCAGCACCACCGCCACCCGGTCCTTGCCTAACTTTTCCAGGCGGGGTCTGATCCGGGTATGAAAAAAACCTTGCTGGCGGTAATAGTCTTTCAGCCGCCCCACATCTCTCTCCAATTCTCCTGCTTTAATGGGAGGCAATTTCTTCCAGGGCCAGATGGAGGGCAAGGTCATGGTGAGTTGGTTTTTCAGGTCCTTGGTGGCAACCAGGTCATTTCCCACAAATTTCAACCTTTTTAAATAAAGGGTGGTTTCTGCCGGGACCGCGGCGGCCCGCGCGCCGGTATGCCAGGATATCTGCAGCATCAGGACGACAGACGCCAGAAAGCAGACGCGGACCAGGAAAGGATGATTAATCATACTCTTAAAAACTAATAATGATGAATCGCCTCATTGTCGAGGCTCTTTGGGGATTATTTCCGCACCGTATTTGCTGGCAAAGACCTGGGTGAAGGCCGCGCCGAAAAAAAGGATTTGGGCGGAATAGTAAACCCACAGGAGAAAAACCACCAGGGAGCCGGCGGCCCCATAGGCCGAACTGATACTGCTTCTCGCCAGGTATAAGCCCAGAAGATATCTCCCCAAGCCAAAGAGCAGCGCGGTGATGGCGCCCCCCATCCAGACATCTCCCCAGGAAATTTTCACATCCGGGAGAATTTTGAATAACATGGCAAATAAGAAGGCGAGCATAACCAGGGACACAGCATCATTAGCCAGGGATATCAAAGCATAAGGAATATTAATGTAATCATCCAAAAATAACTGCAGAGCGCTGACCACCGAAGACAGCAGCATCGAGAGAAATATAACGAGACCGACAAATAATACCACCAACAAAGATACCAGGCGGCTTTTTACTAGATGTCCCACTCCGCCATGATTGCCTTTTACTCCCCAAATAGTATCCAAGGCATTTTTCAACATGACAAAAGCGGTGGTCGAGCCCACCAGAATCAGGATGCAGGCAATTATCGTGGCTTTGATGCCGGAGCCCATTTTATAACTATTCTGGATCACCTGCATCACGCTTTCGGCATTATGCTGGCCGACAAATTGCGCCAACTGGCCGACGATATAGATTTGCACGGATTCTTTGCCGACAATAAACCCGACCACGGCCACGACGATAATGAAAACCGGGGCCAGGGAAAAAATCGTGTAAAACGCCAGGGCGGCTCCCAATACCGGGGCATTAGCCTGACTCCACTTATAATAAGTTTCTTGTAAGAGGCTCCATCCTTCGGATAAAAACGGTTTGAAGCGGAGCCGATACCTCGGTTCCATAATCCTCTCTACTTGGGGAAAGCAAAAATTCGAGGTTCAAAGTTAAGACTGCGACTTCTAAGAACTGGGCAGAATTTACGAGTGGGCCAATGGCCCGGGAGGAACTATTTGTCTAGGAACTCAGATAACCTTATCCTTGCATATGAACAATATAGTAGCAGATTTCGCCAATTGCACCAAGTTTCCTCAACTTTGAACCTTGAACCTTGAACTTTTAAAATAGGATTGCGCCAACCGGAGGGCGGCATTAAATTATCCCCAACCCCAAGAGATGGAGGCGGCCATGACCAAGCTGGAGCGCTTAAAAGCGGAAGCCCGGGAGACGGCGACCTTACGGGGCCACGTGCTGGGCCGATTTAAGACCTCGGTTATTACCCCGGAAGGCGGCAAGGGAGAGGAAAGACCGGGGGCGGTGGCGGTCTGCGAAGTCTGCGCCGCGTTTGTGGTGGTGGACCCCAATCCGCCGCCGGGCGAGCCGGAGATTATCGGCCAGGCCGTGGATGGTGATTGCCACGCCATTGAACGGGAGACCCACGAGTCGGCCTAAAACAGAGCTTTTTTAGCCCCAGAACTTTGGTAATGCTCTCTCCCTTCTTGCCGGTATGGGGTTAAGAGACCGTTTGCTGACCACTTTGCCTGGGAGTTGGGGAGTCTCCGGCAAGTTGCCGGCTGCTGGAGACGTCACTCCCGTCGCCGATGCTGTTTTTTTCTTAAAGGCAGCCACCTAAGGGGCTTGGACAGGCGCGGCCGGCAGCCTGCGCCTGAATTTTTCCGCCCTTCCCGCTGAAGACGACAAATTCTTGAAATTGCGCTAACATACCAAAGAAATATCCTTTCCAACAACTAATACTCTGGAAGAAAAATGCACCCTACCCTGTTAATCTTTGGAGATAACGCTTTCGGGTCTTGTAGAATGGGAAAATCGGAGTCACGGTTAAGTCACCAAATGAAGGAGGCCGGTCATGGAGTCGGGGAAGCAAGTAAGCGGCGGGAGAATCAAGAGAGCCAAAGCGCTTTTAGGTGGACACCGGAGCTGGACGGTCTTCGGGGCCCTTTTAGTCCTCCTGCTCCTGGCCGGAGCCGGGATGGGGGAGTCCTGGAGCAAAAAGGAAGCCGCCGCCAAGGCCGCGTTTGATCCGGCCAAGCACTTTACCATCGAAAAAATTGAACCCGACGCCGCCAAAGAAGAGATCAGGGTCTTCTTCAGCCAGCCCTTGCCTCTGGGATTCCTGCGCCAGCACCTGCGTCTCCTGCCCCGGAGCAAGGTGGACTGGAACCGCTCCACCCTCACCGATAAAGGGGTCCTCACCCTCAAGGGCACCTTTGTCTATGGCACCACTTACGGCATCGCCCTGCCCGGAGATCAGAAAATCCAGAAGCGGACTTACCTGCCCACCATCAGTTCCTTTAAGATGCCCGACCGGCCCCCCAAGGTGGAGTTCGTGGGGAAAAAGAGCGTCATCGAGCTGGACAGCCGCCAACTCCTGCACGTGCGCACCCAGAACGTGGGGAGCCTCTTGCTGGAGGAAGTGAAACTGCCCCCCGTCCTGCTGCCCCTGGCCCTGGCCGCCAAAAAAGACCCGGAATCCTGGGCCCCGGATCTGGAAGTGTTGAGAAAGGCCGCGGGCCAGGCCCAAAAACTGGTGCAAAGCCAGAAGGGGCTGGCTCCTTTCTGGGGCCAGTTACGGGAGCAAAAACAACTCTTTGCCGCGCCAGCGGAGAAAAATAAAGTTCAGGCCGTCTCCCTGCCCCTTACCTTCCGGCAGGACCCCAAGCAAGGCTTGATGTCTCTCATCCGGGTGATAAACCCCCAGGACCCCAAAGTCGGCACCGGCCCCCGGGTCTTTCGGGTCACCGACCTGGGCCTGACCTATAAACTGGGGCAGGGCAGCCTGCTCTTGTGGGTTACGTCCTTGAAGACCTGCGCGCCCCTGGCCGGGGCCCAGGTGGCGGCCATCAGCCGGGACCTGGAAATTTTCCCCCTGGGGGCCACCGACAAAGACGGCATCCTCATCTGGCAGGACCGGGACCTGGAAGGGATTTCCCTTAAACAATTGGGAGAATTCACCACCGTCAAAAGGCGGGTTGCCCGGGAAAACCTCAGGTTTCTCCTGGTGGCCGCCAAAGGCGACGTCTCCTACATCGAGCTCCAGCCCCAGGGCGACTTGAAACCCGTGGGCGTCTGGCAGGCCACCGGCAAGGAGCAGGGCCGGACCCTCACCGGCCAGGTGTTTACCGAACGGGGCGTCTACCGCCCCGGAGAACAGGTCTTTTATAAGGGTACCATCCGGGAGTATGCCGGGGGTAAAATTACCCCGCCCGCAGGCAATATGGTGTCTTTTGAGGTGCGGAATCCCAAGGGAGACCAGGTCTATTCCCGGAGCCTCAAGTTGTCGGAGTTCGGCACGGCCGCCGGAGTCATCAAGGTGGAGCCCCAGTGGCCCCTGGGCACCTATACCCTGACCCTCAAGTTCGGCAACAAGGCGATCCCCCCAGAGGCCCAAAAAGCGGAACCGGGGGCCGATGAAGACGATGATTTTCTGGCCGCAAACCAGAAACGCAACACCACGGAATGCACCTTCCAGGTGCAGGAATTCAAACCGCCCCGGCACTTCGCCGAGGTCTCCTTCCAGCGCTTTACCAAGTCCGTCAAGGATCAGAACCAAAAAGAGGCGCCCCGGGAGTTCGTGCGCATTAAGATCAGCGGCTCTTACTACGCGGGCGGGCCGGTGAAAAACGGCCAGGTGCGCTGGAAGATTTACCACACCAAAACCAGCTTCCAGGTCCCCGGCCAGGACGACTTTACCTTCGGCTGCGTGGGGGAAGAAAAAGGGGAGATGCTGGAAGGCGGCCAGGCCGTCTTGGACGAAAAAGGCAGCCTGGTCCTGGAGTTCCCCCTGGACCGCCAGGTGTTGAGCGGCCAAAACGGTTTGCTGGTGCTGGCCACGGTGGTGGACTTTGACGGCCGGGCGGCCACCGCCACCAAGACCATGCAGGTGGAGCCCGCTTACCTGGTGGGCATCAGCGACCATCCGGAACGGGTCAAGGCCCACCTTAAACAGGTTCTCAGAGTGCGGCTGGCCAAACCTGACGGCAAGCTCCTGCAAACCGGGGCCATTAAGGTGGAAATCATGGAGCGGCGTTGGGGGTACGTGGCCAAGCTGAATGAGCGGGGCGACGTCTTCTGGCAGGACCAGGAGGTCTGGCGCCACAGCGGCGGCGCCGACCTGAAACTGAAAAAAGGAGAGGCTTCCTACCGCTTCGACTTCAGCCAGGGCGGCCGTTATCGTCTGGCCTTTTCTTATCAGGACGAGAAAGGGCGGCGTTTCACCTCCACCACTTTCTATGACGTCATGGGCGACATTTACTGGGACGCCGAATCCCGGAAGGAAAAGCCCTTCCAAACCCTGGCCCTGGCCGCGGACCAGAAGGCCTACAAGCCGGGCCAGACCGCGCGGCTGACCATCAGTCCGCCCCGGCCCGTGGCCCGTTACCTGATGACCCTGGAGCAAAACGGCGTCTTGCAGCACCGGGTGCTCTCCGCCCAACAGGGCCTCCAGGTGCTGAAGCTGCCCATCCAGGCCAAGTATGCCCCCAACGTCTACGTCTCGGTGCTGGGCCTCACCCCCCGGGGGGACTTCCCGGTCCTGCCCGGCCGCTATGATTCCGAAGCCCCGTCATTTTACTGGGGCAACCTCAATCTGCCCGTACGCCTGGAAGTAGAGCCCCTGGTGGTGAAGATCAGCCCCGGGACCAAGGACCTCAAATTCGAGCCCGGGGCCAAGGTGGAGCTCGATTTCCTGGCCCAGACCCCGGACGGCAAAGGAGTGGAGGCGGAACTGGCGGTGGCGGTGGTGGACGAAGCGGTCCTGGCCCTCACCGGCTTCAAGACCCCCACCCTGGATAAACTGGTGCGCTTCGACCAGCCCCTGACCGTCTACACCGGGGAGCTCAGGGCCTTGCTGGTGCACCAGACCCCCTTCTATATGGCCCGGAGCGAGTCCCTCACCGGGGGCGGAGGCATGAGTGAGGCGGCCCTGGCCCAACTCCGCAAGCGCTTTGAGGCGGTGGCCTATTTCAACCCGGAAGTGCACACCGACGCCGCGGGCCAGGCCAAAGTCTCCTTCACCCTGCCGGACAACATGACCACTTACCGGGTCTACGTGGTGGCCCAGAATAAAGGCAGCCGCTTCGCCAGCCCGGAGCGGCCCCTGCTGGCCACCAAGGATTTTTATCTGGAGCCCGGCATGCCCGGCTTCTTTACTAAAGGGGACCGCTTCCAGTTCCAGGTGGCGGCCTTCAACCAGACAGCCACCGCCGGGCCGGTGAAATTCAGCGCCGGCGCCACCGAGGGGCTCTCCTTAAAGGCCGTGAAGTCCGGGGTCAACCTGCCGGCCAAAGACAGCATTAAACTGCCGGTGGCCGGGGAGGCCAAGACTCCCGGCCCCGCCACCGCCAAGTTCACCGGGGAGTTCCAGCAAAAAAGCGACGGGGTGGAACTGCCGGTAAAGATCAACTCCGGTTACCTCCGGGAAACCATGGTGACCCTGGGGTCCTTCAGCGGTAGAAAAACGCTTAAGGTCCCCTTGCCCGCCTATTTGACCGGAGACGCCGGCAAAAAGGTGGGGGTCCAGGAGGTCAAGGCCTATCTGACCCTGGCCGGATCGCCCTTCGTCAAGATGTCCCGGGCCATTCAGTATCTGCTTCACTATCCTTACGGCTGCGTGGAGCAGACCAGCTCCGGGGTGTTGGCCCTGGCGAGCCTCCGGGGACTGGTGAAAGCCGGGCAGGTGTCCGGCGTCTCCCTGGAAGAAGTGGACAAATATCTGCAAAAAGGCGTGGCCCGCCTTCTGCACCTGCAACTGGGCGACGGAGGTTTCCCCTATTGGCCGGGCCAGCCGCGAGCCCATCCCTGGGGCAGCGTCTACGCCACCGCGGCGCTCTTGCAGGCCCAGGCCCAGGGCCTGCCGGTGCCCAAGGCGGTTCTGAATGACGCCTGCAATTACCTGCGAGCCACCATCAGGAAGCAGGTGGGCTCTCCCTCTTTCGGTCCTTTTGTGATTTATTTGCTGTCCCTCAACAAGAGCCTGGACCGGTCCACCTTCAACCTGGTGAGCCGGGACTACCAGCGTCTCCCCCAGGAAGGCAGGCTGGTGACCATACTGGCCGCCAGACAGTCGGGATTCAAGACGGTCAAGGACCTGGTCCCGGCGTTGAAGCCCTTGCTGGAAGGGAAGCCCGGAGCGGCCGGGCCCGACGACGAGTTCATGGCCCGCTACCGGACCCCGGCCCTGGCCTTGCTCGCGGCCGAAGCCGTCATGCCCCAGGACCCCTTGACCGCCCGGACGGCCGCGGCCCTGTTGGGAGGTTTGGGCCAGCAGGGCATCTGGACCTCCACCAGCGACACGGGGTGTGCGCTGGTGGCCCTGGGCCAGCACTTTATAAAGGCCAAGTTCAAGGGCGAACCCGGAAAGATGAAGGTGAGCCAGCCCCAGGGTCCCACCTATGAACTTACCCTGGATCCCAAGCGGCCCCAGACCCTGACCCTGGACGCGGCCGCCCTGCTGAAGAAGCCGGCGGTAAACCTGGAAGGAGAGCCGGGCCGCTCCTGGATGTATCAACTGGAACTCATCTTCCCGCGCCTGGACCTGGCTCCCACCGGCGCGGCCCATGGCTTTAAGGTGACCCGTACCATCGCCAATACCGACGGCTCCAAGGAAATCCGGGTGGGTGATCTGGTAAAGGTGACGGTGCAGGTGGAACCCACGACCAGCACCACCCGCTACGTGGTGATCGACGATCCCCTGCCCGCGGGCCTGGTGGCGGTGAACCCGGTCTTTCAGACGGAGGAGCCCACCCCCGACGCCGAAGACCGGTTCGATTACTTTTCCCCGGAGGGGCTGATGCGGTTTCGGCCCAACCACCTGGAAATGCGGGAGGACCGGGTTCTGGCCTTCCGGAACTGGGCCTATGCCGGGCCCCAGGTCTTCGAGTATTACGCCCGGGCGGTGTGCCAGGGGGCCTTTGTGGTTCCGGCCACCAAGGTCTCGGCCATGTACGCGCCCCTGACGTACGGTTGCACGGCCAAGGGGGAGATTACCATTCTGGGCCGATAAAGAGGTGGCCAGATTATTGGTTAATCTCAAAATAAATATAATTTCAATTTCAAAATCAAAAGTTCTTTGGCAGGGTATTCCCCCCTTTTAGAAAGGGGGACTTTAAAATCCGAGATCAGGATGCCCCCCAATATTGACCCTAAAGCCTATGAATCATGACAATAGATAGAGATTGGAGGTTATATGCAGTATGCCGAAGGGAGCCTGGGGCGCGTTTTTGTCCTGAGGCTGGAAGAAGGGGAGATGCTCAACGAGAGTATCGAAAAATTCGCCCGGGAAAAGAAGATCGGGCATGGCCTGGCCTTTTTCCTGGGGGGCTCCGGGGACGGCAGCCAGGTGGTGGTGGGGCCGGAGGCGGGCAAGGAGACCATCATTCCCCTAGTCCACGCCCTGCAAGGAGCCCAGGAGGTGCTGGCCCTGGGGACTATCATCCCCAACGAAGCCGGGGAGCCGCTGCTGCATATGCACGCGGCCGCGGGCCGGGAAGGCCGGGCCACGGTGGGCTGTACCCGGGCCGGTGTGGAGGTCTGGCTGGTGGGGGAGGTGGTGCTCCTGGAAATCCTGGGGGCCGAGGCGGCCCAACGCCGGAAAGACCCGG
>ENA-OSEO01003322-OSEO01003322.1-sediment-metagenome-genome-assembly--contig:-NODE-3322-length-19423-cov-8.699473_pt1 | contig 19423 bp, 26 predicted proteins | sample MGYA00237883_ERZ534232 | MGnify/ENA metagenome assembly ERZ534232
AAGCCATCGAGTGCTACCTGAAAGGCGAACAGCCGGATCTGTCCTGGATTGAGAAGGAATAGACCCCATCCCCCCCCCCGTGATCACTTACCCGCAAATGGCCGCCCAGGCCAAACACAATGCCTCCAACCATTTGAGCCTTGAGCCGAAATGGGTGAAACCCTCCTGCCTGTTTCCGGTGCAGAAACAAGGGGCCTACCCCTTTTTTGCCCTCCACCAGCGTAAAGCCCAGAAACATGGACATTCCCTCCTTCCCAATCGGCACCTACTTTTCGTAGGGTGGGTATCGCCCACCAAAAAGACACGTTCCACACGGGATTCCATGTGGCCGGAACGATGATCAACGCCATATCCCCGCCCTCGATTCTCCGTGGAACCACTTGCGAAAATGCAGTGTTCATGGTGAAACACCCGTATTCCGAAGCGAAACCCCTCCACTTCGAAATCGTCAGTCTTGCCCCCTTCCCGCTGTGGCAGTGGACGTGGGTTTCTATGCGGCTCTCCACCGGATGATTCGTCCATCACTAAACCTCCCCACGCCCCGCCACCCCAAAGCCCTTTAAGACAATCGGTCCGGACGCTCGGTACGCTTCTTTCTCGGCATTGAGCGATTGGTGTTTGACAAGCAAACATTCTTGGGTTTAAGGGAGAACAGTTTTGCTTTTCGTCGGCTCGATTCTCCACCACCAGATCCTTGTTTGGGTGCCGTTCCTGCCCTTTAGACCGTCATGCGGGAAGGAGGGAGGCCGTGCTGCGTGGGGTATATCGGTTCAAGTGCCGGTTTGAAACCGACGCGGTGTTGCCCGCTTTCAAGGGGTCGGTGCTGCGGGGGGCCTTCGGGAGGGCCCTGCGCCAGACGGTCTGCACCGTTCCCAGGACGCCGTGCAGCCGATGCCGCACCAACCCCAGGTGTCTCTACCCAACGGTCTTCGACAGGTCCGCGGCCCCAACCTCCTCGACGGACCGCCGAACCCCCGCGGCCCCTTACGTGATCGAACCCCCGGAAACACAGGAGAGGCGTTTTGCAGCCGGCGCACCCTTCGCATTCGGCTTGCTCCTTTTTGGCGACGCCAACCACAGCCTTCCCTACATCATTTACTCCTTTGAGCGCGCCGGGATGACCGGCGTGGGGGCCGAAACCGACGGTGCCAGGGGCCGTTTCCGGATCGAAGCGGTGGAAAGCTCCGGCAACGAGGTGTTCTGTGGGGGTTCCAAACAATTCAGTCCACCGGTGCTACAGGCTCCCCCGGACCTTGCACCTCCATCGGAGAGCATGGGCTGCACCAGCGTGCAAGTCACCCTGCAGACCCCTCTGCGCCTGAAGGCGTCCAACCACCTCAACGACACCCTCCCGTTTCACGTGCTTGTCGCTGCGGCCCTTCGCCGCATAGCGGACCTGCACAACCAGTTCGGCGGCGGAGAGCCGGCGCTGGATTATTCAGGGCTCGTGAACCAGGCTCGTGCGGTGACAACAGCCGGAGCGTGGCTGCGTTGGTCCGAGCGCAGGCGCTATTCGGCCTACCAGCAGCAGGAGATGCTCTTCGGGGGTCTTGTGGGGGAGGTGCATTATACGGGTGAGATAGGGCCTTTCATCGCGTTGTTGGCGTATGGGGCCGAACTTCATTTGGGAAAGCAGACGACGTTTGGTTTGGGGAAGTTGAGCGTGGGGCCGACCGATTGAGACCGTAACGGGCCGGTTCCATCGGCCCGAGCTTTTGATCGGTGGTTCTCGGAACACAAGGAAGACAGAAACAGCGGATCACGGTGCTCCCAATACGCGCCTCTTCTGAGGGTGAATCCCGCGTTGGGACAAGGAGAGGCTCATGGTATTGAGATTTACCCTGCGTCAGGCATCCGTCGGTGTGGTTGTTTATGGCCGTGCCCCATGCCCTCCACGGCAAGGCCCGCAAGCTGGTGTACCGTTCCCCCGTGACCGGGGATGTGGTCATTTTCGATCATGACCCCTTTTGACCTGAGGTGGCGCCATGGACTGGAGCCTTCTCAAGCAAGCTTTCGAAAAGGTGAAGGCCAACCACGGGGGCGCCGGGGTGGACGGGCAGACCATTGACCAGTTTGAAAGCCGGCTGGACGCAAGCCTCTTTGCCTTGGACCGCGAGCTTTCCCATGGCACATACTTGCTCCTTCCGCTGATGAAGATCGTAGTGGAAAAGAAAAACGGCGAGCCGAGAGGCCTTTGCGTCCCTACGGTTCGCGATCGAGTGGCCCAGCGCGGTGTACTGGAAATCATCGAGCCGGTCTTCGAAGAGCAGTTTGAGCAGTGCAGCTTCGGCTACCGCAAGGGCCGCTCCGTTCGCCAGGCCGTTGAGCGGATCGTTGCCCTATATGAACAAGGATATCGGTATGTTGTTGACGCAGACATCGATGCCTTGTTCGATAAGGGCGCAGGGGGACGTTGTTTCAATGTTGCAAAATGAAGGGATCCGACGGCTGTTTAGACCGAACAAAGCAACATTGAAACAACGTCCCTCTCGTCCCTCTCGTCCCTCTCGTCCCTCTCGTCCCTCTCGTCCCTCTCGTCCCTCTCGTCCCTCTCGTCACATTGGACGTTCTCAAAGCGGCCGACGAGGACGTTGAAGCCCGCACGGGGGCCCATGGGAAGGGGATCAGCGTTTCGGCGTTGTCAGCGAGGATAGCACAACACTACGGGATCGATACGGACGATTTGCGAAGTGCAAGCAAATCGCGCGCGGTTGTGCGCGCACGCTCGGTAGTATGCTATTTGGCAATCCCCAGGTTGGGAGCGACGGCGGTAGGGCTTTCCAGAGAACTCAAAATCGACCCGTCGGGGGTGAGCAAGTCAGTGGTTCGGGGTCAAAAAGTGGTAGGCGAGGACAGCCCAAAAAGAGATTGTGAACTGAAGTCCGGATGTCACGGACGTCCCGGAGATGGCCTCGGCTGTATCCGGATTCTCTTGATGAATTTCGATTAAAATACCCTTTCGCTATGAGTTCCTCTATCCCAGAAGAGTCATCTGAACCAACATAAATCCTTAAGAAGAATATAGCCGGTTGCGGATATGCACCTTCTTCCCTTATTATGGCAAGCGCCTCCTCATCAGAAAGCTTGGGGCTACATGAGGCAATTGACAACGTGGAAAGAATCATAACAGAGCCAATTAGTAATGCCTTTTTCATGGCGGTTACCTCCTTTGTATAATGTACGGCGTGAGCAGCGCCGCCCGTGGCTTTTCATATTCGGCACAATTTTCTCGGCGTCTGCTCCACGCCGATGTTATGAGGCGCCAGTTTTCCTGGTAACGTTTTGATATGCTGTGAAAATTTTTCTGTTCCCCATCCACGTTGACTTTCAACAAGAAACCGTTTATTATAATTTAAACCTTTAGAATTTAAGGATATTTTGAAATGATCAACTATACAGCCAAATACACAAAGATTGATTCCGGGTACATGGGACAGCTGGTAGAATGGCCCGAGGTTGTCACTGAAGGAAAGAGCCTCGAAGATTGTCGGGCCATGCTCCGTGATGCGCTCAACGAGATGGTGCTTGCATACAAGCAGACCGGGAAGGAAATCCCTATAGGCAACGCACTCATCGAGCAGCTTCCAATAGAGGTTGAGCATGTCGGTCAAACGACTTGAACTCGTCCGATACATGGAGCAGCATGGTTTCTACCTCCTAAGGGAGGGAGCCAATCACGCCATCTACACCGACGGAAACAAGATCATTCCCGTCAAGCGTCACAAACAATTCGATCGGATCACAGCCAACGAACTCTGCAAGCAGGCCGGTATTAAGCCCAAGTTCTAAAAAATCCTCCCGCATCAGCCTCCTTCGCTTATTTAGCCTCATAACATCAAGGCTGAGCGGCGGCGTCAGCGCCGTCCGCTCCAGCCGCTTGTTCGGCGCCCCTTTCCCGAAGCACCATCGCTCTTCGGCTAATCTCATCAATTGATAGGTCTTCCCATTTGTCTTGCCGCCATTGTGTGTAATCAAACGGCTCTCGCTGAATCAGGGCAATGAATCTCTCGGCCTCTATGTCTCCAAGAGATTGCGCGAGTGCTCTGATGCCCTTCAGCCTAAGTTCCGTATCGGTTATCATAGCAACTCCTTCTTAATGAAGCCTATCGGATCATCGATCACTACTTCATTGATTGTCTCCGATTTGCTCAGTATTCTGTCGTCTGTTGTGATGAAGTAGTCGCACCCGGCATGAATCGCGCAGGCCACGTGAAGGGAGTCAATCTGGCGAAGGCCCCTCTGTCTAAGGGATTCCGCCATGCGCTTCACTGCCAAATGCTCAACGCAATCGGTTTTGGCATATGATCTCCATTGCCGTATTCTTTCCTGCCTGTCCGGGAAGGGGTTGCTTTCGTTCTCGAAGTCTAGAATGTACGACCATGCCAATTCCAGGTCACCAGCACGGATCACTTCCTGTATCCGCAGTTTCGCCTCCGCCTCAAGCCTAATCCGCAGTTGCTGTTGGTCGTCGAAGGGACGATTGAAACAGCAATTATCGAGATAGATCATCATCGCAGGACCTCATACCCATGATTGTTTCCTGCCGAACGTAGGGCATGAGAGGCCGCGCCGTCCGGCGGCACCTCGATCCCCTTGTTCGACAGCCGCCTCGGCCTGCTGCTGTCGTTCAATCCCCTCGGAAGGCTTTCTCCCATCTCTTTCGGGGACTTTCGAACCGCACCTTCCTCGGATCAAAGGTTTCCGGATCGAACCTGCCCCCAAGCCAGGTCAGGGTGCTCTCGATCTCCTCGTGTCTCGGATCGGCGATCACGCTGAGCATCTCCTCGTAACCACTGGGGCCGCCGCAGTCCTCCGGCGGACACGCTCGGGCTCCGTCCACACACCGAGGATATCTCTGGCCCTCAAGGCGCGGAAGAACAGCCTCGAAGACCAGGTCGTGGACCCAGCCGTCCCCGTGGTCATATTCGTACTCGGCTTCGGCACCGGGAGAGGGGAAGTACTCCCGCATCGAGTGCTCCCAGTCCGGAAGGACAGGCTCGTCTCCTTCGAAAGGGTACTCGGCAGGGATACCGACCTCGTTCCTCTTGTCTGTGCCAGGGAGTTCGAAGCGGAAGGCGTGCAGGTGGTAGTCCTTCCAGCCCAGACAGTCCTGGATCGCCACGTGGAGATCCCACAGGCTGTAGCGGGAAGGCACCTCTATGAGCCTCCAGACGGCAGGCTCGACCTCACGCAGGCTCACCCGGAACTGGCAAACGTAGCTCTCCTTCCGTGGGCCACCCCCTACCTGCTCTTGGGCGGGCAGGGCGAGCTGCTTCTCGAGGAGAACCTCCGGTTGCTCCTTGTCGTACTGGTAGCCGAACTTGGCATAGAGCGCCTGCGCCGGCCCATTCCGCATACCTGTCAGGATGTGGATGTGTGTCACCCGCCGCTGGACAAGCTGCCTCTCGAGGAAGGTGAGAAGCCCTGTCGCGATCCCGCAACGACGGCACGCGGCCCTCACGAACACCTCTGTGATCTCCGCAGTCGGGGTAGGGTAGCAGATGGACTCCCGGACCTGCGCACACGCAAAGCCCGCCGCCGCACCATCCACCGAAGCGATGGCGACGAGCTCTCGTCCGCCCCTCAGCTTGGACCTGACGGCACGCGGCTCAATATGAACCTCACTGAACTCACAGTTCATCTCCGAGAGGGCGTCTGCATCACTCGCTTTCGCCAGACGTATCTCAGCCATAGACAACTCCCGCCATGCGGCGAGGGGAGCGTCCCGCGAAGCGCCGTCCAGACCGACTGCGCGTATCGCAGTACGACAAAGCCGCGACCACTGCGGACTGCGGCGACCTTCGAACACCCCGCCCCCAGTCTCAGCGGTACCCCCTCTGTTGAATGCTACCACCGATGCGTCCATCATGTCTGTCGAACGCTCCGCATAACCGGCTGGCAATGGAGCGCAGCGGAATTGCCAGTCCGAGTTCATGCGGTTGTTAGCGATGCTTTTTGATTGTTTTTCTATCTCTTACAATAATCATAAACTCGATTCCGCTATAGAAATTAAGCAACCAGAGAGAAGACACGCGCTCAGGATAGAAGTATCCGACGTAGCTGAATACTCCCTCGCCGATGTCTTTGACGTCTCCGCCAAGAATAAACGCCTTCATATCCGGTGGCATTCTGACGATATCCGCTTCTTCAGGGGCCATTTTCCAGACAATATGACACTCAGCGTTGGCTATACCGTTCTCATGATACAGAAGTGCACGCGCCATACGCTCTATAAAACGATCGATAGTCGGCTGGTCAAGGTTAAAAGCAAGCGCTTTTCCGAGATAAATACCGCCAGAGGTATGGCACCGGACTTTTTCTACGCTCGCGATAATATGCCGAAGATTTGGTCGTCCTTCTAATCTTATGTATGACCTATCCCGCTTTTTAGCAATTTGTTCTTTGATCGCAGAATGTTTTTCGGTCGTTTTTAGTGACGTGAGGAGATTCCGAACGCGCTCGTCATCTTTTCCGTACTTCGTGTTACAAATCTCACAGCATGGCACAGTTATAAGGTTCCCGGGGCGAGGGAGAGGGAACAAACACTTGGGCGGAACATGGTCCTTTGTGGTTGCCTTTCTATTACCACAGTATATGCAGATGATTTCCATTGGATTCTAAAGCTGATGCCGAACTATGTTGAAAAGCATTTAGATACACCCCAGCGTAAGTTCAGCTTGTTTCTTCCCCCCAGCCTACGGCTGGCGGAATAAAACTTGGCTTACCAGTAGGAACATAATAAGCCCCCCATTTCCAACACCATAAATGTGTCTCACCGTAGGCTTGCCTCTCATATATATCCTGTGAATCTCCAACAAGCCACCCGAGATTGTCTTCCTTACAAAGCTTCCTATATAGTCTCTGCGCATCACGTCTTTCGCCGTCCACTGCAGCGGCAAGGTTAGCGATCAGAATCATCGATTTATGACTCTTATACGATTAGCCCTTTCTTTTAAATCCATCGCCTCTCTCTCCCTCTTTGTCGAGCGATATAACGCCGCTAAATTATCCAGGGTTGTGGCCACATCGGGATGGTTTGGACCGAGCGCTTTCTCAGCAATAGCCAGCGCACTCTTGTAAAGGGCTTCGGCTTCTGCATAGGCACCCTGCTCCTTATAGACGAATGCTAAATTGTTCAGGCCAGTAGCCATGTAAGGGTGGCGGGGTCCGAGCGTTTTCTTAGCAATAGCCAGCGCTCGCTTGTAAAGAGCTTCGGCTTTGGCGTAATCGCCTTGGGTACGATAGATCCCAGCCAGATTATTTAGGCTTTGGGCCACATCTGGATGGTCGGGGCCAAGCGTTTTTTCCCGTATAGCCAGCGAACGATTGTAGAGGGGTTCGGCTCTAGCGTAGTTGCGCTGGGTATGGTAGAGCTCTGCCAGATTATTCAGACTTTGGGCCACATCTGGATGGTGGGGGCCAAGCGCCTTCTCGTCAATAGCCAGCGCACGCTTGTAAAGGAGTTCGGCCTGTGTATAGACGCCCTGCTCCCTATAGAGCAATGCCAAATTGTTCAAGCACGTGGCCACGTCGGGGTGGTTTGGGCCGAGCGCTTTCTCGACAATACCAAGCGCACGCTTGTAGAGGAGTTCGGCTTGTGTATAGACGCCCTGCTCCCTATAGAGCAATGCCAAATTGTTCAAGCACGTGGCCACGTCGGGATGGTTTGGGCCGAGCGCTTTCTCGACAATACCAAGCGCACGCTTATATAGGGGTCCTGCTTTTGCATAATCGCCCTTGGTATTATAGAGCAATGCCAAATTGTTCAAGCTTTGAGCCACATCTGGATGGTCGGGGCCGACGTTGGCTTCGGCTACTTCAAGAGCTTCCTTAGCTATAATGATGGCGCGGTCGTATTTACCTTGTTGGAAAAGCTGGTAGGCTTGCTGATTTAAATTGCTCCACTTACTCCCAGCGCCTTGGGCCAAAACAAGATTTGTTCCAACGGAAAAGAACATTATCAAAATTGATGTTACGCTTTTGATTCTTTTCACTTTATTCCTTTCGTTGCATCGCTAACGGGAAGCTCAGCGGTGCGAAGCATCCGCTGAAGCGACTTGTTGGACCTGCTTATTGCCTGGAATCGGGCGCATCAAGCACATCTCCAGCCCGCCTGTCTCCTACTGACTTCATGATTCCTTTGGCTATTTGAGGAGCCCGTGTCTGAAAAGCAGACCCATTGGCGAGATAGTCCAGACTCCTTGCTGTTGCGCGAGCATCTCTGTCTCCCTCAAACACCAACATGCAAGCTCTGGAGAGAATAATTGAAGCCTTTTCACGATTATCGAGAAGTTCTTCCGCTGTAGGTGTAATCTCTCCGCTTAACGAGAAGCGTGTCACTGACGATCTCCTAGCAGCAAGCAGCCGAAGGTCAGAAGTCATCTTCTTGTCAACAATGCCCTTGAAAGTGAAATAGAAGCTGGGGGGGTGAGTGTAGCCCTTCCACTTTTCTTGCCACTTGCTATAAAGCCATTGGCAGAAGTCAGTACCGAGGAGCAATCCAATGCGGATGAGATAGTGCACGTGACGGTTGGTTGGGTATAGGTATAGCTTCGTCATTATTTCCACAGTGTATTTGTCTGGCAGCGCCAATGCCCAAAACAGGGCCGGTGCGTAGAAGGATGTGATTCCACTGTTCAGCAACTGTGCTATCGTCTCATCTGACTGTTTGACATGATGTCTTTCTGCATAGATCCGATGATAGATAGGCTGCCCAAGGAGAAAACCCTTCTGCCCTTTGGCGAGAATTCTATTTGCGTCTACGACGTTGTTTATTTCGTCAAAAATCCCGTCCGATACTTCCTCATGAACGAATGAGCCAGTTGCTAGATTCGCATCTCGGGTTAGACGAACCGGAATTGCGCTAGGGTCATTGACGGCGTGGACTCGCGGAGGCAAAGATACTCCGTTCCTACCCGTGCCAGGCGCATGGACTGTCACGATTTGTGAACCCGGGGGCGCTTGCACGACTCTCCTGACACCTTTGACCCATTCTTTTCGAATGCGCTCCAATTGACGTTCTACAACCCGTCGCATGTCCTCACTATTACCTGGCTCACACTTGGCACCATGCCTGAAGTAGATGGTTCCGACACCAAAAGCTGTCCGCTGTTTTCCTCCGCCAATGTCGTAGGTACCAGGCTTTTGGAAGATCAGGGGTATGGAGACTGGCTGAATCAGCAAAGCTACAAGCGGGTGTCCCTGCTTCTCCAGCGCTCTGAACTCGAATTCCAAATCCACTGGTCCAGTGTATTTCGCGAGTTTATTGCCGACCTCTGCCGGGTCAACGGCTTTAATATTGTCTATGGACACTCCGGCTGGAACGGCAGCACTATTAAGACCGAAAACAATGATTCCGCCGCCCGAATTAGCCAAGGCAGCTATGTCCTTGATAAGTTCGCACCATTCCCCGGGCGCGTTGGTGTCAAACCCTTGCTTGAATTCCACGTGCCTGGATTCACGTGTGGCCATGAGTGCCTTCTGGATGAGATCTGTCATAGACTACCTTGCTGGTCCAACGCTGCGGTTCACAGGCCGCGAGGTACGAGCGGTCCTTTGTGAAACCGCATGTTATGTGTATTTCTGTTTCTATATTAGATTGTATATTCGTACAAAATATCGACAAGCGACTCCTCGGGTATAACGAGGCCTTCTTGCGTCTTAATATATGTTTTGCAAATCGTCTCAATCTTTTTTTCATCACCAAATTTTAATAATCTTCTATCGATACTGGTAAGTGACTCAATTGCATTCTTATTAGACTGCCCATACGTTGAAATAAAGAGCCCTCCACTCACCTCCTCATTTACGATAACCTTTAAAAATTCTGTTGTATGTCGTTTGCCTACTTTCTCATGTGATCTCCAGTGTTTTACCTCAATGTAGTATGTATGCTCGTCCCCCCGCACACGACAGGTTAGAACAATATCCTTACCGCCATCTTTACTTGAAGGCGTAAGTTCAACACCAAATCCGATTCTTTCAAAAGCTACCGATAGGAGGTGTTCTAGCTCTCTCCATTCGATATCCTGTAAGTACTGTGGATTAGAAGCTATTAATTTAATGAGTTTTTCATTGAACACTTTACGAATTAAACTAATATTTTTCAGAACATTGACTTCGGCCTCTTTACCAAATCCTTTAACTAAATCTGCACCGGTGGTCTGGACATTTATATATTCATATTTCTTATCAGGATTAGTTAAACGTCTGAACCATATTTCTATTCTTTCTTTACAATTCGGGCAATATATATGGAGATCCCCAGCGATTTCATTCTCTCCCGTGTTATCGTAATTGAAGTACTCTTCATCGACAGAAAAAGAGTTGCCACAACCATTACAACTAACTGCAACGTCTTCATGTAATCGCGCTCGTGAAGCACCACGGCTTGAGAAACTAATTGTTGGCATATTAATCATCTCTATTTCAATAGTTCTTTAAACCTTGAAATGAATTTACTTGCTTGATTTTGATGGTTCCAAACACATAATGTCACGGCTGAGGCGCGCGGTTTTTTGCGTCGCCTCCAGCCGATTGTTGGGTATTTTTGATTTCTTCTAATAGATTTGTAATTTTCTTTGCTTCATTTATATAATCCAAAAGGTGCGTATCAAGCAGTTTTAATTGAGCAGAATTTAGTGAAAGTACACGATCAGTGCTATTTGACTTTATAAGCTCATTCAGGCTTTTCTCAATGCTTTGCATTATTGATTCATTAATCTTTACATCAAACTGTTGGGGGAGATTTTGTAGCGTTGCCTTTGTGGATATCGGTACAAATGCTGAAACGGCAACCGCAACAAGAGATATGAAAATAGCAATTGCAGAATATTTTATAATTCTATTGTTTTGCTTGATCGTTTCCTCATACTGAGTTACCAGCTTTCTGTGTCGAACCTCTTCATCATCAAGGTAATCATTCGCTTTCAATCTACGGAGTGCTTCTGTTGGGACAAATCTTTTTCTGCTGTACTTATATACTAATTCACAAATTGCATTATCGAATGGGCTACTATACATATAAGATGCGCCAACAACTATTGGCCCTAATTCTGTTACAGGATGGTCACCACTTGAATATATCAAATCATTTTTTTCTAAATACTCTAAAAGTTTAACAATAATAAATATATCTCTGCTTGTACCTTCTAATATCTCTCGTATTTTTCCAATTGCATCTCCGGATTGTTCAATTTGAGTAAAATGATTGCGCTCAATTTCAATGGAACATTCTTCTGGAGATGTGATTTTTATGTAGTATTCTCCAAATCTACCGAAAGTTGTTTCGAGAAGGTTGTTAAGAACATTTAATGACAAATTGTCATCTAACTCAATTAACTTATCGATTATACTTTTTTCTTTGTCACTAAAATCTCTCATGGTTTATCCGTCTATCCTCATATAGCTTTAAACCCAACGCTGCGCATAACCGGGATGAAAAACGCGCCAGCGTTTTTCAGATCCGTGTTCATGCGCTTGTTATATTTTTCGAAATTCATTAACGATTTTCTAAAAGCCTATGGTAACTGAATTCTTGCCCCTTCTCGAATTTTTTTTCTGCAAATTTCTCCATTACGAAAATATTCAACATTAAGGGTCTTAACAGCACCAGGGTCAGGATCTCCACCTAAGATTTGGTTTGCCACGAAAGTGTCGATGTTGCCCCCTTTAATTTGAGAAATTAGCTCTCGTGTGACATCAACAGAATTATTTTCTGTCGCATAAATAGCTTTGATTATTTTAAACGGAATTTCAGATATTGATAGCCTATAGCATTGAAACTCTCCACCTCTTACGATGTTTTTCAGTTTACGTTTTACCAATTCCGGGTGGAAATTTCCAAGTTTCGTATCCATGCTTTGAAATAAACTATTTGAGATTATGACCCTGTATCCTGTGAGTATATCAGTATCTGCGATTGCACCTTGAAGTCTAGATGCTATGTTAATTGCACGGCCAACATACTCATCCCTATCCATCATTTTAATAAAGACAAGTGAACCGTAATCCATTCCAAAGGTGAGCCCGGATATTTCTGGAGGATTTTCGAGGTGCCTGAAAATCGAATCTTTAAAATCATTTTCATACTTTTCTGAAAGTTCAGTAAGGAACCTCAAAATTCTTGTACCATCATATTCAAAATCAAATAATAAAATCCAGCCATCGCCGATAAATTTATAGAGTTCAAAATTTAGTTTTTCTGATGCCTCTGCCAAGTGCTTTTTAAAATTTATTAAAAAATTTCTCCAGATAATCATATTTCCAGTCCTAAGTAAATCTTCCATTATTTCAGAAGAAGAACATATATCTATTACAACGACAATCTTGTTTTCAATTTTGAGTTCATCTCCGGTTTCGCTCATAATACCTCCTTGCCACGACTAATCCTTCAATTAATTTAAATATAACGTCGCAAATCAGCGGCGCGGTATTTAGCGTCCGCTGTATTTGTCTGGTTGGGTGTCCTTGCACCTTCAGCCGATCAACTGTTTCCCGATCATCCCAACGGAGAACCCCAGAACCGCGCCGAGTGCTGGGACCCAGTGTCTTCTCATCTTCGCTTGCGGAGCAATGTCTTGGAAAATGAGGTACATAATACCGCCGCCGGCAAAAGTCATGATTCCCGCGGTCAACTCGGTCTGATCCTGAAAGAAGAAGTAACCCGTGCATGCGGCAATCGGACCAAGCAGACTAGCCGCCAGGAGCCTCAGTAGTGCGTAACGCGGTTTGACACCAGCTGCTACAATTTCACGAAAAGCGTTAAATCCCTCCGGCAAGTTCTGAGCGCCGATGAACGCAGCCAGCAGCACACCCAGTCGTCGGTCGTGTCCAAACACGGCACCAAGGGCGAGTGCTTCCGGCAGAAAGTCCATCAACATTGCCATGAATTGAGCTTTGGTTCCGCCGCGTCTGCTCAGATATGTATCCAAAACGCAGAACAAGAGACCGCCGACACAGAATGCGCCGCCTGAACTCAGGGGGCTCAGGACGGTCATTCCCCGAGGGAGCAGAGCAAAAGCCACCGCGGCGACAAGAATGCCACCTCCGAAAGCGATGACACCGTGCGCGATTTCAGACTTACTTCCAGCATCCGTGCCGGCTTCGTGCCATGCGACCATGCCGCCGACGGCCGCGGCTAAACCCGCGCCCCAGGCAGCTATGACTATAATGGCGAGTTCAGTCATTTTCCTTTATACCTTTACACCCAACGACCCCGCTCAGCAGCGCGGCCCCGCTTTGGGGGCCGCGTCTGCTGCAGCGCCTGGTTCGGCGTCGGGCGCTGCCGGTGGCTCGACCAGCCAGAACTCCGCGATGGCCCGGTCGATGTCCCCGCGCTCTAGCTCGTACTCGTCCCGGACGAACGCCAGCACATCGGCCACGCACCGCCGCTGCCCGGCGGTCAGGATGGCGAACCGGCCGCGGTTGTACCCGTCGAGGCTGGTCAGGTGGTACAGCAGGCTCCCGAGTATCTCCCCGCTGGCCTCGGCCTCCCAGTCGATGACGGCGAGCGATAGGTACGCCGGCAGGTGGAACCGCAGTCCGGCCGCGTCGTAGAAGCTAAGCCCGCCCACCCAGCAGATGCGGGCCAAGTCGGGATCGCGGACCAGTCGCCGCCAGTCGTGCTTCTCGTCCGGTTCGCGGGCGGCCCGCCGCTGTCCCTCGGTGCCGTAGTCGTCGATGACTACCGTCTCGTGCAGGCTGACGCCGTCGCCGAGTTCGATGCCCCGGAACGCCGCTTCGATGGCCGCGAGCAACTGATGCTGACGCTCGCTCACCCGAAGCCCTCCGCCGCCGAACGATTTAAATAACCCGCCGGGGCAACAACCTTTGCAAAAAGCCACAGCTGCTATTCCCGGTCGGGTTGATTTTTTTGTTGGGCACTTTGTTTATCATAATCCGTATTTGCTCTTGAAGAAATTGTATGCCTCATTAATCTCTTTCATCTGCTGCTCAGCAACTTCTCTTAATTTCGGTCCAAGGTGGGCTACTCTATCTGGATGATATTGCATTACTAATTCTCTGTATCGATTCTTGATGTCGCCGGGGGTCTTTTCGGGTTCTAGTCCTAATATCGTCTCGAAATATCTTTCGTCTTTATGTTTTTGATCTTCTGTACGGCCTTTAGTTTGCTGTTGACTTTGCTCACCCTTCTTCTGCTGCTCCTCCTTGGCGCGAGTATGCGCATGTTGCTTGCGTTTTTTTGTCTGTTGATCAGATTTATCTTCAACTTTACCGAACCATTGGTCCCAATAACGCTGAAAACTATAATGATACAGAGCCATTCGGTATCCCCTCTCGCTTCAAGCGAGCATTGATTGCGTGATTTGAGGTCGGTAATTACCTATATAGCCGAGTCCATCGAGCAGTTCTTTAAGCAAAGACTTTTCTTTTTAAAACGAAGCATTTGGGCCGACTTTGATTTCTGCCAAAGGGAGTCGTTTCGTGTCAAGGTCACGAAGATCAATGAATACAAAGGGTGTAATCTGTCCACGGCTTTCATCATGCTGAACATTGGTTGCCATAAGCGTATCGTCATTCCGGTCAAGCATCAATCGAAACTCTTGCTCACTGCTAAAACTGGGTGCCTTGATAAAGTCGATGTAAGAGAACAATTGAACGACTATCTCTTCTGACACCCGGTTTCTAACCGCAGCAAGATCTTTGGGGCTTTGTGAACACTCAGCTGAAAAAGTCTGAAAATCATGGATACCAGCTTCCACCAAACGCCATACAAGATCACGCTGCGCGGCTTCTTTGTAGGTTACGGGAGCGCAGAAGACGAAGGGCCTTCCGGTCTTAACTGCATGGCGCTGATTATCCAGTAACTTAAGCAGGTTGATTCCCAATGCAAAACCTTTCCCGTTTTCTGCATAGGTTCCCCACTGCTCTGGGTGGTCGGAAGCAGCTGACAGACAAGCACAATACGCTCTCGCCATCTCAACCGAGTCTTTTAGGAATTGCTCCAAGTTTTTACGGGCGTATGTTGTCAGGCTTTGGACAACCGCTGGAAATTCTTGACGGCTGCCTATCTGATTCAGTGTTTCGAAAATGAGATTCTTTGCGTAGTCAAATTCACCAGCATCATTCATTCTCATGCGGTATGTTGCCCGAAATCCACCACTTCGAAGAATGCCATTCAGCCCCGCATGTGTAGTGTAATGATAAAATGTTTCCGAGATGTCCGCGGATATCCTTGTGTATTGATGGAATACCTGTGAGACTGTCAGAGGAAATGATTCCACGATATTCGGCCACCTACCCATTACATTTATCTTTATGTATGCCAGATTACGTGAGGCCCAACGTTCGGAATAACCTGATAAAAATGCCTCAGCATTTTTAGTCAGAGTTAATTCCGTGGTTATGCCTCTGACTGATTTCGTATAATCACGCGACGATCGATTTCCTTATCGCTATGGGAGTGACAAAGACCACAAACCAAATATCCTGCTTTAGCAAGATTCACAATTTCATCTGTCTGAGGGCATAGTCCCCGCCAAACAGAACCAGGTTGGAGAACATATGGGAGCGGCTGTGATGCACTTGGCTCAGTCACTATCATTGATGTCTGTGGTTTATGTCTCAACATGGCGAAATAGGATTTATAATGTTGAAAAACCAAATTTGTTATGGTGGTCGGTCTATCTCCAATATTGGTTGCTTCAGCAGATACGAAAGACTGCCCATCTCTTGTTGGGTCTCCAACGACAATCATTCCAGGACAAACAACAAATCTTATTTTAGGACCAGAAGTTTTCCATTTATAGATATCCCAAACGAGTACCACGGTTGCAATGATAGCGCCCCACCATGCAACTATGTCAATACCCTTCAATGTAATGTTTATGGTAGGCATTGTTTACTCCCTGAATAGGCATAACGCCGGGCATGAGTGGTTTTGAAAAGCGCCAGCTTTTCAAAATCCATCTCCATGCCCTTGTTCGGCAATTCAATCCAGTACAATCAGGCAGCATAACGAACGATTTCAAGCTCCGTTTCGCCCTCAACCTTCGCCAAGACCTCGTCAACCCAACGAAGAATCTCGTCGTCGATAAGATATTCAGGGCAATTGGCACATTGAAAAACGGGAAGATCCTTCACAATAACGATAGTATTTTCATTGACCTTGAAAGGCAAATCCGTCGTTGCCGTCCTTAATTCTCCACCACACACTCCGCATTTCATTGTTTTAGCCTCCTTGTTTTCATGTCATCCAGCCACTCGCCATCGTCAGGTCTGTATGCCGTTACGATACGAATATTATCATCTGCCACGTCCACTGCAACTAGCACATGAAATGCATCGTCACCCAATCGACCGAGAACGAGATAGCTGGGGAGGTACTTATCATCTGGATATGACTCAATAATTTCAATTGTGTCGACAGCCTTTAATATGGAATCCCGAGGAATGAACCTGCCGGATAGGCGCATGTTGACATGATATGTCCAGAAAACGCGTCCACGCCTGAGACAGTCCTTAATGAACCTGGTTGGATCGTCAGGAAACCTCCGTTCATTCAGCACTGGGTATTCTCCTTGCGATATTTATCGATTCTTCTCGCCGAACATCAAGGCTGAGCGGCGGCGTCAGCGCCGTCCGCTCCAGCCGCTTGTTCGGCGCCCCTTTCCCGAAGCACCATCGCTCTTCGGCTAATCTCATCAATTGATAGGTCTTCCCATTTGTCTTGCCGCCATTGTGTGTAATCAAACGGCTCTCGCTGAATCAGGGCAATGAATCTCTCGGCCTCTATGTCTCCAAGAGATTGCGCGAGTGCTCTGATGCCCTTCAGCCTAAGTTCCGTATCGGTTATCATAGCAACTCCTTCTTAATGAAGCCTATCGGATCATCGATCACTACTTCATTGATTGTCTCCGATTTGCTCAGTATTCTGTCGTCTGTTGTGATGAAGTAGTCGCACCCGGCATGAATCGCGCAGGCCACGTGAAGGGAGTCAATCTGGCGAAGGCCCCTCTGTCTAAGGGATTCCGCCATGCGCTTCACTGCCAAATGCTCAACGCAATCGGTTTTGGCATATGATCTCCATTGCCGTATTCTTTCCTGCCTGTCCGGGAAGGGGTTGCTTTCGTTCTCGAAGTCTAGAATGTACGACCATGCCAATTCCAGGTCACCAGCACGGATCACTTCCTGTATCCGCAGTTTCGCCTCCGCCTCAAGCCTAATCCGCAGTTGCTGTTGGTCGTCGAAGGGACGATTGAAACAGCAATTATCGAGATAGATCATCATCGCAGGACCTCATACCCATGATTGTTTCCTGCCGAACGTAGGGCATGAGAGGCCGCGCCGTCCGGCGGCACCTCGATCCCCTTGTTCGACAGCCGCCTCGGCCTGCTGCTGTCGTTCAATCCCCTCGGAAGGCTTTCTCCCATCTCTTTCGGGGACTTTCGAACCGCACCTTCCTCGGATCAAAGGTTTCCGGATCGAACCTGCCCCCAAGCCAGGTCAGGGTGCTCTCGATCTCCTCGTGTCTCGGATCGGCGATCACGCTGAGCATCTCCTCGTAACCACTGGGGCCGCCGCAGTCCTCCGGCGGACACGCTCGGGCTCCGTCCACACACCGAGGATATCTCTGGCCCTCAAGGCGCGGAAGAACAGCCTCGAAGACCAGGTCGTGGACCCAGCCGTCCCCGTGGTCATATTCGTACTCGGCTTCGGCACCGGGAGAGGGGAAGTACTCCCGCATCGAGTGCTCCCAGTCCGGAAGGACAGGCTCGTCTCCTTCGAAAGGGTACTCGGCAGGGATACCGACCTCGTTCCTCTTGTCTGTGCCAGGGAGTTCGAAGCGGAAGGCGTGCAGGTGGTAGTCCTTCCAGCCCAGACAGTCCTGGATCGCCACGTGGAGATCCCACAGGCTGTAGCGGGAAGGCACCTCTATGAGCCTCCAGACGGCAGGCTCGACCTCACGCAGGCTCACCCGGAACTGGCAAACGTAGCTCTCCTTCCGTGGGCCACCCCCTACCTGCTCTTGGGCGGGCAGGGCGAGCTGCTTCTCGAGGAGAACCTCCGGTTGCTCCTTGTCGTACTGGTAGCCGAACTTGGCATAGAGCGCCTGCGCCGGCCCATTCCGCATACCTGTCAGGATGTGGATGTGTGTCACCCGCCGCTGGACAAGCTGCCTCTCGAGGAAGGTGAGAAGCCCTGTCGCGATCCCGCAACGACGGCACGCGGCCCTCACGAACACCTCTGTGATCTCCGCAGTCGGGGTAGGGTAGCAGATGGACTCCCGGACCTGCGCACACGCAAAGCCCGCCGCCGCACCATCCACCGAAGCGATGGCGACGAGCTCTCGTCCGCCCCTCAGCTTGGACCTGACGGCACGCGGCTCAATATGAACCTCACTGAACTCACAGTTCATCTCCGAGAGGGCGTCTGCATCACTCGCTTTCGCCAGACGTATCTCAGCCATAGACAACTCCCGCCATGCGGCGAGGGGAGCGTCCCGCGAAGCGCCGTCCAGACCGACTGCGCGTATCGCAGTACGACAAAGCCGCGACCACTGCGGACTGCGGCGACCTTCGAACACCCCGCCCCCAGTCTCAGCGGTACCCCCTCTGTTGAATGCTACCACCGATGCGTCCATCATGTCTGTCGAACGTTCGCCATAACCGGCGTGCAAAAGCAAAGCGAAGCGGCGCTTTTGCACGTCCGAGTTGATGGCGTTGTTAGCTGCGTTATTCATTGCACAACAAACTCTCCATCCGCTTGACCAACAATAACTCGTGGAGCTGCGCCGTTGCTGGGAGCTTCGACAACCCAAACACCTGAAAACTCTGGTGTGCGAATTGTTGTGAAATGCCAAGACAACAGAGACCGAGTGGCTGAAATAATTTCTGGAATGTCTTTGGCAAGATTATTTAGTCCTTTGTTATTTCCCCACGGATTGTCGGAATGCAAATGCTTTCCCAAACGATCATAGAAGTTTTCGAATTTCTCTTTTGTGAGGGAGTCATCTTCTCTTCGGTCGAAGTGCCAGTGCCCTGGAGACATTTGAACAGGAGCGGAGGCCGGTCGAGGGTAGAAATCGGGATTTACCTTGGCTAGAAATTTTAGAATTGATGTGGCTTTAAAGTCTTTTGTATAGTCAGTGTTTTTCTCCGCCTGCGCACGAAACTCAGCATACTGGACCTTGTTTGGGGCAATGGCAGCAAATGCGACTGCTTGTAATGCTTTTCTCATTTGCAGTATCGCAGACTCCAATACAAAGACATCCTTGGACTCGCCGTAGGAACTTACAAAGCGCTCACATGCAGCGAGCCTTGCCAGTGCTTCGCTTACTTTTGAAAGGTAGATAGTCTGAAGTTCTGACATTCGCTAGACCCAAGCAGCTAACGATTTAGAGTTTTTGCGGCGCGAAGCCGACGCAAAAAGTCGAGTTGCACTGAACCGATTCGCACCCCGG
>ENA-OSEO01003323-OSEO01003323.1-sediment-metagenome-genome-assembly--contig:-NODE-3323-length-19421-cov-3.532000_pt1 | contig 19421 bp, 10 predicted proteins | sample MGYA00237883_ERZ534232 | MGnify/ENA metagenome assembly ERZ534232
TATTGATCAGGGTTATCAATCTTATTATGATCCCATCCTAAACCAGAGTACCGAAACCGCGGCGGTTGCGCTTGCTCAATTTGATGGTCTCAGACCATGTTGGGTAGATTCAGATTCGATATCAGGTTATTTGCTTCCCGCTGCAATTTTTCTTGAAAACGACATAGAGCTGGCTGAAGGTGTAATCACAAAGAATCCCTCTTCAACCATTCGGGCATTGATCATTGGTGGAATATGTGATTTCGGAGCAACATATGGAGGCAATGGTGATCCTAGAACCGCCTCATCCCTGGCAGATATCCCTGATGTCATGGAAAAAATTGAAATCATTTGGCAAAGTGATCCTATCATCCCTAATTACACCATTGCTTTTCATTCAAATATACCTGATTCTATTCAATTAGAATTAAAAAAATCCTTCCAAACCATTTCAAATTCACTGGACGGCTACCAACTCTTCTCCTCAGCATTGGGCTATGAGATTAATGGCTTTGAACCCTGTGTACCATCCACCTTTGAGCCTTTGCGCAAGTTACTTGACGCATTAAATGCAAACCCCGAAAGCGCGGTAGATGACCCTCGGGAAGAATAAATATCAAAAAGAACAGTGTTAGAATTGTCCCTGTGTGGAAAAAACTTGCGTTGCTATTTATGAAAATTCCGGCCATTCTTGCGCTCCTAACACTTTTGGGTTTACTCATACCCAAAATTCTGTTCGGCCTTTACGCTTCGTCCCGAACATATCAACCCGAGAACGCACCCAAAGCCAGGGTTGGGATTATTTTCGGAGCAGGGTTGTTAAGGGATGGCACACCTACAGCTGTTCTGCGCGATCGGGTAAAAACCGGAGTTGAATTGTATAGAAATGGAACCGTGAGCAAACTCTTAATGAGTGGTGACAATCGTTTCGAGAATTACAATGAACCGGCAGCCATGCGCGACTATGCGCTTTCTCTGGGTGTCCCCATCGATGATATCGTTCTGGACTATGCCGGCAGGAGAACTTACGATACCTGTTATCGCGCTAAATTTATTTTTGGTTTAAACGAAGCGCTTTTGATCACACAAAAGTTTCATCAGCCCAGGGCAATTTATACCTGTAACAAACTGGGGGTTCAATCTTCCGGGGTGGTGGCCGATCAAAGTTCCTACCGAAAAAGCGCTTATTTTTACTGGCAATTACGGGAGTTGTTTGCTACTTCAACCGCATTTCTGGATATCTGGATTTTAAAACCGCTTCCTGTTCTCGGCTTTCCTGAACCGATCTTCAAAACTTCAGAGGATACTACCCAAAACGAATAACCCCTGGCATTAAACTTGCAATTTTAAACGTCAGACAGGTTAGTTCATGTATAATCTGTTTATAAAACTTATATTGGTAACGAGGAACATCATGGATCGTAATGAAGCGTTCGCTATTGTTGAAAAGTATATAAAAGCTCCCAACCTGATCAATCATATGCTGTCGGTTGAAGCAGCCATGCGTTTCTACGCAAAGAAACTCAACCAGGAAGAAGCCCTTTGGGGTATTACTGGTTTACTTCATGACTTTGACTGGGAAATACACCCAACACCAGAAGAACACCCCATTATGGGTGAGCCTATCCTCCGAGAATTAAATACTCCCGATATTATCATCAATGCAATCCTTTCGCATGGTAATAACCCAGGGCATCCAAGAACCTCGCTGCTGGACAAAGGTTTGTTTGCGTGTGATGAAATTACCGGTCTCATTACTGCGGTTGCTCTGGTGAGGCCATCAAAATCGCTTTACGATCTCAAAGTTAACTCTGTGAAGAAAAAGTGGAAAGATAAAACGTTTGCTGCGGGCGCTGACCGGGATGAAATCACAAAAGGCGCAGCGGAATTTGGTGTGGAATTGTGGGAGCATGTCAACAATGTGATCCTTGCCATGAGAAGTATCGCTCCGCAGATAGGGCTTGCCGGAAATGTCTCCCCAGAATAATCCAATCACTTTCAGGAGAAATTGAAATGGCACTCCAGGGAAAAGGTATGATGATCTGGAAAATCTCCAGATGCGAAAATGGTGACCCCAGAGCAATAGCAGATGTTGCAAAATCAGCTGGGTTGACACATGTTTTGATAAAAATTGCGGACGGCCCCTATTCTTATAACGTTGAGAAAGAGACAAATAAAGATCTGGTGCCCCCTGTTATTGATGCGCTCAGAGCTTTTGGAATAAAACCCTGGGGATGGCATTATGTCTATGGCAATAATCCCTCAGGGGAGGCGCAAATAGCTGTAAAACGCGTAAAACAACTGGGTCTGGATGGCTATGTCATCGACGCAGAAGGAGAATACAAAGAACCGGGCAAAGATAAAGCCGCAACAAAATTTATGGAAGAGTTAAGAAAAGGTATTCCTAAGAAACCGGTGGCGCTTTGCTCATACAGATGGCCTTCTTACCACCCTCAACTTCCCTGGAAAGAATTTCTTGAAAAATGTGACTACAATATGCCCCAGGTATATTGGCAGTCTGCTCACAATCCTGAAGACCAGTTGCGTAAATCGGTTCGCGAATTTCAGGCTTTAACTCCATACCGGCCAATCATCCCCACGGGTCCAGTGTACAAATATGGAGGATGGGAACCAACACCCGCAGATATCCAGGAGTTTCTTAACGCGGCGCGCTCGTTGAACCTTCCTGCCGCGAACTTCTTCGAATGGTATTATGGTCGCACCATTCTAAAACCTTTGTGGAACACAATCGCCGCCTATCCCTGGCCGCCTTACCCAACACCGGTTGACCTCCCAGAACAATATATTTCCGCACTCAACACCCACAACGCGGATATTGTAGCAAATCTTTACACAGATAACGCTGTTCACATTACAACCAGTCAAACAATACAGGGTATAAATGCCATAAAAATCTGGCTCAACACCTTCTTGAATCAAACCTTTGCCAACGCGGAATTTCAACTGACCGGTTCTTCTGGCACGGGCAGTTCCCGGCATTTCACGTGGAAAGCAAAGTCGTCCACTGGCAGTATCAACAATGGCAATGACACCATCGGAATAGTGAGTGGCAAAATCGCCTATCATTACAGTTACTTTACGATAAGCTAGCTTTAGAGAATTCAAAAAGGCTTCGCGGCAGCCGCGAAGCCTTTTTGCTTTTATTGATGCTTTTAACCTTACTTCTTGTTTGTCTGATTCCAATAACTTAATTCATCATCCAGTTTAGTGACAGTTTGCAAGCAGTCTTTTTCCTTTAACTCTACAACTTCCTTGCCCGCGCGTAGACGCTGCCCTATTTCAATCTGGTCAATTCTGACTTTCTTAGAGGCCATTAATTTGAAATGAAGCAATCCGGTTTGTGTTCGTTTCCCTGATAAACCGCCTACGATTTGCACGTCATCCGGCATCCGCGATAAAATCACACCCTGCCCATATCTTCCCTGAAGAGGGAACGACTTTTCAGGTAAACGCCATCCCATTCCATTTGACCCCAAAAGAAGAATTTCATCTTTCGGATCCAATCTGCAGGCAAACACCACCTGATCTTTTTCTTTTAGTTTAATTCCATTCACTCCGGCAGCAACCAGGCCCATTGGACGAACATCCGTCTCAGAAAATCGGATTGCCATTCCGTTTGCAGTCGCTAAAAAAATCTCTGCCCCCCCGTCCGTGATAAAAGCCCACTGCAACCTGTCACCTTTATTCACTTTAGCCAGTGTAAATGCATGGGCAGAAGGACCAGGCAAATCACACAGCATTGATTTCTTAACCATTCCACCCTGTGTAACGGTTACAACATAATACTCAGATTCTGTATCAATATCCAAAGGGACAGTAAAGAAACCGGATAGTTTTTCGGTTTCATCCAGAGGAGCAATTTTTGAATAGTGAACGCCATCCGCAAAATCTTCAACTTCCGGAAGCGCTGCTGTGCCAACAGCCGCCACCTGGCCGCTTTCTGTAAACAGATAGAGGGTTTGATGGGTTGTTGCTCTTAAAACCCAACCAGGGGCATTTTTACCGCTGATTCTCGAAAGTTTATCCTCTTTTGTCCGGCCAATATGCCCTTCATGGGACACCCCCACCCAAATTCTCGATTCGGGCGTTACATCGGTTGCGGTTAACAACTCATAACTCGATTCACCTTCTTTGAGGGATACAATTTGGGTTCTTCGGTTGTCCCCATACAAATTTTTCATCTCCAGCAGTTCTTTTTCAACTTCCAACCGCATTTTTGAAGCAGATCTGAGCAAAGCTTTTAATTCTTTAATGGTTTGTTGCAATTCTTTGTATTCAATTTCAATTTTTTTGCGTTCCAATGAAGCCAACTTGCGAAGCTGCATTTCCAGGATAGCCTGAGCCTGTACGTCGCTGAGCTTGTATCTCCGCATCAAGCGGCTCTTCGCGGTTTCAACATCAGCCGCTTTACGGATCAATGCGATAATTTCATCTAAGTTATTTAATGCTACACGCAAACCTTCTAAAATATGAGCTCTTTGCTCGGCCCTTGCCAGTTCATATTCACTTCTTCGCCTGACCACATCGATCCTGTGTTCAAGATAAACATGCAAAGCCTGTTTCAAAGTCAGCAGTCTGGGCTCATTATTAACCAGAGCCAGAAGAGCCAGGCCAAAAGTACTCTCAAGTGGTGTGCTGCGATACAATTTGCGTAACACTGCGTCAGTATCAGAAGACTTGCTCAATTCCAGCACAATTCGCATTCCGTGCCGGTCCGATTCGTCTCGTAAATCAGAAATCCCTTCCAACACCTCATTTCTTGCCAGATCAGCAATTTTTTCGATCAGGTTTGTTTTATTGGTCAGATAGGGAAGTTCGGTGATGATGATCCTGCTTCTTCCCCGCCCCATCTCCTCCACACGAACCCGTCCACGCACTTTAATTCTTCCTCGTCCAGAAGCATAGGCAGACAGGAGTTCGCTTTGCTCACCACCCTCCAAAACGATCCCCCCGGTTGGGAAATCGGGCCCTTTAACAAAGTTCATCAAATCAGAGATATCAATATCATCTAATTTATTCCAGTTTCTCAACATGTACACACAGGCATCAACAACTTCCCCAAGATTATGTGGCGGAATGTTGGTGGACATTCCCACAGCAATACCGTTGGAACCATTTACCAATAAATTTGGAATCGCTGCTGGCAAAACCTCCGGTTCTTTCAGCGTGTCATCGAAATTGGTCACATAATCCACAGTGTCTTTTTCAATTTGTGTTAAAAGCTCAATGGCAAACGGGTGCAATTTGGCTTCAGTGTAACGCATTGCCGCTGGTGGATCACCATCAATGCTCCCAAAATTTCCCTGCCCATCAACTAATGGGTATCGAATAGTGAAATCCTGGGACAACCTCGCCATGGCTTCATATACTGCCATATCTCCATGGGGATGATATTTTCCCAACACTTCTCCAACAATACGCGCAGATTTCTTGTATGAAGTGTTTGGACGTAATCCCATATCATACATCGCATAAAGTATTCTTCTTTGAACCGGTTTTAAACCATCGCGAGCATCCGGTAAAGCTCGGGAAACGATCACGCTCATTGCGTAATCCATATAGGATTGCTGCATTTCAGTATCGATATCAATTTTCCGTACCAGGCCAATCTCCATAAAACGCTCCTGATCTTAGGCTAAAAACATTCTTTCTTAGAACAATCTTACGAACAATTTATCCAATCGTCAACCCCAAGTTAAAGAAATCCCCCAAGAGCGCTTGCCCTTGGGGGAACAAAGGTTACCCCTTATCGTTATTCCATTTCGGATAATTCTGAATACTCATCCGGCATTGTTTCTTCATCCAGTGCCATTTCTTCATCCAGTGCCGCTTCTTCATCCGTTGGTTTCGCGGCTTCTTCATGGCGATCAAATCGTCCACGTTCAAAACCTGTTCCGGAGGGAATAAGCTTACCGATGATCACGTTCTCCTTCAGACCATACAAAGGATCTTCAGTAGAGGCAATTGCCGCGCCAGCCAACACCTTAATCGTGTGCTGGAAAGAAGACGCTGAAAGGAAGGAGTCGGTGCTTAACGAGGCTTTCGTCACACCCAGCAACAATTCAACATATTTTGCTGGCTGCTTCCCTTCCATACGCAGTTGCTCATTCTCTCTTCGCAGTTCCAAACGATCGACCATATCCATCGGCAAGTAAGACGTATCGCCCGATCTCAGGATCTGCGCCTTGGACAACATTTTACGAATAATCACCTCAAAATGTTTGTCATGGATATTTTGTCCCTGCGCCCGGTACACTTTCTGAATTTCTGAAAGCAAATACATCTGACAGGCTTCCCGACCACTGATTTTCAAAATCGTATGTGGGTTTAACGAACCTTCTGTAAGGGGCTGCCCGGCTTCAACATATTCACCGTCCTTAATTACAAGCCTTGCGGTACTGGGAATTTCATATTCCTGAGATTCCCGATATTCGTATGAAACAATAACTTTGCGTCCCTCTATCCTTACCTGGCCAGCATGTTGAGCAGTAATCGACGCATCACCCAAAGTGGCAATGGCATCACCCAACGAGACCGAACTGGCATCTTTCACTTCAATCTTCCAGTCTTCCGGAATTTCGTATTCATTGGGAATCATCTCGCTGTATTCAACTAAGACAACTCGCTGATCACTATACCGGTCAGACTGAACAATTTTCGCTACACCAGAAATGCTGGTGATAACGGCTTCTCCTTTTGGAGCGCGCCGCGCTTCAAACAATTCCTCAACACGCGGAAGACCAGTCGTAATATCGCCACCAGCAGCCACGCCACCGGTATGGAACGTACGCAGCGTCAACTGGGTACCCGGTTCGCCGATAGATTGAGCGGCTACAATACCAACTGCGGCGCCCAGCTCAACCTCTTTTCCTCGCCCCAGGTCCATGCCATAGCATTTCGCGCATATACCATGGGTCAAATCACAGGTATGAGGAGAACGAACTTTCACAGTATCCACATTTGAAGCAACAACTTTGCTGACTAAATCTTTGTCAAGCATTTGGTTGCGTTCCGCCAAAACTTCTCCAGTCTCCGGATCAACCACCCGTTCCGCGGTATATCGGCTGTACAGTCGGTCGCCCATCGCCTGTCGGCCAAAGCGATCATCGGTACGGTAAATCCAGATACCCTCCTGCGTTCCACAATCTTCGTCATTGATAATGTAATCCTGCGCCACATCCACCAACCGGCGGGTAAGATATCCCGCGTTCGCGGTCCGCAAAGCGGTATCGGCAAGACCTTTTCTGGCGCCATGTGTAGAAATGAAATATTCCAAAGCGGTCAGGCCTTCCCGGAAATTCGACTGGATCGGCAGACTGATGATCCGGCCCGCGGGGTCAGCCATCAAACCACGCATACCAGCCAGCTGTGAAATTGGCCCAAATCCACCTTTGGTCGCCCCTGAATTTGCCATGGTGGACAGGTTCCCATTTGGGTCCATCGTCTCACGAACAGCCTTAGCAACCTTTTTTGTAGTCTGTTGCCAGATCTCAATAATTTGATCATCTCTTTCCTGTTCAGTTAGCAATCCACGACGCCAGGATCTGGTAACCCCTTCAACTTCGCGTGTAGATTCTGCTAAAATCTCTGGCTTTTCATCAGGAATGGATATGTCCGCAACAGCAATTGTGGCGCCAGAGCGCATTGCGTATTCAAAGCCAATATCTTTCACGTAGTCCGCGACCAATGTGGTTACTTCCGGACCACAAATGTCATATACCTGTGCAATCAGGTCCTTTACTCCGCCCTTGTCCAGAATCTCGTTGTTGAACAGTACTTCTTTTGGCAAAATTCGGTTGAACAATACACGGCCAACGGTGGTATCAATGATTTCGTTCTTTGGTTTCTTTCTCCGCTCACCTTTTTCATTGTACCAATTCATGGTTGAAAGCTTAATTTTCGCGTGGACATGAACTTGGTCCAAAGAATAAGCAAGTTCCACTTCATCCATATCGCCAAAAACGCGCCCATCGCCCTTATGCTCAAGGTTATCCATCATGGTCAGATAATAGACACCCAGAACCATATCTTTGGAAGGGCTGATGATCGGTTCACCATCAGCGGGTTTCAAAAGGTTCCGCGAAGATAACATTAAGTTTCGCGCCTCCCAAACTGCTTTTTCGGAAAGAGGCACATGCACAGCCATCTGGTCACCATCAAAGTCCGCGTTGAATGCAGTTGTGACAAGCGGGTGCAATTGAATCGCGCTGCCTTCGATCAAAACAGGTTCAAAAGCCTGAATACCCAGACGGTGCAGCGTTGGCGCACGGTTCAACATAACAGGCCTGTCCTGAATTACTTCTTCTAACACTTCCCAAACTTCAGGTCGATTGCGTTCAATAAATCTACGCGCGCCTTTCACGTTGGCCGCATAATTATGAGCGACAAGACGAGCGATCACAAATGGGCGGTACAGCTCAAGCGCCATCGTCTTGGGCAAACCACACTGATATAGTTTGAGAGCTGGCCCCACAACAATCACGGAACGGCCAGAGTAATCGACACGTTTACCCAAAAGGTTCCTTCTGAAACGCCCTTTCTTACCCTTCAACATATCGCTCAGTGATTTAAGTTCACGCCGCCCGCGCCGTGAAAGGGCTTTGCCGCGCTGAGAATTATCAATCAGGGAGTCAACAGCTTCCTGAAGCATCCGTTTTTCATTTCGGACAATTACATCTGGTGCGCCCAGTTCCAACAACCGCTTCAACCGGTTATTGCGGTTGATAACGCGCCGGTAAAGATCGTTCAAGTCCGATGTGGCAAATCGCCCGCCGTCCAACTGAACCATCGGACGCAAATCTGGGGGGATAACCGGGAGCACTGTCAGGATCATCCATTCCGGACGGTTATTTGACCTGCGGAATGCTTCCACAACCTTCAACCTGGTGGTGGCTTTTTTCCTCTTCTGTTTGCTTTTTGTGGTTCTGACCTCGTTCCAAAGATCTTCAGCGAGTTTATCCAGGTCCAAACGGCGCAAAATATCATAAAATGCTTCAGCGCCCATATCCGCTCGGAATACTTGGCCCCACTGGGATTTTAATTCACGATACCGTGTCTCACTCAAAAATGTGAAAGGACGAAGTTCATTGAGCTCATCCTTCATATGCGCATTCTGATCCTGGGACTCGCTGGACTGATCCTCCATCTCATTGCGCAGGGATTCCATTCGTTCATCTGCTTCAGCGCGGAGTTTTGCTTTCTGCAGATCCAATTCCTGCAAATCACGCTGCAACTGTTCTTTGAATTCGCTTTCAATCTCGTCCAGACGCTCTTTAACAAACTTCTGAACAGTGCTCAAATGCAAAGCAGTGACGGTTTCCCCTTTTTCGACAATGACGGCATTAGCCGCTTCAAAGATGATCTGCGATCGCAAGGTTTCGCCCATTTTATCTTGCAGATCTCTCTCAATGCGCTGCCCCTCTTTCATCACGGGTTCCAGGCGCGTAGCAATTTGCTCATCAGCCCGGTTCTGCAGGTCCTGGCGCTGTTCTTCAACCTCAGTTAATCGCCGGTCTCTCTCATGCTTAACATCCAGTATCTGCGAATTTACTTTTTCTGCTGCGAGCGTCTCAGTGGATGCAATTTCTTCCTCTAATCGTTTTAAGGCTTTTTGACGGGCGTCTTCATCAACATATGTAACAATGTACTGTGCAAAGTAGAGTACCCGGTCCAAATTGCGCCGGGAAATATCTAACAAAAGTCCCAGGTAAGAAGGGATTCGCCTTGTGTACCAGATATGCGCAACTGGCGTGGCAAGTTCAATATGACCCATTCGCTCTCTTCGGACTGAAGAACGGGTAACCTCAACTCCACATTTGTCGCAAACGATACCTTTATATCTCGGGTTTTTATACTTTCCGCAATAACACTGCCAATCTCTGGTCGGACCAAATATCGCTTCACAGAAAAGACCGTCTTTTTCTGGTCGCAAACGCCGATAATTAATCGTTTCAGGTTTCAGCACTTCTCCATAAGACCAACTGCGAATTTTATCTGGAGAAGCAAGGCTGATACGAAGCGCAACCAATCCTTTAGTTTCCACCTAAGAACCTCCTGAAAACATTACCCCTGTGTAATAAAAACAAAATAGGACGCATGAGAAAAAGTCCTCAAGCGTCATTTAAGATAATTAACAATACTCCCATTAAATACATGCAAAGAAGTATTATAGCACATTTTTCCGGATTTTTTACAATCACTTTGTGATTTTTTGTATAGGAATTGCGATGAAAAACGAACTGCCCTTGCCCAATCGACTTTCGACCCAAACACGCCCACCATGCCGCTCCACAATTGACTTTACAATCGCCAGCCCCAAACCGGTTCCACGTTGTTTATAAGCCTCCCGCCGGCCGCTGCGATAAAATTTTTCGAACATGTGCGGTAAATCCAATGGGGCCACACCAATCCCCGAATCAAACACCTCAAATACCATCACATCACCCCGGCAATCAAGCCTGACCCCAACCTTCCCGCCAACAGGAGTGTATTTTATTGCGTTATCCACCAAGTTAAATAAAGCTTGATTTAACAATGCTGGATCAGCCTCCAGTGTAAGGGGAACTTCAGAAAGTTCTGCCAGTGCGGTTTTATCAATTACAAATTGAATGTTTTTCTGATTAGCCTGAGGCTTCAGTGAATTTAATACCTGCTCAACAATCTCATCCGCGACCACTTTATGGATCTTCAGGCCAATTCCTGTTTCAATCCTGCCCAGGTCCAATAAGTTGCTTACAAGGCGCGTCATATTATCAACACCATAAACAATTTTCTGAACATACTCTTTCTGCTGATCGTTTAATTCGCCAACCATTTGCAGCATTGTTGCGTAACCACGCATCAAAGTGAGTGGCGACCTTAAGTCATGACTGACTGTAGCCACAAAATCCGATTTCAAATTATCCAGTTCTTTATAATATGTAATATCACGTAAAATACAGATCTTGCCTACATTCTGTTTTTCGGAAATAACCGGGGAGACGCTCGCGTAATATATTTTCCCACTGGGGAATGGAAGTTCCCGTGAAATCATCCGTCCTTCAACAGGCGCCACCATCAGATCCAACAAAGCCGGAACAGCGATCACTTCTTCAATTTTACGCCCCGGTGTAGATGAGGTAATCAACCCAGGAACCTGCATCACCGCCGGATTGATCAACAACAAGCGATTCTTTTGATCAAAAACAAGTACTGGCTCAGGTGTTGAATCCAAAACCGCCTGCAATCGCTGCCTTCCTACATCAGAAGAAGCAAACAACCGGGCGTTAACTGCTGCGATAACCGCCTGCCCTGTAATCGTACTTAAATACCGAATTTGTTCATCGGTGAAATAATGCGGGCTTTCATAAGACACCCAAAGCGTTCCATAATAATCATTTTCGTTTCGCAGCGAGATCGCGATCAGCGAGCCTGGGTAAGGTTGATCTTTCGATAACTGCATTAACCTCATGCGGGCTGTATTGGGGATGGTCAGCACATCTTTTCGCCGCATTAAACCAAACATCTGTTCGTCCAGATATGCGTATAAATCAGAGGAAATCCCCTCTCCATAAGAGACCAGCATCTCATCTGGTAACTCAAGAGAAACATCATTCACCAGGACCGCCCGTGCGGCGCTGGCGCCTTCCATCAATGCCGCCCGGAGCACTGGTTTTATTGCTTTTTCAACATCCAGATTTGATGCCACTTCCTGGCTGACTTGAAGCAAACTGTTCAATTCATCCAAACGAGCCTTCAAACCGATTCGCATTTGCTCAAATGCCGCGCCAAAACGGCCAATTTCATCAAGCCCTTCAAATTGCAGCGGATGATCCAGGCGTCCTTGAGAAATTAAGGTCGTTTCATTCGCCAGGTTCTCCAATGAGGAGGTTACCTTTTTCAACATGGCCCTCAACACTAAAAATGTTAAACTTAAAAGCACAACTAAAATCGCCAGAAGGGGGAAAGAAATCGTCAGGGCAATACTCTGCGTGCGTTCGGCAGGCACGGTTAACAGCACTGCCCAGGGACGCCCCAACACCGGTTGATAATATCCAAACCTGCGTGTACCAGCAGCGGAAATATCTTCAATAAACATTTCATCGGCTGGCAAATCCCCCAAATATTGGGTCATTACGTTCGCTGAAGAGGAATGATACAGAATGTTCTGGTTTTCATCAAGGATAATTCCATCGCCTCCTATCGCGTTCAAAGAATCGAGCGCCTGTATCGCCGGCTGGGTAAAAGGATTAGAATTGAGGTCGGTCCTGCCTAAAAGAACCCCCAAAACCTCACCCGAATCGCCCTCAATAGCCACAATAAAAGAAACCTGCGCTGTGTTTTCTCCTGGCCATGGAGGGATTGTATAAGTTTGAACTAAAACACCGCGAATTGCCAGCAGTACTCCCGCGTTTTCTTCAGCGGAAAGGTAGATATCGTCTACCCGCTTTTCAGGATATCCTGTGATTGGGTTACCGTAGCGATCAAATAAGTAAAGCTGGCGAAAATATAGCCCGCTTCTCAGCATTTCGCTCAATTTATCTGGAATTTGGTACGAGGGCAGGCTTAATAACGCTGGGTCTGCCATATTCACCAGCGTGCTTTGCCCAGCTTCCAGAAAATAGGGTAAGCTATCCGCCGACATCTTTGCGGTGCCAGAGAGTTGTTCGCGCAGCAAATCCTTTGCAACCCTGCCGGCTACCAACCAATCACTGACCATTAAGGTGAAAAACATGATCAGCATTAATGGTACAGTCGTCGCGAAAAAACGTCTCTGCAAATTCAGCTCTGAAGGAGCAGGCTCCAGAGGTTGTTGATTCCCCCACAGCCTGAACTTTCCCAAATAAAGCACTTCCGCGAAACAGCCCGCAATCAATAGCTCAATAAATCGCCCCAACAGCATATACCAGCTTTGCGTTAAAGCATAATCCAGACGGTTAACAAAGCTGCCTGAAACAGAAAAGAAACCCGACATCACGCCGAGCGGTATATACACAATCATAATTGCCAGAGCAGAGCCTAACGGATGGCGCAGCAACCGGTATAATCGTGACCTGTAATTCTGGCGGACACTATAGCTGAATAAAAGCGCGAGTCCAGCCACTTCAAGCGAAGTGAAGAGATTATGAGTTCCCCAAAATCCATAAAGAAGACCAACCAGCAAACCTACAATAGCTCCATAAAATGGCCCTAAAATTCCCCCTGCCAGAACCCAGGGTAAGGCCCCAAAAAACATGACAAACGGCGCATTAAGTTCAACGGGAATATTTGGAGAAAGTGTTATCCCACCGATGGGTAATTGAACCCCCAGGAATAATGCCGCGATCGGCGCAAGGAGAAGCAGGGCGCAGAAGAAGATCCATTCCCAAACCTCAAGTTTTTTTGCTGATTCCCGCCATTTTACCATACCAAACACTAATAAGGTGAACAGGAAGAACCAGCCCAACCATCCCGTCAGATTATAGGGAGGGTAGATATATGGCAATGTTGAAAGCAAGCTCTTTATTCCTGTCATGGCAAATGAGGTAAATTAAATTGATCAAAGCTTATAAAATTATAGCATCCCAAAAAAGGAAGTTCTCTTAAAGCTTTCACACTTAAATATAGATCAGATTTTGTATTGTGTTGTCCAAAAAACAAAAACATCAAGAATTACAATAACTTAAGTCCCGCCCTCTTATTTAAACGGTTCCATGCGTGTTTGTAAAGCGCAGAGGTTACTTTGCTCACCGGCATAGATCTCACAAGTTTTTCCCAGGCGATATCGGCCTCATGAGATTTTTCAAAACATTCCATAGAGTAATTATAGCGAATTTCTGCAGAGAATTCATCCATCATTTCAACTGAATCAAACATCGCATTCTGTAACGCTATGATTTCATCACGAATCACCGCGTAGCGTTCAGGATAATTCTGAAGCACTTCCCGATGAAGAATTTCATGATTCCAGAACATTGTCTCTCGATTAAACTTGCCTGTTGGCGACGGCCCAAAAGCGGGAAGTCCCGCGTCCATCCAGACCGGTTTAAAGATGCTCAGGCAAGGCGCGGAAGTTCCTGTCAACCAGTGAATGGCATCGCCGCCATTTTTTATCTGCGATACCATTGAGCCTACCGTCTGGCTGTTTCTGATGGGACCTGGTCCAGCATGCATACATACATCAGCTCCGAACACACCTTTCGAAGGGTCAAAATCCTCACCCTTTTGATGCGCTTTCAGCAAATCCATCATCATCTTACTGGTGATTTTGCCTTTAGAATTTTTCAATGAATTGAATGTGCAGGATTGCCGGGATCGAGCGTCACTGAAACGAGTATAAATAAAATCAGAGTAGCATCTGGCAAAAGAAAAGTCCTGGGTACTTTTGCACCACCCCTTTTCGACCGCGTAAGGAATCAAATTCTCAGAAACCACATCCCAATCATTTTCGATTGTCAACGCGTTTGAAATTGAACGCACATCTTTTACTTTTTGGGCAGCCCAATGTTCGCCTGCTGTCTCCAGTAACCAGGCGGATTGTGAATCCGCTATTAAGAAACTGTTGTGGTAATAGAAATGGTGAGCGAATCCACAATCTCCACCCTGACCATACGCTTTAATCAGATCAGCAATCTGCATCATTGCTTCTTCTGCAGTTGTTGCTCGTTCTAAGCCAAGCCTTAAGAGGTCCATCCCAATCAGAGAAGGGGATTTATTATATGGCACCTTTGTGAAAACAGCCTCATTTCCAATCACCACACCATGTTCATTCGCCCCCATTTCCGCTCCCCAAATCCAAAATGGCTTTGCCAATAAAACCGCATGGGTATGCGGTACTTGAGGAATGGAAATATAGGTACACTGGAGCTTTTCATCACTATCGTGATCAGCGGCGGGGATCAACTCAATTAGATGAGCCTCATTCGCTTCCCGGTCACTGTTCTTTGCAAAAAGTACTGACCCATCCAGAGTAGCGTTTCCCAAAGCCACAAGGGTGTCACACATTTCGGCCTCCCGGCATCTTATATCCTGACTATTTTAACAACTCGTAAACTTTTTCTAAAACCTCATCAATGCTCAAGCCGTCGGAATTCAAAATGTAAGCGTCCTCAGCAGGTACCAGAGGAGCAATTTCTCTGGTCGAATCAATCTCATCTCTGCGCCGCATAGAAGCAAGTATTTCAACATAAGATGCGTCCTCCTTGCCTCGCTCCACGATCTCCTTATGCCGCCTTTTCGCTCGTTCTTCCACTGATGCGTCAAGATAAATTTTCAAGTCCGCGTTGGGAAGGACAACAGTGCCAATGTCCCGGCCCACCATAACAACCCGCCCCCTTTCACCAATGCGCCTCTGCTGGCATGTCATTTCTTCCCTGACTCCAGAGTAAGCCGAAACCTGTGAAACGTTTTTATCAACTTCCGGCTCGCGAATCTCCCAGGTTACATCGCGCCCATCCAGGTGAACATCATATTTGCGAGTATCGTCCACCGATGGCGGTTTCACATCAATGCATATTTGTTTGGCCAGTTCGGTTACCGCAACCTCATCTTCAACAGCAGCAAGCTTTTTCAAGGCTGCTAATGTAACCGCGCGATACATCACACCGGTATCAAAGTACAAATATCCCAATTTCTGCGCCAATCTCTCTGCCACAGTTGATTTTCCTGAAGCAGCAGGGCCGTCAATTGCAATTTTATCTGGTATTTTCTTCATCGCAAACTTCCATATCTGACAGATCTAATTTCCCGATAAATTTATCATATTCAAAATAAAAACCGCGATATTCCTCAGGCAGCACAGCGGCCACCTTTGCCATAACATAATCCTCAAGAGCCTGGTAAGCCTCCTTTTTTGGAAGCTGCGTCACCTTCTCATAAGGTAAATTATAAGGTAAACCAACTCTCATTTTAATGATCGGTCTTTCACCTTTTATGGCCCGATCCAGGAAATCTGGGGTTCCACCAACAATGCCAACAGGTACAACCGGAACCCGCGCTCTTTCCAATATGTATGCAACACCCAGTTTTGCGCGGCGCAAACCGGGTACTCTGGTAATCCTGCCTTCCGGCGCCATCAAAATCGGAGTACCCGATTTCAGCGTCAACACCACTTTCTCCAACGCGAGCCGGTCAAAGCGATCCCGATCAATCGGGATCGCGCCATACATTCTTGTCAGCAATGCTTTGCCGCGTTCAGTCCAAAGTTCAATTGCGCCTAATGGTGTTGGGGCTATTGGCCAGAAAGGAATCACAAAGGGTGGATCAAACACTGAAAGATGATTGATTGTAATTAAATATGGCCCTTCAGCAGGTATCTTTTCTGCACCATCAATTTCCGGACGTGAAAACCTTTGATAAAGAAAGCGGCCAGCTGTTCGGATCAACTTGCGCGATACAATCTGATAGTTCTTCGAAGTATAGGCTTCAACCATGTCATACGCTCAATTGTTATGGTTAATTGGTTTCTTCCGCGCCGGGGAACAAATCGCTGCGAACCCAAACAACCAGGACTTCACTTTCCTTTGGCGCTTCTCGGAAAAACAACCAGCTCAACCATTCCCTTGGCAGGATCAAGGACCAGTTCGTTTGTTGTCCCCAGATAAAATTCTGTCCGCTGTAAGACGAAGCCAGCATCAGCGTTTCCTCATCCTGAGTAACAATGATTCCCGGTTCAGAGTCGCCTGGCAAAAAAGCGCTCTCTTGCACTCGCGGCAAATGGCGCATCGCCCATTTTACAGAAGGGGATGGAACGTCCACCACAACGATCTGCAAATCTGGCTGCGAGTTCTTATTCCACTCCACATGGTCTTCAATTGTTTTGAGGAACAAATCGGCTTCGAGAATACCGCCATCAACCCTGTACAATTCAGCTTCAGGATATCTTCCTAGACCAGCGGCATTCCAGGAGGATGACAGCATAAAGGCAAAAGTAAAGACAGCCAGAGCAAAACAAAGTCCTTTCATCGCCGAATCTACTGACCAACCCCAAGCCACCAAAGTGATAACCAAAGCGCTTACAACCAACGCCCCCACAATTCTGATCCACTTCAACTGATCTGCGGAAAGCCCGGACGTAAAATTGTCTGGGACTTCATTAGTGAGCGCGCTGAGATTAAGCACGGCAAAAATCAACAGTACGAGAACCAGTCCCGCGAGTAACATCGATACAATTCGAGAATTCTTCTCTACAGAGCTGAATATGCCGAAAAGGCTCCTGCTTGCCAAAGCCCACAGTGGGATAACAAGCCAGACCAATCCCAAAATTTGGCGGCCCGGGTAAACAATGAGAAGCAAAAGCGCGAAAAATAACCAAAGGTTTAATATCTTCTGCGTTCTGTCAGATCGTTGAAAAGGCCATACCGTTCCGATCAACCCAAATATCAGAGGAAATAACTCATAAGATAAAACAGCCACCAACAAAAGACCGGCATTCACTCCCGAAGAAACAGACCAGCCTCTCAAATACTCCGGGATGTTCTGAAACGAGCTCCCAACAACTTGCGGCAGTGTAAAGAATTGCGTTCCGAAAAACAAAAAGGTTCCAAGTGTCCAATAAACCAACCATTTCTTTTGAGCTTCTATTAAACCAGTTGGGGTTGCGCTTGAATCAATCTGGAATAAATTATCCTTTGTCAATAGCCTGTTTGCTAAAATGATCAACAAGACAATGATTATGCCCTGCGGGAAAGCAGGCCCAGACATAAGAGCCATTGCCAGGCTGATCCCCGACCACACAAAAGCCTTATTGTAAAAGAAACCAATCCCAGCCAGAAAAAATGTAACCGCAAGAATTTCTCCACTCACCTGTCGGGAAGCTGCTATCAGCAAGCCATCCAGCGCGAACCCAAAAGACAGTATGGTCGCCGGTCCTTTTCCCAACAAGTCACGAAAAAGAGCAGGTGTCAGGATAAGCAAACTTCCAATCAAAGCTGGCCATAATCTTGCTAAAAATGGCGAGGCCTCAAACAGGCTGAAGAATAATTTAGTGATCCCCAGATAACTCGCCAGGCTCCCAAGAGGTGGCAAATCGCCATTTGCCAGAGACAATGCCTGTAAAGCCAGAGACGCTTCTGAGTCACCCAAAGGTAAGTTGCCAAGGCGGTAAAACCGGATCAGCGCTCCAACCAAAAAAGCTGCTGCGTACAGGCCTGTTTCTATGGTTAATTTTTTCTGCTTCAAAACCTTCTCCTCTATTTTCACACGAACGTTTTATCAATCATCGCTGCCCACCAAAGAGAAAGCCGGAACCTCATAAATCAATACCGAACCTTCACGAAAAGCAATTCTCATTCGATTGTCAAATTTTACTTCATTAACCCGATAAACATTGCGCTCTAAAGAACCAACCAGAATATAACGAATCTGGTACTGGTTGATGATGGTTTCAGCTTCTGCCCAGTTTGAAGTCTCATACAATCGGCGGATATCTTCTTCTCTGGAACCCATTTCCTCTGCTCCCCCGCGCCATTGGCTTTCGTGTCCGGGCCATCCCAGCACATTCGGCAAGCCAGAGAAAGTGGCCGCGCGCGCAAAGCCGGAATAACTGCCGCCAACCGCCTCTGCGACTGTACCCAAAGGCGCGGTTTGCAGCCATCTGATCGCAGCCATATCTTCCGGGTTGTACCGCGCAAGATATGCGGAGCCATCCAGATTCAGATCACTCAATCTCACCCCTTTAAATTTCATGTAAAAACCAAAGAAGGGATATACCAACCCCATCAGGATCACCAGAGTCAAACCAATCTTTATCAGGGCCTGTCCAACGCCCCTGGCGTGTGTCCAGGTCCTGATCAACGCGTAAGACCCTGCCAGTCCCCATAAAACCCAGATCTGGTAATAAAATTTAAAGATGGTGTTCATCCTCCAGCCAAACTGGTCCCGTAAATAGAGGAATTCTGGAAAGAGCGCCAGACCGCAGCCAATCAACACAAGCAGCATTACAAATGCGTCCGGGGAATCTGGCGCGGTCGTTTTCTTGTCAGGATTTTCTTCTTCAACATTCCTGTTCCTTACCGGTAAGAGCATGCTGAACAACCCACCAACGGTTAACGAAATCATACCTAAGAGGGTTATCCATGTACCGGGCTCCACCAGGCGCCGCGCGATGGATCCCAGGAGGAGTATCTTGGGCTCACTGCCACCCTGCAGCCCCGCCAGCAACCCGCCCAAAGAAGTTCGCAGTCCCAACCATCCTGCCAAATAGGAGATGGTAAAAAGCCCCAAAATCAAACTCGCAGAAACGATGACGCCCTGAACCAGATATCTTCGGTTCCCGTGATGGCGAACATATGTCAGCAGCCACAAACATATCGGCAGCAGGAAAGGTCCAAACATAATCCAGAAATAGATGCCACGAGTGAAAAAGCCCAGGCTTGGCAGCAAGCCGCCGGCCTGAGAATCAAAACCAAGATAAAACGGCAGGTACAGAATTATCCCGGATATACCCAGCACCCCACCCATCTCAA
>ENA-OSEO01003325-OSEO01003325.1-sediment-metagenome-genome-assembly--contig:-NODE-3325-length-19407-cov-3.523901_pt1 | contig 19407 bp, 13 predicted proteins | sample MGYA00237883_ERZ534232 | MGnify/ENA metagenome assembly ERZ534232
AGGCCGATGTGTATTTCCACCGGAAAGCTGGTGCCGTCTTTCCGGATGTGTGTGACTTCCTCCTTAATCCAATCCCCAGCCATGATTCGCTGTACTCTGCCCTCTAGTACAGCAGCTTCAACACCGGGATCCAAGTCGCTTATATGCAGTTCCAGCATCTCCGCCACCGTATAGCCATGCAGAGCCGCGGCCACCGGATTGGCGGCCACGATCCGGCCGGCCTTCTCCCCCTCTGCTTCCATAATCAAAATGGCGTCGGGCGCGCTTTCAAAGAGCATTTTGTAACGTTGTTCGCTTTCCCGCAGCAGGTCCTCGGCTTTTTTCCGGGCCGTGATATCGATGCCCGTGCTGATAAGATATTCCACGGCGCCGTCTTTATCCTTCAAGGTGGTGTAGGACCAAGCGACAAGCCGGCGTTCTCCGCCTTTGGTCACCAAAGTTTTCTGAGCGGTATTGGGCAGATTCCCATTTCTCAGCTGATGAAAGCGATTCCTGGCCTTTTCCTTCTCCTCCGGGGTCGTAAAATAATCCCAGAAATATTTGCCCTTTATCTCTGCGCAGGCATATCCCGTAGTGCTTTCAAATGCCTGATTGAGGCGGATAATACGGCCCTGGGGATCGAAAACCACTACCAGGGCGGCGATAGTGTCGAACAGGGCGGTAATGAAATCCCTCTCTTTTTGCAGGGACTCTTCCGCCTCTTTCCTGGCCGTGATGTCCCGGCTATATTCGATCACGCCTTTGATCTTGCCGCTACCCTTATCCAGGAGAGGAAAGGAGTGGCAGTCCAACCAACCCACCGCTTCGCCGTGAGGTCCAATCTTGGGGATATTCTCCATGGCTGCCTTCCCGGTCTCCAGGGTGCGGCGGGCGCAGCACGGGTCGCAAGGCTCACTCCTGCCCCGGAAGGCCTGATAGCATTGCTTCCCCACCAGGGGCAGGGCATGGGCATGCCACTTTTCCATGGTGGGGTTGACGCTTAAGATGCGGAAATCCTTGTCCAGGATACTCAGGCCGTCCTGGATGCTATTGAAGAGGCTGGCCTGTAAGAGCTCTACTTCCTCATCATTTTTGCGGTTCAGCTGCTCAAAGTAAGTATAAATAAACCCGCCCAGGGCAATGATGGTGAGGAGGAGCGCCATGCGGGAATAGAGCTTGTACTTGGGAATCAAAATCCTCAAGGAATCCCAGAGTGAACCCTGGTGATAGGTGAGGAGCTCCAGGCCCAAATCCAACATCAAAGAAATGAGCCCTATCAAAATAACTGCAAATACCGTTTTATACTTGCCGGGGAATTTCCAGTATCGGGTCACGATTCGTCCTTTAGGCGCTTAGCGATTCCCGGGAGGAAGATTAACATTGATCTCTATTAGGTTGCAATCGGCAATCCTTTTAAGAATCTAAAGATTTTTATGAGGGAAAAGGGCGGGCGCTGCTTACAGCCAGGATTTGCCTTAAGGCTGAGCTGGGGACCCCAGCACTAGATAATTTCCGCGAAGGGGGACAGGGAGTACTTCTGTCTTCCGCCCCTGTATTCCCTGCTCACGGGAAACCCCGGGGTGGGACATTGACTGGCGCGGCGGCTCAATACAGCCGGCTCACCAGTTTCCCGTGCCGGTAGAGGGAGATGTGGCCGTCTTGGGAGACGCAGATGCCCAGAATGGCAGGCCCCCAGGCGGTGAATTCCCGGGTCACCTGATGGCGGATGCCGCTGCCCAGATCGTCTCGGGCCGGCGGCAGGCTGACGCCGGTGGCCTTGAGACGGGCCCGGAACTGGCAGGCCTCCAGATGATCGTTAAAGAGCAGGGCCCCGTCCGATTTGGACAAGCCGGTGAGGTGGCGCAGCCAGCGTTCCTGGAGGGGTACAGGCTGCGCCAGGCGCACCTGATTTTCAATGGGAGTATCGGCAGCCTCCAGTTGCGCCCCGCTCAGGCCCAGGAGGATGATGCTGCCGATACCGGCGTGGCGTACCAGGGTCAGCAGGGATTTGAGCCTGGCGATTTCCGGGGACCGAGTACCCGGGCAGACTTCTTTTACCTGGCGTTCCAATTCCTGCCAGAAGATATCCTGGAACAAAGGGATATGGAGATGGCCGTGGCGATACTCCAGGACGGACAGGGGTATGCGGGGGTTTTGCCGGCCCTTGAGGGCAAACCAGAAGCTGATGCGGCCCCGGTAAGAGACCGTGGCCACGGGCAGCGCCGCACGCCAGGATCTGGTGGTGGCCAGTTGTTGATGGGTCCCCTTGGTGAGTTGCAAAATACCGATGATCCGCCCCCGGTGGAGGGCCAGAAAGGTGTTGCGGCCATCGGCGTTGAGGAGAAATTGCTTGATGGACTGTTCCCCTTCGTCCAGGGAAGTGTAGTTATCTTCCTGGTAGAGAAGCAGGCTGGGCCAGTGTTGCTGATAATATTCCAGGGGCTGCACCCCGCCGAGAAAGACAAAGCCGGTGGTCAGGCGCTCTCCTTCAATGGAATAATAAAGCAGGCGCTTGAACAGACGCCAGGCCCTGATGAAAAACTCTTCCCTGCTGCTGCCGGGAAACTCGCAGCGCCGTAAGTCCGCGGCGGTGTGGAGCATGGAGCCGATATAAGGATTGTCCTGGGCGTCCAGTTTGATGGTGGCGCAGGGAGCCCATTCCAGGCTTTGCAGATATCCGGCCACCACTTGTTCTTCCAAGGAATAAGGGGTAAAAGCCGCCAGGCCGTAAGGGCCGCCGGGGGCCAGGGACAACTGATGGAGGAGCAGGCGCCCGAAAAGGATGCTGAGGAAGCGGATGTGGAAGGGGGAGAGGAGAAAGGTGGCTTGGAGGGTGCGCAGCCAGAGGTCCACTGCCGCGTCCCCTATTTCCAGACGGAGCAAATGGGACAATCCTTCCACGTCCCTAAGAGAGAGATTGGGATAGATGGTGCCCCGGATCTCCAGGGGCTGGCGCTGGAAATAGTCGGCAAAACAGGGGAAGAGATCCACCCCTTTGGCTTCCAGGGGGACGGCGTCCCGGGGATGCTCCCCCCCGGCCGCCACTTCGCAAGTGGTGATGTCATTGATCAGGCGCAAAACCTCTCCGGTGGTCAACAGGGAGTGGAGCCGTTCTGCAAAAGGCGACGGCGTCAGGGATGGAGTTCTGGCCATGATGCTCCTAAGGCTGAAAATAGTGCTGGCCGGGCGGGAGGCAGTTGGAGTAAGCCCAAAACAGTAAGAAAAGAAGGGCTCGACAGCTCCTGTTTTCTTAAGCCCGCCACTAACTGCGCACTCAGTCCTTCTTCAGTTACCTATTAATATATATGCAAATTTTTGCAGGTAAAGAGGGTAAGGTCAAAGGGAGCGCAGGTTTTGGCAAAACGCGGCCAGGTCCCGGCTCTCAAGGCGGATACGGCCGGCGATTTCGGGCCAGTTGAGAGTAAGGAGTTCCCCATCCCGGAGCAGCCAGCGCCCGGCCACCATCACGTGTCGTACGTCCGCGGCCCGGGCGGCATAGGCCAGGTGGGAATAGGGGTCAAACAGCGGAGTGAGGTGGGCCTGGTTCAGGTCCAGCACTAGCAGATCCGCGTCCTTGCCGGGGGTGAGGGTGCCGGTTTTGTCCGCCAGGCCCAGGACCCCGGCCCCCTCCCGGGTGGCCAGAGCCACCGTCTGGGCCGCGGGCAAAACCGTGGGGTCGCGCTGCCAGACCTTGTGCAGCCGGGCCGCCAGACTCATCTCCCCCATGAGGTCCAGGTCGTTGTTGGACGCGGCCCCGTCGGTCCCCAGACCCACTCTCACCCCCAGGGCCAACAGTTCCGGGATGGGAGCCACCCCCGCGGCCAGCTTCAGGTTGGACTCCGGACAGTGGCTGACCTTGACCCCCCTTCGGGCCAGGAGTTCCAGATCTTCCGGGGGCAGCCAGACCCCGTGCACCGCCACCGTCAGTTCATCCAGCAACCCCAGGCGGTCCAGGTGGACCCCGGGAGTTAAGCCCTGTTGTTGCTGCAATTCCTCCACTTCCTGCCGGGTCTCCGCCAGGTGGATGAACCATGGCAGACCCCGGCGGCGCGTTATGGCCTTGGCCTGTTGCAGGGTCTCCGGGCCGCAGGTATAGGGGGCATGGCAAAAGATGGTGGAAGTGATGAGGTCCGGGGCGAAGTCAGCCCCTGACTCCACAAACGCGGCGGCCACTTTTAGGTTATCCCGGGGATCGGGGATGCCCGGGGCCGGGAAGTCCACCACCCCCTGGGCCGTCACCGTCCGCAACCCGGCCTGGGCCAGGGCCCGGCGGCATTCGCTCTCATAGAAATAGCTGTCGGCCACGGTGGTGGTGCCGCCTTTGATCATCTCCGCCGCGGCCAAAAGCGTTCCCCAATAAACCCGGTTAGCGTCGAGCCAGCCCGCTTCCGCGGGAAAGATAAAGTCCTGGAGCCAGGGCTCTAGGGGAAGATCGTCGGCCAGGCCCCTAAACCAGACCATGGCCGCGTGTGCATGGGTATTGACCAACCCCGGCATCACCAAGGCCCCTTGGGCGTCCAGGAGGTGGCGGGCGGGGGGCGGGGGTGGGAAGGGAAGACCGGGAGATGTGGGGCAGGCGCCCTCGCCTGCCAAGGAACAGCCGGGAGCGGCTGTTCCACGTTCTTCCACCCCTTCCTGGGAGGCCAATTGCCCCACCCCGGCGATCTGGCGGCCCTTAACGGCCACATAACCCTGGGGTATAGGCGCGGACCCGGGCTCCAGGGTCAGAACCAGGGCGTTGTGGATGAGCCAGTCAACTTCCATAATTTGCTGGGGGCAGGATTCAGGGTGGCGAACAGTGACCAGTAATCAGCTAGAGCAACTGATCACTGATTACTGGTTACTTGCTTTCCAGGCTTCTCCGCAGCCACCGCTCCCTTACTGATATCCACCGGCGCGCCGCTCTGTTCTTCCACGGCCTGGAGGAACTTGGTCCAATTGATCTGCCCTTCCAGGCCCTTGCTATGGAGGCGTTTTAAAGCGTAGCGCAGCATATTGGGAACCTTGAAATAGATGTCTTCGTGGACCTCGATAAACACACGGCCACGAAGGAAACCGAACTTTACCGGTTCATAGATAACGTCCACGGTGGTGCCCACGGGGGTCATATCGAACAATTTTTCAATGTCTTCGGGATAGTGGCGGATACAGCCGTGGCTCACCAGGCGGCCCACCCCCATGGGCGCGTGGGTGCCGTGGAGGCCGTAGTGGGACAGGCCCAGCCAGCGGTGGCCCACGGGATTCTCATCCCCCGGTGGCATGTAGGACATGCCGTATTTAGCCCGGAGTTTTTCGGGGATGCGCCAGCCGGGGTTCTTGGATTTACTCTGGACCTGGAAGTGTTTACCGATGGGGGACTTGTAGTCCAGGACCCCGAGGCCCAGGGGAAAAGTGTAGACTTCGTTTTTGCCCGGGAAAAAACGGTAACCCCGCAGTTCGGCAACGTTGATCAGGTAACCGGGATAATGGGAGCGCTCGGGGATTATCCAGCGGGTGGGGATGCCGATGATGGTGTCCCAGGGGAGATAGAAGTGGTCCAAACTCCGATGGTAGCGGGCCAGCTCCCAAAACCCCAGGTCGTATTGCCGGGCGATCTTATAGAGGTTTTCATAGCGCACGATGAGGTGCCTTTGGGGCTCCCCCACCACGGTGACGGCTTCCGGGTCGATCCCGGGCCCCTTAGGCAGGCGGTAGTGGAAGGGGCCCGCGGCCCAGGCGAAGGAGGCGGCGGACAGGAAACAACTTATCAGGAAAAGCTTGAGAATTCTTAGATGTATTGACATCCCAGCCATTTTATATGAAAAAGAGAGGGAGAGAAAGGGAAAAGGGCAATTAGAGGGTGACTCCTCAGAGCTGCGTAAATGATTACCTGAAAAAGCCAACGCGCTACCGCCCCCCCTCACCTCCGCCCTCTCCCCCCGCCGGGGAGAGAGGGAGTTGATGGTTATCCCAGGCTTTGCTTTGAACCTTGAATCTTTCTTGAATTTGAACTTCAAGACAGTTGCTCATGAGCCTGGGGTCCGCCCATAAATTATAAATTATTTTGCGTCTTACTTTGCGCCTTTGCGTCTTTGCGTGAGGCCGATCTTTTCAAGGCAGAATCAAGATGATCCTGGACGCGCATACCCATATCTTCCCCGAGGAAATCTGTAGGCGGCGGGAGGATTTTTTTGCGGATGAGCCGGCCTTCCGCCTGCTGTACGAGTCCCCCAAGTCCAAAATGGCGGGGCCGGAGGAGATGCTCAAGGCCCTGGAAGAACAAGGGGTGGAGGCCGCGGTGATCCTGGGCTTCCCCTGGCGCCAGGAACGCCTCTGCCGCCGCCACCACGAAGTGATTCTGGAGGCCCAGCGGCGCTGGCCCCAACGGCTCATCGCCTTCTGCGCGGTCCACCCCGCCGAGCCCGGCGCGGCCCGGGAGGTGGAACGCTGCCTGGCCGAGGGGTTTAGGGGCGTAGGGGAACTGGCTTGGTATTTGGAGGACTTAGGCGAGGATTTGGCCGTTTATCTCGCCCCCATTGCCGAACTCTGCCAGCATTACCGGGTCCCCCTGATGCTGCATATTAACGATCCGGTGGGCCACGACTACCCGGGCAAGGGGAGAATTTCCCTGGCCGCGGTCTACCGGCTCCTCCGGGATTTTCCCCAAGTGGACTGGATTCTGGCCCACTGGGGCGGCGGCCTCCCCTTCTACGGCCTGATGAAAAAAGAAGCCCCGGAGGTCTTTAACCGGGTCTATTTCGACACCGCAGCCTCCCCCTACCTCTACCGCCCGGCCATCTACCGCCTGGCCGCGGAGATGGTGGGCCCGGAGAAAGTCCTTTACGGCAGCGATTATCCTTTGCTACCGGCATCCCGATACTTAAAAGATATGGAGCAAGCCAACCTGCCGGAGGACTGGCGGGAGATGATTTTGGGGAAGAATTTGGCGGGGTTGTTGAAGATTTAGCTGTTAGCTGTCAGCGGTCAGCTTTCAGCTAAAGGATTTTTTCTGTCATTCTGAGGGAGTGGAGCGACCGAAGAATCTCGAAAGGCGAGATCCTTCACTCCGCTTTGCTTCGTTCAGGATGACAACTTGAAAGCATTTCGCAGAAGTTTGAAATTAATTCCCCTCGTTCCCAAGTTAAACTTGGGAACGCAGGTATTCGCTAAGCTTAGCTTAGCGGGTAAGGCATTCCCAAGCGGAGCTTGGGAACGAGAAAAATAATGTTTAAGTCTAAATAAAACAATGCTTAGAAAAAAGATAATTGCTTGCTTTGGGGTTATACTTCTTTTTTTAGGGGCATCTATTTATTTGCTTCTGCGTCCTACCTCTCTATTAATGTTTCATTGGGCCGACAAATTTGGATTAATGACAACAATAGACCTTCTCCGCTTCCATTATCGATTAATCAATAGCTTTAATCCACCTTTAATTGTTTATTCCATGCCATTCGCTCTTTGGGTTCTTTCCTATCTCTTAATTACGAGGATTGTTTGGTGGGGATCACCGTGTCGGTTACGTTACATGTGGTTCTGGTGTGTTCCGCTTATTTCCGTGATTGCCGAGGTCTTACAAAAATTCGAGATTGTGCCCGGCACATTTGACATAATTGATCTAATAACTCTTTTAATCGTTACTACTATAGGTTTAGGGATTAAACTTACTAATGCTGTCAGGAGGACATTATGAACAAAAATATTAAAAGACATTTAGTATCCTTTATCATCCTTTCAATTTTTATTCTACTAGCGATAGGCAGTATTGATACGGATAAGGATAGGAAGAAGGTTGAATTACAGTCACCCAGTTATATAATATCGGCACACGAGCTTTATAAGCATTATAAAAATAACGAGGTAGCGGCGGATGAAAAATTTAAGGGACGTGTTGTTGTCGTTTCTGGGAGAATACGGAATATAGGTAAAGATATCATGGACCAACCTTATATAGTTATAGGCGGACAAGGTTTCCTTGATGGTGTACAATGCACGTTTACAAAAGATCAGAAATATCTTGTTGCACAGCTATCAAAGGGACAATATGTAAAAGTAAAGGGTGAAGTTTCGGGCAAGATGGGCAACGTATTGGTTAATAAATGTACGATGCAATAAGCATCAATTTTTAGAATTTCGGTGCACAGTGCGCGCTAAATTACCCTTCTTTTATAAATAAGCTAAAAGCTGACCGCTGATAGCTGATAGCATCTCGAAAAGGAATTCCATGGAGCGAACATCGGATGTTCTGGTACTGGGCTCGGGGCTGGCGGGCTTGGGTTACGCCCTGAAGGTGGCGGAGTTCGCCACCGTGAATCTGGTGACCAAGCGGGGTTTGCAGGAGACCTCCACCAGCAAGGCCCAGGGCGGCATTGCCGCAGTCCTGGGGGCGGATGACCGCTTTGAATATCACATCCAGGACACCCTCACCGTGGGGGAGGGCCTGTCCCATCCGGATATCGTCGGGTTGGTGGTGCGCCAGGGACCGGAGCGCATCGCCGAGCTGGTGAACCTGGGGGCCCATTTCGACGTGGGCGCGGACAACGGCTTTGATCTGGGCCGGGAAGGGGGCCATTCCCACCGGCGCATCATCCACGCCCATGACATGACCGGCGCGGAAGTGGAGCGCATCCTGGCGGAAAAGGTGCTGGCCCACCCCAATATCCAGGTCTTTGAAAACCACATGGGGGTCAACCTCATCACCGAAGAGCGGGTGGTGCGCCGGGGCCGGTCCGTAGTCAACCGGGAGGCCAACTGCCTGGGGGCCTATATCCTCAATTGCCACACCGGCGAGGTGGACACCTTCACCGCGCCCATCACCCTGCTGGCCACCGGCGGCGCGGGCAAGGTCTATCTTTACACCAGCAACCCGGACGTCGCCACCGGCGACGGCGTAGCCATGGCTTTCCGGGCCGGGGCCGCCATCGGCAACATGGAATTTGTGCAGTTCCACCCCACCTGCCTCTTTCATCCGGAAGCCAAGAACTTTCTCATCTCCGAGGCCCTCCGGGGGGAGGGCGCCATCCTGAAAGCCCGCTCGGGCGAAGCCTTCATGGAGAAATACCACTCTTTGAAGGACCTGGCGCCCCGGGACACCGTGGCCCGGGCCATCGACCTGGAGCTGAAGAAGAGCGGCGAAGAATGCGTTTATCTGGACATCAGCCATCGGGCTCCGGACTTTGTCAGCCAACGCTTCCCCAACATCTACCAACAATGCCTGGAATTCGGCATCGACATCACCAAGGAACCCATCCCGGTGGTGCCCGCGGCCCATTACATGTGCGGCGGGGTGGTGACGGACGCCTTCGGGCGCACTTCCATTTCCCACCTCTATGCCGTGGGCGAAGTGTCCATGACGGGGCTGCACGGGGCCAACCGCCTGGCCTCCAATTCCCTGTTGGAAGCCCTGGTCTTTTCCCACCAAGCGGCCCTGGCGGCCAAAGAAGAACTACCCGGCTTGCAGGCCGCGGCCGTGGGGGGAGTGCCGGAGTGGAACCCCTACGGGGCCACGGACAGCGAAGAAGCGGTGGTGGTCACCCACAACTGGGATGAAATCCGCCGCTGCATGTGGAACTATGTGGGTATTGTGCGCACGGACCGGCGTCTGCTCCGGGCCCAACACCGGATTGATATGATCCAGCAAGAGATTCAGGAATATTACTGGAATTTTTTGATTACCAGCGATCTTCTGGAATTGCGCAACATCGCCACCGTGGCCGATCTCATCATCCGCATGGCCCTGCGCCGCAAAGAGAGCCGGGGGCTCCACTACAATCTGGATTACCCCCAACGGGACGACCAGTGTTTCCATCAGGACACCATCATCTCCGGGGAAGGCTGGCAAAATGGCGGCTGAAACAATCCTGTTAGCCGACGATGATCCCTCGATTTTAGGCGCGCTTACCGAGTTCCTGGAGGGGCAGGGTTACGCCGTGCACGCCGTCACGGACGGCAGACAGGCCCTGGCCGCGCTGGACGCGGAAGAATTCACCCTGGCCCTGCTGGACCTGAAACTGCCGGGCCTCTCCGGACTGGAACTGCTCTCCCATATCAAGGATTATTCCCCGGAGACCGAGGTCATTCTCTTCACCGGCCACGCCGGACTGGAGAGCGCGGTGCAGGCTCTGCGGTTGGGAGCCTACGACTATCTGCTGAAATCGGACCTCATTCTGGCTGACCTCCAGGCCGTGATCAACCGGGCCCTGGAACGCCGCCGCCTGGCCCAGACCAACCGCCTCCTCCTGGAGAATTTGAGCCAGGCCCAGGAAGAACTGGCCCAACGCCGGGCCGCGGAACTCACCCAGATCCGGCGTATCGGCGAGACCCTGGCAGGCCCTTTGACCGGGCCCCAGATTATCCAGGGCATGTTCAGTCTCATCCTGGAGAGTCTGCCCCTGGCAGTGCTGGGGCTGGAGCTCAGGGGAGGCGGGGAGGAACTGCCCCCGGATGCCTACCGCCGGCATCCGGGGGTGGACGAAGATACCTTTGAAGCTTTTATCTCGTGGCTGAAAAGCCGCCTCCATGACTGGCTGCCTTACTGGAGGGGCACCGCCGCCCAGGAACCGGGTAACCGGCAGGGCCCGCTGCCAGCCATGCTCGAAGCTCCGGTCCAGGCCGGGGAGGTCACGGGTCTGGTGGCTGCGGGGCGGGAAACCCCCTTCACCCCGGAAGAAAGCGAGCTTTTCCACATTTTCGTGCTCCAGGGAGGGGCTGCCTTTAAGAATTTGATACTCTATGAGCAGGTGCGCAGCATGGCCATTCGCGATGGCCTCACCGGTTTGTATAACTATCGCTACTTCTGGGAAGTGCTGCACCGGGAAGTGGAACTGGCCCGCCGCTACCAACACCCCTTATCTTTACTTTTTCTGGACATCGATGATTTCAAAAAAGTGAACGATACCTTGGGGCACCCGGTGGGCGATTTGGTCCTGAAGGCCCTGGGGAATTATCTCCAGGCCGCGGTGCGCCAGGCCGACCTGGTCTGCCGCTACGGCGGGGAAGAGTTTGTCGTCCTGCTGGCGGAGACGGAAGCCCAACAGGCCAAGATTTCCGCGGAACGATTGCGCGCAGGGATTTCCCACATCCCGGTGGACCTGCCGGAGCGGCAACTGTACTTCACGGTCAGCATCGGCGTGGCGGAACTGGGGCCGGGAATGGACGGGGAGACCCTGGTGAAAGCCGCGGACGCCGCCCTCTACCAGGCCAAACAAACCGGAAAAAACCGGGTGTGCGGGCCGGAGTAGTGAAGAATTTTGGGGGAGGGGGCTAAGGGCCGGTGGGCCCAAGCCGAACTGCCTGGGCCGAAAAATCAGGGAATATAATCCAGCACCTGGATATCGTGTTCTTTTAAAACCTCAATGATGGGTTGCAGGTCGCATTTGATGACCCGGAAATAGTAAGGGCGCTTACCCTCCTTAGCCGTGCCCAGGGCCACATTGATGACCCGGCCCCCTGCTTCACTGATCAGGCGGCTGGCCTCTTCCAGCTTCTCCGGCTGGTCCTCCAGGAGCAGGTCCACCCGGGAACTGGTGCGCAGCAGACCCAACATGGAGAGGAAGGCGGAGATCAGGTCCATCAAGGTAATGACCCCCACCAGCCTGCCCCCCTCCAGCACCGGCATGCCCCCGATCTTATGCTCATAAACCAGGCGGGCCGCTTCCTCCACCTTGGTGTCGGGGGTGACGGTGATAGGGGACTTGAGCATCACGTCCTCCACCGTGATCTTTTCCAACATGGAGGCCAGCAGCACTTCCCGTAAATCCCGGGAAGTGATCCACCCCACCAGGCGCTCGTCCTTGACCACCGGCAGGTGGCGGATATTGTGCTTCTGCATCAATTTCAGGGCCTGGCCCACCCGCTTATCTGGAGAGATGGTCACCGGGCTATCGCTCATGATCTTGCTGACCAGCATCTTCCCCCTCCTGGAAAAGAATTGCCCCACCTTAAAACAAAATGGCGGAAATTTCAAGGGAATTAGCTATCAGCTTTCAGCGGTCAGCTTTCAGCTTAAAAAAATTAACCACAGAGACACAAAGAACACAAAGGGCCACAGAGAATTAAAATTTGGCCCTCGGCGCCTGGCGCCGAGGGCCAAAAACTTAAAATTCACTGTGAACCTCTGTGCCCTCAGTGCGTCTGTGGAAAAAAAATCTTTTAGCTGAAAGCTGAAAGCTGACCGCTGATAGCTAACCCCCTGGCGATCTCCTCAAAATTTGCTTATTTCCATCAATTCGTAGCCAGTACCGTCTGCAGAGTGGCAATGACGTGTTCGGCTTCACCGATGTAGGTGGACATATTGGCCCGGTGGTTGGCCAGGATGCCGTCTTTGGCACCGTTGGTCACCACCCAGGGAGACAGTTGGGCGCCGCTGTGCAGGGCATGGATGGCGTCCTCCAGGAGCTTATGGGAATTCTTTTTCGACAGTTCCGGGTGGAACTCTTCCTTAACGGCTTCCAGCATCTGGGACATGCCCAGGGCGATACCCTGGCCGAAGTAAAAGTAGTCGTCCACCATGGACCAGGAGACCGAGGAGCCGTCCGCTTCCTTGTCCTTGATGAGATTATGGTAGCTGGAGCCCAGAATGTCCTTATAACTGGCGGTGAGGGCGATGAGGTTGTCCACCCGGGTGTAGAAGCGGGCCCGGCCCTTGCGCAGGGACTCGATGTATATTTCCAGGTCCCGCATGGCTTCCCGGTACTTGCCGGAGGCCGAGGGAAACCAGTACTTGTCGGGGCTGACCATGAAAAAGTCCCGGGCCTCATTGATGTTGGGGTTATAGGCTTCGGTGATGGCAAATCTGGTCAGGTTTTCGTTGAGGACCAAGACGGTGCGGCGCACCACCTCCAGGACTCCCAGTTGGACGTTGTTGACGTTATCGGTGAGCCCGAACTTGCCGAAGATGATGCTATTGGGCCGCCAACCGAACATGGTCTGGTTCACCTGGTCGTCCATGATCTTGATCAGGGCCCGGGTAAAGACTTCCCCTTTCACCGGCTCGGGCCGCGGCTTTGGCGCCATAACCGGGTGGGCCGGGGGGGCTTTCGGCGGAGTAGGCGCAGCCGTCTCATGAACTTCCTTTTGGGCCGGAGCAGCCTCCTGGGTGTGGTCCTTCTCCGTTTCCGGCGTGTGGGCCGCTCCCGGGTCCGGGGACGGCTCCTGGGTGGCAACCTGGTGGGCGGCAGCTTCAGGCTTTTTTCCCTGAGCGGCCTCCTGGGCCTCTTGGGTCCGCAATTCTTGATAAGCGCCCCGGAAGAACAGGAACCCTAAGAAGATGACGACGACCAGGGCTACCAGAAGAAAACGATGGCGGAGCAAGCCCTTTAACCCACCCGGTTCGGGGGTTGGGGTTTCCGGAGGCAGAGGCACAGGGAGACGCCGTTCCGGTTGCGGCTTAGAATTGTCGGTCATGGCAGTCTGGGCTCCTACTTCCGTGATCCCGCCGCCGCGGGATGGTCCGAGAAGATATCGGCAGTGAAAGTATAAATCCGGGTATCCGGGTCCTTCCAGGCCTGGGGGGGCAGCCCGGCCTTACAGCACGTCTGTTCCAAAAACTTCGTCCGATCCCAGCGATACTCCACTGCTACCTGGGGGAGAAGCAGGCCCCGGCAGGAACCTTTTTCGATATAGAGGCCGTGCTTGCCTACTTCAATATTCTCCACCTTCTCCAGACGCTGCATGGGAGTCAGGACGGAAATCTCCACGTCCAGGTCGGCCAGTTCCTCTTTCCCCAGGGGCCGGAAGCGGGGATCGTGAAACGCGGCCGCGGCCGCCATTTCCACCACTGATTGCCCCAGAGGTTTGACGGCCTCCAGGTAACCGATACAGCCCCTAAGATGCCCCCGGCGGTGCAGGGAGACAAATACTCCCCGATTTTCGCACAACAGCGGGGAAGCGCCTTCCAGGGAAGGGATGGCCTCCCCGGTGAGATGCGCCCGGATACTGGCCCGGGCCAATGCTAACAGCTGCTTTTGGTCGGCCTCGCTAATGCTCATAGCCTTCTCTCCGCCCCTAGCCGGCATCGGCGGGCTGAATACGGCCACGGCCCCCAAAATTAACAGTAATGGGAGAAGACGAAGGGTTGACATGGAATTGATCCCCGGGAAATGTCAGTGGGGCCCGGTGTCCGCCTAATGTTTCATATAACCAGGAGTTGAGGCCCCTGTCAATGGCAAAGGCTTTCTTTAAAATGCCTTTCCCAGAACTCACGAATATGATTAAATAAAGAATTATTAAAGCCGTTTTTCGGAAAATTTCCCCGGAACCATGCAAACTTATCCCATCTTTGCCCTGATCGCGGACCGCCCCTGCCTGGTGGTGGGGGGCGGCGCCGTAGGGGAGCGCAAGGTCCAGGACCTGCTGGCCGCCGGAGCTAAGGTGACGGTGGTCAGCCCGGAACTCACCTCCGCCCTGGCGGCCCTGGCCGCTAAGGGAGAGATTCGCCACCTCCAGGGTGATTTTCAAGAGGAACAGATTAACGGCATGGCCCTGGTGATCGGGGCCACGGACGACATGGAGGTGAACGCCAAGGTCAGCGCTGCGGCCCAGGCCCGGGGGATTATGGTCAACATCGTGGACCAGCCGCACCTGTGCACCTTCATCGTTCCGGCCCAGGTGCGCCGGGGGGATCTCACCCTGGCCATCAGCACCGGGGGCGCGTCCCCGGCCCTGGCCCGGAAGCTTAGGGAGGAACTGGAGAGCCATTTCGGACCGGAATACGGGCCTTATCTGGCCCTGCTGCAGGCGGTCAGGACCCGGTTGTTGGCCGTGCGGCGGGGGGACCCGGATAATGCGGTCCTCTTTAAACAACTGGTGGACAGCCCGCTGCTTGCTGCTCTTAGCCGGGGGAATATGCACGAGGTGCGGCAAATTCTACTGGAGGTTTTAGGCCAGGTTTTGGCCGCTGCCGTTCTGGAGGAAATCCTGAAACTTACAGATTAGGATTGCGCCTGGCGGCAAATTTTTACCGAAAACAAAAAATAGGAAAAATCCCATGAGCAGTGCCTTAATCTACCTGACGCTCATCGCCTACTTCGGGGCCACGGCCCTATGGCTGGGGTTTTTCCTGGCCCAGCGGGAGAATTTTTGTAGGGGCGGCGTCTGGCTGCTGGGGCTCGGCCTGGTTTTTAATACCCTGGTGCTCATTTTTCTTACCTGGACCGTGGGTTATCTGCCCGTGGCCACTTTCGGGCAGACCCTGCTGGTGAGCGCCTGGGCCCTGGTGGCCGCGTTCCTCTTTCTCTATTGGCGCTTTCCCATCAAGGTTTTGGGGGCCCTGACCGCGCCCCTGGCGGCCTTGATGGTTTCCGGCACCCTGCTCCTGGCCCCCGGTCACGGCGTAGTTTCTCCGGCGCTCAAGAGTCTCTGGCTCACGGTGCACATCATCCTGGCCCTCCTGGGAAACGCGGCCCTGACCCTGGCCTTTCTGGCGGGAATTTTTTATTTGGTGCAAGAAAGGCAACTCAAAAACAAGAATTTCGGTTTTTTTTACCGCCGCCTGCCGTCGCTGGAGCAACTGGACGCCCTCAATTACTGGTGTCTGACCATCGGCTTTCCCCTGCTCACCGGGGGCATTATCACCGGCTCCCTCTATGCCCAACATACCCTGGGGAGTTTCTGGCAGTGGGACCCCAAGGAAATCTTGACCCTTCTGGCCTGGCTGATCTATGCGGTTCTCCTCCATGAACGCCTGACCGTGGGCTGGCGGGGACGGCGGGCGGCGCTGTTGGCCATCTGCGGCTTTGTCGTCCTGCTGGCCGCTTTTGTGGGCGCAAACTTGTGGTTCAGCAGTTTCCACAATTTCGCCAGCTTTCTCAAACAGCCATGAACCTGGTGCTCCTGGGACTCAACCATAAGACCGCACCGGTGGCCCTCCGGGAAAAGCTGGGGGGACTCCTGACCGACCTGGGCGCGGCCTACCAGGAATTGCAAAGCCATCCGGAACTGTTGGAGCTGGTGCTATATTCCACCTGCAACCGGGTGGAGGGGCTTTGCGCCACCGAAGACCCGGAGAAGGCCATTGGCCGGATGCGGGCCTTTTTCTCCAACTTCCCGGAAGTCACCCCGGGGGAACTGGATAAATCCCTTTATCTCCACCGGGACCGGGAGGCGGTAAACCACCTCTTCCGGGTGGCGGCCAGCCTCGATTCCCTGGTGGTGGGGGAGCCCCAGATCCTGGGGCAGATCAAGGAGGCCTACCGCCAGGCCGCGGACAGCCGGGCCACCGGCCCCATATTAAACCGCCTGCTGCACAAGACCTTTTCCGTGGCCAAACGGGTGCGCCGGGAAACGGGCATCGGCGACCACGCGGTCTCCATCAGTTACGCCGCGGTCACCCTGGGCCGGAAAATTTTCGGGGACCTGGCCGGTAAGACCGCAGTCCTGGTGGGGGCCGGGGAGATGGGGGAACTGGCCCTGGAGCATCTGAAGAGCGACGGGGTGGGGCGCATCATCATCGCCAACCGCACCCTGGAACGGGGCCTGCAACTGGCCCAGCGCTTCGGAGGAGAGGCCGTCTCCCTGGAGGAACTGGCCGGCCAGTTGCTCTTCGCCGACATCATCATCAGCTCCACCGGCTCTTCCCATTACCTCCTCACCCGGGACCAGGTAAAAGGGGTGATGCGGAAGCGCAAACATAAGCCCCTCTTCTTCATCGACATTGCCGTGCCCCGGGACCTGGACCCGGCCATCAATGAGATTGATAACGTTTATCTCTATAATATCGATGACTTAAAAGAGGTGGTGGAATTCAACTGGCAGCGCCGCCACCAGGAGGCGGCCAAGGCCGAGCGCCTGGTGGCCGAGGAAACCCTGAAGTTTCTGGAATGGCTGGAGACCCTGGCGGTCTATCCCACCATCATTTCCCTCAAAGAAAAAGCGGACCGCATCTGCGAGGCGGAGCTGAAAAAGACCCTGGGCCACCTGGGCGGCTTAAACCCGGAGCAGCGCCAGGCCCTGGAGGTCCTGACCCACTCCATCGTCAGCAAGCTCCTGCACGATCCCATCATCTTCCTGAAGCGCCAGCATCAACCCTCCCGGCCCCACCGGGAACTGGACCTGGTGCGGCGCCTCTTCAACCTGGACCCGGAACGGAACGGGGAGTTAACCGACGAAGAGTAGGACCGGCTCCCCAGGAGGAACGCCATGACCCCTAACCACTTCATTGCTTACTTCTCCATGGAAATCGCCCTGGAGCCCGACATCCCCACTTACAGCGGCGGGCTGGGAGTCCTGGCGGGGGATACCATCCGCTCGGCCGCGGATCTCAAGGTCCCCCTGGTGGCTTTTTCCCTCCTGCACCGGAAAGGCTACTTTTACCAGCACCTGGACCCCCAGGGCAACCAGACCGAAGAGCCGGTGGTCTGGGCCGTCAATGATTTTTTAACCGAGATGGAGTCCCGGGCCCAGGTGGTCATCGAAGGCCGGGAAGTGCTGCTCCGGGCCTGGAAATATGAAGTCAAGGGCGTCAGCGGCTTCGTGGTGCCGGTTTATCTGGTGGATACCGATCTGCCGGAAAACAGCGACTGGGACCGCCGCCTCACCGACCACCTCTACGGCGGTGACGACTGGTACCGCCTGTGCCAGGAGATCGTTCTGGGGATCGGCGGGGTGCGCCTGCTCCGGGCCCTGGGATACCGGCAGGTGAACCGCTTTCACATGAATGAGGGACACGCGGCCTTTTTGACCATCGAACTGTTGAACGAGGAAGTGGAGAAAAACGGCAAGAGTGTCATCGGTCAGAAGGAGATCGAGGCGGTGCGGGAAAAGTGCATCTTCACCACCCATACGCCGGTGCCCGCGGGCCACGACCAGTTTCCTTTGGAGCTGGTGGAGAAGATGACGGACAATCTCCAATATGTCATGGATCATCAAGACATGTTTGCCGTGGATGTCCAGCAACACATCTTTCAGTATAAGGGCGATTTCGTCAGGATGCCGGAGCTGGCGCCGCAGGGGGTCAGGCTGAATATGACCTACCTGGCCCTCAACCTGAGCAACTATGTTAACGGAGTGGCCAAAAAACACGGGGAAGTGTCCCGCCTGATGTTCGCCGACTACCCCATCGACGCCATCACCAACGGGGTGCACGCCGCCACCTGGACCACCGAGCCCATGCAGGTGCTTTTTGACCGCCACATTCCCGGCTGGCGGGAGGATAACTTCAGTTTGCGTTATGTCCTCAACATCCCCGCGGCAGAGCTGTGGGACACCCACCAGAAGGCCAAGCAGGAACTGCTCTCTTACGTCAACCACCAAACCAACGCCGGCATGGACAAAGACGTCCTGACCCTGGGTTTCGCCCGGCGGGTGGCGACTTATAAAAGGGCGGACCTGCTCTTCAGCGATCTCGAACGTTTGCGGCGGCTGGCCCGGGAGGTGGGGCCCCTCCAGTTGATTTATGCCGGCAAGGCCCATCCCCGGGACACCCACGGCAAGGACCTCATCCGCCGCATTTTTCAAGCCGGGCAAGCCCTCTCCCCGGACATCAAGGTGGCCTACCTGGCCAACTACGACACCTGGCTGGGACGCCTGCTCACCGGCGGCGTGGATGTCTGGCTGAACACCCCCCAGCCCCCCAACGAAGCCTCGGGCACCAGCGGCATGAAGGCCGCCATGAACGGGGTCCCCAGCCTCAGCAGCCTGGATGGCTGGTGGCTGGAAGGCTGCATTGAAAACTTCACCGGCTGGTCCATCGGCTCTCCCGTAGTCCACGGCACCGAGAGACACGATTGCGCCGAAGACGCCGATTGCCTCTATACCAAGTTGGAAAAAATCATCGTCCCCAGGTATTACCAGGACCGGGAAGGATTCTTGCAGGCCATGTACGGCGCCATCGCCATCAACGGGGCTTTTTTCAACACCCAGCGCATGGTGCAGCAGTATGTGGTGAAGGCCTATCTGTAGAACACCCGGCGGGGGGGAAACTGCCGGGGGTGCGATGCGCCCGCCAGGCGAGACGCCGGGGCGGCCGGTTCACAGATAATAGGCCGAAGTCAGGATGATATCCATCAAGCCAATCAAGACCAGGCTCCAGATGGCCGCCTGGGAGGTGTTCCGGGCCACTTCGCCCATGTGTTCCCGGGCGCTGAAGCCGAAGTAGATGGACACGGTGGCGATGAGCATGCCGAAGATGGTGGCCTTGGCAAAGCCCACGCTCAGGTCCACCCACTGCAGGGCATTGATGAAGGACAGCCAGAACTTGCTCCAAAAGATCTCGGCAAAGGCCTGGGCAAAGAGATAACCCCCGATAATGGCGGCGAAGACGCACAGGATATAGAGGGAGATCAGGCTCAAGGTAAGGCCCCAAAACCGGGGCACCCCCAGGTAGCGGTAGGGGTCGATGCCCATCATTTGGAGGGCCTCAAGTTCCCCGTCGACAGACATGGTGCCGATCTCCGAGACGATGGCGCCGCTGGAGTGGATCAGCACAAACAAGGCGGCTATTACCGGTGACAACTC
>ENA-OSEO01003329-OSEO01003329.1-sediment-metagenome-genome-assembly--contig:-NODE-3329-length-19395-cov-5.182990_pt1 | contig 19395 bp, 12 predicted proteins | sample MGYA00237883_ERZ534232 | MGnify/ENA metagenome assembly ERZ534232
TTGACCTGCATCGTGCCGCTCGAGCATTTGTAGAAGGCGGAAAGCGTGTACTTCTTGCCCTGCTCGAACGTGGTGACACCCCGGTGCTGGAGTCCGGCGTCCCAGAAGTTCGCACCCGGCGCGGCGACCACGATATGAAGGCAGTATTCGCCCTCGATCGGGTCCTCGGCCACCGCGGCACCCGTCAGGGTCGTGACCACCTCCGTTGTGACGCTGCCGTAGGTGGTCCACGGCGCCATGACGCCGTCCTCAAAGCCGGAATTGTCCCACAGATTCTCGCCCACCTGGGCGTACCCTGCGCCGGATCCCATCAAGCCGATTGACAGGGCAGCCATCAACCATACTGCTCGTGTTCTCATGGTGTTTGCTCCTTACCCTCAGTCGCTGCGCGACCTAACTCAGTTGCTGTCCGCCTGTCTGTTACTCAGGCGACCATTGATCGACAAGCAGGAGTCTTCCGGCCACACCCCGAATCTCCTGCGGACTCTGCGCGCGTTGCCTTGCCCGAAGCCGCGCAACCTGGATCTTTGTATCGGCGCGCCGGCCGGTGGACTACACATGCACCTGCGGCGCCCCAGACCATGCCCGTGGGACTCCCCCCCCGTCTCGTAATCCCCGGCTGCTCAGCTCCATAGCGCCAACCTCGTCACTCTCCCGCCGCCTGTCGCCGTTTCCGCTCGCCGTGCCAGGACCCCGCACCCGAGGCCTCCTGCGTTGCAGATGCCATTATGTCCTATAATAGGCCGCTCCGCCGGCCTTGTCAAGTCCAAATCGCCCGCGGTTCGCCAGGGGCGTCCATGCGGACCTCCGCGGACTCCGGGAAATGCCGGGGCCCGCGTCGCACCGACGCGGGCCCCAGAGACTCACTGACAGACCTGGATCGGAAGCTGCCGCGGATTCTACCGGCCGGCCAGGAAGCTGACCTCGAACGCCGACAGTGGCCGGTCGTAGATGCGGACCTCGTCGAGCGCCCCGTTGAACGGGTTGCCGCCGGCGCCTTCACAGGCGCCGAAAGCCATTCCCGCTTCGGTGTCGGGTCCGAGGGTGAAACCGGCCGTGCCCGTCGTGCCCGTCTTCACGCCGTTGATGTAGAACTGTGCCTTCGACTGATCGAACGTCAAGGCGATGTGCGTCCATTCACCTACTGTCAAGACAGGAGCGGTGGCGCCGGTGATATTGTAGCGGGAGAACGACAAGGCGCCCGTGCTCTGGCTGGCCTCGATCTGCCACATCGTCTGTCCGTCGGCCCAGGTATCTCTCTTGCCGACGAGACCCTGGTAGAAGCTGGTCAGACCGGCCCACCGGGCCCAGAGCGAGACGCTGAGCTGGCCCGTTGCCGCGGACGGATTCCAGTTGCCGAGGCTGACGTACTGGCCGCCGGCGCCGTTGAACTGGAGGGCCTTGCCGAACCCTGCGGGCCCGTCCACAAAAGTCGGGTTGCCGAAAGCGACGCCGTCATGGCCGTTGCCGGAGCCGTCCAGCACGTCGTTCTCCAGGGCATAGTAGGCCACGCCGGCGCCCGGATCGCTCGATCCATGACGCCCGATGCGGATATCGTCGATGTACACGAGGCCGGTCCCGCCCTTGGCGGGGCTGGTCTTGTTGCCGACGCCGATCGTCACGGCCTTGACGGTAGTGACCTTCACGCCGGCCGAGTTGAACTCGCTCAGCGGGATCTTCCATTCCTGCCAGCCCGCCGCCGCGGCGACGGTCAGCACACTCGGATTCGTCACCGTCTTGGACTTGCCCGCGCTGTCCTTGACCGTGACATACAGGCTCTCGGCGGGGCTGCCTTCCGCTTGCCCGGTGCCGCGGAAGTACAACCACAGGGTGTCGGCCCCGTGGGCGGTCCAGTCCCGGGCGGAGCCGAAGGTGTACTCGGCTTCCGAGAGGAACGGCGTCGCGGTGTTGTCATAGTGCAGCGGCATCGACTGCCGGCCGGCGTGAACGATGCTCCGTTCGGCGAACGGCGCCGCGTCGTAGCCGACCTGCGAGCCGGTGTTGTTGACCCAACCGTCGATCCAGGCGTCGTAGATGCGGTTGTCGTCGTCGTTGTAGCTTTCCATGTCGTCCACGGCGGCGAACTCCGTGGTGGAGAAGCTCCAGACATCGCCCGCCCAGAGATCGGCCTCACCCAGCTCGTCGACCTTCCAGTAGTAGGTCTTGCCGTACTCCAAGCCCTCGGGCTGGTACTTGTTCGTGCTGACGCTCTCGACCGGGGCCGTCCCGTCCGTCAGCGCCTGCACGTTGTCGCTGAAGTACACGTCGTGCGCGACGGCCTCCCGTCCGGGTCGCCAGATCAGGACGGGATCCAGCGGCTGCTCCTCGGCCCCGAGGGCGGGGGCGAAGGGCCGGGCCTTGGTCGGGACATACGTGAAGCGGACCTCGCTCAGGCCGGCCTGCGGGATGAAGCCGCCCCAATTGCTCTGGATGGTGAGACGGACGAACCTGGCCTCGAGGCCGGCCAGATCGATCGTTTCACCGGCGTAACCATCGGCGCCGCTGGCCTGGGCGAGCTCGAAGTCGCCTACCGTGCTCCAGTTGACGCCGTCCAGGGAGTACTCGATCGTGACGCCCCGGGCTCCGAAGCCGACGATCGTCTCGACCTTCTGGTTCTGGTTCCACACCGTCATGTTGTCGAGCTGGTAGACCTGGCCGAATTCATACTGGATCCAGGTCGGCAGTCCCTGGCCCGGAGCGCTGAGCCACATGTCTATATCGGTGCTCGAATGCCGGCCGTCGGCGCTGAGTCCCGAGCCGTCGACGGTCTTCTCGGGCCCCATGCCGGGGTTCGACGAGCCGGCGGTGGCCCGGACGCCCGTGAGCGGGTAGGAATAGGGCTCGGTGGTGAAGCTCCAGACCGTGCCTTTGTACGTCGCGGGCGCCGCGGGAGCGTTCACCTCGTCCACGCGCCAGTAGTAGGTCTTTTCGAATTCGAGCGGGCCCGCCGGGTCGAATGTGGCTTCGGTCCGTTCCAGGCTGGTCTGCGTGCCCAGAGGATTGGCGGCGGTGGCCTCGTTGACGTCGTCGAAACTGTCGCCGAAATACACCTCGTGCGTGGCGGCGAACGGACCCGGCTTCCAGCTCAGCGCCGTCTCGCGGGGGACATCCGCGGCCCCCGCCTCCGGGGTCGGATTCTGGGCCCCGAACTTGTTCTTCACGACGGTGGGGACATAGTCGCCTTCATACCATTTGACATCGTCGATCCAGAACTCCTGCGCCTTGAAGAGGACGTGGAACGTGATGTTGGCCGGCGAGACAGTCGCGGCCATCACGGGCGTCGTGATGTGAAACTCCGTCCATTTCTCCGTGGCGGTCACCTGAGCATTTCCATATCCGGTCCACGGGTCCTGGGCCAGTTGCGGTTTGAGATGGATCGTCGCGGTGCCGCTCTTGCACTTGAAGAAGAGGGAGAGCGTGTACTTCTTGCCTTGTTCGAACCGGCCCTGTCCGGCCACCAGAACCGGCGACACGGCGCCGTCCCAGTAGTTCGTGCCTGGGCCCGAAACCTTCACGTTGAGGCAGTAGGATCCCTCGATGGGACCCTCCGGAACCGCCGCGTCGACGCAATCCTTGACCACGGTCGAAGTGACGGTGGCGACGGCGCTGCCGTAGCTGCCCCACGGCGCCAAGGCGCCGGTCTCGAAGCCGGCATTCTGCAACAGGTTCGTGACTTCCTGCGCCCGGCCCGGCCCGGATCCCAGGAATCCGATCAGCAAGGCCATCGTTACCCAGACTGCTCGATCTCTCATGAGCGCTGCTCCTTCTCTCAAAGATGAACCGACCACCGAGAGCACCTCGGCCACACGCCGCGCCTCGTCCCGGACTTGTCGGCAACACTACAATCCACAGTATCCCTTGTTGTCCTGTACGAGATGGCTGCCGGGGCCCGCATCGTGCGGACACAGGCCCCGGAGATTCATTGATCGATTTCGATCGAGACTTGCGCCGGACTCAATGGCCGCCCAGAAAGCTGATCTCGAACGCGGACAGCGGTCTGTCATAGATGCGGACCTCGTCCATCGCGCCATGGAACGGATTGCCGCCCTGGGCCACCGAGGCGCCAAACTGGAAGGCCGCCTCCGTATCGGTGGCGAGCGAGAACGCGCCCTGGCCGACCACCACGCTGTTGAAGAGGAGCCTGGCCGTGGCGCCGTCGAAGGTCCCCACGACGTGAGTCCACTCGCCCACCGGCAGAGTCGTTGCCATGATGTCGTTGTTCGCACGCTGGAAGTACACAACGCCGGTGGTTTGATTGGCCTCGATCTGCCACATCATGTCGTTGACCGCCCAGGAGTCTCTCTTGCCGATGAGACCCTGCCAGGAGGCGGTCAGACCGGCCCACTTGGCCCAGAGGGAGACGCTGAGCTGGCCCGTCGCGGCGGACGGATTCCAGGTGCCGATGTCGACGTATGAGCCGGCGAGGCCGCTGAACTGCAGGGCTTTGCCGAGTCCGGCAGGGCCGTCGATGTAGACCGGGTTGCCGAACGCGGCGCCGTCGTGACCGTTGCCCGAGCCGTCGAGCACGTCGTTCTCCAGAGCATAGTATGCCACGCCTGTCCCCGGATTGCTCGAGCCGTGACGCCCGATGCGGACGTCGTCGATGTACAGGATGCCGGCGCCGCCCTTGGCGGGACTGGTCTTGTTGCCGACGCCGATCGTGACGGCCTTGACCGCGGTGACCTTCACACCGGCCGAGCTGAATTCACTCAGCGGGATCTGCCACTCCTGCCAGTTCGTGCCAGCCGTGGCCGTGGTATCCGGATGCATGACCGTCTTGAGTTTGCCGGAGCTGTCCTTCACTGTGATGTACAGACGCTCGATGGGGTCGCCTTCCACCGGTGCGGCGCCGTGGAAGAACAGCGACAGGGTGTCGGCCCCGTTGGCGGTCCAGTCCTGAGCGGAAGCGAAGGTATGGTCCGCTTCCGAGAGGAACGGGGAGGTACTGTTGTCATACTGCAACGGCATGGATTGCCGTCCGGTGTGGACGATCATCATCTCGGCAAACGGCGCCGCGTCGTATCCGACCTGGGAGCCCGTGTTGTTGACCCAGCCATCGATCCAGGCGTCGTAGATGCGGTTGTCGTCGTCGTTGTAGCTCTCCATGTCGTCGACCGCGGCGAACTCCGTGGTGGAGAAGCTCCAGACGTCGCCTTCCCAGGAGCCGTCGTCGCCTACCTCGTTGACCTTCCAGTAGTAGGTCTTGCCATATTCGAGGCCATTGGGCTGGTATTCGTTGGTGTTCACACTCTCGACCGCTGCGGTCCCGTCGGCCACGGCCTGCACGTCATCGCTGAAGAGCACTTCGTGCGAGACGGCCTCCCGTCCGGGCCGCCAGACCAGGGTCGTGTCGAGGGGCTGCTCCTCGGCGCCGATCGCCGGCGCGAAGGCGCGGGCTTTGACCGGGACGTACTGGAAACGCACCTCGCTCAGGCCCGCCTGGGGGATGAAGCCGCCCCAGTTGCTCTGGATCACGAGCCGGACGAACTTCGCTTCGAGGTTGGCCAGGTCGACCATCTGACCGGCGTAGCTGTCGGTGCCATTGGCCTGGGCGAGCTCGATGTCGCCTGCCGTGCTCCAATTGACGCCGTCCAGCGAGTATTCGATCGTGATGCCCTTGGCGCCGAAGCCGACGAAGGGCTCCACCTTCTGGTTCGAGTTCCAGATCGTCATGTTCAGGAGCCTACAGGCCTGACCGAGGTCGTACTGAATCCAGGCCGGGAGGGTCTGGCCTGAACCGGTGAGCCACATGTCCGTGTCCGTGCTCGAATGCAGGCCGTCGGCACTGAGTCCCGAGCCGTCAACGGTTCTCTCGGGCGCCATGTCCGGGGCAGCCGAGCTGGCCGTGACTTTGACGCCGGTAACCGTGTAGGCGTAGGGTTCGACCGTGAAACGCCAGACGCGGCCCTGGTAGACCGTGGAGTCGGGCGCCGCGTTGACCTCATCCACCCTCCAGTAGTAGGTCTTGCTGAACTCGAGCGCGTCGGGGTCGAACGTCGTTCCGCTCTGGCCCTGGCTGACCAGTACATTGCCGGGGTTGCCAACGCTGGCGTTGTTGACGTCGTCGAAGGTCTCGCCCAGGTACACGTCGTGCGTGGCGGCGAACGGGCCGGCCTCCCAGCTCAGCACGATCTCACGCGGCACGTCTATCGCGTCGTCTGCGGGCGCCGGCTCCTGGGCTGCGAAGTCCTTCAGGAACGCCGGAGGGACGTAGTCACCCTCATAGAGTCTTACGCCATCGATCCAGAAATCGCCGGCGGTGAAGCCGAAGTGGAACGTGGGGCTGGCTGGCGTCACGGTTGCCGTGATGACAGGGGTCGTTACGGTGAACTCCTGCCACTGCTCGGTGACGGTGACGACCGATTCGTTGTACGCTTCCCAGGGATCGGCGCCCCGCTCGGGCTTCAGGCGGACCTGCAGGGTGCCGGACTTGGTCTTCATGAAGCAGCAGAAGGTGTACTTCTTGCCCTGCTCGAAGCTGTGGCTGCCGTCGGTCATGCCCATGTCCCAACTGTTCGCCCCCGCCGCCGGGACGACCACGTGCAGGCAGTACTTACCCTCGATCGGGCCTTCCGGAACGGCCGCTCCCTCGCACTCGGTGACGACGGTGGGTGTGACGGTGCCATACGTGCCGTACGGGGCAATGGAACCGCTCTCGAAGCCACCGTTGGTCAACTGGTTCTGGCCGATTTGCGCATACCCTGCGCCGGCTCCCATCAAGCCGACCGCCAGGGCCGCCATCCACCACACTGCTCGTGTTCTCATGATGCCTGCTCCTTACTTCAGGTCGCCCAGCGACCCTATGCTGCGGATGCCGGCGCGCCACACCGGAGCCTCCCGGCTACACACCGCTGCTCCTGCCGGTTCTTGCGCGCACGGCTTCGTCCTAATCACTCACGTCATGATTTCTGTATCGACATGCCGAGCCGGAGGGCTGCAACACGGCCCTCCGACATCCGGACCACACCCATGAAATGTTCATCCTCCCGTCGTGTTTGCCCGTCCGGTCCCATAACACCACACACACCCACTCTCCTACCGGCGATGTCGTCGGCTCCGCTTCCCGCACTAATTTCGTGGTACTGGGAGATCATCTACCCCAGGTCCCTCTAACGACCTATAATAGGTCGTGCCGTGCGCGGTGTCAAGGAGAAACCGCCCGTTGCACGGTCGTGGTTGTGTGCGGCCGGTATGCGGTGGCGGATTCCGGATCCTCCTGCGGCACACTGGAAACGCTACGCCAGAAATGCGGCAGGCATTACCCCATGCTACCCGTTGAAGAGGATCGTGGCAGAGGGACGATCGCGGGGCGTTCGGCGCTTACCGGGCTTCCAGCAGGAGAAAGTGCCGCCGTAACCTCATCGCATGTCACCGTATTGCGGCTACACCCTGCTGGCCCGCTGCCCCAGAAATCTCTGGACACTCGGGGGGCGGGCGGGTTAGACTCGATTCCGATGGAGAGCAATGGGCAAGAACCTCCGGAGGAGGTTGCAGGATGGGCAGAGGTGTGTGACCGGTAGTGTTTGCGTGTCCTGATCGATTTCCGGCCGGACCACGGGATCGTGGCGCGGCTGGCGCGCAATGACGAGCAGGCAGAGGATCCGGTGATGGCGGCAGGCAATTCCGGGCGCGACCCATACGTGATCGTCGTGGGCGACCCGTGCAGTGAGTTCGTGCGAGCGACGGTGCGACTGGCGAAGCGGTACGAAGTCGAAGTCGTGCAGTGTGAGGACGTGTATGCCGTGGTGGCCACGACGGCCAAGGCGAACGGTCGCCATGCGCTGGTCATCGGGGCCATGCGGGACCTGGCGCGCGAGGACAACCGGTTCTTCCGGATTGCCGAGGCCAATGCCTTGCGCTGCTGTTGTCTGGTCGAGAAGGACATCGCGGGCGGCGCCCACGGCCTCCTCGCGGCGCTGCGGACGGGCGCCTCGATCATCGGCAGCGGGAAGGAGGTCGACGCCGTCCTCACCGAATGGCTCTCACACGGCGCCGGCCGTGCGGATCGCGTGAGCCTGCGCGACCTGATGGATGAGGACCTGCGGGCCACGGAAGCGGAACTCAACGCGCTGTTGGGGCAGGGGACCGATGGGTAGCAGGACGGGTCCACCACCGTCGGGGGCGCGGCGACTGCTGCTGATCGGCGACGTTCGCCGGGCGCTGATGGATGCCCGGAGCATGGATCGGCGCGTGTGCGAGGTGCGCGAGAACATCCTGGATGGGATCGACGCCGCGGTTCGCCAACGGTTCGACGCGGTTGCGATCGTGATGGACGGTACCTCGACTCAACTCGGTTCGGCATTGAAAGCCCTCCGCAACAGCACCACGGCGCGGATCATCCTGTTGGCGCGGATGCACGAGGAGCCGATCGCCCGGCACCTGATGTCGGAAACCCCCGGCGAGGGCCGATTGGCGGACGAATACGTTGTGTGCCCTGCATGTCTTGCGAGCGTCGCATCGCGCGCCGGTGTGTCGTTGGATACGCCGGTCTCGGCGCAACCATTCAGCTCGGCCGGAGAGTCCGCTGCCGCAAAGGCTCCACCTCCATCGTCTGCGGAATTGGAGCAGAGGCTGCGGTATCTTGAGCGACTGGCGACGACGGACGATCTGACGGGCCTGAAGAACCGCCGGTACATCTGGGAGTTCGCCCGCCAGATTCTGGATCGTGCCCACCGGACCAAGGGTCGGGTCACGCTCCTGATGTTCGACATCGACAACTTCAAGCACTACAACGACGTCTACGGCCACCTGACCGGCGACGAGATTCTGCGCCAAGTGGCCATCCTGATGCGCCGCTGTTGCCGGTCGCACGACGTGGTCGGGCGCATCGGGGGCGATGAATTCGCCACGATCTTCTGGGACGACCCGCACCGCGCCGTCGGTGAGCGGCCTTCGGGGGGACGCGAGGTGCCGCACGAGAGGCGGTCCGCCGCGGCGGAGCACCCGAAGGAGGCGATCTCCGTCATCAAGCGATTTCAGCAGGCGCTGGGCAACGCGGATCTGCACCTACTGGGTTCCGGCGGCGAGGGCGTTCTGACCATCAGCGGCGGGCTGGCGAGCTTCCCCCGCGACGGTTCGACCGTCGAGCAACTCTTCGAACGGGCCGACCAGGCGCTGCTCGACGCCAAACGCAGCGGCAAGAACCGCATCTACTTGGTCGGCGAACCGCAGAGCGACATAGCCAACCTCGAGTAGAACCAATTCCTCCTCACCTCAGGCGCAGGGTCCGGAAGAGGTTGGAGTAGTCGTCGGTCCAGACCCCGATCATGAGGTCGGGCTCCAGGTCCCGCCAGCGCTCGTCGAGTTCGAGCGGTCGGAAGTCGTCCAGATCGCGCGCCACGGCCACCCACGTGGAGGAGGAACCGCCGGCCCGGGAGTCTTCCGTGTCCGGGTCGTAGTCCTGGATCAGGGCGGCCACACCGGTGGCGGCGACGATGTTGGCGACGACCGGCTCGAGCTTCAGGTAGCGATTCGAGATGTGCAGCAGCACGATGCCGCCGGGGGCGACCTTCTGCAGGTAGAGGGTTACCGCCTCGCGCGTCAGCATGTGCACCGGGATCGCGTCGGAGCTGAACGCGTCGAGCACGAGCAGGTCGAAGGTTCCATCGGGCACCTTGCTCAAGCTCCGCCGGCCGTCGCCGATCACGATCGGGACGTCCTGCCCGCGCAACTCCATGTAGCGGAAAAGCTTGGGATTGCGTGCAATGCGCTCCATGACCGGGTCCACCTCGAAGAAGGTCATGGTCCGTCCGGGCTCGTGGTAGCAGACAGTGGTACCGGCGCCGAGACCGATGACCCCGACGTGGCGCGGGCGGTGCTGCGGGGCCATGGCCTCGAAGACCTGGCCGAGCGGGCCGCCGCGGTTGTAGTACGTCCGCGGCGTGCACAGGTCGTTCGCGTCCATGACCTGATTGCCGTGGAGGATGTTGCCGTGGTAGAGCTTATGCTCGTATCCCGAGGCGTCGGTGCAGACGGTGTAGACGCCGAAGAAGCTCCGCTCGCGGTAGATCTGACGCCGGATCTCGTCATAGTGGAGGCCGACGAAGAGAATCGCCGCAAAACCCAGGGTCAGTCGCAGCGGCCGGTTGTGGAAGCTGTACAGGGCGATGGCCGTGGCACCATAGAACAGGATGGGACCCGTTTTGCCGAGGGCATAGATGTCCAGGCGCTCCCATACCAGCAGGTAAACCGAGACAAGAGCCGCCGGCAGGGCCAGATCGAGCAGGTACCGTCGCAGATCGTTCCGGCCGACGGACGGACGCAGGAGACAGGCGAGCGTGAGGATCAGCGGGTATTCGAGAATCGAGTCGAAGACGACCGGGGCAATGAGCGAGCAGAACACGCCGCCGAGCAGACCGCCGACGGACATCCAGACGTAAAACTCCGTGAGATGCTCTGCGGCGGGCCGGCGCCGGACCAGTTCTCCGTGGCAGACCATCGCAGTCACGAACAAAGTTGCGAGATGGAGGATCGCCACCAACCAAAGGTCGTTCTCCGTGAAGTAGATCGCGAGCAACGCGTAGACCCAGACTTGGACCCACAGCATCCAGCTATGTTTCAGAATGGGCCTGCGGGCGAAGACGAGGATGAAGCTCAGGAGGTACAACGACAGGGGCGCGACCCACAGGAACGGCACCGAAGCGACGTCCGTGCTGATGTGCTGCGTGACGGCCAGCAGCAGGGCCGAGGGCACGAACGCCAAGGCGACCCAGCGGGCCCGGCGGGACCAGGATACTGGAGAAGGTGAACGGTCGAGAAGGTAAGAAGGTCGGACACTCGCGTTTTCTTCATCTACTGTCTGTCTGCGTCGTGCTGCCCTGAGGCTGACGGCACAGAGCACGACAACTACGGCCAACAGAAGATAGCCCGCGGTCCAGACGCGGCTCTGGACCGCCAAGCCGAGCCAGGGTTCGATGACCACGGGATAGGCCAGCAGGGCGGTCAAGCCGCCTGCGTTGCTCGACGCATAGAGGAAGTAAGGGTCCGAGGCGTGTCGGTGGTCCGAGCGAGAGAACCAGCGCTGCAACAGCGGCGCGGTGGCGGAGATCGCAAAGAAGGGCAGGCCGATGGAAACCGCCAGCAGGCCCACCAGCCAGAGCACCGGATGCGCGCCGGCGGCGGTCGTCTCCTGCCATGCGGCGCGGATGGGCAGACACAACAGGCCGAGGGCCAGGATACCGGTGTGCAGGAGGACCTGCCATCGCAGGGTCTTGAGCCGCGAAAGCACGTGCGCGTAGATGTAACCGGCCAGCAGCATGGCCTGGAAGAACATCATGGCGGTGTTCCAGACGGCCGGCGTGCCGCCCAGCAGGGGCAGGACCATCTTCGTGAACATCGGCTCGACGGCGAACAGCAGCAGCGACCCCAGGAACAACGCGATGCAATAGAGCGACACCATCACAGAAATGCCGCGGGCGGAAGAAGACTCGTCCGCCGGGATGGCTGGGTCAAGATCGAGATCGTTTCCCGACATTCGTATTCCGGGGGCCTGACTCGCCGCTTAAGAGAAACGCCGCCGGTCCCGATGGTTCAGGACCGACGGCGAGATACTCTCACAGATGCTGTCTCACTTACGCGAATTCTCTGTACTCCCGGTCGGTGACGATGCCCGGCTGCGGCTGCGGATACGCGCCTTTGGCGTTGGGCTGCACTGGAGCGGGATAGCCCGCCGTGAACTTGTCCACGTTCGGTGCCAGTTCGTGCGGGCAGTTGAGGATCTGTTCGAAGGTGATGATCTGTCCCGTGTGGGCGGACATGCGTCCCATGGAAGCGACGAGACTCGCTTCGGCGCCGCGCTTGGCCTCGTTGTAGGGTTTGTTGTTGCGGATCGCGTCGACCAGGTCGTCCCATTCGAGCTGGTAGGGGCTCTTCTCCGGCTGCGGATAGCGCCAGATGGGATCGACACCCTCCATGAGCTGGGTCTTGTAGGTGCGGACCTTGCCGGGCGAGTGGCCGCTGGTGGAGACGACCGCCGAGCCTTTCGTGCCGTGCACAAAGCTGTTGAACGCGTTCTGGCAGCCCGAGACGTTGCGGCCCTGGTAGAAGAGCTTGGTGCCGTCCGGGTAGGTGTACTCAATCGCGTAGTTGTCGAAGTTCTGATCGACGGCGTCGCCGCGGTACTGCCGCCCTCCGAGGGCGTGCGCCTCGATCGGCCAGGCACCCTTCATCCACGACAGTTCATCGATCTGATGAATGTAGTAGTCGCTGTAGACGCCGCCGCTGGCCCAGATCCAGCTATGGAAGCTGCGGATCTGGTACATCAACTCGTCCATGTCGGGCCGCTTGGGACCGACCGCAGCGGAGCGACCCGCCATGCGGTAGCCGCGCATCAGGATGATGTCGCCGATCTCGCCGTCCTGGATGCGCTTGAGCAGTTCCTGCCTGCCCCGGCAGTGACGGACCATCAGGCCGACACCGACCTTCAGGTTCTTTGCGTCTGCCTTCTCGGCAAGCTGGATCATCCGCTTCGTTGTGGGGCCGTCCACGGTGACCGGCTTCTCCATGAACACGTTGAGGCCCTTCTCGATGGCATAGGTGAAATGGACCCAGCGGAAGGCTGGCGGGGTCGCGAAGATCGCCACGTCGCCCGGACGGAGGCAGTTCATGGCCTTCTTATATGCGTCGAAACCGACGAACCGGCGGTCTTCGGGCACGTCCATCTTTGCGGAGTGCTTCTCAACCAGACCCTGGTAGCTCCGCTTGACGCGGTCCTCGAAGACATCGGCCAGAGCGACGAGTTTCATCGGGCTCTTGACGGACAGCGCGTTTTCCGCGGCGCCGGTGCCGCGCCCGCCGCAGCCAATCAGGGCGACTTGGATCGTGTTGTTCTCACCGGCGTACATCCGCGGCGTGAGCCCGGCGGCCAGGGCCGATGTGGCCGCGAGGCAGCCGGTGCTCTTCAGGAATTCGCGACGAGAGGTGTTCGTGTGTTTGCTCATGAGGGATCTTCTCCTACTGTGATGGTTGTTCCGGATGTAGTGTCTGACTTCGAGTCACCATCTGCTCCCGGCCCGGCTTGCGACCCAGGCCCTGTGGTGTCATTATCGCCGTAACACCCTGCGATACAAGGGCTTTCTCAGGAAGGACGGGGAAAAGCGGGTGTTTATTTCACCGGATCACGGCGTCGACGCCGCACCAGTAGCGGGACGTGTTGTCCTCGGCGGAAAGCCAGTCGGAGTGCCCGTCGAAGAACAGGTTGTTGCAGCCCTGGTTGCGATGGCGGTCCCGGGCGACGCGCCGGTGAAGGTTGTTGCCGGGAGTCTCCGCCGTCGAGGCGGGCAACTGCGTCGTCGACCACACGTCCAGCAGATTGAACACAGACGCGATGTCGAGGTCCTTGCGGTCGAGGATGACCGGACGCCAGGGACCAGCTTCGTTGTCGGCCAGGTAGATTCGTTCGGCGGGACGGGGAATCTTGCCCAGCCGGCTCGGCTCATCCTTCTGCTTGCCTCGGTTACCGGTTGAGAGGCCCGGGTCGTCCATGTCCCAGGCGTTCACCACGTAGTCGATGGTCTGTCCGGCGTTGCTCACGTTCCGCTCGCCCACGCCGTTGCGCGGGAACGCGGGACACTGATAGACGTCCACTTCGCGATAGTCCTGGGCGTTCTTGTACTTCTCGCCCAGGTAGGGCATGAACACCAGGGGCCATTTCACCTGATTGTCCAGGGCGCGCGGGATGAAGTCGTTGTTCTCCTGGGCATACTGCTGGAGGGCGACGCCGATCTGCTTGATGTTGTTGAGGCAGCAGACCGCCCAGGCTTGTTTGCGGGCCCGGTTCAGCGAGGGCAGGAGGATGCCCATGAGCAGAGCGATGATGGCGATAACCACGAGAAGCTCAATCAGCGTGAACGCCCTGCGCGTGCGCGGCATGCGGCACCTCCAACAGATCCGGACCCCCAACTTGGTTACACTGGGGATGATTATACCACGGCGAAGGAGTCATCGCCTACAGAAAACCCGAGTGGTTCGTTTACACAAAACTATGGCGGGGTCGTCTCGCGGTAGACGTGATCGATGTGGGCCGCGCTCAGAACAGCGTCATAGACGCGAACCTCATCGATGATGCCGTGGAAGAACAACGTGTCGTCGGGCACATGTGAGGCTCCCAGCGTCAGAGCGTTGGCGACGCCTGTGCCGGTCGGCTGCTCGGCCATTTCGTACACGATCTGTGGCTCCCCATCGACATAGAGCTTCACGTCGCTGACGCGAGGGCTGCCGGGGACCAGGGGGTCGAGGGCCGCCGCGACATGGTGCCACCGGGTATCGCCCACGGTTTTCGTTGTATAGGCGAAGCCTGTCCCGCAGGAGAATCGGAGTCTGCGCGTGGCGTCCGCTTCCAGGAGCCAGTACTTGCCAGGAGCGGGCTCTCCCCAGGCGAGGATGGCCTGCGTGTCCGAGGGCCTCTCGCTGAACTTGATCCAGGCGGTGATCGTGCGTGGGCCCGCGCCTGCGACGGCGGGACCTGGCTCGATCCGCGCGTAGTCGTCGATGCCGTCGAACTGCAATGCGCCTTTGCTGACGCCTGACACCCACTGTGAACCGTCATTGGGGAAGTTGTGGAGATCGCCGGGGTATCGGCTTCGCTCGTCCAACAGCGTCGTGCCTGTGGTCTCGTCGAATCGCCAATGGGCGACAGGTGCGGGGAGGCCTTCCGGCTCTCGCCAGCGACCCGCGAGGGCGGTGAAGTCGCGGAGGTCGATCCGGTCATCGGCCGGCGAGGATACATCGCACGCCGGGTTCCAGGAGACGGCCCCGGCCTCGCTCAGCCAGGCCGCGGACACCGCCGACAGGTCGTTATGGTCAACCGTCCGGTCCCCAGTGCAATCCTGCGGGACGAACCCGTCCACGCGGAAGGTATAGGTCCGCGTGAACCGCGCTTCCTGACCCGGCGCCAGGGTCACTTGGAGGAACTGCTCGGGCGAGACCTGATAGTCCGTCGTCCAGATGCCCACATAGGCCGCAGGGATCGATGCCTCAACGGTTACGCGCTGATGCAGGTCCAGATGCTCCACGGCGAACCGCTCCGCGCCAGCATAGCCCTCAGGTGTGTAGACCCAGATCTTGGGTACGCTTGATGCCCGGTCCGTGTACTCGATCATGTTGGCGATGCGAATGACGGTCGGCTGTGCCGCTACGGCGAGGGTCCTGGCCTTGGCGGGGGGCTGCCACGGCACGACCTCCGGCGAGGAGGTGAAGTCGTACGGGAACGAAAGCCGCACGTTGGGACCCACCGACCGGCTGCTGAATGTGGTGAAATTGTGCAGGTACTGCTCGGTGGTGAACGTCTTGGTCCCGGTGTTTCGGAGCAGGTACTCCATGACGATGCAATCGTTTTTGACGATGAGGTCCTCTTCGAGGTGGCAGGCGTAGCCGTTGGCGGTCCCGTTCAGCGTTTGGACGAAGTGCACGCGGTCTTGCTGCCAAGTTGCGGTCGTGCGGGCTAATTCGACGATGGGATAGCTGGTGCTGAAGTCATAGGCGGCGCTGTTGCGTCGGAGGATGCCGACGCCGATCTTGAGGAAGAGGTCTCCGTTGGCGCCCTCATTATAGCCGGGCGGGTCCGGCTGGAAGGCCTCCTGCCCGATATCGAACTCCATGGGCAGGCCGCCGAGATAGCTCAGGGCGCCGCCGCCGAGGGGGGAGTACAGGAATTCCTGGCCGTGGAGCTGGGCCCGCAGAACGTTGGCGACAGGCGAGAACCGCAGACCCTTGTTCCAGGGGCACTGATCGGAGGCGGGATCGCCGACCTCGACCACCAGTGAACCGCTCTGCAGCAGCCGGGTGCCCGTGTGGGCAGGCAGGGGCTGGCCTCCGGCGGAGCCGGATCCGAGGGATATCACGATCGATGCGAGAACGACAGTTGGAACGGCAAGGACTCTCGGCATGGTTTCCACTCCTTCCTGGGAGGTTTCGCCGGTTCGCCCGCAGGCAATCTCCCTTGCGGCTCGGCCGGCGGCACCGGTGTGAACCGCTCACCGCGCCATTCTACCCCTGTGGCCGGAGGAAGGGAAGGCTTACTCGAGGGGCGAGAGGATGTACCGGATGATGTCGTGGCGGCTGATGATGCCGACCAACCGCCCCTCGGACAAGATGGGGACCCGACGGAACGGAGAGTTCACCAGACGCTCGCAAATCGCGATGATGTCGTCTTCCACGTCGAAGGCGACCACGTCCTGCGTCATGTACTGCTCCGCTGTGCCGGAGGCGTACCGCATGTCCGCCAGCAACGACATGATGTCCTTCTCCGTGACGATTCCCGCCAGCGTGTCGTCGTCGTTCACCACCGGCACCCCGGTGATGTCTTCGGCCACGAGCACCTCGATCACCTCGGAGATCGGGGCCTGGCGCTTCACGCTGACCACATTCCTTGACATGATGGTCCTGGTTTCATGCATGGCGGTTACCTCAGAATACCAGTTCCAGAAAGCTGTCTTTGAGGGCCCGGTCCTCGCGCCGGAGATCCCGGACGTACCGGATGATGTCTCTTCGGCTGATGATCCCGATGAGACGGTCGTGATCGAGGATCGGGACCCGGCGGAAGGCGTGGGTCCGCAGGCCTTCGACGACTTTGTCGAGGTCGTCCTCCTGGTCGAAGCAGACCACGTTGGTCGTCATGAAGTCCCGGACGGCGCCGGGTCTATCCCGGTTGTCATACAGCAGGCTCAGGACATCCTTTTCCGTGATTACGCCGGCAATCGTCCCGTCCTCGTTTGTGACAGGCAGACCGGTGACGCCGTTGAGGATCATCATGCGGATGGCCTCGTAGATGTCCTCATCCGGGCTCACGGTGACCACACACGGATTCATAACTTCTTTGGCCTTAGGCATTTACCGTACCTCCAGATGGTGATAGACCATCAGTTCCTCATCAAACACCCCCGCGGGGGTTATCGGCAATTGCGGGGGCCGGGATAAGCAGGATTCCCTCCCAGAATCACTTCCACACGATGCGGATGGGTAAGAGGCGGAAAATGGCGAAAATCAGGTTGCATTTCCGGTCGAAGAGGATACAATACAGAGAGCATAGAGATAGTTCTGTCTTACTGGGGGCAGGGTTATCATCTGCTCGGGAACGCTCCATCGGCAAAGGAGGTAGCGCATGAAGTATAGGCAGCCAGCGTTCACACTCATCGAATTATTGGTCGTCATCGCGGTGATTGCGCTGCTGATGGCGATCCTCATGCCGGCGCTGAGCCGGGCCCGCGAGCAGGGCCAGCGGGCGGTCTGCATGGGCACCCTCAAACAACTGACCCTGTGCTGGAGCATGTACGCCGACGATAACGACGACAAGCTCGTCAACGGCATGGCCGGTGTCAACAACAGCGGTACCCATAACCGGGAAAACAACTGGGCGGGTCGGTGCTGGGCGGAGCCGTACAATTCGCCGCGTCCGCCGGCGACGCAGTGGCCCGACGCAAGCCAGAAGAACGCCATCACGACCGGTGCTCTCTGGTCTTACACCAAAGAACTCGCTATGTACGCCTGTCCGACCGGCATTCGCGGCGAACTGCTCACCTACAACATCATGGATGGGGTCAACGGCCTGCCCCGCACGGGGACCTTCAGCGGCAACACTCCCTCCAAAGGCCCGAACGGCAAGCGACTCTGGGTCAAGAAGGCAGCCGACATCGCCAGTCCGGCCTTTCGGCTGGTCTTCATCGACGAAGGGGCCTCTACCCCTGACAGCTTCGCCGTGAACTGGGAGACGAGCGGCTGGGCGTGGTGGGACGACCCGCCGGTTCGCCACGGCGACGGGACCGTTGTTTCCTTTGCTGACGGCCACATCGAATACCGCAAGTGGAAAGGCGCGCGGACGGTCGAATACGGCAAACAGTACGCCAACTACAAGGGGCCGGGTTTCACCGCGTCAACCCCCGAGGAATGGGATGACATGATGTTCATCCACAACGGCTGCTGGGGCCAGACGCACCCCAATTTCCCCCGGCCGTAGTCGGTCGACGCCGTCAGATTCGAGCACACCCAAGGGCGGACATGGCTGGTCCGCCCTTTTTGCTTTCTTCTCCCGGCAAGGCATTCGGGAACAGGGGAGCCCTCCAGCGCATCCTGTGGGCGAACCGAGGCAGGTCCGAGCCACCCGGGACTATCAATTACGAGGTTACATATTGCCCCGAGGTCCTCTGGTGGTTAAAATATTGTGACAGGCTCTTCTTAACTGGTTGTCGATACCTGCCATGAAGACCCCGGAAGGAGAGAGAAGGAGGCAGCGACATGCAGAACCGGAAACGAGGCTTCACGCTCATCGAATTACTGGTCGTGATCGCGGTGATCGCATTGCTGATGTCTATCCTCATGCCCGCGCTGAAGCGGGCCCGCGAGCAGGGGCAGCGGGCCGTATGCATGGGCACGCTCAAGCAGTTGAGCCTCTGTTGGGTTATGTACGCCGACGACAATGATGATCGGCTCGTCAATGGCGAGGCCGGAATCGATTGGACCAATCGGACGGTCCACCTGCGGGAACCTTACTGGGTGGGCCAGTGCTGGGATCAGTACGGTACGCCGGGGGGCCACCGGTTGAGCCGCCAGGAGCAGACGCGGGCCATTCAGTCCGGCATCTTCTGGACCGGCCGGTACGTCAGCGACATCGGCGCCTTCGCCTGCCCGACCGGCATCAAGGATGAGATGCTCACCTACAACATCATGGACGGCGTCAACGGTATGCCCCGGACCGGGACTTACAGCGGAACGACAGGCGCGATCGGCCCCAACGGCAAGAAACTGTGGGTCAAGAAGCGAAGCGAGATCTTCAATGCTCCCGAGAGACTGGTTTTCATCGACGAGGGCTGGGCGACGCCCGACAGCTATGCCGTGTACTGGAACGATACCTGGACCTGGTGGGATCAGCCGGTCGTCCGCCATGGCGACGGCACGAACGTCTCCTTTGCCGACGGGCACGTGGAGTACCGCAAGTGGAAGGGTGCGACCACGGTCAAATGGGGTCGCGGCCACCAAGGGTGGATGGCCAGCGGCTGTACCCCGGTGAGCGACGAGGATTGGGATGACCTGCGTTTCATCCACAGCGGCTGCTGGGGCCAGACGCACCGGAGCTTCCCCAATCAGTAGTCGTCGGACCTCGTCGGGCGCAGCGATGGGCCCGACGGGTGCTTCTCAACATCTTGCGAGTGAAGGAGAATTCCGGCGAACAGGGCAGATTGCCGGCGCATCCTCTAAACGGTACGGCGCGCCTGGAGCGGCCGCAATGTGTTAGGAAACCGTTGCACGCGACCGGTCGGTCGGGTAAAATGGGATGTGTGTGTGATCAGTGGCCATGCTTTTCGCAGGTATTTGGGCAGGAGAACCTCGGAAGGGGAAAAAGGAGGCAGTGCCATGGGGTACAAGAAACAGGCGTTCACGCTCATTGAGTTACTCGTCGTCATC
>ENA-OSEO01003330-OSEO01003330.1-sediment-metagenome-genome-assembly--contig:-NODE-3330-length-19393-cov-3.484314_pt1 | contig 19393 bp, 17 predicted proteins | sample MGYA00237883_ERZ534232 | MGnify/ENA metagenome assembly ERZ534232
ATCCTCTATGGTCACGTGAGCCATGGTATCTTTTTTCTTTGTGGTCACCGTACGCACATTGCTCATCACACCGGCGACCGATACATTGCTTCCGTCCTGTTTGGCCCATATGGTTTGAGAATCGCAGTCCACAACACTCTTGAGACTGTCGGCGTATTTCAGAAGAGGATGACCGGTTATATAGAACCCCAGCATCTCCTTCTCATAGGAAAGGATGAGATCGTGGTCCCACTCCGGAACATCGGGAAGTTCCGGAAGCGTGATATCTTCGATGTTCGGTTGATCGAAGAGGCTGGTCTGGCCGTTCATTCGATCGCGGTGTTTTCTCTGCGCGGCGAGGCAGATATCTTCATACCCCTCCATCAGACGGCACCGGTTTTTCTCCAGAGAATCAAAGGCCCCGCATTTGATCAGACTTTCCATGACCTTTTTATTGACCTTGTGGAGGTCAATTCTGTCACAGAAACTCTGAAAGGAGGTAAATTTTCCCTCTGATTCCCGCGACGTTATTATGGATTCCACGGCCCCTGCCCCGACGTTCTTGACGGCGGACAGACCGAATCGGATATGTTTTCCTACAACACTGAAATCGGTAGATGATTCATTGATATCCGGAGGGAGGACGTTGATTCCCATGTCCCGGCAGCTTGCCATGTATTTGACGATATTATCCCGGTTGTTTTTCTCGCTGGTGAGAAGGGCTGTCATAAACTCCACGGGATAATGGGCTTTGAGATAAGCGGTCTGGAAGGAGATCATCGTGTAGGCGGCGCTGTGGGATTTGTTGAATCCGTAGCCGGAGAAGGTTTCCATCTGTTCCCATATCTTTTTCGCCTTTTCCTCCGGGATTCCGTTCTTCTTCGCACCGGCAATGAACTTGGAACTTTCCCTTTCCATTGCGTCTACCTTCTTCTTGCTCATCGCCCGTCGGAGGTTGTCTGCGTCCGCCATACTGAAACCGCCGATGGCCCCGGCGATCTGCATCACCTGTTCCTGATAGAGGGGGATACCGTAGGTTTCTTTCAGGATCGGTTCAAGGCGTGAATCTTCGTAGACAATCTGTTTTTTCCCTTGTTTCTGTGCGATGAAGTCATCGGCATATTTCATGGGGCCGGGACGGTAGAGAGATATAAGCGCGATAATGTCCTCGATCGAATCAGGTTTCATCCTGATCAGAAGGTCCTTCATGCCGGAGCTTTCAAGCTGGAAAACGCCATCCGTCTGTCCCTTCGCGAGAAGCTCATAGGTTGACGCATCGTCGAGGGGAATGTCGTCAATGGAGAAATCCGTTTCTCCCCTCCCCTCCCGGATGAATTGCAGGGCATTCCTGATGACGGTAAGCGTCCTGAGGCCCAGGAAATCAAACTTCGTCAGTCCCACGTCCTGGAGATCGTTCATGGAATACTGTGACACGATATCATCATTGTTGGGGCTCTTATAGAGAGGAACCCGTTCTACCAGCGGCACGTCCGAAATCACCACTCCAGCCGCGTGGGTTGACGCGTGGCGGTTCAACCCTTCGAGAGACTGAGACAGGGCAAGCAGTTTTCTGACCTTCTCATTCTTCCGCTCTTCCTGTGCGAGCCGGGGTTCATCCTTGATTGCCTGTTTCAGGGTAATCCCCAGCGGCGTACCGGGGATCATCTTGGCTATCGTGTCCACCTCGGCGTAGGGCATATTCAGTGCCCTTCCCACATCTCTGACGACCGCCTTCGCCTGCATCTTCCCGAAGGTAATGATCTGGGAGACCTGGTCGCTCCCGTATTTTTCCGTGACATAGCGTATGATCTCGTCCCGCCCCTCCATGCAGAAATCCGTGTCGATGTCGGGCATGCTCCTCCGGCTCGGATTCAGAAACCGTTCGAAGAAGAGACCGTAACGTATGGGGTCTATAGTGGTTATCCCCAGGGCGTAGGCGACGAGACTGCCCGCGGCGGACCCCCGCCCCGGTCCCACAGGGATATTCCTGTTTTTCGCGTAGTTGATAAAATCGGCGACAATAAGAAAATAGCCGGGGAATTCCATGGAGTTGATTATTTCAAGCTCCATCTCCAGCCGCTTTTTGTATTTCCCTCTCATCTCGTCAGGATCTTCGGTTCCCGCTTTGGCGAGTATATCCGGCATCAGGTGTTCAAGTCCTTCCCGTGCCAGTTTCGCCAGGTGCTCTTCCTGGGTAAGCCCCAGTTCGGTTTCATAGTGGGGCAGGAAAAACTGATTGTTCAGGTCGAGGCTCAGATTACACCGGTCTGCTATTTTTATGGTATTCTCAATTGCCTCCGGGCAATAGTCGAAGCTTCGTTTCATCTCATCGGGTGATTTCAGATAGAACTCCTCGGTCTGAAAGCGCATTCTCTTTTCATCGTCCATGGTTGTTCCGGTCTGTATGCACAGAAGCACCTCATGTGCCTCGGCGTCTTCCCGGTTCAGATAGTGGCAATCGTTCGTGGCCACCAGAGGAATCGAAAGTTGTGCTCCCAGTTCGATCAGTTCCCGGTTGGCTCGCTTCTGTTCATCCAGACCGTTTTCCATGATCTCGAGATAAAAATTTTCCTCTCCGAACATGTCCCGGTATTCTTCGGCCACCCGTTGCGCGCCTGCTCTGTCGCCCTGGAGCAGAAGTGAGGCGATTTCGCCGTTCAGGCACGCGCTCATGCAGATAAGACCCTCGCTGTGACGGGCCAGGAGTCCTTTGTCCACGCGGGGTTTGTAGTAAAACCCTTCCAGATATCCGGCGGTGGTAAGCTTCATGAGGTTTTTGTATCCGTGGCTGTCCCGGGCAAGAACGACGAGGTGCCGGTGCCCTTCATTGCGGTCAATCCGTTTTCCGGGAGCCACATAGAGTTCGCAGCCGATGATGGGTTTTACGCCCGCCTTGTATGCCTTCTGATAAAAATCGACGGCGCCGAACATATTGCCGTGATCGGTCATCGCCACCGCCGGCATCTGATACTTTTTTACCCGTTCAAAAAGATCATCGAGCCGTATGGCTCCATCGAGAAGGCTATACTGGGTATGCACATGAAGATGAACGAAATCGGAATAATGCATGCAGGTTCTCTCTCACGGTTGTTTCTATGAATAGTAAGACGCGAAATCTCTGAATTGAGACTTCGTAGACTCTTAATCCAGCCGGTAGTTCGGGGCTTCCTTGGTTATGATGACGTCGTGGACATGGCTTTCGCGCAAACCGGCGGTAGTGATTTTTATAAAGCGTGCTTTCTCCCGCAATTCTTCAATCGTCCGGCACCCCACGTATCCCATCCCCGCCTTTATCCCCCCGACGAGCTGTTGTATGCTCGCAGAGAGGGTGCCGCGGAAAGGCACCCGGCCAACGATCCCCTCCGGAACAAGCTTCAGATCGCTCTCCATATCATCTTCCAGATAGTAGCGGTCTTTGCTCCCCGACCTCATGGCCTCGAGAGATCCCATGCCCCGGTACACCTTGTAGCTCCGCCCCTGGAAGAGGACCGTTTCACCCGGACTCTCCTCAGTTCCGGCGAACAGCCCTCCGATCATGACCGAATGGGCTCCGGCGCCGAGGGCCTTGACCACATCACCCGAGAATTTGATTCCGCCGTCGGCTATGAGCGGGATGCCGCGTTTGCCGCACGCCCTGAAACAGTTTTGTATCGCGGTCATCTGGGGAACGCCGATACCGGCCACCACCCGCGTTGTGCAGATAGAACCCGGGCCGACGCCTACCTTGACCGCATCCACCCCGGCTTTGATGAGTGCCTCAGCACCCTCCTGTGTCGCCACATTCCCCGCGACGAGTTCACAACCGGGGAAAGTCGCCTTGGTATTCTTGACCGCATCGATCACCCCCTTGGAATGTCCGTGCGAGGTATCAATGACAATGACGTCAGCTCCCGCTTTCAGAAGGGCATCTATTCGTGCTTCTCTGTCGAGGATCCCCACGGCCGCGCCGACCCGCAACCTTCCGAGCGAATCTTTGCAGGCATAGGGATATTTCCGTATCTTCTCGATATCCTTTATCGTAATAAGGCCTTTGAGATTGTACTTGTCGTCAACCACAAGAAGTTTCTCTATCCGATGCGCGTGCAGTATCTTCTTGGAATCTTCCAGCGTGATATCGGAGGAGACGGTTACCAGGTTATCCTTGGTCATCACGGCTGACACGGGTTGATCCAGATTCGTTTCGAACCGCAGATCCCGGTTTGTCAGAATTCCCACGAGCTTCTGGCCTCGAACAACCGGAACGCCGGATATCTGATACTTGCTCATCAGGGCCAGGGCGGCCGAGACCTTCTGATCGGGCTCGATAGTGATGGGGTCAACGACCATACCGCTCTCGGATTTTTTTACCTTGTCCACCTCCAGGGCCTGATCCTCAATACTGAGATTTCTGTGTATGATCCCCATGCCCCCTTCCTGGGCCATACAGATGGCGACCCGCGATTCGGTGACCGTGTCCATGGCCGCGCTGATAATGGGGATGCTCAGGGAGATATTGCCGGTGAGTTTGGTCGATGTGTCAACATCTCTCGGAAGAATGCTCGATTCCGCCGGCAGAAGCAGGAGGTCGTCGAAGGTAAGCCCCTCTTGTATCTTGTCTTTTTCCAACATGCGTCCCTCCTTATGTAAGATGTTTGATGTAGTAGTTCTGTCCGCCCAGAGAAATATAGAAACGATCTTCTGTTGTGTCATGCGCTATATATTCGGCGATCTGGTAATAGGCCGCCCGCAGAAACCGCGCGGGGAGCTCTCCATTCCTGATCGCGCAGTAAAGGACATTGTCCGCGTTCATACGCAGCGTTGTCGGATCAAGGGGTTCCGACGTAAAATCGCTGAGAAAAATCTCTATGGTGTCATTATGTTTGACGACCCTCTCCACGACAAAGGGGGTATCTTCAACCTCGATAAGGGATTTTTGTCCTCTGTAATCAACCAGGTATCTACCCTTCTCGTCCCGTTTCAGATTCTGAAAAAAAACCTCGAGGATATCCTTCCGGAACATGAGGGCCCCCTCGTAATACCAGAGGCCGTCCTTGTCCACCCTGATGGCGAGGGAGGGTATGTCGTCATCTTTTCCGGTCATAATCGCCGCCTGTTGCTTATATGCTTTCGAGAATCATCGTCACCGGCCCGTCATTGACGAGGGAGACCTTCATCATAGTCCGGAATTGCCCTGTTGCCACTTTCCCGATGTATCCCCGCGCCTTCTTCACAAAATACTCGTAGAGCCCGTCCGCCTCCGCAAAACCGGCGGCATCGATGAACGAAGGTCGCCTCCCCTTCCGGCAATCGGCGAGAAGGGTGAACTGCGAGACTATCAGCATCTCTCCGGCCGCGTCCAGAAGGGAGCAATTCATCTTTCCATCGGCATCTTCGAATATCCGGAGGTTGATTATCTTCTCGGCAAGATAATCGGCGTCTTTTTCCGTGTCTCCCCGCGCGACGCCGAGAAACACTACTACCCCCTGCCCTATTTCACCGACCGTCCGGTTGCCGACGGAAACCGCCGCGGAGCTGACCCTTTGGACAACAGCCTTCACCCCTCCTCCGATATCCCTGATTTCAGGTGCCTTAAGCCATCACTATCTTATCGCCCGCGCCGGTGATCCCCCGCGTGGCGTTTCGCGTGTCGATCACGAGGCGCGCGTGGCTCACGATATCGGCGAAATCGTAGGCCGAATGATCCGTGACGATGATAACCGCATCAGCCTTCGCGAGGGTCTCCGGCGTAAGCGGAGTCGATTTCATGCGGAAATCATGTTTCCGCGTCGGCCTGAGCCGCGGTATCCACGGATCGTTATAGGATACCTCCGCTCCCCTCTCCATCAGCATCTTCATGATCACATAACTCGGCGATTCCCTCTCGTCGTCGACGTCCTTTTTGTATGCCACACCCAGGACCAGTATCCTGCTCCCCCTCACGCTTTTTTTCTCCCGGTTCAGGGCCTCAGTGGTCTTTTCTACCACATACGCCGGCATGGAGACATTGATCTCCCCCGCGAGATGGATAAAGCGGGTGGAAAAATCATATTCCCGGGCCTTCCAGGAGAGGTAGAAGGGATCGATCGGAATGCAGTGACCGCCGAGACCGGGGCCCGGATAGAAGGGAGAAAAACCGAACGGCTTGGTGGCGGCCGCGTTGATGACCTCGAATATGTCGATCCCCATCTTGTGGGCGAGGACCTTGAGTTCGTTCACCAGCGCGATATTGACTGAACGGTATGTGTTTTCAAGTATCTTCACCATTTCGGCCGCTCTGGCCGATGATACGGGCACGGCGCGGGTGATCGAACCATAGAGCGCCTGAGCCACTTCCAGACAGGCGGGGGTCACCCCTCCGATGACCTTCGGCGTGTTCGAGGCGCTGAAAGTCTTGTTCCCCGGGTCCTCCCGTTCAGGCGAGTAGGCAAGGAAAAAATCGGTCCCCGCTTTTTTGCGCCCCTCTTGCAAGCGGGGAAGGAGCATTTCTTCCGTCGTGCCGGGATAGGTGGTGCTCTCCAGAACCACAAGCTGTCCCTTCCGCAGGCGCGCTCCGATGGTTTCCGTGGTTTGCAGGAGATAGGTCAGATCGGGCTCCATTTTGTCCGTCAGGGGTGTGGGCACACAGATAAGGATGCAGTCGGCCTCCGTCAAACGGTCGAAGTCCGTCGTCGCGTCAAACCGCTTTTCCCTGATCATGCCGGTAACCGGTTCTATGGGGACGTGTTTTATGTACGATTTTCCTTGAAGGAGTTTGTCTACCTTATTAGAATCTAAGTCAAAACCAATAACCCTGAAACCGCTCGCTCCGAAATGGATCGCAAGGGGAAGGCCCACGTATCCCAGCCCGATAATGCCCACCTTAGCGGTTCTATCCTCTATCATTTTGATCAATCTGGTTTTTCGGTCCACCGTCCCCGTCCTATTCCATGCCATTCAGTTTTCTGAGCGCGAGAATAAGCGCCTGCGTTCCCAGCCTGCCGTGTCCCTGCGCCTTCACCGCGATGTAGAGCTGCCGCATGAGGGCAAGACAGGGAAGGGAGAGATCGCACGCCGCCGCCTCTTCCAGCGCGATCCCCATATCCTTGATGAAATGCTCTACGTAAAAGCCGGGATCGTAGTCCCCGCGCACGATCTTCGGCCCCAGGTTGTTGATGAGCCAGGAACTGGCCGCCCCCTTGCCGATAACGCCGATAACCGCCTCTTCATCGAGCCCCTGTTTCGAAGCGTAGAGGAGGGACTCGCATACGCCGATCATCGTGCCCGCGACGAGAATCTGGTTGCACATCTTCGTGTGCTGGCCCGCGCCGGGACCGCCCATCAGGGATATCTCTTTCCCCATTAACCTGAAAATAGGCAGAACACGCTCGAAGGCGTCTCTGTCCCCGCCCACCATAATGGCGAGCGTCGCTTCCCGCGCCCCGACATCGCCGCCGGAGACAGGGGCGTCGAGGCTTGCAATCCCCTTCTGACAAGCCGCTTCGGCTATCCGCACCGCCAGGCCGGGGCTGCTCGTCGTCATGTCCACTACCGTGTGGCACTGCCCGCCGGCCGAGAGGATTCCCCCTTCCCCAAGATATACTTCCTCCACATCGCGGGGATACCCCACGATAGTGAACACGATCTCCGCGTTCCGGGCGACCTCGGCAGGGGAATCGCACCAGCACCCTCCCCTCTCAATGAGTCCCAGCGCCTTCTCCCGCGTCCTGTTGTACAGGAAGAGATCATGCCCTCCGTCGCGGACGTGACCCGCCATCGAACAGCCCATGACGCCTGTGCCTATCCAGCCGATTTTCATGATATTCTACCTTTTAAGAACGGAAAGATTTGCCCCATAAAATTTTTTCCTGATCTATCAGATGCGGGGAAAAACATCAATGTATTTTAAGAACCCCTTGATTTCATGAGGAGGTTCAGATAGCTACAGGGCATGTCGAAACGGATACTTCTCATCAACCCCTGGATACATGATTTCGCGGCCTACGATCTCTGGGCCGCCCCCCTGGGGCTCCTCACGGTGGGCTCCATCCTGCGGGAAAACGGCTATGACGTGTCTCTGATCAACTGCCTGAACCCCTTTCACCCCACACTCTCCCTCCACAGCGGAAGCAAGCCCCCGAAGCGTGTTTCATCCGGGAAAGGGACCTTCTACAAGGAAGAGATCGAAAAACCGTTGGCCCTCAGAGCTTTGCCCCGGAAATACAGCCGGTACGGCCTTCCCCCTTCCCTCTTCGAGCATGAACTGCGCGAAATGCAGCGCCCGGACGCCGTCTTCGTCACATCGATCATGACCTACTGGTATCCCGGCGTCTTTGAGGCGATTGCGATTGTCCGCCGGATCCTTCCCCGTGTCCCCATTGTTCTGGGGGGAATCTATGCCACCCTCTGCACGGACCACGCTCGGCAATATGCGGGCGCCGACATCGTGGCCGCCGGAGCGGGAGAAGATGCCCTTCCGGGGGTCTTAAAGGAATTGTTCAACGATGCCGTCTTTCGCATTCCAGGCAGTGACGACCTCGATTCCCTCCCCCACCCCGCCTTTGATCTCCTCCCGCGCCGCGATCAGGTCTCCATCATGACATCCCGGGGCTGCCCCTTCCGCTGTTCCTACTGCGCCTCTGGTCTTCTGAGCGGCGGGTTCAGAACCCGAGATCCCCTGCGGGTAGCGGATGAAATAGCCTTCTGGAACAGGGGGTTCGGCATCACGAACTTCTCTTTTTATGATGACGCCCTGCTTGTCGATCGTGAACGGCGCGTCATGCCCATGCTGGAAGAAGTGTTGCGAAGAGATCTGGCCTGCACCTTTCACTGCCCCAACGGTCTCCACCTGAGGGAAATGGACGCGTCTCTGGCCGGATTGATGTTCCGGGCCGGGTTTCAGACAATTCGTTTCGGTTTCGAGACGGCGAGCCCCCGCAGGCAGGCCGAAACGGGGGGAAAAATAAGCAACGAGGAAACACGGGCCGCCGTCGCGTATCTCCGGGAGGCGGGATACAGCGGGAAAGACATCGGGGCCTATATCCTGTGCGGACTTCCCGCCCAGACATTCACCGAAGTGCTTGAAAGTATAGATTTCATACGATCCTGCGGGGCCAGACCCGTCATCGCGGAATTCTCCCCCATACCGGGCACACCGATATGGGAAGAAGCAGTTAACGCATCACCTTACAATATTCAGGAAGAACCGCTCTACCACAACAATACGCTCCTCCCCTGCCGGGGAGGGGACTTTACCTACGAGATGTACCGGGAACTGATACGGAAGGCGAGGACACCAGTGTAACGGGTGTTGTATTATGGGCCATTCCCCTTGTACCAGACATGCGAACGGCCATCGCATATGACGTAACGAATTTGATTCGTACTGCGTAACCATATGTTCGGCTTGGATTTTGCCTTGTTTTCCCTGATAAGGTGGCTTATAGTAACAACATCAAAAAATAAAGCGGTTATTTCCCGCCTATATCGAGTTAATATTCAAGGATAGATGGAATTTATTCCATGCTATAACTGCAATATCATGTAAAACATTCCATCTATTGACACGGTTCGGTCGAAAAATTGATTGGAGGAAATGGAAATGAAGGCAGAGTTTACAGCGATAATAGAAGCCGCGCCCGAGGGTGGCTTCTGGGCGATCTGTCCGAAGGTTCCCGGTGTAATGGGCAGGGTGAGACAATAGAGGAAACCAAAGCCAACCTGCGTGACGCTATCGAACTGATTTTTGAGGATCGAAAAGCGGACGTCCTCCGTGGGCTTCCAGATGACGCTATTCAAGATAAGGTGATGCTTGGATGAAGCGAAATGAATTGGGAAATTAAGGGGACACAACACATAATTATTGACCGATGCACAGGAATATTTTAAGGAATTTCAGGGACATCCATACCTATTTCTGAATTAAATGTTATGTCCCCCAAAATTCTCAGACAGAAAAACTATTAATGAACAAGCAAGACCCCTTAAAGAGACTGTGGAACATTATAAGTGTACCATTAAGTGCGATGGGGCTATTGAGCCTCTCTCATGAGCTATTGAACTTTAATGACAATATTCTCAAATTGATTAACGGCTATAAGGCGCTTTTCTATCCCATTTACAATTTTCTGTTTAGCTGGGTATGGCTTGATCCTCCAACATGGATATATGATTACATCACTCTTGGATTCCTTTTTGCTTCAAGCCATAAAAGGGCGTTTGGTTTTCTATATGCAAAATCCAAAGCTGGTATTCTGGCAAGAAATTTAGTCAGTTTTATATTGTCAATTATTTTCTGGCCATATCTTTTATCGCTGACACTTCACCGGATAAGAATTTACGATAAGGATGGAATCGTAAAGCATGATCCTGATGATCCCAATAAATTTGAATACAAATATAATTTTAGAAGCGAGGAAGTACTTGTTCTCAAGTACATAGCTGCGGCAATCACATTGGCAACAATAGTCGTAATTATAAACTACACATACTTTTGATTCACATAAAAATCTTAAAAATCTGCGTAAATCTGGGGACATCTTACCTATTTCCATCCGATAGAAATAAAGGAACCCAAGGACACTTCCCGGATTTTTCATGAACTCCCCCTGCCCTTTCGCTGGCGGCCCGGTGCAAGTGAATGCCTGATCAGTGTTCCAAATCAATCCTTGTAAAACATGACATCACTATGTAGTATGGCGCCTCGAAAAATTCCGGGTTATTTCCCGACAGGAGGCTACAATGAAAACAAGAATTGCCATCATCATAGCTTTGGGCAGTCTGATGCTCAGTCTTATCGCGGGTTGCGCCGGCACCACTTCATTCCAGAAGGTAGATGTTGATCAGGGCAAGGCCCTTATTTATGTCTTTCGACCGGAGAGCGCTTTTGCCCGGGGTGAAATGTTCAAGCTTGAGGTCAATGGCACTATGAAGGGGATGCTGCTCAATAACGGCTATCTTCCCGTACCTGTCGATCCCGGCGAAGTGACCGTTGCGGTGTTTAAAAATTCGTTGATTGCCAAGGACCTTCTGGCCGATCTGAGGCTTACCGCCAAGGCGGGAGATGTTTACTATATTAAAGTGAAACCCGGCATAGCCTGGACCGTTACGATGTTCAAACTTGATAATGAGCAAGGGGCTGAAGAAATCAAGTCTGCGGTTTTCTATCAGACAAAGTGAACGTATCCTTTTCTCGCGCAAGAGAAGAAGCTTACAGAGCGGCTTCGAGTGCGAACGAGTTTTCCAAGTAAAACTCTAGTCTGACCATCATCTCCAGGCCCGGAAGAAAAGATGCCTTTCTGAAGGGGGACCAGTGGGTAATTGGGAAACATCTTGCTAATGTATCAAGAGCAAGGCCGATCAATAGATATACTGTCCCCGTATTGCACCGTATTGCATAGATTTTTTTCGAGAAACCAGGATAACTGTCATGGGCGAAGAAGGGAAATCCATTCACGAATTTGACTTCTCCCTGATCTGCGAATATTTCTCACTGTTAGAGAGACAGGGGCCCGGCAGCCCTGAAGTCACCATCAAAGCCTTAAGCTTTATCGATAATCTGACGGACCATTCGCGTATCGCCGATATCGGGTGCGGAACGGGCGGTCAGACAATGGTAATGGCTCGTCATGCGCCGGGGCATATTACCGGAATCGATCTGTTCCCCCTCTTTATCGATCTCTTTAACGCGCAGGCCCGCAAACTGAATCTTCAGGATAGAGTGAACGGCATTGTCGGTTCGATGAACAATCTGTCCTTTCAGCATGAAGAACTGGACCTGATCTGGTCGGAAGGCGCAATCTATAATATCGGGTTTGAACGCGGCCTCAATGAATGGCGTACGTATCTGAAAACGGGAGGCTATATTGCCGTTTCTGAGGCCTCGTGGTTTACCGAAGAGCGGCCTCACGAAATCGACAGGTTCTGGACGGAGGAATATCCGGAGATGGATACGATTGCCCACAAGGTTGCTCAGATGCAGAAGGCCGGATATATTCCCATGGCCACGTTTGTTCTGCCGGAAAATTGCTGGACGGACCATTTTTACGCCCCGCAAGTTTCCACACAGGAAAAATTTCTGAAAAAATACGCCGGGAATAAGATCGCTGAAGAGCTGGTAGCAAACCAATGGCATGAAGCGGAGTTATACTACACATATAAAGAGTTTTACGGCTATGTGTTCTATGTCGGGAAGAAGATATAGGCTGACGGTCGTATGTTATGCACACTTTCTAAGAAAGAAATATGATGCGGATAAAGAGGCGGTAAAGATGAAACCCGTGCGTGTCGAAGTCAATGATCTGATGCAACAGGGCTATGAATATTTCCTGACCGAGCCGGTTGGCGGGAACTTTCACCCCGATTTCCGTCCTGAGCTGACCCCGAAAGAGATGCTCGCTCTCGGCGTCTTCGGCGGGAAATACATGACGGACTGCGCGGCGGAATTTCCGGCAGACTGGTTCACCGAGGCCAAACTCTGCCACGAACGCCATGACGCGTCATTGAACTGCTTTGGCGTGAACGCGTCCCGGCCTTTGTCTTACTGGCGAGAGAAGGGATGGATCTACCACGAAGATCCGCGCGGCTGGTTTCAGTGGTACTGCCGCTATTACATGGGGCGCCGTTGCCCGGACGACGATCGGCAGATCAGGAGGTGGCACGCGTTTCAGCGGCATATCGCGCAGATAAAGAAGCACTGCCGAGCAGGCGACCGGGATTGCCGGCCCCGGCAGCGTCAGGCCTTGCTCCAGTGGGCCTATGATTCCCGGCACATGTAACGGGGGAGGCGCTGAATACATCAATGCAATGAACCGGAGCCGCCGATCTCGCGTCTTTTTAAACATGATTTTCAGACCAGTTGACCCGGCGAATGCCGAACGTGAATAAGGAGTTTTATTTGGAAATATTTATCATTTGTGTTTCCGCCCTTATCGCTTCAGGATTAACGCTGTTCTCAGGTTTTGGCCTTGGCACGTTACTCATGCCTGTGTTCGCCATATTCTTTCCCCTTGAAATTGCCATTGCGATGACGGCGCTTGTTCATCTGGCAAACAACATTTTCAAAATAGGGTTGATCGGAAGAAAGGCCGATCGTTCGGTTGTGGTAAGATTCGGACTGCCTGCCATGGTTGCAGCCTTCGCGGGCGCTCTTTTCTTGACATCGCTCGTAGACATTCAACCTATCTATGAATACCGCGCATTCGGACGAAATCTTCAGATATCCACAATCAAGATTGTCATAGGGATGCTCATCATCTTATTTGTCGCACTGGAAATCTCGCATTCGTTTTCAAAAATCGCTATAGAACGCAAATGGCTTCCCGTTGGAGGAATCATCAGCGGTTTTTTCGGCGGCCTCTCCGGGCATCAAGGCGCTTTTCGGAGCATGTTTTTGATTAAAGCAGGTCTTGAAAAAGAGGCATTCGTTGCCACGGGCGTTATATTTGCCGTAATAGTCGATTTGTCGCGCATGGTCATATATGGCTCTGATATATTAGCGCATACGGACAATGTGGAGTGGTTATTTGTCGTCGTTGCAAGCATATCTGCTTTTGTTGGGGCATATGCCGGCAAAAAAATCCTCACCAAAGTAACTATCCGCGCGGTACAGTTGGTTGTATCAGTTTTATTGGTTATCGTCGCTGTCGGTTTGATAACCGGCCTTTTATAAGTACGTGCGACCCATCGCACCATCGGAACGTGCGCCTGCGAAGCGCTTGCGGTGGGCTTTTCTCTGTCTATAAGAGGTGTAATCGACTATAAATCCGCAAGGATGTTGGTCTCTCGCTAATGAAAGTCAAGTCATTTGAGTTTAATCTAAGAGAATTAGCCGGGTCCATGGGCGACTTCGGGACTCTTTTTCCGTTAGCAATCGGGTACATCGTTGTCTGTGGCCTCAATCCGGCAGGGTTTCTGGTAATGATGGGCCTGGCAAATATTGTTACCGGCCTCATTTACCGGCTCCCCATGCCTATAGAACCTATGAAAATTCTGGCGGTGGTGGCTATCGCTCAACATTGGACGCCATCAATGGTTTATGCGTCCGGGTTCGCAATGGGTGTCATCTGGATAGTCTTTGCCCTGACTGGCGTCATAGGGTGGATTGCAAAAGTAACACCCAATTCTGTTATTCGTGGAATCCAAGCCTCACTCGGCGTGCTCTTGGCTATTGCGGCCATCAAAATGATTTCTACGTGGTGGGCGATTGGTATGGTCTCCATTATTATAGTCCTGTTATTACGCCAGAATCGTTATGCACCGGCCGCTATCGTGCTGATGGCCCTCGGTGTGATCATCATGTTTATCAAGGGACAATTCCAGCAAGTGAGCCCTCCCGCCCTCAGTTTCCCGCCTCTTACGGGCTTTTCTCTGGAAGAAGTTTGGCAGACGCTGCTTCTCGCAGGGTTTGCCCAGATTCCATTGACAGTTACAAACGCAACCATTGCCACCTCTACCCTGATAAAAACATACTGGCCGGAGAAATCGGTAAGCGAGAGGAAGCTTTCCTGGAATCAAGGCATCATGAACCTGATTCCACCTTTCTTTGGCGGGATGCCAATGTGTCATGGGGCCGGAGGTCTGGCCGGCCAGTATTATTTTGGCGCACGGACAGGTGGGACAAATATTATTGAGGGATTGATAGAAGTCTCGATGGGGTTGTTTCTGGCCAGTTCTATCGCCGGAATATTTACTTTCTTTCCCACAGCCATCATTGGTGCCATGATGTTTCTTGTAGGAATAGAACTTACCAAGTTTGCCAAAGATGTTCGGGCAGACAAGGAACTGATTCCCATGTCCATAACCGTCATTGTTTCATTGACCACTAATATGGCTTACGGGTTTTTGGCTGGGCTCGCAGCGCACTATCTCATCAAATTTGTTTCAAGAAAGAAGGGGTATTGAAAATTTTGCACCACTGCGAATCACAAAGCATTTCGCTGGAGGGTACAACGTATGCGTTTTACATTCATCGGGTGTGGTGACGCCTTTGGAAGCGGCGGTCGCCTTCAGACGTGCTTTCATATGGCGGGAGTGCGGGCGAACTTTCTGATCGACTGCGGGGCGTCGTCCCTTATCGGCCTGAAGACTCATCGGATTCCCCTGAACGCCATTCAAGCCATCTTCATTACCCATTTCCACGCAGATCATTTCGGCGGCATCCCCTTTTTCATGCTGGACGCGCAATTGGTATCCAGGCGTAGAGAGCCGCTGACAATCGCGGGACCGCCGGGGCTCCCCACATGGTTCGAGCGGGTTATGGAAACGGCCTTTCCGGGATCATCAAAAACGGTACCGAAATTTCCTGTATCTCTTGTGGAGATATCTCCCGACGAACGGAAGACTGTGGCAGGAGTCAATGTGCAATCGTTTCAGGCGAAGCATGGAGACCCGGGCGGCCTTTGTTTTTCATACCGTTTTGAAGCGGAGGGGAAAATCATCACATACACCGGCGACACCGAGTGGACCGATACATTGATCTCAGCCGCGAAAGATGCGGATCTTTTTGTCGCCGAAGCCTATTTTTTCGAGAAAAAGGTAAAGATGCATCTTGATCTTCAATCGCTCGCGGCGCGGTTGCCGCTGATGAACGCCAAGCGGGTTGTTCTGACCCACATGAGCGATGATATGCTTGGCCGCCTGAAAGAGCTTCCCTATGAAGCCGCTTATGACGGCATGATCATCACCCTGTAAATTCTACTGCCTGAAAAAGGGATTCGTCCCCCGCTCCCGCCCGATGGTTGAGGCAGGCCCGTGTCCCGGATAGACCCGCACGTCGTCCCCGAGAGGGAATATCTTTTCTTTTACACCCGTAATCAGACGGTTGTGATCTCCGCCGGGGAAGTCGGTGCGTCCAATGGAACCGTAAAAAAGGGTATCCCCAGTAAAGACGGCGCCGGGGGCCGAAAAGCACACGCCACCGGGGGAATGTCCGGGGGTGTGGATCACCTTGATCCGGTAGGTACCGACCTCGATTTCCTGACCGTCCGCCAGCTCCCCGTCGGGCGGAAACCCCAGCCCCTGGGCATCAAGCCGGTGTATCAACACCGGGGCCTTGATAATATCTTTCAATTCCCCTGCCGCGCCGGTATGGTCAAAATGTCCATGTGTGATCAGGATATGTTTGATCCTGAGACCGGCATTGGTTATCACTTTGACGATGTGCAACGCCTCGGCGCCGGGGTCGATGACGACACCCTCCATCGCCTTCTTGCATCCCAGTATGTAACAGTTGGCCTGAATCGGGCCGACACTCATCATCTTAAGCATACCTCGTATCTCTCCTTACTGAATTGTATTCACTACACAACTTAATCATTCTTATCCATATTGCAAGGCCATGACAGTATCCAGATTTCTTGAACTTTCAACGGTTTTGCTATAGAACGTAATCCGTATATTTCCGCGGGGGCGACGGCTTTCTTTTCATCCCTTGGGCGTTACCTGTTTGATGGTGAAGATTTGCATGAGAACATTTTTCTTGCTCACCCTCCTGGCGGCGATCGTGGTTCCGGCCACTACGGAAACAGCGGCAGGCAATGGTGTCGATCAAAATATCCTGACCTATACGGTTTCAGACCGGGGGATCACGGTGATTTCAGCAGTTACGCCGTATGATTCCGAACCGTCAGCCCGGAACTCGTTCCTGCAATGGTTCAAACGCGGGTTCGACACAGTCCTGTCCGGCAGTTCGCCGTTGATGATAGAGTGGAATACCACTGCCGAAGCGCGGGCGGGACGGCACGGGTATGACTTCGGAATGGAAGAGGCGGAGAGATTTCTGAGAGAAAAAGCGTCCGGCCAAGCGCCCCGGATAATTCCAATCCCTCCGGTATTAACGCGATACTGATTTAAAGATCACTGAACAGAGCGAATATAATTGATCATGAGCAATCAAAAACAAGGAGTGTCAAAATGACAAAGAAGCGGATTCAATCAGTCAGTGTCGCCGGGTGCGGGTATATGGGATGGGTTTTCGGGTGCCAGTGCGCGGCGAAAGGATATCCAGTCAGTCTGTATGACATCAGTCCGGAATCCATAAATCAAGCGAGACAGCATATTTCTCAGGAACTGGATGCACGGGAGGATCAGCGCCTCATCACGCCCTGGGAAAAACAATCCATTCTCGGTCGTATCTCCTTCACGCAAGATTTAAAAAAGGCAGTCGCGAAAACTGATTTCGTATTCGAGACCGTTCCGGAGAAGCTCGAACTCAAGCGAGAGATATTCGCCCGTCTGGACCAGTTTTCCCCCGCGGACACGATTCTGGCGACAGGGAGTTCCTCGTTGCCAGTCTCCCGCATAGAGGATGCGACAAAACGGCCGGACCGGGTGCTGAACACGCATTTTTATCCTCCCATCTGGGAGATGCCGATGGTTGAACTGATGCGGGGATCGGCCACCTCGGAGGAGACCCTGGATCGAGTCCGGCAATTCATGAAGGATATCAATGTGGTTCCGCTCATGGTCCTCAAAGAGAGCACTGGTTTTCTCTTTAACCGTATATGGCGGGCGATCAAAAAGGAATGTCTCACCGTCGCGGACACGGGCGTAGCGACTTTTGAAGATGTGGACCGCGCCTGGAGCATCTTCATGGCCATTTTTAAGAAATTTCCGGGCCCCTTCGCGCTGATGGACTCAATAGGCCTGGATACCGTTCTGGATATAGAAAAAGTGTATCACCAAAAGTCGGGCAACAGCGCCGACGCACCTCCGAAGATTCTCACCGACAAGGTCGAGAACAGGGAATTGGGCCTGAAGGCCGGGAAAGGGTTCTACACCTACCCTCGTCCCGCCTTTGAGAAAGAAGGCTGGCTGCCGATCGTCAAACACGCTGGTTCGGAAGACTGATTGCCGCTGTACAAATAGCGTATCCCTTTTTAGAAGAACCTGGCGGGGCTGCGTCATGACAAGGAGAGGGATCATGGGTGTGGTTAAAGATATTCTCGAAACGAGAACGAAAAACAGGAAACGGATGGAGAAGGAAACACCGGATCTGTATACCGGATTCAACGAACTCCTGAAGCATTATTACAAACCCGGGGCTTTGAGCCGGAAATATAAGGAGTTGATGGCGGTTGCGGCTTCAGTGGCGACCCGATGCGTGCCGTGCCTTGCCAATCACGCCACCAACGCCGTCGCGGCAGGCGCAACCAGGGAAGAAGTGATTGAAGCGGCCGCCATCGGGGTCGAGTTCGGAGGCGGGCCTTCATTTGTTGTTGTACGTGACAACCTCTTGGATTTTCTGGATGAGATTGAATCAGCCGATCACCCGCCGGCAAAAAGCGAAAATCCGCCATGTTGAGTACGAAAGAGAGGCTCTCCGATTTTTCCAAAACAGGAGGAAGATGATCCATGAAAACATGTTCCAGAGTCATTTCGCCCCAGATTGCTATGGTATGCACACTGATCTTCTTTGTGTTGTTTGGTTGCGGCGGAGGAGCGGCAGTACAGACACAGGGGAATAGCGTCCCGGTTTCCCTAAGGGATGGCTCTCAAGATGAGATTTATTATGAGGGCGTCGTAGAAGTTGACAGTAAGCTGAAGAAAAACGATTTATTCCAAAAGACGAAGCAGTGGATTGCGCAGAATTATACAGCCTCGGCGTTCTATAACCCCCTGCAAATGGAAGACAAGGGAAATGGAATCATTATCGCCAGGATATATTTCAAATACACCACGTATTTCTTTATCCATCAGGCGAATTACACGGTTTATTGCGTCGGGAAAATTCAGGTGAAAGACGGAAGGTACAAATATACTTTCTCGGATTTTACCTATGTATGTTCCAGTTCGAATATCCATTACGAAGTAACAGAGCCAAAAAGCTGCGCCAATTTCATTTTTCAACACAATCAAAGGAACCCCTCTTCCGGCTCATATACTAAAGCGCTTCACGGGCTCGATGAAGGTATGAAAAGGATTATTGCGTCGCTGTATCAGTCTCTGAGTCAGCGCGATGATTTCTAAAAGGAGGACACTGCCATGACGTCTCACGGGAAAGAACAATCAGTTCAGGTCGCTGTTGTACAGGCGGCGTCAGTACCCTTCGACAGCGAGGCCTGTGTTGATAAGGCGGTTCGCCTGATCGGTGATGCCGCCGCCACGGGCGCGAAGGTGATCCTCTTTCCGGAAGCCTTTGTCGGCGGATATCCGAAAGGGTTGAGCTACGGCCTCGTGGTGGGCGCGCGCGACCCGGCCGGACGGGAAGAATTCCGGATATACTTTGACGCGGCTATCGATGTGCCGGGGCCTCAGACGCAACGGCTCGGCGAGGCCGCGGCGGAACACGGGGCCTATGTCATGATCGGTGTCATCGAGCGCGAAATCGGCACCTGTTACTGCACCGTGCTCTTTTTCTGTCCCGACGGCAGTCTGCTCGGCAAGCACCGCAAACTCATGCCGACCGCCCTGGAGCGGATGATCTGGGGATTCGGAGACGGCTCAACACTGACGGCCGTCG
>ENA-OSEO01003331-OSEO01003331.1-sediment-metagenome-genome-assembly--contig:-NODE-3331-length-19390-cov-3.782737_pt1 | contig 19390 bp, 18 predicted proteins | sample MGYA00237883_ERZ534232 | MGnify/ENA metagenome assembly ERZ534232
ACATGCAGTCCGGCCGCACCTTAAATCCCAGTTTTCTGGAGTACCGCATGCCCACCATCCATCAGATGACGGTCTCCGAACATATCGACGTTATCACCGAAAGTTATCAAACGGATCGCCCCTACCGGACCAAGGAGGTCGGCGAAGGGTATGTGTCGGCCATTCTGGCGGCAATTGCCAACGCCATTTACGATGCCGTCGGTGTCCGGCTTTTCGAAACGCCCTTTACCCCGGAAAAGATTTTAAAGGGCTTAGGTAAAATCTGACGTGCCCCCCAGGCGCCTGTTCCTGCGTCAGCCGGTTATCAGAGGCCCTTGAAAAATGTTCAGACAATGATCTGGGTATTTTCATGAAAGATTATGCCGGAAGGGTGCGGGGGCGGAAACAGATCCATCGGAAATTAATATTGACTCCTGATCTTAAAAAATATACAATCTAATATATTACATTATACAGACGTTATTGCTTAAATTTTTGAAATGATAAAAAAATTTAATTTGTACATGAAAGGGTGTCACAGTGAAGATTCGACCGATAAACCAACCGGAATCTTTGGCAAAAATGGCATACGAAACGTTGCGAAAATCGATATTGGAAGGCCAGCTCAAATCAGGCGAGATTTATAATGAGATGGCGATTGCCAAGGATTTACAAATATCGAGAACGCCCGTAAGAGAGGCGCTCCTTGAGTTGACCGCACAAGGGCTGGTTTCTTTCCTCCCCCGCAAGGGGGTTGTCATTAATCATTATTCCAAACTGGATGTGATAGAAATTTTTGAAGTGCGTGAAGCCATCGAACTGTTTGTGATTGAAAAGCTTTCCCGAAATTTTAGATCGTTTGATTTGACTGCGATCAACATCATATTTAAACGGCAGGAAGCGGCTGCGCAAAATGACAAACCCCAACAGTTCATTCAGGCCGACCGGGACTATCATATCCGCTTCTGTGAACTTGCCGGCAACAGGCGTCTGGTGAATATTTTAAACAACATCCGCGACATGATCCAATTGATGGGAATACAGGCTCTGACGCGTACCGGCCGATACAATGAAGTCGTTGCCGAGCATAAAGAAATCATTGAGAAGGTGTCTCAAGGTAAAGTTGCGGACGCCATTCAGGCGATGCGGTATCATCTCGACCAGAGCCGAGAAGCGGTCTTGGATCAGTCTGAAAATGAAGCCGGAAGAAACCGGCAGGCCTGAAGGTGCGCCTGCGATCGTCATCACACTAGATAAACATAAGCTTTAAGGTATAACTACAGCGAGACCGATCATGAAAAATATGCGAAGCTTTATAGAGGTATTGCGCAGATCGCATCCCGAACAGGTAGTCGAGGTTTCAGAAGCCGTCAACCCGGAATATGAAGTTACCGCCATTCAAAGGGAGCTGCATCGATCCGGTGCAAATCCCGTCTTAATTTTTAAAAAAATTGTGGGAAGTGATCTTCCGCTGGTGACAAACCTTTACGGGAATCGCTCAAGGCTGGCATTTGCACTCGACACAGAACCGCAGCAACTCTCCTTTGAGTACGCGCAGCGGGTAAAAATTCCGATAGCTCCCGTCTATACCGATGCAGCCCCTGTGCAAGACGTGCGACACATCCATGAAGCCGCCTCCTTTTTTTCGCTTCCGGTGATTAAAGCCCATGAAGCCGATGCCGCTCCCTATGTTACCGGCGGGGTTGCGATTGTTCGAGATCCTGTCAGCGGCAGCCGAAATGCAAGTTTTAACCGGCTGATGGTCGTAAGCGCGGATACCGCCTATACGCACCTGGGTCCGGGCCGACACCTTACGCATTTTTTTACCCAAGCCGAGGAGCAGGGGAAATCATTGCCGGTCACCTTTTCTATCGGAACTCATCCGGCCTGGGCGCTGGGAGCGTTGTCGCTGATTTCGCTGAAAGATGATGAGCTTGATATCATGGGGGGCATGGCCGGAGAACCTGTCCGGCTGGCACGTGCGCTTACGGTTGAAGGCGACTGCCTCGCCGATGCGGAGATCGTTTTAGAGGGGTTCCTGGTCCCCGGGGAACGAATGGACGAAGGCCCCTACTGTGAATTTACCGGCTATGCGACGGGGATGCGCAAACGGCAGGTCTTTAAACTCACCGCCATCACCATGCGCAGTAACGCCTTATATCACCATATATCGGCGGGAATGCCGGAACACCTGCTGATCGGAGCAGTTCCCAGAGAAGCCAAATTGTTTGAGCGCGCTCTTGAGGTGGTTCCTTCCATCAAACAGGTGCATTTTCCTGAAAGCGGCTGCGGCAGGTTTCATTGCTACGTCGCCTTGGAAAAGAAGTTTCCGGGACAGCCTAAAAATGTTGCGATGTCCCTGTTCGGCGCCGATCTGTATTTAAAGCTTGTCGTGATTGTGGATGAAGATATCGACGTTTATGATGAAAAGCAGGTGCTCTGGGCAATTGCCACAAGGGTTCAGGCCAAAAGAGATGTGTGCATCATTCCCGATGCACTGGGTTCCGACCTGGATCCTTCCACAGAGGTTGACGGCGTCTGTTCGAAAATGATCATCGATGCAACCGCTAAGCCGACATTGAGGGCCTTTAGCGTTCGGGCGGATGTTCCCGCCCGCGCATACACTGATATCAAACGGCTGGACATTTTCAGACGGAAAGGAGGTGACGCCGTAAATAACGGTTGAAAGTCCAACATAATCTTTTTACACCCAACAGGACTCAAAAAATCAAGGAGGTCGATATGGTTCCCTTTTATCAGCAACGGAAAAAAACATGTCTCGCAGGGTTGAACCTGTTCATCTGTGTTTTCGTCATCATCGGTTTTTGCGCTGTTCCCGGCGCCCTGGCTGCCGGGAAATTAATCGGAATCGCCGGCGGTCCCAGCGGGGGGGCCTATTACCCCTTGTCCATCGGAATCTCCGAAATTATCACCAAACACATTCCGGATACAAAGGTTGATGTCGCCGTTACCGGCGGCGCTGTAAAAAATTGCACGCTCGTTGGGACCCATGAAATGGATATGGGCTTTACCAACGGTGATGCCGCTTATGAGGCATTTACCGCTACGGGTCGGTATGCCAAAAACAAACTGTCCGACATACGGGTGCTTTTCGGAGGGGTAGCGGGAGGCGCGCTTCATATTATTGTAGCCAAAAACAAGGGGATCAACAGCTTGAGCGATTTAAAGGGTAAGCGCGTGGCAATCGGTCCCCAAGGCGGCACGACGGAGTTTCTGGCCCCGGCGGTACTGAAATATTTCGGTGTAAATAAGGGAGATATGAAGCTGACTTATATTTCCTATGCAGATGGGACCCAGGCCCTGGCCGACGGCCAGGTGGATGCCGCCATGCTGGCATCGCCGATACCTTCCGCTGCGGTAAAAGAATTGGCGACGGTCGGCAAAATCGATTTTAAAATACTCGACGTGGCGACCGAAAAAGTCGACCAGTTCCTCAAAGATAATCCCTATTTCGTAAAGCTGACAATTCCGGCTAAAATGTATGGCCTGGGCGCTGATGTCCAGACCGTTGCCTCCACCAATATTTTTTCCGTGAATGCCAAAGTGGATGCCGATCTCGTATATCAGATTACCAAGTCCATTTTTGAAAATATGGATATATTCTACAAATCACATCCTTCCGCGAAAAATGTAAAGATTGAGAACGCACCGGTGCGGTATGTACCCCTGCATCCGGGCGCCGAAAGATATTATCGTGAAAAAGGTTTGATCAATTAGCCCGATCGGCGCAATCTTGAACCGAATATGGATAGCAAGCCGCCTGCTTTACTTTTTCGACAGGTACTAGAAAAAAGATCGATCAAGGCGGGGAAACCCATATCCAGGCAGCGGAGAATTGACCATGGGTAAAGTGGCGGGCAAGCTGTCGCTGGGGTTGGCGATAGCCGTTTCAATCTTCCATCTCTACACCGGGGGATTTGGACTTTTTTCAGCATTGGACCAGCGGGGTATCCACCTGCTGGTGATGCTGATGCTGGTATTTTTGCCGAAAGAAAAACCGAATCAGGAAAGTCGGATCAGCTGGTTCGACGGGATATTCCTGGCGGCGGCAGCCGCGTCAAGCGTCTATCTGCTGTTAACCTGGCGGGGGCGATCGGGAGCGTATATTCCGGGGCTGGATGATGTCGTCTTCGGCATCATGATGATTGCGGTCATCTTAGAAGCCTGCCGACGGATGGTGGGGTGGGCGCTGTCCATAACGGCGATGATTTTTATGGCCTATGCGCTGTGGGGGGCCAATCTGCCGGGGTTGCTGGCCCACAAAACTTATTCGTTGAAGCGCCTGATTTCCTTTATGTACACCACGACGGAGGGAATCTACGGCCTGCCGATTCATATTTCATCGACATTTGTAATCCTTTTTGTATTGTTCGGTACGTTTCTGAATGCAAGCGGCGCCGGAAAATTGTTTATCGACATCGCCTTTTCAATTGCCGGGCGAACCCGGGGGGGGCCCGCCAAGGCTGCGGTCATTTCCAGCGCCCTGATGGGCAGCATTTCAGGTTCACCGATTGCCAATGTCGTTACCACTGGAACGTTTACCATTCCGCTGATGAAGAAAATGGGCTATCCGCCGTATGTCGCCGCAGCGGTGGAAGCGGTTGCCTCCACCGGCGGCATGATCATGCCGCCGGTGATGGGCGCAGTCGCCTTTCTGATGGCCGAATACCTGAATATCCGTTATCTGGATGTGGTTAAGGCTGCGCTGATACCGGCCTTGCTGTATTACATCTGTGTATACTTTTTCATCGATCTTGAAGCCATCAAACAGAATCTCAAGGGGCTGGCAAAAGAAGATTTACCCTCATTCCGAGGTTGTATCAGCCAGGGGTGGTATGCGCTGGCGCCTTTAGCGACCCTGATTACCTGGATCGTCATCGGCTGGTCGCCGATGCGGGCCGCCTTCTGGTCGATTGTGGTATTGATGACGGCAACAATTCTGGAAAGAATCATCACCCGAAAAAAAATCGGTTGGCAGATGATTCCGGATGCACTGCGGCAGGGCGCTGAAAACTGCGTTCCGGTTGCCGTGGCGTGTGCCTGTGCCGGTATCATTTTGGGAGTATTAGGGGTCACCGGTCTCGGGGTCAAACTCTCCAGTTTCATCCTGGCGCTGTCCGGAGGCTCTTTGTTCAAGGGGCTCGTGCTGACGGCCGTGACCTCATTGATTTTAGGCGTCGGGTTGCCGGCGACGGCGATCTATATCATGATGGCGGCGATCAATGCACCTGCATTAATCGAAATGGGCGCATCGCCACTGGCGGCGCATCTGTTTTTATTTTACTTCGGCATTATCAGTACCATCACCCCTCCGGTTGCGCTGACCGCTTATGCCGCCGCCGCGATTGCGGAAGCTGAACCAAATCGCACCGGCTGGAAGGCATTCCGGTTCGGTCTGGTCGCCTACATCATGCCGTTTCTGTTTGTTTACTCGCCGACCCTGTTGATGCAGGGGCCGGTTTGGCGGATATTTCTGGCACTTTTATCGGGCATCATGGGGGCTTATTTTCTGGGGGCGGCCATCCAGGGGTATTTTAGAACCTTCAAGACCGGATGGATCATCAGGGTCGGCATGGGGTTGCTGAGTTTTTTGCTGCTTGACCCGCATTTGATTACGGACAGCTTCGGCGTTTTGCTGGCGCTGGTTATTCTCGGATATTTTTATTTTAATCCCAAGTATTCCCCGAAACGCAAAACATAAGACCAAAATCAGGGCTGCGCTGACAGGCAATCTTTGTCGGTGTACGGGGCATGTAAAAACAGTGGCGGCCGTCAAGACGGCTGCTGCGAAACTAAAAGCGACCGGATAACTCTCAGACATTCTCAAAAAACAGGGGGACATCAATGGCGACAAATCAAAAAGCGGTTGAAAAAGAAAAAGCAGAAAAGGTCGAGTATGAATGGGGAACACTGTGGCCTCATTATCATAAAGAAAAAATGAACTGGGCAACCGGGTTTAGAACAAAGGGAGATGTGGATATTCTTTTTCTGTCCGGTTCCACAGGCAGAGATCCGTTTGAAGATGCCCCCTGCCGGACTCCGGATGAAGAGCGGGCGGGAAGGGGCAAGGTCGTGGGCGGGATAAAAGAACAGACGCGACAGTGCCTTGAGGATATCAAAAACAATCTGGAAATGATGGGGGCATCCCTGAAAAATATCGTCATGTTCAGATATTATCTCCGGCGGCGGGAAGATGTGTTTGACATGCGGGACGAAATGTATCGATTTTTTGAAGAGTTTGAACCGGACCTGCGCGCCCACCCCCGCCCGGCCACGCTGCTCCGAGATGTGGGCATTGATCTGCCGGATATGCGCATCGAGATCGAGGCCTGGGCGGTGGTGCCGAGAAGCAAAGCATAATTAACTTGATAAATGGTGGTATGAAATGTCAGCGCCCTCTGGGAAGAAATGAAAATGGACCACGGGCGGCCGCTGAATCCGAACTTGAGGGATTATAAGACTCCCTCCGCAAAATCGCCCTCAAAATCCGCAGCCTTCGGAGGATTTTGAGGGCAAATCCAAACAAAACAATCATATCACCGCCAGTTCTTCAACACGCTGGTCGATCACAAACATGTGGCCGGGATAATGGGTAACGGCGTAAGGTATCCGACTTTCCATCACGGCGTTTTGAGGCGTGATGCCGCAGCCCCAGAACATCACGGTTTCATGCGGCTGCGGCGGCGGCGTGGGCCATGGCGGGATGAATGCGTCCGGGGTTCCGATGGTTTGAATTCCAATTTGTCTCGGGTCGCCGATATGAACCGGCGGTCCGTGAAAAGCGATGTGCCGCGATGAAATCTGAACTGCGCGTACAGCATCTTGGGAGGTCGCAAAAGCGCGGCAGGAGCATACCATATTTCCCCGGAAACGCTTTGTCGGCGCCAGCCGGATAGTGGTGGTGTAGTCGCCCAGGGAGCGAAAGGGGACATTGGCGGCTTTAAATGCCCATACAAAGCCCCAGCTGCACCCGATCAGGAAGGCAACCAGATCATCGCGCCAGTAAGCCGTGGCATCGGTCGGCTCGGCCGCTATTTTGCCGTCTTTGAAAACGCGGTATTTGGGAAGATCCGTGCGCAGGTCGGCATCCGGTGCGACCGTAAGCGGGTGCGGATCACCCGGTTCGGTTACGTCGATGACATAGCAGGGACGCGGATTCTTTTTGCAAAACAACAGAAACTCAAACGCGTATTTTTCTGGAAGCGCAATCAGGTTGGCCTGTCCGAAATTAATGCAGGCGTCAGCGGTCTCCCGGGTCCATTCCCCCGTTCTTGCGAGGTTTCTGAAATCAGCGGGTCGCATGGCCCCGAGCTGATCACGGCTGTAATGGTCTGTCATTTGATTCTTCCTTCCTTTCTTCCGCCGCCGGCGCCGCCTTCATTTCAAAGTGCACTTTCAGCATCATGCAAATGTGGGTACGGCGGCCGGGTTTATCGCTGCTTGTCTTTTTTGAGGTAATATATCAGTACGTTTTCTCTTTCCTGTTTAATAGCGGCTATCGTTTCAGGGTTCCAGTCGTAAAGCCCCCTGCCGCTTTTAGCCCCCAGGTCGCCCTGTGCAACTTTTTCGGCCATCAGGCGGGGAGGGGAACTGCTGTTGCACAGATCTGCGAACACCTCGGCAGCCGCCAAAAAGGTGTCCAGGCCGCCCAGATCACAGGTTTCCATCGGCCCTGTCACACCCAGGCGCCTGCCGAAGCTTGTTTTAACCACCGTATCGACGTCTTGGAGGCTGGCAATCCCCTGTTCTACAAGATAGAAGGCCTCCCGGATCAGGGCCTGATGCAGCCGGGTGCCGATGAATCCCGGAACCTCCCGGTTTACGATGACCGGTCTTTTGCCGATGCGCCGCATCAACGTTGCAGCTGCTTCGAGGGTGTCATCGGAAGTTTCTCTGCCCCGAACCACTTCCACCAGAGGGATTAAGTGCGGCGGGTTCCAGAAATGGGCGCCAACAACCGCGGCCCCCCTGGCGGTGACGGCCGCTAGTTCCGAAATGCTTAAACCGGAAGTGTTGCTGGCCAGTATAACCCCGGGCCGGCAAAGTTTATCGAGCCGGGTAAAGACTTCTTTTTTGAGGGGCAGGTTTTCAGGAACGGCTTCAATGACAAAATCCGCCGCCCGGACAGCGTCTTCTATGCGGGTGACGAATTCAATCCGTGCCAGGATGCCGTGCTCTTCGCCGGCAGCGATCAGGCCATGGGATCGAAAAGAGTTCAGGTTTGCCCTGATCGCATCCATGGCACTTTCTACACTTTCCTTCCTGCGGCCCATCAGGCGGGTACGGTAGCCGGCCTGGGCAAAAGCCTGGGCAATGCCGGCGCCCATGAGCCCGGCTCCGATGACGGCGACAGCGTTGATCATGTGGTGATTCATCAGATCCTCATGAAATGATTTGATATGTAGTATATGATATACCTTACTGCTAATTCAAGCAAAAAGTGGGAGCGGCCGGAAATCGTCAACAACCGTCAAAAACTGTCTTGACAGATCTTAAACGGATAAGATATATTACATACATTCCAAACCCGATATGCAGGATAGATCTTAAGTTCCGATAGGCCGAAGGGGTTGCAACGTTTAATCTCTGCAGGCAACTTCACCCCCTGCGGCCGGTCTTGTGCATACCCCGTGCGGGAAAGGTTCTGCGGCCCGCGATTGCCTTAACATTATTTAAAGGAGGTAAAAAGATGAGAGCGTTAAAAAACCTTTCGGTTGGTTTGATCGTTGGAATTCTGCTTGTGGGCGCGCCCACGGTTTGGGGGGCTGACAAGGTGATCAAGATCGGGCAGGTGGTGGCCAAAGGACATGTGGAGAACCAGATGGCCGAAAAGTTCAAAGCGGCGGTCGAAGCCGAAACCTCGCTCAAGGTTCAGATCTACCCCGGAGGTCAGCTTGGCAAGTATGGAGAGCTCTTTCAGGGTATCAAGATGGGCGCGGTCCAGATGGCCACGATGCCCACCAGTTTTATGACCCCTTTTTATGCACCGATCGGAATTTTGGATTTTCCCTTTCTTTTCCAGGACTATGCCCATGTCGATCGTTATTTTCTGGGACCTGCCGGGGAATCTTTTACAAACCAGTTTCTCCAGGATACCGGCGTTCGCGTGGTCGGCGTTTTCAGCTCCGGATTTCAGGGGTTCTATAATTCCAAAAAATTTATAAAAAATCTGAACGACATGAAAGGGCTGAAAATGCGGGTCATGGAAAGCCCGGTTCTGATCGACTGCATGAACGCCTATGGCGCCCATGCCGTCTCCATGAGCCTGGCGGAATTTTACACCGCCATGCAGCAGGGGGTGGTGGACGGCGGTGAAAACGCCATCGGCACGTATGGGACCCAAAAACATTATGAGGTTGCCAAATATTACACCATCAGCGACCACAAATTTTTGCCTATATTTTTCATCATGTCGGAAGCGTTTTTCAAATCCCTGAGTGCGAAGGAAAAAGAGGTGGTCCAAAAGGCCGGCCTGGATGCGGCCGCATATGCCCGCAACAATTATGGTGCGTATGAAGGGGAGTACAAGAAGCGGGCCTTAGCCGGCGGCGCCCAGTTTACCACATTGGACCCCGGCGCCGACGCGGCGTTTATTAAGGCATTGCAGCCGGTTACTGAAAAACACGCCGCCAAAATAAAGAATGGAACCGTGCGGCTGAAAGACATCAATGCCCTTCGAAAGTAGCAGCAGAAAGTCGTTTATCCGGCGGGGCGGTTTGCATTATGCGACCGCCCCGGCATCCTTGGTTCAGCAAGCGGAACATAAGGACCGCTAGAAACAAAATTGAATATGTCTCAAAGGTTTCAGCTGAGGACGAGCCGGAGGAGCCCTACTTGCTCCGGCGTAACCGAGAAAGGAACGCTCACGTGCTGCCGCTGATGGGCCCGTTGATTATTTTTTTCTGCATCAATATGCCGCTGGCGTTTGCGGTGGGCATCGCGTCTTATATCTGGCTGCTTAACAGTGATGCCATTCCACCGATGATCGCTTTTCACCGCATGCTGGTCGGTTTGAACTCGTTTCCGCTGCTGGCGATTCCATTTTTCATGCTGGCCGGCCAGTTTATGAGTACCAGCGGGATTACCAAGAGGCTGGTCACGCTGGCCGATGCGCTGGTGGGACATTTTCGCGGCGGCCTGGCCCATATCAACATACTGGTGAGCATGTTTTTTGCCGGTATCACCGGTTCGGCCGTGGCCGACACATCGGCGGTGGGGACGATTCTCATCCCGGCCATGAAGGAGGAAGGATACGATCTGGACTTTTCCGTGGCGGTTACCTCGGTCAGTTCGGTCATAGGCGTTATCATTCCGCCCAGCGTGCCCATGATTATCTACGGCATCACCACCGATGTATCCATCGGGGCGCTGCTTCTGGCCGGAATCATTCCGGGCATCCTTCTGGGCGCTTCCCTGATGGCGGTCGTTTATCTGTTTTCCCGCCACCGGCAGTACCCCAAGCATCCTTTTCGACCGCTTAGAGAACAGCTTGTCATCTACCGGCAGAACGTGCTTCCCTTTACGGCGGTAGTGATCATTATCGGCGGCATCTACACCGGATTGTTTACGCCCACCGAGGCTGCGGTTGTGGCGGCCCTGTACACCTTTTTTCTGGGGTTTTTTATATACCGTGAAATTCGGCTGCAAACCCTGCCGGCCATGTTCCGCTTTATTGCAATTTCCGGTTCCGTGGGGCTCTTCCTGCTGGCCAGCGCTTCGATCTTCAGCTGGATCATTGCATCCGAGCAGGTGCCCAAGTACATTATGGAGCTTGTGTTTTCGATTACCCACAACAAACTCGTCGTTCTGATACTGATTAATATTCTGCTGCTGATTGTGGGGATGCTCATCGATGTGATTACCGCGACCATCATATTAGGGCCGATTCTGCACCCCATCGCCGTCGCCATGGGTCTCGATCCGGTCCATTTCGGGACCATATTCATTTTAAATCTATCGATCGGCCTGGCGACGCCGCCGGTGGGCGTGTGCCTGTTCGTGGGTTGTGCCATCGGCAATATTTCACTCAGCGATGTGATTCCGGCGCTGGTGCCGTTTCTGCTGGCCTGTCTGGTCGTGTTGGTGTTGGTGATTTTTATACCCGGGTTGTCGACAGTGATCCCTTACAGTGTTTTCGCACATTAAGCGCAGCCGGATGCGGATATAACGGAGCAAGTTTGGTGGGAAAAATCGCAAATATATGTGATCGGATGTTGAGCCTGATAATAGTGGTTTTCACGGTTCTGATGGTCGCAATCGCCGGGGCTCAGATTCTCTGCCGCCTGTTTTTCAATATGCCGCTGAGCTGGTCGGAAGAGGCCGCCACCTACCTGTTTATCTGGTGGGTCTATATGGGCGCGGCGTTGGCCGTGCGGACGGCCAGCCACCTGGGGATCGACACCCTGACCCGGCTTTTCTCAAAACGCTGGGCCAGGCTGAACTTTGTGTTTGTTAACCTCTGTATGTTTGCCTTTACCCTGCTGCTGGTCGGTTACGGCAGTTTTCTGGCCGTGCGCACCATGGCCGATCTGACTCCCGTTATGCGGGTTCCTTTCGGGATTCTGTTTTTTATTCAGCCTCTCAGCGGCGGGTGCATGGCCATCTTTGTCATTGAAACCATGATCAAGGAAATGCGGAACTGGCGAAGGAGCTTAAATAGCCAAACCGGGACATAACAGGTTGCGGGCCGCCGTCAGGATCAGGCAAAAAATAATTATGAACAATCGATTCGAAAGGGTTTTAGATGAGTGATACTGAAACAGTCCTGGGCCGGTCGCTGCCGACAAGCCGGGCGGCTGCAAAAGTTACCGGTACCGTTGAGTTCGCCGACGATGTCCGCTTTCACAATCTTTTGACAGGCGGCGTGTTGCGCAGCCCTTATCCGCATGCGCGCATAACGAATATAGATATCTCCGACGCCTTGACCGTTCCCGGGGTGGCGGCGATCATCACAGGCCGGGATGTCGGCGGGCAATATGGACCGGCGATAACGGACCAGCCGATTCTTGCGCGGGAGGTGGTCCGGTATGCGGGCGATGCCGTGGCTGCCGTTGCCGCCCGTGATGCCGCCGCCGCCGCTGAGGCGCTGGCCCGGGTGCGTGTATCGTATGAAATGCTGCCGGTCTTATGTGAGGCGCGCGAAGCCATGCAAGCTGACGCACCCCTGGTCCATCCCGACCTGGGAGCTTACCAGGTTGCGCCGGGCGTCTTTCCGGTAGCCGGCACCAATATCTGCAACCACTTTAAGCTTCGCAAGGGTGATGTTGAGAAAACACTGGCGGCAGCCGCACATGTATTTACCCATACCTTTACCACTCAAAAAACCCAGCATGCCAGCATCGAACCGCATGTGGCAACGGCCCAGGTGGACGGTTGCGGACACTTGCGGGTCTGGTCCAATACCCAAACCCCTTTTGTTACACGGGCTCAACTGGCTAAGCTTTTTGGGTTGTCCGTCAACCGTGTTCAGGTGATTGTCATGCGGCCGGGCGGCGGATTTGGCGGCAAGGCTTATACCAAGCTGGAGCCGCTGGCGGCGGCTTTGGCCTTTCAATCCGGGAATCGACCCGTCCGGATTGTGCAGAGTCGTGAAGAGGAATTCTGCGGCACGACCGTCACACGCCACCCCACCGAGATGCAGGTGACAACGGGGCTGAATGATCAGGGGAAGATACTGGCCCGGCGGGTTGAGCTGGTTTTAAACACCGGCGCCTATGCCGACAACGGACCCCGCATCTGCCGCAACGCCGGCTTCAGCTCTCCCGGCCCGTATGAAATCGATCACATAACGGTTGACTCTTATTTGGTATACACCAACACCGTTCCGTCCAGCCAGATGCGGGGTTTCGGCATCCCCCAGGTTACCTGGGCGATCGAATCCCACACCGATATGATTGCACATGAATTGGGTTTGGATCCGCTGAAGCTGCGCCTGGAAAATTGTGCGCGCGAAGGGTCGATCTCAGCAACCGGCCAGGTGCTGCACAGTGTCGGGGTTAAAGATACCCTTGAACTGGCCGCGCAGAAAATCGGCCTTGACAAACCCCGGCCGGCCGGAATCGGCCGCGGAATTGCCTGCGGCCATAAAAGCAGCGTTACGCCGGCGGCCTCGACCTGCTTCATCCGCGTCAATGAGGATGGGACGATTCAGCTGTTGCTCAGTACCGTCGATATGGGACAGGGGTCCGACACGGTCCTGGCGCAAATTGCTGCAGAAGCGCTCGGCATCGATCCCGGGCGGATAACCATCGCTTCACCGGATACCGATGTGACTCCCTATGATATGGCGACGGTTTCCAGCCGATCCACTTTTTTTATGGGGAATGCCATTCGAGATGCGGTTGAAAATTTAAAGCAAAAAATATTTGATATCACCGCCGAACTGCTGGAAGTCGATCCCCGCGATCTGGTGTATGAGAAGGGGCGGGTACATGTTGTGGGTAGCCCGTCTGTCGGTTTTGATCTTCGGGAGATTCCCCAGGGGGGAAGTTATTACGCCGGGGCCGTGCATGCCGGCCAGGGCCGGCCGCTGATCGCCGAAGGAACCTATACGGTCAGGGATGCGACTCCCCTGGATGCCGATACGGGTCAGGGCGCCAATCCCAGTGTTTTCTGGATGTATTTTTCTCAAGCGGTTGAAGTTGCCCTGGATCTGGAAACCGGACGCATTCGGATTCTGCGGATCGCTTCGGCCCATGACGTCGGGCGTACGATTAACCCGTTGTTGATCGAGGGCCAGATTCAAGGATGCTGCACGATGGGAATAGGCGAGGCCCTGTATGAAGAGATGCTCCAGAGCGGCGGGCAGGTCATCAACCCGGACTTTCTGACCTATCGTCTGCCGACATTTTTGGAAATTCCCGAGATTATTTCTTTGCCATTTGAAAACCCGCATCGTGAGGGGCCATTCGGCGCCAAAGGCATTGGCGAGGTAGGGGCTGCGGCGGTGGCCGCCGCCATAGCCAATGCCGTTTATGATGCGGCCGGCATTCGGGTGACCAGTTTGCCGATTACGCCTGAAAAAATTCTTCAAGCGCTTGCCGATAAAAAGAAAAAGCGATGAGAACCAGAGGTTAAATATGATGCTTCCAAAATTTGCTTACCGGGAACCTGAAACGATTCAAGCGGCCAGTGCCTTGCTGGCGTCCGTTTCCGACGCCAGGATATTGAGCGGCGGAACCGATCTGCTGGTGAACATGAAAAACGGCTTCGTCACGCCGTCCGCCGTGATCAATCTGAAACGGATCCCCGGGCTGAATGCGATCCGGTTTGATAAAGATGGCTTGAACATCGGTCCCCTGGCGACGTTAAAGTCCCTGTACACAAACCCCGAATTGACGGCGAAACTTCCCGGGCTGGCGGCTGCGGCCGCGTCGGTGGGATCTTACCACCATCAGGTGATGGGGACCGTCGGCGGCAACCTATGCCAGGAAAACCGGTGTTTTTTTCTAAATCAATCCAGCTGGTGGCGAAGCTCGCGGCCGGCCTGCCTCAAAACCGGAGGAGACATCTGCCATGTTGTCAAAAACAGCACCTCCTGCTTTGCCTGCTATCATGGCGATTTGGCGCCTGTGCTGATGGTTCTGGAAGCTGAAGTGCACCTGACCGGCGGCTGCGGCGTTCGCAGCTGTTTGGTGGAAAAGCTGTTTTCGGGCCAGGGGCAGATACCCCTGACGCTTCAACCCGGTGAAATCGTTTCAGGCATAACCATCCCCGGGAAAAGTATGACAGGTCGCTGCGGGTACCATAAACTCAGCGATCGCGGCAGTATCGACTTTCCGATTATAGGAGCGGCGTTCTGGGCATCCGGGGAGGACAGAACCTATCGGATTTGTTTGACCGCAGTTGACCGGAAACCGGTTCGGGCTGAGCACGCCGAGGCGTTTTTAGCGGGCCGGGATCTGGATGAAGGGGTGATACGGCAAGCGGCGGCCTTAGCCGCCAAAGCGGCCCATCCGGTAAGCAACACTGCGTATTCGCCCGCCTATAAAAAATTGGTGCTGCAACAGGCGCTTGCCCGGGTGATGCGTCAGGTCATGGGAGGACCGCAATCATGAAAACCTTGATAACGCTGAATGTGAATAACGAAATCCATGAAATCCTGGTGGCTCCGAATCAGACCTTGCTCGAGATCCTCAGAGACCGCCTGGCGCTTACCGGCACCAAAAAGGGGTGTGATGCCGGCGCCTGCGGGGCTTGTACGGTACTGGTGGATGGGGAGCCGTATTTGTCCTGTATTCTGCTGGCGGTTGACGCTGTGGGCAAGAGAATTACGACCATCGAAGGGTTAAGCCGCGGACAGATGCTTCATCCCTTGCAGCAGGCATTTATCGACCATGGCGCGGCGCAGTGCGGCTTCTGTACGCCGGGGATGATTTTGACCGCCCAGTCCATTTTAAATGATGAAAAAACGCCGACGGCCGAGGGAATCCGTAAAAAGATGGCGGGAAACCTGTGCCGCTGCGGGGGGTACAACAAGGTGGTGGAGGCCGTGTTGTCTGCGGCTGAAAAGACGGCGGCCACGTCCGATCCACGTTTAAAATGATACACCGGCGCGGTTGTGTGGATAGCTGAGTTTTTTATTTCATTCCCCACGGGGGAATCCTTTATGCTGAAAATACAACATATTTCCCAGCCGCTGCCGCTGGCCAAAATGGCCTATTACACGCTGCGGGAAGCCATTCTATCCGGTCAGTTGAACAACGGGGAGATATACAATGAGGCGGTTTTGGCCAAAAGCCTTGGAATTTCCAGAACGCCGGTCCGAGAGGCCTTGCTGGAACTCGCATCCCAGGGTCTGGTCAGCTTTCTGCCGCGCAGGGGCGTCGCGGTGGTTCGTTTTACCGCTCAGGATGTCGAGGAAATTTTCGAGCTTCGCAGCGCCATCGAACTGACGGCCGTCGAAAAGGCGTGCCGGACACAGCCGCGTCCCGATTTCCATAAGGCCGAAAAGGTATTACAGCGTCAGCAAAACGCCTATGACAAAAAGAACGCTGCCGCCTTTATGCAGGCGGACCGAAAATTTCATGGTGTTTTTTTTAGTTTGACCAGCAACCGCCGCATGATCGCCATTATGGAAAACATCAGCGATTCGTTGCACGTGATGGGACTGCAGGCCATGACCGTTTCAGGTCGAATGCTGCAGGTGCTTAAGGAACACGCGGCCGTGCTTGCGGCGGTTCAGGAGGGAAACGTTGCGGCCGCCGCCAGCGCCATGGCCAGGCATCTTGAGCAAAGCAAACGGGCGGTTTTAGAGAGAGAGCCCGCAGCGGGGGCGGCGAACAACAGAGCTGAATAAATCGTTGCAGGCGGATTCAAAAAGACCACCTGCCGTCGAACAGGGATAGGGGAGGGGATATGACTTCGGTTTTAAATTTTAGCGTTAACGGCGAAGCGGTCCGGCTTGAGGTCGATGATGACGAAACCCTGCTGGAGGTCCTGCGCGACAGACTCCATCTGACCGGGGCCAAAGAAGGCTGCGGGGAGGGTCAATGCGGGCACTGTACGGTCATTTTAAACGGAGAGAGCGTCAACAGTTGTTTAACCCTTGCACTGGAAGCCCAGGGCGGCCGGTGCCTGACCATCGAGGGCCTCTCCTCGGGGGAGAGGCTGCACGCGGTGCAGCAGGCGTTTGTGGATCAGGGCGCGATCCAATGCGGGTATTGTACGCCCGGAATGGTCCTTTCCGCCGTCGATCTTTTAAATAAAATCCCGGAACCCCAGGAACATGAAATCCGGGAGGGGCTAAAGGGCGTCATGTGCCGCTGTACCGGTTACTACAAGATTTTTGAAGCGGTCAAGCAGGCTGCCGCTGCCGAAAACAAAGGCGATTCGCAATGAACCCATTTAAACTGATCAAAGTAGAGGACGTGCCCCAGGCAAGCCGGGTATTCAGGGAGCACCCTCCGGGAGAAGCCGTTTTCATGGCAGGCGGCACCGATCTGTTGGTGCTGCGACGCCACGGGCTTATCCGGCCGCAGGTGGTCATATACCTCAAGGGGATTTCCGGACTCAGCGGATGCCGGCCGGCCGGAGATGGAAACCTGGTCATCGGCGCCCTTACCCCGCTGGAAACGGTGGCGCGCGACGCTTATGTCCGCCAGGCTTATCCCCTGCTGGCCGATGCCGCCGGCGCGGTCGGATCCCCGCAAATCCGCCACAAGGGGACTATCGGCGGGAATATTTGTCTGAACAGTCGCTGCTGGTTTTTCAACCGGTCCGCTTTCTGGCGGGCTGAGTACCCGCATTGCCGCAAGGCTTCCGGTGGAGATGTCTGTTACGTGATGCCCGAAAGTCGCAAGGGGTGTTTTGCACTCCAGTCCGGCGATACCGTCGCACCGCTGACGGCCCTGGGCGCCAGTCTGCGCTTGGTTTCCGACCAGGGCGAGCGGGTCGTGGAGATAGAAAAATTCTATGGAACCGATGGCCGCCAACATGTGGCGCTTGCGCCGGGAGAGATTTTATCCGAAATCATTCTGCCGCCGCCCCGGGCAAAGGGGGTTTTTGTAAAATTCCGGCCCCGGAACAATATGGATTTTGCAACTTTTACCCTGGCGGTTTTGCCGCCGCAAACCGGGGAGCTCATATTCCCAGGCCAATAAAGAGCGCCTCAAGTGGCTGATTGGTCGGGGCATGGTTGTGCCTGAGGTGCTTCAGGAAATATCTGACTTGGTTTGGGATGAGGTAGTAATGCCAGAAGACATAATTAAGGCCATCAAGCAAAATCCGGAAGCCTGGACAAATTTCCAGAGTATGTCCGATGCCTATAAACGCATCCGGATCGCCTATATAGAAGGAGCCCGGCAGCGTCCCGCAGAGTATCAGAAAAGACTGGCCCATTTTATTGCCAAAACTGCGCAAAACAGGCTAATCGGCTACGGGGGCATCCATAAGTACTATTGAACAGGTCAGACATGTCGGTTGATTTTATGGAAACAACGGAATAGAGTGAAATTAACCCAAGCAATTTGTTCTCACGGATGATTGAGTACTATTTATTGTCTTGCGATAATGACTATTCTGACTCTAGGCTGGAATATTGATTGGTGGTGGTGAAAATGCGCAGAGGTCTGTTGATTGTCATGTCAATCGCTGTGATAGTAATAGCATACTCAATTTGGAGTGTCAGCGGACGCGATTATGAACCTGCGGCCCTGGAATCGCATATCAAGTATGCCCAATCTGTCGGGTATGATGGCGGAGGAGGCAATCTGGTGGCTATTCAGCCATACATGGTCGTAGATGACTACTCAAGCCAAGAGAGATTTGCCGCTAAATTGGATGCCTATTTCCAGGCTGCCCAAAGAAAGGGCTGGTTTAACTCGAAGACAGTGGTGGGGCTGCCTGAATACCTTGGATCCTGGTTGGTGGCGCAAGGTGAGAAGAGCCAGGTTTATGAAGCGCAAACAATCAATGATGCGATGCTGTGGATAGCCGGTTCCAATCTGTTTCCTTTTACCCACTATGCCCTTACAACTTCAGCCCCCAACCGGGTCGAATACGCTCTTTTCAGGATGAAATCCCATGCTATGTCCCAGACCTATGACCAGGTATTATCACCACTGGCGGGGAAATACGGGGTAACCATCGTGGGCGGATCGATCGTGTTGGCGTCTCCAACCATCAGTGACGGACACCTGGTCAGCGGTGATGGACCGCTTTTCAGCGTGACTCCAATTTACCGACCCGATGGGCGGGCTTATCCCGAGCTGGTGTTCAAAGCGCACCCTTTGGACGTAGAGCAGGTCTTCATGCAAGCCAAGCCGGTAGAGGAACTGCCTGTAATAGAAAGCCCGGTGGGGAAGATGGGCATTTTGATATGCGCTGATTCGTGGTATCCGGAAGTCTATGAGGTGATGAAGCAAAAACAGGCCCAGGTAATAGTGACAGTCTCCTATATCAATACCATGGAGGCGACCTGGACCGGCTACAGCGGATATCCTAATCCGGCAGATGTGGAAGCCAGTGACTTGAACAGTATGAACCTTCAGGAAGCCTGGGCCAAATACGCCTTCGCCGGTCGCCTGCCACCCAGCGGGATTTCGGATGGGATGCTGGATTGCCTGCGGGGCCGACTATGGGATCTGGGCTTTGCCGGTGGTACGGTCCTGGTCAAAGCCGGAGAGGTGATTGAGCTGCCCCAGGTTGACGGGGCCTCATTAGTCAACATGTGGTTGTAGTATTGGGACATTTTTACCAAGCGTAATTCGTTTGGTATAATTAGATATAGCAACTATTATGATTTCCAACAAGAAAGGAGAGGCTGAGATGAGTAAAGAATCCAAACCCGCCCGCAGATTCTATCCTCTTGCTCCGTCAGATTTTTTCCACGCCATGCTGGGAGGATGGAAAATGGCAGATGAACGTTGGGATGAATTTTGGGATAAGGGCA